>ERZ836939.286-NODE-286-length-70960-cov-11.220986_pt1 | contig 70960 bp, 71 predicted proteins | sample MGYA00519912_ERZ836939 | MGnify/ENA primary metagenome ERZ836939 (study PRJEB31850, sample SAMEA3708810) | human gut metagenome | biome: human gut; feature: human-associated habitat; material: faeces | place: China | collected 2014 ...
ATATGTTCACCGGAACGGAAACGACAGTAAAGCTCCGCTGTGCCAACCACTTGGCAGATGTGATTTTGGAGCAGTTCGGCAAGGACACGATGCTCATTCCAGATGGAGAAGATGCTTTCACGGTTTCCGTGCCCATCCAAATCAGCAAGCCGTTTTATGCGTGGGCGGCAGGCTTTGGAGCAGATATGAAAATCCTGTTTCCGCAAAGCATAGTCAACGAAATGCGGACATTCATTCAGGAATTATCCGAGTTGTATAAAGATGATGGGAAGATGTAGAAACATCTTCCCATTTGTTCATTGTTGCTTCTGGATGTGTAAAGATGATAGAAGATGATGGGTTATACTTGTCTTCGCATCCGCTCGCGGGGCTTACAGAGTTGCGCAAGCGGGGAACGTAAATCATAATTCCCGGAAATGTCGCTGTCAAAGATGGCGCAATAATGCTTTGTCATTTGGAGCGTGGAATGTCCGAGCAGGTGTTGAAGTGTAAAAGCGTCGCCGCCGCAGTCCATCAGATATTTCCGGGCAAATGTATGGCGGAACATATGAATACTTGTTTTCAGAACGCCGCGCTTATGATTGTAGTCCGCGATTGCCAGTTTCAAGGCGTTCTCTGACAGCATTGTCCCATAGACGCTACAAAACAGATAGTCGGATGGTTCTCCGCCCCGCATTGCCACATAATCGCTTAAAATGCTGACCAGCATAGAGCAGAGCGGAATCGTCTGAATTTTTCCGGTTTTGGTATGGCGGAAAATGACCTGCTTGCGTTCAAAATCCACATCGCGGTTTTGGATATTCCGAATTGTACCCGCTCGACAACCACAATTCACAAGGAAATTGATAATGACCCAGTTGCGGTATTCGCAGAAATCACAGCTGCGGGCTGGCTTTTGGAGTAGGCGTATCAATTCTGCGTCCGTGTAGGTTTCTTTCACGGTTTCCTTGTCCTTGTAATTTGCCATCTCCAACTCTGTATAGCCTGCTTTTCTCGCCCAGTTCAGGAACGTGCGGAACACGCGCAGATAACTGCTGATGGAGTTATGAGCCAGCCCGCTCTGACGCATCGAGATAACCATATTGTCCAAATCCTCTTTTGTCAGTGTGACGAGCGGGGCGGAGAAATCCAAATGCTTTTGGAGGGAATGAAGATGCGAATAGTAGTTCCGAATGGTCTTATCGCTGACACCTTTTGCATTTTGCGACGCGACGAAGCGCTCAAAAATCTCCGCGACAGTCTGATTGTTCGACTGTCTAAATAATTGTTTTTTTGACATGAAAAACGGACACCCTGCCTTTCGTAAAATGAACAAAAAGGCAGGGTGTCTTGAATTTTACAGGATATAACAAAAACCCTCGAAAACGTAGTGTTTTCAAGGGTTTGGTGACCCGCCGGAGATTCGAACTCCGGACACCCTGCTTAAAAGGCAGGTGCTCTGCCGACTGAGCTAGCGGGTCAAGTGGCAGGGATGGCAGGATTCGAACCTACGCATACAGGAGTCAAAGTCCTGTGCCTTACCGCTTGGCGACATCCCCGTGTACGCGATTCGGCAAAAATCCTGTATAAAAAAAGAAAATGGGGTGAGTGAAGGGACTCGAACCCTCGGTCTTCAGAGCCACAATCTGACGCGTTAGCCAACTACGCTACACCCACCATATATTCTCTTTTTGCTGACTGCCTACCTTCCGGTGCGGCATGGTACGCCAGGAGGGACTCGAACCCGCGACCTACTGCTTAGAAGGCAGTTGCTCTATCCAGCTGAGCTACTGGCGCATAATGGAGCGGGTGACGGGAATCGAACCCGCGTCCCCAGCTTGGAAGGCTGGTGCCCTGGCCGTTGTGCTACACCCGCGGCACTCTGACAAATTCAGCCTTAGAATCATACCATATCAGGGCCGGAGTGTCAAGGGCTTTTTTGCTTTTTTCGGGGCCCGGAGGCTCATCTGGCGCTGCTCGGCGGCTGGCCGAACTGGCGGCGGTAGGCGCGGCAGAACGCCGAATAATCCCCGAAGCCGCAGGCGCCCGCCGCCTGCAGGACCGGCATACCGGCGGCGATCTGCTCGCGGGCCAGGACGAGGCGCTTGCCGGTCAGGTAGGCGTGGATGGTATAGCCCGTCTCCGCGCGGAAGCGGCGCATCATGTGGTATTTGCTGATATAGAACCGGGCAGCCAGATCGTCGATGGAGATCTGCTCGGTCGGGTTCTGAGACAGGTACTGCATGATGGCGGCGATCTTTTCGTCGGCCGCGAGGCTCGGGACGGCCTGCGGCTGCGCGTCCATGCTGCGCCGGAGCAGGATCAGCAGCTGCACCAGAATGGCCTGGGCGAGCGCGCTCTGGCCGAAGCCGGGCTGCTGCGCCTGCTCGAGATTGGCGAGCGTCTGCCGCAGCGCCTGCCGGTCGTCCTGCGGGCGCAGGACGAAGCGGAAGCTCGTCTTGGCCAGCGTGAAGCAGCTGTCGAGCGGGCAGTCCACCCCGCCCGCGCGGGACAGAAACTCCGCCGACAGATACAGGATCACGCGCTCATACGGCGCGCCCGGCGCGGCCTCCGGCCGGTGGACGCAGCCCTGCGGGACCAGGATCACGTCGCCCGCCTCGAGCGGATAGCTCCGCCCTTCGAGCCCGTAGCTCGACGTGCCGCCAAGGAAGAAGATCAGCTTGTGGAAGGTATGGTAATGCCAGTCCAGCTGCTCCTCCATCGGTCCTTTCAGGTGGAACAGGCGGAAATCCTCGCGCAGATATCCGCGCTGCACATATTCCGGCTGCGGCATGGTCTTCCTCCTTCCCATAGGTGTCTCTGTCTCAAGGGTGTATCTGAAACCTGACAATGTGCCCGGCAACGAGGGATTTTTGCGCTGGGCAAGCCATTTTTCCGCAGGAATACTTTGTGTATTTCAAGGGAAAATGGCGCGGCGCAGCGCGAAAAGACCCGCTGTCCGGGTGCGTTGGCAGGTTTCAGTTACACCCTATACAAAAAAGGCGCTGCGGAGATCCCCGCAGCGCCTGGAATGTCTGATTCAGTCCATATATCTTGCGATATATTCCGGAGCCTCCGCCGCCTCGCCTGCGATGGTCAGGGTGAAGGCCACGCTGTTTTCCGCGGAAAAGACGCTGCACCAATCCAGGAAATTCTCGGTCTCCTTCGGATCGCTGCTTTGCGCCAGCTTATACAGATTGTCCATGAAAATATGCGTAATGTCAAAGTTCCCCGCGTGCAGACCGCTGATAAAGCCGCGCAGGAACGGATAACCGCCGTATGCGTAATCCTTGATATCGATCAGACGGACCTTATGGTCGACGTCGAAACGAAGGGTGTCTCCTTTTTCAATGCACACAATGCTGCCGGATTCGCGCTGCACTGCCTGGTTGAGGGCGCCGATGAGCTGCTTCGTCTTGCCGGAGCCTTCGGGACCCATCATAATATTGACCATACGGGCATTCCTCCTTTTCTCCTGTGGTCACTTTCATTGTACCAGCTTTCCGCCGGAAACACAAGAACTTACTTGTGAAAAGATTGTAAATGGTCCGCCGCGCTGCGGCTCATTCCGCGCTTTTCTGCAGCAGCGCGGCCGTCTGCGCGCGGGTGGGCGAGGAAAATTTCCGGTCGAAGGGCGAAAGCCCGTCCGTCGCGGCGCACAGCGCCGCCGTCAGCTCGAAGAAATAAAACAGTTCGCCAAGCTGCGGCGCGTCCAGCTGCTCCGCTGAGAGCACGATCAGCGGCACGTCGAGCGCCGCGTGCGTCTGCACGAGCGCGTCGAACATCGCGCCGTCCGCCTCGTCCACCGCGTGGCCGGAGAGATAGCCGAGCCCATCGTAGTCCTTCCAGTCGAGCTCGATCTTGCGCTTTCTGGCCGGCAGCGGCACGCGCAGGAAGGTCTCGAACGCGCTCCGGCTCCCGGCGAGCATCGCGTCCATCGCGTCCAGGCTCCCCGGCAGTTCCGCCGGGACCGGCAGCACACCGTAGCCGCCGCGGCAGCTGCGCCGGGCGGTATTGCCCGCGAGCCAGCGGGCGAAGGGCAGCAGCGCAGGCTCAAACACGCCCAGAAATTCCGTTCTCCGCGCCCGGAGCTCCAGCGCGTGCCGCGCGCCGGCGTACATCCAGGCGGGGTTTTCAAATGCGCGCAGGTCATAGTCGTGATACGCCTGCTCCGCGCCCTCGAGCAGGGTCAGCGGCTCGATCCCGGCCGCCGCCATCGGCAGAAGCGCCGCGGGCGAGAGCGCGGAATCCGTGCAGCCGAGCTGCGCGGGCTGCGGCAGGAAGGTATAGCCCTCCTCCTTTGCCATCGTGTGCAGAAGACTGCCCTGCGGCGCGCAGACGAAGATATGCTGCCGGGCCTCCGGCCCATAACGCCGGTCAAGCAGCCAGCGCACAGCGCGCGAGGCGACGCCGCACTCGATGCTGACGGCGTCCTGCGCCGTCAGGAGCAGGCAGAAATCTGTCCCCTCCAGCCGGGTGCACAGCTGCTCGTAGGCGCTGGCGGACAGGCTCGTCCCCGCGAAGATCAGCTCCAGCCCGGAGGCGGCCCCGAGCGCGCGGATGGCCGCCTGCGCGGCGGCGGGCGCGTCCCCGCTGCCGACGATGACCAGCGTGTCGCCGAGCTCCGCGATCCGCTCCGCGGCCTTGCCGATCGACAGCACCGCGCGGGCCATCACGCCCTCCGGCGCGTTCAGCCAGCCGAGGAAGTCCGGGCCGTCCGGCTGGTTGGTCCGCAGCTGCATATGCGCGTCAAACAGGTCCTTCTCTCCGGAAAGCAGATCCGGCAGACTGACGCTGCCCCATATATTCGACAATTCGACGTCGATCATCGCATGCGCCTCCTTTTCTTTTGCTATCTACTATACTACACTTTGGGAAAAAACGCAAAAAGAATCCGAAGGCTTTCGGGAAAGCCTTCGGTCCGGCCTTACTGCGAGAAGCAGATCTTCCCCAGCAGCTCCGCCCAGAGGTCCGGGAAGGTGCGCGCGGGGATCTCCGCCGGGGCGACGAGGGGGATCTCGGCGACAGTCTCGTCTCCGGCGGTGACGGTCATGCGGCCGAGCTGCTGCCCGGCCGCGACCGGCGCGCGGACCGACGCGTCCGTCTCCACGGACGTCCGGATCTGCGCTGCGCGCGCCTTTTCCAGCAGGAGCGGCGCGTCGCTCTGCGGCACGGGGGTCACGAATTCCTGCGTGCCCAGCACGACCGGGACGGGCGGGATGCCGTCTTCCGGCTCGGGCGTGACGAGCGCGTAGTTGGAAAAGCCGTAGTTGAGCAGGGCTTTGGCCGATTCAAAGCGGTCGACCGAGCTTTTGCAGTGCATAACGACCGCGATCAGCTCCATCCCCCCGCGCTCGGCGGAGGCGGACAGGCAGTAGCCCGCCTGCGAGGTATAGCCGGTCTTGAGCCCCGTCGTGCCGTCATAGAAGCGGACGAGCTTGTTCGTGTTGGACAGGCCGAACTGGCCGTTCCGCACGGTGTCCATCCAGATCGTGGTGTACTGCTTGATCTCGTCGTGCTGCAGCAGCGCGCGGGACATGAGGGCGATATCGTATGCGGTGGTGAGGTGCGTATCCGCGTCCGGCCCGTCGTCGAGCCCGGTGCAGTTGGCGAAATGCGTGTCGGTCATGCCGAGCTCCGCCGCGCGGTCATTCATGCGCGAGACGAAGGCCGCCTCGCTCCCGGCCACGTGCTCGGCCAGCGCGCAGGCACAGTCGTTCGCGGAGGAGACGACGACCGACTTGAGCATCTCTGTCAGCGGCAGCTGCTCGTTTTCCTCGAGATAGATCTGGCTGCCGCCCTTGGCGGCGGCCGCGGCAGAGGTGGTGACGGTATCGTCCCAGCCGATGGAGCCGCTCTCCAGCGCCTCCATCACCAGCAGCAGCGTCATCACCTTCGTCACGCTGGCCGGGCGGAGTTTCTCATGGGCGTTGGATTCATACAGGACCTGTCCGGTCTGCTTCTCCATCAGGATGCACGACGGCGCGGGCAGCTCCAGATCCTCCGCCGCGGCCGTCAGCGACAGCCCCGCCAGGAGCGCCAGCGCCAGACCGATACAGACCAGCCTCTTTTTCATAAAAAATCACCCTTCCGTTTCATTTGTACAAGCGTATGAAACGGGAGGGTGCAATATCACTGGTTTCGTTATTCCGCGGCCGGGTCACAGAGGAAGCTCTGGATGTCGGCGAGGAAACGCTCGCAGGAGACCTGCTCCGGCAGGACGACCCGCACCGGCGCTTCGAGCGGCAGGGCGCACAGGCTGAGGATGGATTTTGCGTCGAGCCGGGATCCCTGATAGTCAAAATGGACAGGAAACGGCTGACGGTTGGCGATCGTGGCGAACTGGGCCAGTTCGTTCACGGAGTGAAACTGAACGGTATATTCTCTCACGGAAAATCCTCCTGCAATGGGCTGTACAACCGGGGCGGCTTCAGGTATAATAAAGCGGCAAAGCGTCAGTGGACAACGGATCGATCGTTCAAAAAACAGAAGCAGGAACCAGTATTAGTTCTGCTATTATTTAGTATAAACGAAAAAGATTTTTTATACTATCCACAAAAAATACAAACCTTTTTTGTGCACAATCAATACTTTTGGTGGTTTTACCTATGAAATTTGCATGTTACACGCTGGGCTGCAAGGTCAACCAATACGAGACGCAGGCGATGGAGCAGCTGCTGGTGCAGAGCGGGCATACCCTCGGCAGCTTTGACGAGATCTGCGACGGCTATATCATCAATACCTGCACCGTCACAGCCGTTTCCGACAAGAAATCCCGCAACGCCATCCGGCGCGTGCGCAAGCTGAATCCGGCCGCCGCCGTCGGCGTGTGCGGCTGCTACGCCCAGAGCAGCCCGGACGAGATCCGCAAGCTGGACGTCGACGTGCTCATCGGCACCGACGGCCGCGAGGCCTTCGTCCGCCACATGATTGAAGCTGCCGCCACGCGCCAGAAATGGGAGCGCGTGGACGACGCGGGCCAGCCGCGCGCGTTTGAGATCCTGCCCGCGGGCGGGCTTGCCGCGCGGACGCGGGCACTTTTAAAGGTCGAGGACGGGTGCAACAATTTCTGCACCTACTGCATCATCCCCTATGCCCGCGGCCGGGTGCGCTCCATGCCGCTGCAGGCCGCAGTGGAGCAGGCGAAGAGCCTTGCCGCCGAGGGCTACCGCGAGATCGTCATCAACGGCATCGAGATCTCCTCCTGGGGCTGGGAGTGGAAGGACGGCAGCTGCCTGCGGCAGCTGCTGGCGGCGCTCTGCGCGGCAGTCCCCGCGGTCCGGATCCGCCTGGGCTCGCTGGAGCCGCGCACCATCGACGAGGACTTCTGCAAGACGCTCTGCGTCTACCCCAATCTCTGCCCGCAGTTCCACCTGAGTCTGCAGTCCGGCTCGGATACCGTCCTGCAGCGGATGCACCGCCGGTACGATACCGCGCGGTATCTCGAAAGCGTCCGGCTGCTGCGGCAGTATTTCCCCGGCTGCGCCGTCACGACCGACCTCATTGTCGGCTTCCCCGGCGAAACGGAGGAGGAATTCGGCCAGTCGCTGGACTTTTTGCGGACCTGCGGCCTTTCGATGTTCCACATCTTCCCCTACTCCCGCCGCAAGGGGACGCCCGCCGCCGCCATGCCCGGCCAGATCCCGAACGCCGTCAAGGAACGCCGCGCCGCCGAGGCCGCGGCCGTCGCCGCCGAGCTTGAGACGCAGTATCATACCGCCCTGCTCGGCACGACGCAGCAGGTCCTGTTCGAGCAGGAGGAAGACGGGCTCTATGCCGGTCATGCCATGAATTACGTCAAGGTCTATGTACAGGCCGCGGACCTGCATAACGAGATCCGCGCCGTTCGCATCACCGAACTCTGCCGCGACGGAGTCTTTGGGGAATTAGAATAAGCAATACGGCCCGATCGCCTCGCCGAAGGCCAGATACCGCACGCCGTCGTCCAGAAAGACCGCCAGCAGCGCGATGCCGAGCCAGCCGCAGAAATACTGCGGGCAGATCTGCCCGCGGAAGTTGTGCGGCAGCCCCCGGTAGTCCCAGACAGCATAGCTCCGGTTGAATAAAAAGCCGAACAGCAGCTCCGACGCCGTGATCACGCAGGCGCCGAGCAGCATCTGCGCCGTCAGCGGCAGCCCCGGCGCCCACTCGTTGAGCATCCCGATCAGCACCGTGCACAGTCCACCGCAAAGAAACATGCTCCCGTGCGACCGCCCGCGCCAGAGAAGCTCGATGCACACATATACGCTCCCGCCGGCAAGCAGGAGCAGGAAAAAATGCCGCAGATCCATTCTCGTTCCTCCCGCAGCTAGTATGCGCAGTCCGCGCCCGGAAACACGGAAAAAATTTAAGAAAAAGCGCAAAGATGCAGTTGACAAATCTCTGAATATCCTTTATAATACATCGTGCCCGTGAGATACGGCACATTTATGGCGGCATAGCTCAGTTGGTAGAGCATTCGGTTCATACCCGGAGTGTCATCTGTTCGAGTCAGATTGCCGCTACCAGGCCCGTTGGTCAAAAGGTTAAGACACCGCCCTTTCACGGCGGTAATATGGGTTCGATTCCCGTACGGGTCACCATGTGAAAACACCACTGCAATCTGAACTCCCCGGAGTTGGACACAGTGGTGTTTTTCTTATTTCTCTTGTGTTTTCAATGCTTTCACGCCTTGCTTGACACAAAGCATCTTGAACGTGTAAATGGAAAAAGCACAAAACCAGACTGCAAAACGCAAAAAACGCGGAAAGCGAACTATCCAGTCTGGTTTATTTTTTCTCGTTTTGCTTGGAATTTACGTAGTATTCCTGCTCTTTCTTGAACGGTGTCTTGTATCCGTTCTTCGCGTGCGGACGGGTCTCATTATAAAATTTGATATATTCTGCGATCGCCGCTCTGAGTTCTTGCTCTGAGCGGTATTTTGTTCGGTAGAGTTCTTCCCGTTTCATTGAAGCAAAGAACGACTCCATGACAGAATTATCGTATGGGATGTGCGCGCGGGAAAACGACTGTGCCACACCGAGGGATTGCAGATAGGCGCAGAAGGCGTTTGAACGGTAATTGCTGCCACGGTCCGTGTGAAACAGTAAAGGAAGCCGTGGCTGACGCTGCTCATACGCAAGCTTAAACGTGCTTTTTGCAAGCTGTGTGCTGTTCGTGGGTCCGATCCGGAATCCTACCACCATGCGCGCATACAAGTCAATGATTACGCATATGTAAAGTTCCTTTTCTTTGTAGCGGAAATAGGTTACATCACTGACCCAGATCTCATTCGGGTGAGTCGCGGTAAACTGCTGGTTTAGGTGGTTTCTGCACCGCTTTGTCTCTTTTGCGTACTGGCTTTTCGCGCCCTGACGGATACTGCTCAGACCCATATCCTGCATCAACTCACGCACCATCTGTTCGCTGACACGGCAGCCTTGTTCCTTCAGGATGGCTGCAATTTTTCCAGCGCCGTAGATCTGGCGGCCGTCATCGTAGACTGTTTGAATTTTCTGGCGAAGCTCCTCCCTGCGTTTGTCGTACCAAGCACAGCCACGTTTGCTGCGCAGCAGATAATTATAAAAAGTACCCCGCGGCACACAGAGCGCATCGCAGAGCATATGGACGCTGTATTGGTCATGCAGATCGTCGAGCGCGTGCAGCCGGTCTTCCAGCGACGCAGTCGCAGTGCAGGGTGCTTTTTGCAGAATGTCGATGATACCCTTCAACCGGTTCACCTTGTTCTCCAAGCTGCGATATTCCCGCAGTGTAAAACTTGTTTTCTTTTCGGAATTTTCAACTCGCGCGTCGACAAGCCACGCATAAATCGTGCTGCGCGGGATCCCTGTTTCGGTGACAAGCCGAGAAACGCGTTTCCCTGCTTTGTAGGCAGTGATGATATTTTGTTTTTCTTCCGATGTGTGTTTGCTGTTCATACGATCAGCTCCTTTCGGAGGATAAGTATAGCAGATGGTGATATAATTCTGAACGTTTTATTTGCAGGCAAAATCAATAAAAAGAAAACGAAATATGTTATAATATCAACATATAAAGCTGCACTGGAGGGAAACATATGACAAATCGAGAAGAATTCTGCGCTTTGCTTTACGGTACATTTTATGAATCGATTTCAGATTCCGCAATCATCAGACAGCAGCACGAAAAAATCCGCACATGGGTTCAAAGTAATATACCATCAAGATTGTATCGTTATCGGGCTGTAAACGACCATACTTTTGACGCGCTCCGAAAGGATGAAATATGGGGCAGTTCCATTTTTTCATTTAATGATCCGTTTGAATGTATGCCCCATTATGATCCGGAACGCGCGAAGGAACTATTAAAAAGGGAAATGGATATAGGGCAGATCGCAGAAAAATACCGCGCATATAAAAACGGAGGTAGCGTGCCAGCTCTTCAAAGCATATTCTCAGAAGAACAGCTTCAATGGCTTTTTTCAGTTCTCCCGGAAGACATTCAACCTGAGGCACTCGAGAAACCTTTTTCGCTATTCCGTGAAAATGCACTGCGTTTATTAGAATGTTGTCAGGATGAATTTGAAAAGGTGTTCTATCGGACGTTGATTGATGAGCAGAAGCGGAGAAGCATTGCCTGCTTTACAGAGTCAAATGACAATTCGGCAATGTGGGGACATTACGCGGACAGCCATCGGGGCTTTTGCATAGAGTATGATTTTCAAAAAATTTTAACAGCCTGTTCTGAAAAGTGTGCGGACGTTCAGCACTGTACCAGTCTGATGATGTCCCCTGCAATTGCGCCCATGATATATACGGATGTACGGTATGATGCATCCCAGATCATCCTGCCGCTGCTGCTTTCTCGTATGGCGGATTTGGCGCATACTGCAATCAAACCATTTTATGAAGACCTTTTGGTAATTGTAAAGAGCCTGCTTACAAAATCGTCGGTTTGGAGCTACGAAAACGAGTGGCGAATGATTTCTATGTTACCGGATAATACGCTTTTCTGCAGAATCTATAGCCTGAAACAGACAGCTGTTTATATAGGGGTGCGAACAGACAAGGAGGCAGCGAATACACTTTATCAAATATGCTGTGAAAAAGATATCCCGTGCTATAAGATGGTACCCACATACCTGAGCGGCAGCTTTTCCATAAGACCATTTGAATATGAAACGCATATTGAGGTAGCGAATCGACTGAAGCAAAAAAGTATGCTATAATATTAGAAAAGAGAATGGAGATGAGGATATGGCACAGAATGATCAGATACAGCTTTTTGAGAACAAGCGCATCCGTACTGCATGGGATGCAGAAAAAGAGGAATGGTGCTTTTCTATCGTCGATGTAGTTGCTGTTCTGACTGATCAGCCGGACGCCCGACACGCCAGTACCTATTGGGCGGTATTGAAAAAACGCCTGAATGATGAAGGCGCAGGGCAACTGCTTACAAATTGTAAGCAGTTGAAAATGACTGCGGCAGACGGCAAAAAGCGTCTGACTGACGTAGCCGACACGGAACAGCTCCTGCGCATCATCCAGTCCATCCCCTCTCCGAAAGCCGAGCCGTTCAAACTCTGGCTGGCGCAGGTAGGCCAGGAGCGCATTGAAGAAACCATTGACCCGGAATTGACGATTGACCGTGCGTTGGAAACCTATCTCAAAAAAGGCTACAGCCGCGAATGGATCAACCAGCGCCTGCAAGCCATTCAAGTGCGCAAGGAACTGACCGACGAATGGGATGCGCGCGGCGTTCAAAAAGGTGTGGAATACGCGATTCTGACCGACGAGATCACAAAAGCGTGGTCCGGCATGAACACGCGGCAGTATAAAAATCTTAAAGGCTTGAAGAAAGAAAACCTGCGCGACAACATGACAACGCTAGAGCTGGTTCTCAATATGCTGGCGGAAGCCACGACAACAGAGATATCCAAGCAGAAAGCGCCGGAGGGTTTGCGCGAAAATGTAGAAGTTGCGCGCTCCGGCGGCAAGGTCGCAGGCGATGCCCGGAAGGCTATCGAGCAGCAGACCGGTGTGCCGGTCATTACATCAAAAAGCGCTGCGCAGCTCAATCAGGTCGTGAGCAATCTGATTGAAGCGACTAGCGAGATTCCGGACAAAAACAAACCGAAAGAGTAAATTACAGAAATCAAACGCTGTGATGTGTTCATCTATAGTGTAGCGAAAACACAAAAATCCCAGACGTCGTCCGATGTCTGGGATTTTTCGCGCTCCATAAGTCGGAATCAATCCATGTGAAGCTGGCGCGGCGGTGAGATGTAGAAGGTTATGATGTCTCGGCCGCATCTTACAAAAAAGCGGGCGAGAACTTGTAAGAGTGTACAAAAAATAATAAAAACTCGTTTTTTCGTTGACAATCATGAGATTTTACTGTATTTTAGTTTCATAGACATCATATCATCTTCTGAGCGGCTTGCCGCGGGAAAGGAATCCGGATTGAACGAGCAGGTTGAACGCAGACAGCTTTCCAAATGCGATTATGTCGCGCAGGAACTGAAGACGCAGATCATTGCCGGAAAATATCGCTCCGGAGATCAGCTTCCGCCGGAACCGGCGCTTTGTGAAATGTTCTCGGTCAGCCGCATTACGGTGCGGGAAGCGCTGAAAAAGCTCAGCATGATGGGCCTGGTGGAGATCAAGCAGGGAAAAGGTACGTTTGTCAAGTCTGTTGATCTGGGCCTTTTTATGAAGCCGATGCTGCAGCTTGTCGATTTTGATGAGATCGATATCGAGACGATCTACTCTGCCCGCGAATATATCGAGGGCGGGATCGCCTATCTGGCCGCGCAGCAGCGCACCGACGGCGAGCTGGCCATTCTGGAGAGCATCCTCGGCAAGCTGAAAGCTGCCATCCAGGCCGGTGATATCCTGTCGTCCAATGAATACGACCGCGCGTTCCACGATGATCTTGCCCGCGCGGCGCATAACCCGATCCTGTTCGCCTGCCTGCAGACCATTGAGGAGATCAATGAGGCCTGCGTCAAGCGGTATGATAAGTTCCTGATCATGCTCGATGACTGCTACAACGAGCACTTTCAGATCTTCACGGCAGTGGCCAATCAGCAGCCGGAAAAAGCGCAGGCTGCCATGGCGCAGCATGCCAGAAGCTCCAAAAAAATTCTGCTCTGAGAGCGGATCGCCCACGTTTGTCTGAAAAACAGAAGATCCGTGCTTCGCGATCCGCGTTCTTCTTTCCTTGTAAACAGCATATCATCATATGTTTAAAGGGAGATAACACGATTTAGCTGAACCATCATGACTGTCTGCTCAAGTAACCGATAATTAAGGAACCTCTGATTAAATCGGCAAGAACCGCTGATGGCCGCAGGCGATGTAATCAGCAGTTACCTGGGCGTATTCCGACTATCCGCTAATCCCCCAGCGCGGTGAGTAGCAGTACGTCTATCCGCGCAGGATCCACAACGCGGTCTGGGACAGCCGTCTGGAACATCCGTAATTTATGCGGCTCGATCCGTGTAAAAATACAAAATAAAACCAAAAGGAGAATGTATCATGAAAAAGACTCTTGCCCTCCTCCTGGCGCTTCTGATGCTGGCGGCTTGCCTGGCAGGCTGTGCGGCGAAGCAGGAAACCCCCGCCGCTGCGGAAACGACGGCCGCAGAGACCTCCAACCAGCCGGTAAGTGAAGAAACCTACTATTACATCTGCCCGCTTGCGAACCTCGAATACTGGCTGGCCCATAAGGCCGGTCTGGAAGATGCCTGCCGTGAGCTGAATGTCACGCCGAAGTTCGTCGGCGACGACGGTCTGGATGTTGACGCCATGTGTGCGGTTATCGAAACTGCGCTCAACGACCCGAACTGTGCAGGCATCGTCATGCAGGCAAACTTTGCCGACGCCTATGAGCCGTATGTCCAGCAGGCCTATGAGAAGGGGATCCCGGTCTGCTATCAGACGGTCGACGGTGTGGACGGCTCCAAGCGCCTGTGCTTCCTCGGCACCGACTATGTTGAATACGGCAAGATCATGATGCGTCAGGCGGCGGAAGCTACCGGCGGCAAGGGCAGCGTGATCTATTCCAATGCACTGTCCGCAGGTTCTGCAGCTGTTGAGGATGTTACCACCGGCATCAAGGAAGAGATCCAGAACTGGCCGGATATGAAGCTTGTTGCGGAACTTGACGACAGCTCCGACGCAGCCGTCGCTGCGACCAAGGTCGGCGCAGCGCTGCTGGCCAACGACAATGTCACGGTCGTGATCGGCGGCCAGTCCACCTCCGCCATCGGCGCTGTGACGGCGATCAAGGAAGCGGGCATGCTCGATCAGGTCAAGGTCATCTCCATCGATCGTGACGCCGCTACGCTCGAGGCCATCCAGAACGGCGAGATCTATTCCACCGTCGCAGGCAAGCAGTACACCGAGGTCTACTACGGCGTCAAGCTCTGCTATGACTACAACCACGGCGCAAAGAATGCGTTCTCTGACGACGACGCGGCCGCCGGTCTTGTGATCGCACCCTCCTTCGTGGATACCGGCGCGCTGATCATCAACAAGGATAACGTTGACAAGTTCGCCAGCTTCTCCTACGCGACCCGCTGATGCAAACCATATGGGAACGCCGCAGCGCGCGGCGTTCCCCCTTCAACTGGAAAGAAAGAAGGGAACCGCAATTTGGAAGACCATGTTCTTGAATTAAAAGAGATCACAAAGACCTTTCCGGGCGTCAAGGCACTGGACCGCATGCAGTTCCAGCTTCGCCGCGGCAGCATTCATGCGCTGATCGGCGAAAACGGCGCCGGAAAATCCACACTGATGAAGGTCATTTCCGGCATTTATACGCCGGACAGCGGGCAGATCCTGCTCGATGGAGCGCAGATCCACGTCACAAGCCCGCTCGACGCAGAGCGGAAGGGTATCAGCATCGTGCATCAGGAGCTGTCTGTGTTCAATACCTCCTCCGTTGCTGAAAACATTTTTACGATCCACGCACCCAAAAACCAGCTTGGTATGATCGATTACAAGCGCATGTACCGGGACGCCAGACAGATCCTGGACCAATACGGCTTCCAGGACGTCGGGGAGAAGGCGACCATGCGCAACCTGAGTGTCGGCCGTCAGCAGATCGTGGAGATCCTGCGCGCGGTCAAGCAGAACGCGAAGGTCCTGATTTTGGATGAGCCGACTTCGGCCTTGACGGAAAAAGAGACCGAGGTCTTAATGCAGATCATGCGCACCCTGCATGACGGGGGCGTATCCATCATTTATATTTCGCACCGTCTGGAGGAGATCTTCCAGATCTGCGATACGGTCACGATCATGCGTGACGGCCAGTACATCAAAACGCTGCAGGTATCGCAGACCAGCAAGGAAGAGTTGGTCAAATATATGGTCGGGCGCGACGTCGTGTATCAGTACGGCGCCGGCACCAGCCAGATCGGAGAAGAGGTCCTTCGGCTGGAAAACGTCTGCTATAAAAACTACGTCAAAGACGTATCGCTGTGTCTGCATGCCGGTGAGGTGCTCGGCCTGGCAGGCCTGGAAGGCGCGGGCCGCACGGAGCTTCTCGAATGCATCTTCGGTGTACACCGCCCGGAGAGCGGGAAGCTGTATCTGGACGGAAAAGAGGTCCATATTCACTCCACCGGCAGCGCCAAGCGGCAGAAGCTGGCCTACATCACGAAGGACCGGAAGAACAAGGGGCTGTTTCTGCGGATGTCGATCGCGGACAATATGCTGGCTGCCAACGTCGACCGTCTGACGCGGCACGGCTTTATGCAGTTCAGGGAGGGCCGGCAGGACGCGGCGGAATACCGGGAGAAATTCGAGATCAAAACGCCGGACGTCAACAAGCTTGTCAAGCAGCTCTCCGGCGGCAATCAGCAGAAGGTCCTCCTGTCCATGTGGATCAGCCGCCACCCCAGGATCCTCCTGATCGACGAGCCGACGCGCGGCATCGACGTCGGCACCAAGGAATCCATCCACAATCTTATCCGGAGCTACGCCAGGCAGGGAATGGCGGTGCTGATGGTTTCGTCTGATATGCCGGAACTGATCGGCGCATCCGACCGGATCGTCGCCATGTACGAAGGACGCGTTTCCGGCGAATTGCCGCTGGACCAGATCTCAGAGGAACGGATCATGGCCCTGACCTCCGGCATGAAAATCGATACAAAGGAGTACGCGTTATGAAGCAGCCAATCCGTTATGACCGGAAACAAGAATCCGGTATCCGGCATATTCTGAAAAAAATATTTGCGATCCGTGAAATTGTGATCCTGCTGCTGGTCCTGGTCCTCGGCGTCTTCATGGCCCTGAACTCCAGACAGTTCCTGACGACCGCGAACTTCAAGACCATCGGCAATTATATGGCAAACGACATGATCATCGGCGCCTTTCTGACGATCTCGCTGATCGCCGGCAACACGGACTTCTCGGTCGGCTCCAATATGGGCTGCTCCGCGTTTGTCTGCGGTCTGCTGCTCAATGCGGGGCTCCCGGTCTGGGTCTGCATTCTGGTCGGACTGTGCGTGGGTGTTGCGATCGGCGCGCTGAATGCATTCTGCATCGTGCAGCTGAAGGTCGTCCCCATGATCGCCACGATGGGCACCTGGATGGCGTTTAAGGGCGCGGGCCTTATGATCATCAATTCCTCCACGCTTTCCAACTTCCCGGCTTCGTTCAAGGCCATCGTACAGGACTGGAATCTGTTCGGCGTTTCGACGCTGATCGTGGTCATGCTGATCGTCGCGGTGGTCGCCGCGCTGCTTTTGAAGTATGTTTCGCTTTTCCATCAGGCGTATTTTATCGGTTCTAACCCGGAATCTGCGCGCCTGTCCGGCATCAACGTCACCAAGTTCGTGTACGTGCTTTATATGATCATCGGCTTTTTCGCGGCGCTGGCCGGTATCCTCGCTACCTCGCGCTACGGCTCCGCGCCGGCTTCTCTGGGGCAGGGCGTTGAGTTCCGTGTCATCTCCGCGCTGCTGATCGGCGGCGTCAGCCTCTCCGGCGGCGAAGGCTCTATCCTCGGTACGTTCCTCGGCATTCTGCTGATGGCCCTCATCTCGAATGCCCTGACGCTGTTCGCAATCGACTCGAACCTGCAGAACGTGCTGATCGGCAGCATCATGGTCATCTCTGTCGCGATCGACGAGGCAAACCGCCGCCGCCAAAAGTAACAGACGTATCCGGCTTGAACGGCCGGAAGAAAGAAGCGCAACCATCATATGCAACAAAACGGCAAACCGAAGACAAAAGGAGTATAAATATGGGACTTTATGACGAATTCAGATTCAGACCGGCGTCGTGGCTGCCGCACAGCGAGCTGCCGTTGGAGGAGCTGGAGCGCGTGCGCAATATCAGACGCGAGGACATGGAATACACGAACGAGAACGGATATTCCGTGCGCGTGGTCCTGGATCCGACGCTCTGCATGGTACAGGATATGTTCTACCGCATCGTAAAGAGCGATCTGGAGGATAAGCCCTTCTCCATGATCTGCCCGAACCAGTGGCCGGCGGCCTATTCGGCAGTCGCGGAAATGATCAACAAGTTCAACATCAACTGCCGCAATCTCCATGCCTTTGCCATGGATGAGTGGGCCGATGAGAATGGCAACGTCGCGCCGCTGACTTACGGCGCGGGCCTGGGCTACAGCTTCCTGAACCACTTCTATTACCGGATCCGGGAAGACCTGCGTCCGGCGCGCGACCACTGGCACACCTTTACGAACGAGCTCCGGGCGAACGATGCATATTCCAACGTCATCGACGAAGTGACGGGCGGCGGCGTGGACGTGATCTACACGGCGACGGGATGGCCCGGCCACACGGCATTCATCGATCCGCGCAGCGAGGAGTTCAAGGCTGCCTCCATGGAAGAATTCCTGCAGCTGGGCTCCCGCATCACGACGGAGGTCCCGCTGACGGTCTGCGAGAACTCGCTGTTCGGGCCCATGGGCGCGTCCGGCGACGTGTGGGCCGTGCCGCCGAAGTCCGCGACGATCGGCCCGCGAGATGTGATGCACGCGAAGGAAGTCGTGGAGCTGCACAATTTCGCCAATGCGGACGGCAGTTCGTGGCAGCGCATGGTCTCCCGGCTCGAGCTGTACGGCCCGATCAGCATGGAGTGCCCGGCATCCATCTACCGTCTCAAGAAGGGCGTGTGCTACGTGTCCGAAGCCATCGCCAAGCCCTTCGGCAGCTGGTATAACGGCATCGCGGACAAGGATATCTGAGAAAACGCTGCAGTGACGGAAGCAGCGGCGTTCTGAAATGCTATACTGCCGCCGGCAGGAAGGGCGGCTGTTATAGAGGATCCCGTATCCCGCAGGGAACCCTGCGGGATATCCCGCGTTACAAAGGAGAAATGACATGCAGGCAATTATCAACACAAAGCTGATCCTGGAAGACAGCTATGTCTGGGACGGTGCGGTCACGTTTGAAAACGGGCGCATCGTGCAGTGCGGAAAGCGTGCGGAGGTAGACATCCCGGCGGACGCGGAGCTGATCGACGCGCAGGGATTATATACCGCGCCGGGACTGGTCGATATCCATAACCACGGCACGGTCCGGGAGCACTTTTATGCCGCGCCGCGCGCATGCGCGGACTTTTTCCTCTCGCACGGCGAGACGACGGTCCTGCCGACCTTTTACTGCAATCTGACGCTGCAGCAGATGCTGCAGGGACTGGAAAACGTAAAGACCGCCATTGCGCAGGGCGCGGGGAACCTCGGCGGCCTGTATATGGAAGGGCCGTATATGAGCGGCGAGGGCAGCAACCAGAACTCGATCCTCTGGCGCGGGGAGATCCGGCCGGAGGAATATCAGCCGCTGATCGACGCGATGCGCGGCTTTGTGCGCATCTGGGCGATCGACCCGGCCAGACCGGGGATCGAACGGTTCATGCAGGACGTGCGCCGGGCGGATCCGAACGCGATCTTCGCGCTGGGCCATTCGCACGCGACCGCCGCGCAGTGCCGCCGGGTGCGCGGCTGCGGCGTGAAGGTACAGACGCACCACGGCGATTCCGGCAAGGCGCCGGGCTTTGCGCAGGGGACCATCGGCGCCGGCTGCGACGAATATACGCTGTATGATCCGGATATGTACGCGGAGCTCATCTGCGACGAGACAGGGATCCACGTCGACCCGGACATGCTGAAGATGGTCGTGCGGACGAAGGGCGTGGAGAAGATCATCCTGATCACCGACTCCATGCCGGCCGACGGCGATTATAAGAATAACGAGGCCGACGGGATCGCCTGGGGCCCGGATCTCAATTATGACTATGAGGGGCATCTGGCCGGCAGCCATCTGACGCTGGACAGCGCGTGCCGGAATCTCATGGCGCACACCGGCTACGGCCTGTGCCACGCGATCCGCATGGCGAGCCTGAACCCGGCAAAGCTCCTGGGGCTGGACCGCGAGCTCGGCTCCATCGCCCCCGGAAAAAAAGCCAACCTGCTCCTCATCGACGATCTCGTCCACGTGAAAAAAGTCTTCCTCGTCGGACGCGAGGTCTCAGAACCGCGGCCGTAAGGCGCACGCTCCTATATGAAGCTAATGATCCGCGCCGGGGCACCCGCCCCGGCGCTTTCAACGCCTTCCTCAACCGCCTCGCTGAACCCATTACGCAAATCAAAGAGCGACCCGGTATTCTGTCTTTCAGCGCAGAATGTACGATGCAGATCTTCTGCTATGGGGATTTCGAGTCAAAACGGAGTTCACCATTTTAAAAGCATCTACGGAAACTATTTATTCAAAGCAGGAATCCCGAAAGAAATTGCTTCAAATTTTGAAACGCTACTGCAGACATACTGTAATTTCATGAACGGCTATGCAAAGCACCATGATAAGACGGAATTGAATGTACTGGAATACCTGATGTAGCAAACGGGAAATATCATCCGTCTGCTGATCACGCTGAAACAGGCCGAACCCGCTCCAGATAATTGAGTTAAACCTATGGGCAGCGGTACCAATTGGGGTCAAAATGAGGTCAAAGCAGGTTTTGCGGAACTGCAAAATGATGCAAAAAGTTAGAAAAACAACCGTATTTCAAGCGAAATACGGTAGTTTTATGGTTGCTGGAGGAGGATTTGAGCCTCCGGCCTCCGGGTTATGAGCTGCGGTCAGTGCTTTCGGGCGTTTCCGCCCCGTTTATTCCAATCAGGTATCTGTTCCGGCCCATTCAGCTCCATTGTTTCCACCCGCTCCTCAGCAGTTTACAGCCCGTAAGGGTCATGGTTTGGGTCGGGGCAAAAAGCAAAGATAAACAAAAAGGGCAAAAGCCTGCGGCTTACAAGTCAAATTAAAAGGGAACAGATATGACGCGCAGAAATCAAAACAGGCCCTGTAAGCGGCGGTAACTTTCGGCAAAACGTCCAAGTTGGTTTTCATAAAATTCTGCTGCGTCCGGCTGCGGTACAGAAAGGCCGTCGGTCTGAACAAATTTCGCAACGGCGCCACTGTCTGTAAATACACCTGCGCCAATACCGGCAACAACAGCTGCTCCCATGGAGCATGCTTCGTCCAAATGGCTGAGTTTCTGCACTGGAAGTCCAAACATGTCTGCCAAAATTTGCCTCCAAACAACTTCTTTGGCGCAGCCTCCCATGACCCGAATCTCACGAAATTGATGCCGCTGGCGCAAAACAGCGAGGTTCAGCGCCAAATTATAGCTGATGCCTTCCATGACCGCACGCAGCATATCCGCATGTGTCGTAGATTTTTGGAGGCCCAGGAAAGCTCCCTTTGCACGGTCGTCCCACCATGGACTCCGCTCGCCTAAAAGATACGGAAGATAGATCACACCGTTGGCTCCAAACGGAACCTGCGCAATTTGGCTGTTAATACAGTCGTAGATGTCTTTTCCGTCCCGTTCGGCCTCCAACTGTTCCCGCTGGCAAAGTTCGTCCCGCATCCAGTTATAGGAAACCCCGGCTGCCTGCATGGTGCCAATTGGGAAAACGCTGCCTTTTTGGATACCAGCCAGGTTAAATGTACGCATTTCTTTGTCTAACAACGGGGAATCATCCACGCAAGCAACCCAAGCAGATGATCCAAGGCAGCAATAGCACTCTCCCTTATGCGTCACACCGGCGCCCACCGTGGCAGCTGTGCCGTCGCCGCAGCCGCGAAATACCGGCGTTCCGACCAGTAGACCGCTGGCACGGGCTGCTTCGGCTGTAACAGTGCCGACCAAGTCTACGGACGCCTGGAGTTCCGGCATGACAGCCCGGGAAAGCCCCATTGCTTCGAGGATTTCATCAGACCAGTCAAACTGGTTCAAGTCAAAAGCTCCCGTACCTGAGGCGTCGGAATAATCCGTGCCAAGCTCCCCGGTGAGGCGATAGGCAATATAGTCTTTGCAGTTAATCAACTTTGCAGGCCTCAAATGCTCATTTTCGCAAACCCAGAGCAGCTTGGCAAGGCCTGTGGTTGGATTGTTTCGGGTCCCGGTGATCCGGTAAAACTGTTCATCGCCAACCTGTGCAGAGATTGCATCCCGCTGCTCCACAGCGCGCTGGTCCGCCCAAATCAGCGCCGGGCGCAGGACCTGCCCGTCCCGCCCCAGAAGGACAGCTCCCATCATATGTCCGCTGAAGCTGATGCCGATCACCGCCGCTGGGTCAATCCCGGTCAAAAGCTCCCGCGTGGAACGGCAAACCGCTTCGTACCAGTCCTCTGGTTCCTGTTCTACATGATTTTCGGCTTGATACCGGGTCGGGTAACTGGCAATTACGCTTTTTTCCAAGTGCCCATCGGTTGTAAACAAGGCCGCTTTGTCGCCGGACGTACCCAGATCATGGGCAAGAATATACTGATTCATAGTTTTTCTCCATCCTTTTTAACAGAGAACCGGATCAAAAATCACCTGTTTCATGTTCGGATATTCACCATTTTTCATGGATATAATCATGTTCACTGCCAGATGCCCCAGCTTATCAGGCATTTGATCCACCGTTTGCAGAGAAGGCAGCAGCTCACGTATCAGCGATGTACCGCTGTACCCAACGAGCTTGATTTCATCCGGAATGCGGATTCCATGCGCTTCACAGCACCGCCAGACGCCCAGTGCCATCTGATCGCTGATGACCATCACTGCTGTAGGCATGGTCTTGGGAGAAAACTCCTGAAGCATCCGTTCCATACATCGATATCCGCCCATAATGTACGGCTGATCCCTGTAAATGACAGCGTCACCAGCGTGCCCCATTTCTTCCAGGGCCTGCTCGTATCCACGTTGCTTATCCAGGTAGGTCATATGTGGCACATCAGAAGAAAACAAAGCCACACGCCGATGTCCCTGTTCAAACAGGGATTTAGTAACACGTCTAACCGCAGCAACATCGTCTGTCAGAATGGAACAGACGCCGTAGGCAGAAAGGTCGCTGTAGATCATCACAACCGGCGTGTGTTTAGCCAGTTCAATGATATGCTGGCTGTCTTTCAGGTCAGCGGATCGGGTCCCAACAAAGATATATCCGTCAATGCGCTGCCCACCTAAAGAACGAATATAATACTGTTCCCGCTCCACACTGTCGTAGGTATTGGCCAGGATACTCAAATGGTTGTTCTGAAAACATGCGGCGTCGATTCCCTTGACAACACACGGGTAAAACAGGTTGTCGATATCAGGGACCAGCACGCCGATCGTTTGGGTAGATCGCGTGATCAGTCCCTTTGCCAAGGCGTTGGGTGAATAATTCAGCCGTTTGGCGGCGGAATGGATCCGCTGGAGTGTCTCTTGAGAAACGCGATCCGGTTCATTAAAGGCGCGAGAAACTGTGGCAATGCAGACACCTGCCTCCCGCGCTACATCTTTGATTGTGGTATTCATGGCATGGATTCTCCTGTTGATATGAAATGAACGGGCCGCCGCTTGTGTCCGCGGCGGCTCGGATGTTTACACGATGTCCATGCCCCGGACGCTTTACAGAAGGTCCGGATCAGTCACCATCACAGCCTTACAGGCTTCCGCGGGGTTCTGGACAAAATGCGTCAGCCCTTCCACCGCGTCCTCCAGCATAAATTTCTGAGAAATTAGGGATTTCAAGTCAATCATGCCGGATTCGACCAGGTCGATACACAGCGGGAAATAGAGCGCCGGCACAGCATCAGAGGCACGGATCTGGATTTTCTTATGGTGCACCAGGTTCGAGTCAAAAGAAGCAATTGCGGCAGGGCCGTAGGCAATTCCCAGGAATGCCAGGACACCGCCCAGATTTAAAGTGTGCGTTGCTGTCTCAATGAGAGCAGGGGGCGCCGTCAGCAGCACCTTATCCACGCCGCCCCGGGCAAAGGGGTAGGACTTGATGTCCACTTTGTCCGTAAAAATGATCTCGTCGGCGCCAAACTTCTTCGCCAGTTCCGCACGCTTGCCCGCAGAGGAAAGATCCGCCGCATAAATTTTTCTGGCGCCAGCTTTCTTCGCCATTTGCAGCGCCATCAGGCCAATCGGGCCGAGGCCAAACACCAGGACATCATCACCCAGGTGGATATCAGCAGTTTTGAAGAGATCCATGGCCACGCCCATAGGCTCAATCAACGCGCCTTCCTGGAAACTCATGGTTGTAAATTTCACGCACAGTGCGGCCGGAGCAGTGGTGTATTCTGCAAAACCCATGGTTTCCCGACCGCCAATGTAGTCAATGATTTCGCTCGCGGGACCATCCAGATCCACGCGCCCGTTTCTCGCAGCGTCGGAGTAGGGACGGAATGTGGAAGTTTCAATTACCACAGTGTCGCCCACCTGTACATTCTGCACATTTTCGCCGATCTTTTCCACAATTCCGGAAAATTCATGTCCAAAAGGCGTCCATTCAGTGGCGGCATATTTAGCTTGGATCATCTCATGGCCGCAGAAACCGCAAGCCTTGATCTTAATGAGTACTTCGTCGGCGCCGACTTCCGGCACCGGAACATCCCGCTGCTCAAACTGGAACGGCGCTTTCAGATATGTAGATTTCATATTGTAAAACTTCCTTTCTTCATTTTACACAATGATAATTAAAAAAACAACTGTCAGGTCAAATCGTCTCCACCATAAGGGACTCCCGCCTGGAGAATGACCGTGGAATAGCTTGTACACTCTCCCGTGCGTACAGAAGCTCTCAGCGTTGGGCCGTTGGACAGCTCTTTGAGCCGGGCATGGGGAATATAGACAATCTCCGCTCCGGTAGGCTTCAGGGTCTCCAAAAGCTTCGAATGGTAACGGGGACTGACCGTTTTCACTTCTTCAGCGACAAATACCTTTTCTACAGTCAGTACGTCTGTCACCGCACTTAAAACATCCAACAGCCTCGGAAGCTGAGGAAGAATCGCCAGATCCACTCGCTCTTTGCCCAGCGGCTGCGGCATTCCGGAGTCTGAAATCATCAGGTGATCCATATGGCCGGTTTCCCCGAGTACCCGTAAAAGCTGTGGGTGCAGAATTCCCTGTTTCAGCATTGTTTTATACGCCTCCATTCGCATAACCGCCAGTGCAGTCTATTGCGTCTTCTTCAATTTATCCATGAGTACAGCGGCAATGATTAGACAGCCAATCAGGATCTCAATGATCTGACCATTGAGGCTCCACAATGTGCCGCCGTTCCGGATGGTTGCGATCAGGATCGCACCAATGACCGTGCCGCCGATATATCCCACGCCGCCGCTCATCGAAGCACCGCCCACAACTGCCGCTGCGATGGCATTCATCTCATAGCCGGTACCCAAGGTGGGAATACCGCTGGCCAGGCGCGAGGTTAGCAGAATGCCGCCCAATGCGCAGAGAACACCAGAGGATACATACACGCCATAAATGGTCTTCCGGACAGAGATACCCGAAAGTCGGGCGGCGTCACAGTTGGAACCCACTGCAAAAATATTGCGCCCAAAATAAGTATATTTAAAAATTGCCGCCGAGGCAAGGATCAGCAGCAGCCAGACCAGCGCCATAAACGGGATTCCGTAAGTCGTAGGCATACCCAGGTTGTTAGTTTTGGTAAAGCCGATTGTGATCTTGGATATTTTCAAGAATTCCTCAGGCAAACCGGTAATATTTCGGGAATCCGAAATCAATAAAATGACAGCGCGGATTATGGTCATGGAGCCAAGCGTGGCAATAAACGGGGGCAGCTTTCCATCGTAAATGAGGATTCCGTTCAAAAGCCCTACCATAGCGCACGCTGCCACCGCAATCAGCATGGTCAACCACATATTGAACCCGTGATTTACCGTCAGCAATGTCACCAGCATACCCGCAAGGCCAACATTGGCACCCACAGAAAGGTCGATACCGCCTGTAATGATCACAAATGTCATGGCCAGCGCAACAATACCATACACAGATGTGGCTCTGGACAGGTTAAAGATATTCTCATAGGTAAGAAAATTGCCGTCCGTGGTGAGAGAAAGCACAACCATCAATGCCAGAAGCACCACCAGTGCGATGCCGTAAGATCTGGTGATCTTATTTTGCAGGCGCGCAAATAGGCTAGGTTTCTTGTTTTCCATTGTTATCGGTTCCCCTTTACAAATTTGAAGCTTTCCGCAGGATATATTCTTCATTGAGCCGGCCATCTTCGGTATAATATTGGTCTTTTTCCACAATACCCATGGATTTTCCCTCTGACATCACCAGCATCCGATCCGATAGCCCCATGACCTCTGGCAGATACGAAGAAACCAAGATGATTGCCTTTCCCTGCTGAAGTAATTCGCCCATCAGACGGTAAATTTCCACTTTGGCGCCAACGTCCACGCCCACCGTCGGCTCATCAAAAATGAAAACATCGCTGTCCCGGCAAAGCCACTTGGCGATCACCACTTTTTGCTGGTTGCCGCCGGACAAATTCTTACACAGCTGCTGTACCGACGGCGTTTTAATGGCCAACGCATGCCGGTATTCTTCTGCGCGCTGGCGTTCCTTTTTCAAATTGATGATGCCGCTGCGGCTGATCATGGGATAGGAGGCCAAGTTCACATTTTTTTCCACAGACAGGCCTAAGCAAAGTCCTTCTTTTTTCCTATCCTCCGTTAAAAAAGCGATGGAATTTTCAATGGCCTCCATGGGATGGCGGTGATGAACCGATTTTCCAAGAACCGTCACGGTGCCCGCTTCATAGGGATCCGCGCCGAAGATGGCCCGGCACACCTCTGTCCGTCCGGCACCCACAAGGCCGAACATTCCGAAGATCTCTCCACGATGCACCGAAAAGCTGATATCCTCAAAGATCCCCTTACGGGTCAATCCATTGACTTCCAAGACACATTCTCCCATATCCGGACGCGGCAGGCTGTAAAGATCTTCCACGTCCCGCCCAACCATCATCTGGACCAGCTTATCCTCATCTACCTCGCTGGTTTTGACGGTATCGACATAGGTTCCATCTTTAATCACAGTCACCCGATCGCACAGCTGAAAAATCTCCTCCATGCGGTGGGAGATATAGACAATGCCATAACCCTTTTCACGCAATTGACCAATCATACGGAAAAGGAGCTGTACTTCCTCGTTTGCCAGAAGCGCCGTCGGCTCGTCAAACACAATGACTTTTGCGTTTTGATAGACTACCTTTGCAATTGTAACCATTTCCTGCTGACCGATGGTCAGCTCATTGATCCGTGCCTTGGCATTGACTCGGATATTCAATTCATCAAGCGTTTTTTGTACGCTCCGATACATGGTTTTCCAGTCCACTCGTCCGCTTTTTCGCGGTTGGCAACCCAGGAAAAAGTTTTCCGCAACTGTTAAATGCGGTGCCAGGGTCACGTCCTGGTATACGGCTCCCAATCCCAGCGCTCTGGCCTGCTGTGGATTGCGAATGTCCTGACGCACGCCGTCGACAAAAATTTCTCCCGATGTAGCGGTATAGGCGCCCATCATAATTTTAATCAGCGTAGACTTGCCCGCGCCATTCTCCCCTACCAAGCCATGTACTTCGCCGGGCAAAATTTCCAAGCTTACGCCCTTCAAGGCTTTGACACCGGGAAATTCCTTCTTAATATCCACCAATTTGACCAGCGGTTTTCTCTGTTCCATTGGTTTTACCCCCTGTGTTCATATAAGAAGGGGCAGGATTACTCCGGCCCCTGTCTATGTTACTCGTACAGTTTCAGAGAAAACGGATCGATGATGCCGGCCATATCCTCCGAATCCACATTGGTGGAATCAATGATAGCAACACCGGTATCATACTTTTTATCAAAGTCTTCATAGGTCTTCTCACCGCTGAGAAGTTCCAACAGAGACTGGCATGCCGTATAACCCATTTTGTAAGGATTTTGTACGGCGATGGCTACAATACCACCTTGGCGGATGGAGTCAACCTCGGCAGGGTCTGCGTCAAAGGCCACAGCAACCAGCTGATCGCCCAACTGGTTCTCGGAAAGGAACTGCGCTACGCCGTCACCGGTGGCATTGTTAGAAGCAAAAAAGCCCAGCAGATCGTCCTTGTTGCCCGTATAGATCGTCTCGGCGGCACTCAGGGATTTCGGGATGTCGTTGTCCACATACTGGGGCTCCATGAGCTCAATGTCGGGCGCGATCTCCGCCAGCTTATCTCGGAAGCCGCCCTCGCGGTCCACCAGGGTCTGCACACCGGCCATGGCCGAAATCAGTCCAACCTTGCCTTTGAGTTCCACGCTGCGAGCGTTCAGTTCATCGACAAAGCGCTGTGCCAGCTGCTGTCCAGCCACGTAGTTGTCCGTAGCGTAGTGGGTGATATAAGCATCCGTAGTCGGCTGATTGTCCATGGTAACAACCGGGATCCCTGCCTGCATGGCGGATTCAATACCTGCATTGCAGTTATCCACCAGAGTGGGTACCACGGCAATACCATCAGGATGTTTGGTAATAATGTCGTCAAGCATCTCGGTTTGCTCTGCCACATCTGCTTCGGAAGTGGGGCCATAAACCGTCACAGACACCTTGTCGGAATTTTCATACTCGAAATTTTTTGCGCCGACAATTAACTGCTGCCAGTAATCAGAGTCAAGGGCCTTTACAAGAACCGCCAACTCATATTTTTCATCGGAAGATGTGTCAGCAGGAGCTTGTGAATCCGCAGATGTGTCACTTGATGCAACGTTGCTGCCGTCCGCCGGCGTCTGTGTTGTTCCACAGGCAGCCATGGAGAACACAAGCAGTGCGACCAATAATAGTGAGATGAGCTTTTTCATTTTAATTTCCTCCCAAATGTTAAATGATAATGATATGGTTTTCATTTAATATCTTAATCTTAAAAGTCCAATATACGTATTTTACGTAAAATTGCACTTTATATTCCGATATTTAATATGTTTACAGATCGCATATAAATGAAAACCTTTTCATTACATTTGCATTGTATCACGGTTTATTTTGTACTGTCAATTGGTTGAACTTCTAGTTTCTCTACTTCTATTTTATATATTTTGCATAAATACTGATCTGTTCCTATGAAATTAAGCGGCTGGTTGCCAGTTAACGTGTGACAAACCTGCTTATTACAAGCGGAAATGAGTTTGCAACCCATTCCTGTAATAATGTGAAAATGCCGCCGTAGTTTTGAGCCTACGGCGGCGTTTTGGGCATCTGGCAATTTACATAACTCCAGCTTCTCATCGAGCCATCCACCATGCGGGATAGGGCAGCGACTGGTTCTCCGCAGGTGCCGTCCGTTCCGCCAACTGCCTGGCCCGGCGGAGCTTTCAGGCAAAGCTATCCAGGCACCGGTCCAGTAAACGCTTCAACGCCTGATCCTTGGCTTTCTCTACGCCGGACTCTCCCATCCGGTTTCGCACAGCGATCTCCCGCAAATCCGTCTTGGGATGGCCGTACACACCGAAGTACCGGCCAAGGATGTCCTGCTCCGTCCTGGAAAGCTGCAGGAACTCTTCTCGCAGGCACTCCATAGTCACCGCACGGATCACAGCGTCTTCTGCTGATCCGGATAGCTGGCTTGACGCAAACCACTCAAAGACATCTCCGTCATCTTCCGGGCTTTGCAGGTCATTGACAGAGAAAAAATGCGTGGGATAGGCAATCGCTCTGGTTGCTGCATGATAGGAAACACCGAGCAGTTCACAAATCTCACCGATCTCTTTTCCGTCCCGATGATATAGGCTTTGCACCTTCCTCACCAGGCTCATACTGTCTCGATCCAGAGCAAGCGTTCCCATGCTGCATTCCGGATGACGCCGCATGGCTCCATCCAAAAACGGCGTGATGTAAGTGGTGAACCGGCCTTTCTCAGCATGATAGCCGCCAGTCCGGACACATTCCACCAGCGCCAACATTCCCGCGCTCTCCAACTCGGAGCGCGTTTCTTTTGCGTAAAGCCCTTGAAAGCAATAAAAGCATCTATGGAAACTACTTATCCGAAGCTGGAGTCCCGAAAGAAATTGCCTCAAATTTTGAAACGCTACTGCAGACATACTGTAATTTCATGAACGGCTATGCAAAGCACCATGATAAGACCGAATTGAATGTGCTGGAATACCTGATGTACCAAACGGGAAATATCATCCGTCTGCTGATCACGCTGAAACAGGCTGAACCCGCCCCAGAAAACTAAATTGCTCTATAGACAGCGGCACCAATTGGGGTCAAAATGGGGTCAAAGCAAATTTTGTGGAATTGCAAAATGATGCAAAAAGTTAGAAAAACCACCGCATTTCAAGTGAAATGCGGTGGTTTTATGGTTGCGGGAGAGGGATTTGAACCCCCGACCTCCGGGTTATGAGCCCGACGAGCTACCGAACTGCTCTATCCCGCGATATAAGGCTCTCACAGAGCCTTATTATAATAGCAGAAGGCGGAGCGGTTGTCAAGGGGGGCTGCTGGAATTTTTTTATCCCGGAAATTCCGGTGCCGGGATATGCATCGGGAGCTGCACCATGCACAAAACAGCCAGCGTCACCGCGCCGAAGATCATCCAGGCGCGCATGGACTTTTTGCCGGTCAGGTGGGTATAGAGCGCGCAGACGCAGCCGAGGAGCAGCACGCACACGAGCCACGTGCTCTGTACGCGCAGGGGCGTGAGGCCGAAGCAGTCGATATACAGCGCCAGCTTGGAGATCGCGATGACGGCGAACAGCATGCTCTGGACCAGAAGGGCAGCGGCCATCCAGCGGATCAGCTTCTGCTCCTGCCGCGCGGTACGCGTGACGAGCCAGAAAAGGGTGAAGTTGATCGCCATGACGCGGCAGAGTTCGAAGAAGCCCTGGCGGGCGTATTCGGCCACGGTAAAGCTCTCCGGCAGCGTCCGGGTGAAGGCCCCGAACAGGTACCGGCCCTGCACGAAGAAGAACACGAGATAGAGCGCACTGAACAGCCCGAGGGCTGCGGCCCAGATGCCCGCCGGGACGGTGCGCAGCTTCGGCAGGCGGCTCACGACTGCCGCTCCGCGCCCGCGCATATCCTCCGGCGTCCGGCGGCCGAGACCGGCCAGCAGGCCGAACACGTACGCGCCGACCGGCAGGGAGGCGAGGAGACGATAGAACCACGTCTCGTCAAGATCGAGCGTCAGCGTCAGCCGCAGGTCGTCGATCAGCTCGCCGAAGGTGTCGTCCGCGGCGGACAGCTGCGTCATGGCCAGCACGAGCAGCACCAGCGCGGCGAACGCCGCGAGCACAGCGCCTGCGATCGCGCCGGCGCTGACGCCGCGCTCCTTTTTGGACTTCAGCGCGAAGATCACGCAGCGGATGCGCAGGAAGAAATTCTGAAACGGGACGATGAGAAACGCGTACAGCGCGTCGAGCGGCAGCAGATGGCCGCTTTCGCCGCCGGTCAGCCGCCCGGAGCGGCACAGAAGCCAGTAGACGGCAAGGATATGCAGTGCCAGAAAGGCGAGGCTCGAGGGGATGGCATACTCCTGCATGACCTGCACATCCAGCCGGGAGTCGTACTGGTTCGGATGCAGGCTGCGCCACGTGATGCAGCCCGCGATCACCACCACGCAGGCCAGCCAGACCCAGCTTTCCCACGGACGCTTCACGTCCCGGTACAGATATTCTCCGGCGGCGATAAACCCGGCGGCAAACAGCGGCAGCGCCCACCATCCGGAACCCAGATACACATACGCCAGCACATACATCCCGAACGCCAGCAGCACTTCCTTCCGGCCGGCCGAGAACGGCGGCTTTGCCGGGGCGAGCGTCTCCTGCGCCCAGTCGGGCGTTTCCTGCGGGCGGGGGAATTCGTTTTTACGTTGTTCTTCCATCGGTGACCTCCTGTTGGTCGTCCACAAACTCCAGCAGGTCGCCCGGCTGGCAGCGGAGCTCATGGCACAGGGCCATGAGCGTGGAAAAGCGGATGGCCTTGGCCTTGTTGTTTTTGAGAATGGACAGGTTCGCGGGGGTGATGCCGACGCGCTCGGCCAGCTCCCCGGCGGAGATTTTGCGCTTGGCCATCATGACGTCCAGATTCACGAGAATTTCCATGCCGCACCCCCTAGATCGTGAGGTCGAGCTCGGCCTTCATGTCGATGGCCTGCTGGAAAATATTCTTGATGATGCGTACGATCAGCGCCATGAAGCCGGCCGCGATGGCGACCGCGATGAACGGCAGATAATACAGGCAGCTGACCAGACACACCGCGCCCGCGCCCACGCAGCACCAGCTGACCTGCCGCAGCAGCCGCACGTTCTTCGCGTCGAAGACGAGCTGCGCGCGGATATTCTGCAGCAGCTGCCACAGCCGCACGAGCAGCATCCAGCCGAAGCCGCTGCAGAGGTAGATCGTGACCATCATCAGCACGCCGTACTGCCAGTACATCAGCCGGATCTCCACGAACCACTGCACGGCCCAGTAGCAGCCGATATCGAGGGCGGCGAGGAGGATCATGAACAAGACGACGCAGATCCGGGAAAGCTCGATCGAGCTGTTTTTGGACCAGTTCATAGGGGACACATCCTTTCTGTAGCTACAGGCTACCACAGAGAAGATCGTTTGTCAATTATTTTTTATCGAAAAACAATAAATAATTCTTAAGAAACGATAGACGAGCATCAAGGCTCCCCTGCATAGGGGAAGGCATGAGGGCGCAAAAATCCCGTCTCCGGGAGGGAGACGGGGGGGAGGGTTGGGATTATGCGCGCTCGAAGCTGAGGTAACGGGTGCCCTGGAAGGTGAGTTTGCCGTGGTCGCCTTCGACGAGGTAGCCGTAGTCCTGGGTGGGGATCGAGAGCTCCATGCGGTCGCCGCTGGCGACCTGGAACGTGGCGTAGTACCAGGTGGAGGAGGAATTCGTGTGTGTGGTGCTGTTATGGTGGTGGGTGACGTCCATGCGCTTGGAGACGATGGTCGCGTCGACGGTCAGGCGCGGGGAGTTGTTATTCTTGTGCCAACGGCCGATGCCGCGCACGGCGGTGACGATGAACATGATGAAGATGCCGACGAACATGACCGTGAAGATCACGGGGAAGACCGAATTCATAAAGTCAAAGCCGAACATAGCGGGCCCTCTCTTTCTGTTTGTATCTACAATATATCAGACGCAGAAGCGGCGCGCAAGTTCCCGGCGGAAAAAGAGAAAAACTTGTGGAAAATCCCCTTTGCAATTTTTCCCGGCGTGTGGTAAAGTACAGCTGTTGTGTAGCAGCTTTGCGTAAGTCCGAACGGACTTGCGCAATTTTTTTATTTTTGGAGGTTTTTATGGAAGAAAAACAAAACGCCGCGCTGGGCACTGCCCCGCTCGGGAAGCTCATGGTGAAATTCGCCCTGCCGTGCACGATCTCGCTGCTGGTGGGAGCGCTGTACAACATCGTCGACCAGATCTTCATCGGCTGGGGCGTGGGGTATCTTGGCAACGGCGCGACGAACGTCGTGTTCCCGCTGACGGTGCTGGCGCTGGGTCTGGCTGTGATGATCGGCGACGGCGCGTGCAGCTACGTGTCGATCTGCTTCGGGAAAAACCGGCAGGAAGATGCGGACTGCGCCGTTGGCAGCGCTGTGACGTTGAGCGTGTTGGTTGGCGTGCTCGTGGCGGGATTCTACGCGGTGTTCCAGACGCCGATTTTGCTGCTGTTCGGCGCGACAGAGGCGAATCTCGCCTATGCGAAGGAGTATTTCACCTACATCACCGTCGGCATTCCGATCTACGTCTTCGGGCAGGCGATCAACCCGATCATCCGCTCGGACGGCAGCCCGCGGTTTGCCATGGCCACCATGCTGGCGGGCGCGATCGCCAACTGCATCCTCGACCCCATCGCCATCTTTGTGCTGCGCTGGGGCGTGATGGGCGCGGCTGTGGCGACGGTGGCCGGGCAGGTCATCACGGCCGCGATGGGCGTATGGTACCTCTGCCATACAAAGGCGCTGCGGCTGGGAAAGGACGATTTTAAGCTCCGCGGGAAGATCCTCGCGGCCTACCTGCCGCTGGGACTGTGCAGCTTTCTTGCGCAGATCTCGCTCGTCATCGCCATGGCGGCGACCAACAACATGCTCGTGCAGTACGGTGCGGGCAGCAAGTACGGCGCGGACATCCCGCTGACGGTCCTCGGCATCGTCATGAAGGTGTTTCAGATCATCATTTCCATCACCATCGGCATGTCCGCGGGCTGCATCCCCATTGTGGGCTACAACTACGGCGCGGAGCAGCACGGCCGCTGCCGCGGGATCCTGTGGCGGCTGATGGGGGCGGAATTCGCGCTCGGCGTGCTCGCGCTGCTGGTCACGCAGCTGTTCCCGCGGCAGCTCATCGGGCTGTTCGGCGCGGAATCGGCGCTTTATAATGAGTTTGCCGTGCTGACCTTCCGCGTGTACCTGTGCATGCTGCCGCTGGCGACGGTCAACAAGGCGGCGTTCATCTTCATGCAGGCGCTGGGGCGGCCGGTGGAGTCGGCGGGGCTGTCGTTTTTCCGGGAGGTCCTGCTGGCGGTGCCGCTCGTGCTGCTGCTGCCGCGGGCGTTCGGGCTGATGGGCGTGCTGTATTCCATGCCGGCGGCCGATATCGTCACGTTTCTTGTCTCGGCCTTCGTCCTCGTGCGGACGGACCGGCAGCTGCGAAAATAGGGCTTGCATTTTCCGGCATGTGTGTTATACTTGGTATAACTTTTCATACCAAGTATAACTTATGGCAGGAGGGATCTTTATGCCGATGCAGTTCCCGAAGGGGAAATTCGTCAGTCTGGTCAAGGTCGGGGAGAAGGGACAGATCGTCATCCCGAAGGGGGCGCGTGAGCTGTTCGGCATCCAGCCGGGCGACCAGCTGCTGCTGATGGCGGACAAAAAGCGCGGGATCGCGCTGGTCAGCATGGACGATCTGAACGTGCCGGACGCGCTGTTCCGGATGGCAAAGGAGGCGGAAGACGATGCAGATCCTGAAGCTTGACGGGCTTTGCAAGCAGTATCCGGCCTTCCGGCTGGAAAACGTCTCGTTCTCCATGGAGGCCGGGACGATCATGGGCCTGATCGGCCGCAACGGCGCGGGCAAGACGACCACGCTCAAATCCATGCTCCATCTGGTGCATCCGGATGCGGGGACGGTCACAATCTGCGGGCTGGATATGGACAAGGACGAGCGGGAGATCCGCTCGCGCATCGGCTTCGTCTCCGGCGGCGCGTCGTATTATCAGCGCAAGCGCCTGCGCGAGCTGACGGACGTCACGAAGCGCTTTTATCCCGGCTGGGACGACGGGCGCTACGCGCGCCTCGTCCGGCAGTTTTCGCTCGACGAGAGCAAGCGCGTCTGCGAGCTGTCGGAGGGCATGAAGGTCAAGTATCAGCTGGCGGCCGCCATGTCGCACCGGGCGGAGCTGCTGATCCTCGACGAGCCGACGTCCGGGCTCGACCCTGTCTCGCGTGACGAGCTGCTGGACACGTTCCGGACGCTCTGCGAGCAGGAGGGCGTGTCGATCCTCTTCTCCACGCACATTACCTCGGACCTCGACGCCTGCGCGGATACGATCACATACATCCAGCATGGCCGCGTCGCGGCCAGCACGGACAAGAAGACGTGGACCGGGGGGTATCTCCTGCTGCAGGGCAGCGACGCGGCGTGTACACCCGCGCTGCGGGCCGCGTGCATCGGCGCGCGCAGCCACAAAGGAGAGCTCGAAGCGCTTCTCCGCAAAGAGGACGCCGCGCTGGCCGCCGGCTTCGCGCTCACGCCGGCGAATCTGGAACAGATCATGGTCCATCTGGAACGGGAGGCGGAAGCATGAAGCTGCTGATGAAAAAGGAATGGAAGCTGGTCGTCACGCCGGTGCCGCTGCTGTTTTTGCTGCTGAGCGCGCTGGTGCTCGTGCCGAGCTATCCGTATTACGTGACGTTTTTCTATAATGCCCTCGGCATTTTCCTCATGCTGCAGGCCGCGCGGGAGAACCGGGACGTGTATTACATGGCCCTGCTGCCGGTCACGAAGCGGGATGTGGTCCGGGCGCGGTTTTCTACCGTCGTGACGCTGCAGCTGCTGCAGATCGCGGCCTGTATCCCGTTCATGCTCCTCCGCAGGAGCTATGCACAGATCAACAATCCCGTCGGCATCGAGGCGAATCTGGCCTTTCTCGGCTTCGGGTTCGTGCTGATGGGACTGTTCAACCTGACGTTTCTGCCGATGCACTACAAAAACGGCTACGATCTCGGCAAGCCCTTCGTCGTCTCGAGCGTCGTGCTGTTTCTGGCCATCGTCCTGCTCGAGACGCTCGACCATGTCGTGCCGTACATGAAGACCGTGTGCGAAAGTTACGCGCCGGCGGACCTTGTCCGGCAGCTGCCGGTTTTGCTCGGCGGCGTGGCGGTGTACGCGCTCGTGACCTATCTGGCCTTCCGCACCTCGGCCGCAAAATTTGAACAGGTCGACCTGTGAGCGGACTGGAGCCCATCGACATCCAAAAATCACGCCCGCCCGGGGAGGCTCCCCGGGCGGGCGCGATTTTTGAATTCAGTCTTTCGTGGTGTGCGGGGCGGCGTGCTTTCCGGGCTTTACAAACGCGACAAATATGGTATAATGGATGGCACAGAATGTCGTCACTTTGCACAACTGCAAAGGCGGGAGGGGTCTTTATGCGGCTTGCGGTACCTTTTGATCACGGGCAGATCTACGGCCATTTCGGGCGGACGGCGCAGTTCAAGCTCTATGATGTGACCGACGGGCGGATCGTCTCGTCGGCGATCGTCGACACGATGGGCAGCGGACACGGGGCGCTGGCCGGATTTCTGAAGGCCTACGCGGTCGACGCGCTCATCTGCGGCGGCATCGGCGCTGGCGCGCGGCTGGCGCTGGCGGAGGCCGGGATCCGGCTGTATCCGGGCGCGGAGGGCGGCGCGGACGACGCGGTCCGGGCGCTTTTGGCCGGGGCGCTCCATTACCAGCCGGACTATGTCTGCGGCCACCACAAGGACGAGCCGCCGCGCGTGTGCGGCAACCATACCTGCTCTGCGGCCTGCTATCATGAAACATCGGAGGAACGGTCAGAATGAAACGAACGGATGCGCTCTATCAGAGCTTTGTAGAGATCCTGCGCGAGGAGCTCGTGCCCGCCATGGGCTGCACGGAGCCCATCGCCATCGCCTACGCTGCGGCGCAGGCCCGCGCCGTGCTCGGCAAGCGGCCGGAGCGGGTGCGGATCGAGGTCAGCGGAAATATCATCAAGAACGTCAAGAGCGTCGTCGTGCCGCATACGGGCTCGATGCACGGCATCGCCGCGGCGGCTGCCGCGGGCATCATCGCGGGCAGGGAGGAGAAGGAGCTGGAGGTCCTCAGCGAGGTCACCGACGAGCAGATCGCGGACATGCGGGCGTACCTGCAGGAGGCGGCCTTTGACATCCGGCCGATCGACTCGCCGTTCATCTTCGATATCCGCATCACGGTTTACGCGGCTGGCGATCAGGCCTCGGCGCGGATCGTCGGCAGCCATACGAACCTCGTGCAGCTGCTGCACGGCACGAAGCGCCTCATCGACCGTCCGTGCAGCGAGACCGTCTCCGAACGCCGCACGGACCGCAGCGTCCTGACGGTCGAGCGGATCGTGGATTTCGCGCAGTCGCTGTGTCCGGAGGATGTGCAGGAGATCTTTGAGCGGCAGATCTCGTACAATATGGCCATCGCCGAGGCGGGCCTCGCCGGGTCCTACGGCGCGAACGTCGGCAAGACGCTGCGCGAGGCCTACGGCGAGACGGTGCAGAACCGCGCCCGCTATATGGCGGCCGCGGCCAGCGACGCGCGCATGTCCGGCTGCGAGCTGCCGGTCATCATCAACTCCGGCTCCGGCAACCAGGGCATCACGGCCTCCGTGCCGGTCGTGGTCTACGCCGAGGAGCTGGGCGTGAGCCGCGAGACGCTCTACCGGGCGCTGGCGGTCTCCAATCTCAGCACGATCCATATCAAGGCGCACATCGGGACGCTTTCGGCCTACTGCGGCGCGGTCTCGGCCGGGTGCGGCGCGGGGGCAGGCATCACCTACCTCTATGGCGGCGGGTATGAGCAGATCAAGCATACGCTGGTCAACGCTATGGCCATCACCTCCGGCATCATCTGCGACGGCGCCAAGCCCTCCTGCGCGGCAAAGATCGCCACGAGCGTCGACGCGGGCCTGCTCGGCTACCACATGTACCGCTGCGGCAACCAGTTCTATGCCGGCGACGGCATCGTCAAATCCGGCATCGAGCACACGATCGAGACCGTCGGCGCGCTGGCCCACACCGGCATGGCCGATACCGACCGGCAGATCATCCGCCTGATGATGGAGCCCTGACCAACTTACATAGGAAAATGCCCCGGCGCAGAACGGTCTGCGCCGGGGCGATTTATGTTTTTATGCGGTTTAATTCAACTGGTCGGCTAAGTCGCGGTAGCGGCTGTCGTCGGCGGCGCTACCGGTGGCCTGAGCCATGTGCTGCGAGAGCTTTTTGGCCGCCGTATCCGCCGAGACGACCGTGCCCGCGCCTGCCACGCAGCCGCCGGGGCAGGCCATGCCCTCGAGCAGATACCCGTCGAGCTTCCCGGCCTTCGCCAGCATCAGAAGCTTCCGGCACTCGCGCAGGCCGTCGGCCCGCTGGGTCTTGATCTGGCATTCGGGATGCTCCTTGTGGATGAGCTCCTCCACCGCGGCGGCCACGCCGCCCGCGACGGCAAAGCCGCGCCCGGCGCGGGTGCCCTCGTCAAGGTCCGGGCTGTCGGGCAGCTGGGAAAAATCGATGTCCCTGGACTCAAAAATGCCCATCAGCTCCTCGTAGGTCAGGACGAAGTCGACGTCGGTCCGGATATCATCCTGCATGGCCTCGAGCTTTTTGGCCGCGCACGGGCCGACGAAGACGACCTTGCAGTCGGGCCGTTCGCGCTTGACGAGCCGCGCGGTATAGACCATCGGCGTGTAGGTCATGGAGATATTGCCGGATTCGGCGGGGAACAGCCGTCTGGCCATCATCCGCCACGACGGGCAGCAGGAGGTCGCCATGAACCGCTGCTCCTCCGGGACCTTTTCCATAAAGTCCCGCGCTTCCTCGATCGTGCAGATATCCGCGCCGACCGCGACCTCGACCACATCGGCAAAGCCGAGCTGCTTCATGGCCGTGAGGAACTTCGGCACAGTCACGTCCTTGCCGAACTGGCCGACGAACGACGGCGCGACGATGGCCACGACCTCGTTGCCCTCGAGCATGGAGCGGATGACCTGATAGATCTGGCTCTTATCGACGATCGCGCCGAACGGGCAGCTCACAAGGCACTGGCCGCAGGAGACGCAGCGGTCATAGTCGATGCAGGCCTTGCCGTATTCGTCGACGCCGATGGCGTCCATGCCGCAGGCGGCCTGACACGGGCGCTCGAGGTAGGTGATGGCGTTGTACGGACAGGATCTGGCGCATTTGCCGCACTTGATGCAGAGCTTCTGGTCGATGCGGCTCTTGCCGTTGACGAATTTGATCGCGCCCTTCGGGCACACGCGCTGGCACGAGGAGGCGAGACAGCCCTGACACAGCTCGTTGACACGGTACTGCCGCGTCGGGCAGGCGTGGCAGGCGTAGGGGATGATGTTGACGAGCGGGGGCTCGTAATACTGCTCGGCGATGGCGGCCTGGTCCATGCCCTCGGTCAGAAGCGTGCGCGTCTGCACGGGTTGGAGGGACAAACCCATGGCCAGCCGCACGCGCTCGCCGGCGATGGCGCGCTCGAGAAACACGGACTCGCGGTGCAGCGGGCTCTGGCCGGGGACGATCTTGAAGGGGATATCCTCCATATCGGTGTAGTCGCCGGAGTATGCCATCCGGGCGACCTCGGTGAAGACTTTCTTTCGGATCTCTGTGATCAAAGACGGGATTCCGCGCATGATAACCTGCTCCTTCTGCATATTCTGGCGACAGTATAGCACACTTTCCTGCAAACGTCACTGTTTTCTTTTGCCTTGACAGCGGGGCGGCAATGTCGTAAGCTGAAGGCAAAGAAATGTGTATGCGGAGGGCGGCTATGTCCAAATTTCAGATCTTCCTGATCGTTCTGTATCTGTTTTTCTTCGGCGCTGTCGGCGGGTGGGTGCTGGAGCTTCTGTTCCGCCGGTTCTTCTCCGGGGCGAACCCGGAGCGCAAGTGGCTGAACCCGGGCTTCCTCTTCGGCCCCTGCCTGCCGCTGTACGGATTCGGCACGGTGCTGCTGTTCATCCTCTCGGAGCTGGACCATCAGCTGTTCGGCTCGTTTTCGGGCACGTTCTGGTATTACCCGGTCATGTTCGTCGTCATGGCGCTGGCCATGACGCTGCTGGAGTATATCGTCGGCGTCGTGAGCTTCAAGGGCTTCCACCTGCGCCTGTGGGACTACAGCAAGCTCTGGGGCAATGTCCAGGGCATCATCTGCCCGCTGTTCACGTTCTTCTGGGGCGTGTTGTCGCTGGCGTACTACTTTTTGCTGTATCCGCGGCTGCGGAAGCTGGTGGAGTGGTTCGTGGCACACCCGCTGGCGTCGTTTATGGTGGGCGTGTGCTTCGGCATTTTCCTCATTGACCTGTGCTTCTCCATCCATCTCGGCGCGGTCGTGCAGAAAAAGGCCGCCGAGATCGATAAGAATGTATATGACGCCATCGACGTGCAGAAGCTGTGGCATAAAATGCAGTCCCGCGGCGGCTTCTTCCGGCTTGTGTCCATTAGGCCCCTGACGGAGCGCATCGATGCGTTTGATGAGTTTTTACACCGCAGACCGGGGAATATGGAGCAGAAATAAGAAAGGAGAAATAAAGAATGGGCTTCTGGCTATTCATGCTGCTGTTCGTATTGATGATCCCGCTCACGATGATCTATTTTGGCCGGAGGTTTTTCAAAAGCCCGCCGAAGTCCATCAACGCGACGTTCGGATACCGGTCGACCATGTCCATGAAAAATCAGGAAACATGGAAGCTGGCGCATACGGTCTGCGGGCGGTACTGGTACTGCTGCGGCTGGCTCCTGCTGCCGCTGTCGGTCGTCCCCATCCTGTTCGTGATCGGGCGCGGCACAGAGACGATCGGGTACACCGGGGTGATCACCGTGTTCATCCAGCTCGTCCCGATGCTCTGCGCGCTCCCGGTCACGGAACACGCGCTGCGGAAAAAGTTTGATAAGAATGGGATGAGGAAGAGCTGAAGGCGCGCACATGCTCCGCCCTGCGAGCACTCTATGCCTTCCCCTACGAGGGGAAGGTGGCACGGCGATAGCCGTGACGGATGAGGTGGGGTGCTTCTGTCTACGTGACGCAGTCCACCTCATCAGTCTGCTCCGCTTCGCTCCGCAGCCAGCTTCCCCTCATAGGGGAAGCCTTGGGGATGCGCGGATCCAAAGCCTCCCTCGTCAGAGGGAGCCTTTCGTCCGCTGCGGCGGGGCGAAAAAAACGGAAATTGTGCTGGCTTTTCTGCGCGGCATGTGCTATAATAATAACGAAAATCATTATTGAATTATGAAAGGAATCCGAGCGTATGTATTGTGTCAGAAAAATGACCGAAGATCTCTATTGGGTCGGCGCGAGTGAGCGGCGGCTGAGCCTGTTTGAGAATGCCTATCCGCTGACCAACGGCGTCAGCTATAACTCCTACCTGCTGCTGGACGAAAAAACCGTGCTGATCGACACCGTCGATAAGTCCGTCAGCGGCCTGTTCTTTGAGAACGTCGACCATGTGCTGGGCGGGCGGAAGCTCGATTACCTCATCGTGCAGCATATGGAGCCGGACCATGCCGCGACCATCGGCGAGCTCGTCCTGCGCCACCCGGAGCTGACCATCGTCTGCAACGCCAAGACGCGCACGATGATGCAGAACTTCTTCACGTTTGACATCGACAGCCGTCTGCAGCTCGTCAAGGAAATGGACACGCTCACGACCGGCAGGCATACCTTCGCCTTCGTCATGGCCCCGATGGTCCACTGGCCGGAGGTCATGGTCTCCTACGACACAACGACCAAAACGCTCTATTCGGCCGACGCCTTCGGCACCTTCGGCGCGCTGAACGGCAATCTGTACGCCGACGAGGTCAATTTCCGGACCGAATGGCTCGCCGATGCCCGCCGGTATTATACCAACATCGTCGGCAAATACGGCACGCAGGTGCAGACGCTGCTCAAAAAGGCCGCGGGGCTTGAAATTGAGATGATCTGCCCGCTGCACGGCCCGGTCTGGCGCAAGGATATCGCGTGGTTCCTCGACAAATATATCCACTGGGCGACCTATACGCCGGAGGACGACGCCGTCGTCATCGCCTATGCCTCCGTCTACGGCGGCACGGAGAACGCGGCGAACGTGCTGGCCGCGAAGCTGTCGGAGCTCGGCGTGCGGAACGTGCAGATGTACGACGTGTCCGTCACGCATCCGAGCTATATCCTCTCCGAGTGCTTCCGCGCGAGCCATCTGGTCTTTATCTCCACGACGTACAACGCGGGCATGTTCGTGACGATGGAAAATCTCGTGCACGATATCGTCCATCATAACCTGCAGAACCGCACCATCGCCCTCATGGAAAACGGCTCCTGGGCGCCGACGGCGGCCGGGCTCATGCGGGCGGAGTTCCAGAAGCTCAAAAACTGCACCATTCTCGACGAGACCGTCACGATCAAATCCACGCTCAAGGAATTCCAGCTCGCGGACGTCGACGCCATGGCGCAGGCGATCTATGACTCCATGCCGAAGCCGGCCCCCGCGGTGCACACCGCCGACGCGCCGGTCGAGAAGAATGCGTTCTTCTCGTTCTCCTACGGTCTGTTCGTCCTGACGGCCCGGGAAGGGGAGAAGGACAACGGCTGCATCATCAACACCGCTGCCCAGCTGACCGACACGCCGAAGCGCATCTCCATCGCCGTCAACAAGGCCAACTACACCCACGACATGATCCGCAGAACGGGCGTGTTCAACCTCTCGATGCTCTCGACCGACGCGCCGTTCGGCCTGTTCCAGCACTACGGCTTCCAGTCCGGCCGGGACGTGGACAAGTTCGCGGACGTCAAGGGCATGGCCCGTGCGACGAACGGCGTGTATTACCTGCCGTACTCCACGAACGCGTTCGTGAGCGGCAAGGTCACGCAGGAGATCGACCTTGGCACCCATACGCTGTTCATCGCCGACGTGACCGAGGCCCGCGTGCTCTCCGGTGCGCCGTCCATGACCTACAGCTTCTACTTTGCAAACGTCAAGCCCAAGCCCGCCGCGCTCACGAAGCAGACCGGCTGGGTCTGCAAGATCTGCGGCTACGTCTATGAGGGCGAAACGCTCCCCGCCGATTTCATCTGCCCGCTGTGCAAGCACGGCGCGGAGGATTTTGAAAAGCTGCCGGACTGACGGCGGCGAACGACAGACAGAAAGGACCGATCATCATGCCCCGTGTACTGGAACATTTGGAACCGAAGGCGGTATTTCATTTCTTTGAAGACCTGACCCGCATCCCGCACGGCTCGCGCAACACAAAGGCCATCAGCGACTACTGCGCCGCGTTTGCCAGGGCGCGCGGCCTGTGGGTGTATCAGGACGAACTCAACAACGTCATCATCAAAAAGCCGGCCAGCGCGGGCTATGAGGCTGCGCCCGCCGTCATCCTGCAGGGCCATCTCGACATGGTCGCGGAGAAGACGCCGGAAAGCCCCATCGACATGACCAAAGACGCGCTGGACCTGCAGGTCGAGGGCGACTACGTGTCCGCGAAGAGCACGACGCTCGGCGGCGACGACGGCATCGCCGTCGCCATGGCGCTGGCGATCCTGGACAGCAGCGAGATCGCCTATCCGGCGCTCGAGGCCGTCTTCACCGTCGACGAGGAGATCGGCATGGAGGGCGCGCAGGGGCTCGACTTCTCCCAGCTCTCCGCCCGCCGGATGCTGAACATCGACTCGGAGGACGAGGGGATCTTTACCGTCAGCTGCGCCGGCGGCGCGAGCGCCAATGTCTCGGTCGGGCTGACGATGGCGCCGAACGCGGCGCCCTGCGTGAAGCTGACCGTCTCCGGCCTCATCGGCGGCCACTCCGGGCAGGAGATCAACAAGGGCCGCGCCAACGCGAATATTCTGCTCGGCCGCGTGCTGGATGCGCTGGTGCAGAAGCTCCCGGTCCGGCTCGTATCGGCCGCGGGCGGACGGAAGGACAACGCCATCCCGAACGCGGCGGAGGCCGTCCTCGCCCTCGCAGAGGGCGACCTGCCCGCCGCAAAGCAGATCGTATCTGCCTGCACGGCGGATCTCCGCAAGGAATATGCCGTGGCCGACCCCGGCGTCACCGTCACGCTGGAAAAAGCAGCCGTCTGCCCGCAGGCACTGACGGAGGAGGCGACGCTGCGCGTCGTCCGCTATCTGCTGCTCGTGCCGAACGGCATTGCGGCCATGAGCATGGATATCCCGGGACTGGTGCAGACGTCGTGCAATCTCGGCATTTTTCACGTGGCGGACGGCGTGCTGACGGCGGTCAGCTCGGTCCGCAGCTCGGTCGCTTCGCAGAAGCAGATGCTGCTGGCGCGCTTTGCGGCGCTCAGCCAGCTGCTCGGCGGCTCGCTGCAGGTCACGGGCGCGTATCCCGCGTGGGAATACCGGCGCGAGTCCGTGCTGCGGGAGAAGATGGCTGCCGTCTACGAGCAACAGACCGGCAGGGCCCCGAAGATCGAGGCCATCCACGCAGGGCTCGAATGCGGCCTGTTTGCCGGGCAGCTGCCGGGGCTGGACTGCGTCTCCTTCGGCCCGGATCTGGTCGATATCCATACCGCGCGCGAGAAGATGTCCATCTCCTCGGTGCAGCGCACGTGGAAGTTCCTGCTCGGCGTATTGGAAGCGCTGAAGGACTGAATTCGGTGATTTTTTGCCCCGGCGGGCCGCAGACCGCGGCCCGCCGGGGCGATTTTTGTGCTTCCGACGCCAAAACCGTGTAATTTTTTGCATATCGTTTATAAAAGCTTCACACTTCTCCCGAATAAAGGCGGTATAATCAGCATATTCGAAAGTAAGAGGAAGTGAACTGCATGGGAACAGATCCGTATCAGGTGCTCGGCGTATCTCCGAACGCTTCGGAAGACGAGATCCGGCAGGCCTATCGCCGGCTGGCAAAGAAATATCACCCCGATCTGAACCCCGGCGACAAGACCGCCGCGCAGAAAATGAACGAGGTCAACGCGGCCTACGACGCGATCAAGAATCCGCAGGCCTACCGCCAGCAGCAGGCGCAGCAGCAAGCCCAGCAGCAGGCGCGCGAGCAGTACCGGCAGGCCGGGCAGCAGACCTATGACCCCTTCTCCGACCCGTTCGGGTTCTGGGGTGCGCAGGGGCAGGGCGACGGCCAGCAGAGCAGCTGGCAGCAGACGGACCAGAACGGCTGGCAGACCTGGTACTACCGCACCGGCAGCGACCAGGACGAGGGCGACCAGCCCGGCGGCTACCGCTGGACCTATCACCGCACGCGCCGCCGTGGAAACTTCCTCGTGCGGCTGCTGGGCATCTATCTGGTGATCCAGATGCTCGCCGCGCTCTTCGGCAGCTGCGGCTACCGCAGCGCGTATTATTATGACCCGTATTCCTACCGCGATTACAGCTACAGCAATTCAGGATCCTATGCCAACCAGAACCAGACGGACGGAAATACAAGCTCCGGCAGCTGGTATTGAGACGGCAGAATGGATCTGACAGGAGGAACCTCAGATGTCCAGAACGATCGGTATTGACCTCGGCACGACCAACAGCTGCGTTGCCGTGATGGAGGGCGGCGAGCCCGTCATCATCCCCAACGCCGAGGGCGGACGTACGACGCCGTCGGTCGTCGCATTTTCCAAGACCGGCGAGCGGCTGGTCGGCAATCTTGCCAAGCGGCAGGCCGTCACCAACCATGACCGGACCATCGCATCCATCAAACGCCAGATGGGCACCAACTACAAGGTGTCGATCGACGGCCATAAATATACCCCGCAGGAGATCTCCGCCATGATCCTGCAGAAGCTCAAGGCGGACGCCGAGAGCTATCTCGGCGAGCCGGTCACCGACGCCGTCATCACAGTCCCTGCCTATTTTACCGACGCGCAGCGGCAGGCGACGAAGGACGCGGGCAAGATCGCGGGGCTCAACGTCCAGCGCATCATCAACGAGCCCACGGCTGCGGCGCTCGCCTACGGCATCGACAAGGAGCAGGCGCAGAAGATCATGGTCTATGACCTCGGCGGCGGCACGTTCGACGTGTCGATCCTCGATATCTCCTCCGGCGTCATCGAGGTGCTGGCCACGGCGGGCAACAACCATCTCGGCGGCGACGATTTTGACCAGTGCATCGTCGATTACCTCGTCTCCGAGTTCAAGAAGGAAAACAAGATCGATCTGTCGCGCGATCCCGTCGCCATGCAGCGCGTGCGCGAGGCTGCGGAGAAGGCGAAGATCGAGCTTTCGTCCATGAAGCAGACGGCGGTCGAGCAGCCGTATATCGCCGTCGGCAAGCAGGGGCCGCTGCACATGCAGATCCCGCTGACGCGCGCGAAGTTCAACGACCTGACCTATCATCTTGTCCAGGCCACGCGCGAGCCGGTCAACCAGGCCATCAACGATTCCGGCATCAGCATCTCGCAGATCAGCAAGGTGCTGATGGTCGGCGGCTCGAGCCGCATCCCGGCCGTGCAGGATCTGGTCCAGTCGATGACGGGCTCGCTGCCGTTCAAGGGCATCAACCCCGACGAATGCGTCGCCATGGGCGCGTGTCTGCAGGCGGGCGTGCTCTGCGGCAGCGTGAAGGGGCTGCTGCTGCTCGATGTGACGCCGCTGTCGCTCGGCATCGAGACGCTGGGCGGCGTCTGCACCCGTATTATTGAGCGCAATACGACGCTCCCCATCCGCAAGAGCCAGATCTTCACCACGGCCTCGAGCTTCCAGTCGTCGGTCGATATCCACGTGCTGCAGGGCGAGCGCCCGATGGCGCACCAGAACAAGGAGCTCGGCCGCTTCCAGCTCACGGGCATCCGCCGCGCGCCGCGGGGCGTGCCGCAGATCGAGGTCACGTTCTCCATCGACGCCAACGGCATCGTGAACGTGTCGGCGAAGGATCTTGACACCGGCAAGGCCCAGCAGATCACCATCACGGCCTCGAGCAACATGAGCCGCGACGAGATCGACCGCGCCGTGCGCGACGCGCAGCGCTACGCCGCCGAGGACGCCAAGCTCAAGGCGGAGGCCACGGCCCGTGACCGCTGCGAGCAGCTGATCTTCCAGGCCGGAAACGCGAAGAACCTTTCCAAGGACGACAAGGTCCGCGTGGCCGAGGCCGTCAAGAACGCGAAACGCGCCGTCAAGTCCAAGGACGCCGCGCAGATGAACGAGGCGGCCGGTCAGCTGGAGACGCTTCTGAACGAGGTCGGCGTCCACATCGACCCGAACGCCGAATACCACGGCTCGGCCAGCTACGAGAACCCGAACAACGACTTCTCCGACGACGCCGTCGACGCGGATTTTGAAAAATTATAAGAAAATGCCCGTGTTTCTTTGAAACACGGGCATTTTTTCGCGTTTATTCCGCCATCCGGCTCAGGATCGCGGCGATCTGCGCGCGGGTCAGGTCGGACTGCGGGCGGAAGCGGCCCTGCGGGTCGCCCTGGACAAGACCGCGCGCCGTGCACAGCGCCACACCGTTCACCGCCCAGGCGGAGATGGCGTCCGCGTCCGCATAGCCGTCGGCGCTGCCCGCCGCCGTGATGCCGGAGAGGGCATAGAAGCGGGCGAGCATGGCGGCCATCTGCTCGCGCGTGAGCGTTCGGCCGGGGCGGAAGGTCCCGTCGTCAAAGCCGGTGACGATCCCGCTGTCGCTGGCCCAGGCGATGTAGGGCGCGAGGTCCGAGGCAGGGTCCACGTCGGAGAACTGCGCGGCGCCGTCCGTCGGGTAGAACACATGGATCCCGGCGAAGCGGGCCAGATCCGCGGCGAATTCCGCCCGGGTCACATAGGCGTTCGGCTTCCATTCGCCGGTGTCCGTCAGCGTCATCCAGCCGTAGTCGAGGCAGCGCTTCATGGCTTCGTAGCCCCAGTGGCTCTGCAGCTGGCTCTCGTCAAAGGCCTGCGGGCCGACGGCGTCGGCCGGGAGGTTGACGCCGTTGTTTTTGGCGGAGTAATAGACCGTCGCGGCCTCGGGCGTGATGCCGCGGCGCAGCAGAAGCTCCTGCACAGTGACGAATTCATAGCCCTCGGCCAGCAGATCGTCGATGGCGGCCAGCGCGCCGTCGACGCTCGTGCGGTAGATATCGTGGACGAGGATGATCGCGCCGTCAAAGACGCCAGCCTCAATGTTCTGCCGGACGGTCTCGCTGTCGCGGTATTTCCAGTCCTCCGGGTCGACCGACCAGTAGATGAGCGGGGCGCGGACGACGGAGCGGACGGTCTTGTTCGCGTTGCCGTAGGGGGCGCGGATGTAGGCGTTCTCGTCGCCGCCCGCGGCGGTGATGAGGGTCTGGACGGCGTCGATCTCCGCCTGCACGGTCTTCGCAGAGCAGGTGTTGAGATTTTTGTGGTTGTATGTATGGTTTGCCAGCTGATGGCCCTCGCGGACGATGCGCCGGAGCGTCTCCGGCCAGCCGGAGGCGTTGACGCCGTTGACGAAGAACGTCGCGTGTACGCCGCGCTCGGCCAGACCGTCGAGCAGGTCGGCGGTATATTTGCCCGGGCCGTCGTCAAACGTGATGGCCAGCAGCTTCGCGCCGCAGTCCTGCGGCTGCGCGGCTCCGGCCGGCAGGACCAGCGCGGCGAGCAGCAGCAGAACCAGCAGCAAAGATATGAGCTTATGGATCGATCGCATATGGGGTCTCCTTTCTGCCGACATCATAGCAGAATTGGCGAAAAAAGCAAGTATCCCGCGGATTTTTAAGAAATCCGCGGGATATCTTAAGAAATTAAGGCAGCACCGCACAATTCGGCAAGCAGATCCGCCGAAGCGCGCAGACGCAATTGTGCGGAGTTGCCGCATTACTTTGCCGTGATGACCAGCTCGCCGTTCTGCACGTCGCAGACCAGTGTCTGGCCGGGAAGCACGTCGCCGCGCAGGATGCGCTGGGCGAGCAGTGTTTCGACCGTGTGCTGCAGATACCGGCGCAGGGGTCTTGCGCCGAACTGCGGGTCGTAGGCCGCGTCGATGACGAAGGTCTTGGCGGCGGGCGTCAGCTCGCACGTGAGCTGCTTGTCGGCAAGGCGCTTGTTGAGCGCTGCGATCTGCAGGTCGATGATGCCGGTGATGTTCTCCTTCGAGAGCGGCTTGTAGAACACGATCTCGTCGAGCCGGTTGAGGAATTCGGGGCGGAAGCTGCGGCGCAGGAGCGTCTGCACTTCGTTTTTCGCTTCCTCCGAGATCTTGCCCGCCGGCGTGATGCCGTCCAGGATCGCCTGCGAGCCGAGGTTGGAGGTCAGGATGATGATGGTGTTCTTGAAGTCCACGGTCCGGCCCTGCGAGTCGGTGATGCGGCCGTCGTCGAGGACCTGCAGGAGGATGTTGAACACGTCCGGATGCGCCTTTTCGATCTCGTCAAAGAGGATGACGGAGTACGGACGGCGGCGGACGGCCTCAGTCAGCTGGCCGCCCTCTTCATAGCCCACGTATCCGGGAGGTGCGCCGATCAGACGCGAGACGGAGAATTTCTCCATGTACTCGGTCATATCAATGCGGATAAGGTTCTTTTCGTCGTCAAACAGGGCTTCGGCCAGCGTCTTGGCCAGCTCCGTCTTGCCGACGCCGGTGGGGCCGAGGAAGAGGAACGAGCCGAGCGGGCGGTTCGGGTCCTGGATGCCGGCGCGGCTGCGCTGGATGGCCTCGGAGACGACGCGCACGGCCTCATCCTGGCCGACAACGCGCTTGTGGAGCGTATCTTCGAGATGCAGCAGCTTGTCGCGCTCGCCCTCCATGAGGCGGGCAGTGGGGATGCCGGTCCAGCGCTCGATGATCTTGGCGATCTCCTCCTCTGTGACCTTGTTGCGCAGCAGACTCGTCTCCTTGCCGTTCTGCGCCAGCTTTTCCTCCTGCTCGAGCTGCTTTTTCGCCTCGGGCAGGTCGCCGTATTTGAGCTTCGCGGCCTTTTCGAGCTCGTAGCTCTGCTCGGCGGCTTCGATGTCGCGGTTCAGCTGCTCGATCTTCTCACGCAGCTGCTGCACGCGGCCGATGGCGTTCTTTTCGTTTTCCCATTTGGCCTTCATGGCGTTGAAGGTCTCGCGCTGCTCGGCCAGCTCCTTCTGCAGCTCGGCAAGTCTTGCCTTGGAGAGCTCGTCGTCTTCGTTCTTGAGCGCAGCCTCCTCGATCTGCATCTGGATGATCTTGCGGTTGATGACGTCCAGCTCGGTCGGCATGGAGTCCATCTCGGTGCGGATCATGGCGCAGGCCTCGTCGATGAGGTCGATGGCCTTGTCGGGCAGGAACCGGTCGGTGATATAGCGGTTACTGAGCGTGGCGGCGGCGATGATGGCATTGTCGGTGATCTTGACGCCGTGGAAGACCTCGTAGCGGGATTCCAGACCACGCAGGATGGCGATGGTATCCTCCACCGTCGGCTCCTGCACCAGAACGGTCTGGAACCGGCGCTCGAGCGCGGGATCCTTTTCGATATACTGGCGGTATTCGTCGAGCGTGGTCGCGCCGATGCAGTGCAGCTCGCCGCGCGCGAGCATCGGCTTCAGGAGGTTGCCTGCGTCCATCGAGCCTTCGGTCTTGCCTGCGCCCACGATGGTGTGCAGCTCGTCGATGAACAGGATGATGCGGCCTTCGGACTTCTTGACCTCGGCCAGCACGGCCTTCAGCCGTTCCTCAAACTCGCCGCGGTATTTTGCGCCCGCGATCAGCGCACCCATGTCGAGCGAGAAGATCGTCTTGTCCTGCAGCGACTTCGGGACCTCGTTCGCCACGATCCGCTGCGCCAGACCCTCGACGATGGCCGTCTTGCCGACGCCCGGCTCGCCGATGAGCACGGGGTTATTCTTGGTCTTGCGGGAGAGGATGCGGATGACGTTGCGGATCTCGTCGTCACGGCCGATGACGGGGTCCATCTTCTGCTCTCTTGCGCGCTTGACGAGATCCGTGCCGTATTTGGCAAGCGCCTCATACGTATCCTCCGGCGTGTCGGAGGTCACGCGCTGGTTGCCGCGGACCGACTGCAGCGCCTGCAGGCAGCGTTCCTTTGTGATCTGATAGGTGCGGAAGAGGGACTTGAGCGTGTCGTCCGCGTTTTCGATCAGCGAGAGGAACAGGTGCTCGACGGAGACGTATTCGTCCTTCATCTGCTTTGCGATGTCCTCGGCCTGGTTGAGGGCGGTATCCACCGCGCGGGCGACGTAGTACTTGTCGGCCTCGCGGCCGGAGCCGGTCACGCGCGGGAGCTTGTTCAGCTCCGCGTCGACGGCGGCTTCGAGACTTTCGGGCGTGAGGCCCATCTTTTTCAGCAGCTGCGGCACAAGGCCGTTTTCCTGCCGCAGCAGGGCGGCGAGCAGGTGGATCTGCTCGATCTGCTGGTTCTGGTTTTCAATGGTCAGCTTCTGGGCGGCCTGGATGGCCTCCAGAGATTTCTGGGTATAGTTCTGTGCGTTCATGGTAACACCTCTGTTTCAGGGGTTAGCACTCTACGTTCACGAGTGCTAATTTATTTTGGCTTCATCATAGACCTCTCCCCGGAGTTTGTCAAGAGGGGGAGGGGGCGAAAATTGTGATATTTTTGTAAACGTTTGGTCGAAAAAAGAAAAACGGGATTTCATACTTATTTAAAAATTAGCCCCTAAGTTTTTTAATAAACCCTTGGTATCATAATCTTGCAAGAAGCGATATACACTTTTTCATTTTCCCCTCATATTGATAAAGAATTCCCCGCAGACAAGCCGGTCACTTGTTTGCGGGGTTTCTTTTGTTTGAGGGAAAAAGGAAAAGTGAAGAGTGAATAGGTGCGGTGCTGGCTGCGCCAGCGATTTCAATTGTGCCGCTCCGCGGCACACCACACTTCTTCACGCTTCACTATTACCTGCCGCCCTGACGCGAAGCGTCAGGGCGGCATTGTTTACAGTTGTGCAAGTCCTGCTTCGATCTCGCCGATCATGTAGAGGGAGCCGTAGCAGAGCACAACGCCGTCTTTGCCTGCGTGCTCGACGGCCAGGCGGACGCCGTCGGCGACCTGGTCGCAGGCCGTGACGGGCTTGCCGAACTGGGACAGATAGGCCGCCAGATCGTGCGCGTTCAGCGCCCGCGGGTTGCCCGGCGTGATGGTGATGAACTCCTTCGCGTAGGGCTCGACATTGCGGTACATGCAGTTGTAATCCTTATCGGCCAGCACGCCGGTGAGGATCGTGAGCGGGCGGCCGGGCAGATAATCCTGGATGTTCTTGACGAGTGCCTGGATACACTGCGGGTTGTGCCCGCCGTCGATGATAAAGAGCGGATCGCTCCGCCGCACGTCGAACCGGCCGGGCCAGCGGACACTGGCCAGACCCTCGCGGATGTCGTCGTCGGTCAGCTTCCAGCCGCGCTGCTGCATGACGGTGGCGGTCGTCAGGGCGACGGCCGCGTTGTGCAGCTGGTGGTCGCCGAGCAGCGGCAGCTTCAGACGCTTGAAGCGCTCCCAGTCGAAGACCTGACCGGTCAGGTCGTGGGAAAGAAGATGGATGTCGGCGAAGTCCGCCTTGTGGAGCTTCGCGCCGACCGCCTTGCAGCGATCTTCGATGACGGCCTCGACGGAGGGCTGCTCACGGTAGATGACGGCGTCGCAGCCGGGCTTGATGATGCCGGACTTCGTCGCGGCGATCTTCTCCAGCGTGTCGCCCAGCACCTCGGTATGGTCGAGGCCGATGTTGCAGATGACGGCGGCCTCCGGCGGCAGGATGACGTTCGTCGCGTCAAATTCGCCGCCCATGCCGACCTCGCACACGACCAGATCGCAGCCCTGGCGGGCAAAATATTCAAAGCCCAGCGCCGTGACCATCTCAAACTCCGTCGGCTGCTCGAAGATCGAGTCGGCCAGGGGCTTGAGGTACTCCGTGATGCGGCAGATCTCCTCGTCGGAGATCTGCACGCCATCGATCTGGATGCGCTCGTTGAACCGGATGAGGTAGGGGCTGGTGTACAGGCCCGTCTTGTATCCGGCCTTTGTGAACATGCTGGCCAGCATCGCGCAGGTCGAACCCTTGCCGTTCGTGCCGGTCACGTGGATGAATTTCAGCTTCCGCTCGGGGTGGCCCATTTTGTCCAGAAGCGCGCTGATGCGCTCGAGACCGGGGACACTGCCCTTCCAGCAGACGGAATGGATATAATACAGCGCTTCGTCAAGCGTCATGATGGATCCCTTCTTTATGTTTCGGATTTCTTTTCGTATTTGACCGGCGGCCAGAGCTTAGCGGCGGTGAATACCTTGGATCTATACAGCAGCCATACCACCGCGGCGTCGATTACGAACGTGACGCCGAACTGGATCGACCGGGACGCGAGCTTCGTGAGGAAGAACGCCGTCTTCGCGTCGCCGCCGTAGACAAAGGCCAGCGCGAAGCTCTGCCACAGGATCGAGCCCAGCGTGATGGCGGGCAGGAACGCCAGCGCGATCGTCCAGACGGACGTCTTTTTGACGAGCATCGGCTGGAACAGACCGGCGGCCAGACCATAGAGAATGGGCGGCACGCAGAACATCGGGTTATACCCGTAGCCGGAGAACAGACACCCGACAAAATCGGCCACGAACCCGACCAGCGCGCCGGGCAGCGGGCCAAAGAGCATACCGGCCAGGAAGATCGGCACGGCTTCGAGCGAAAAACGGGTCGTCTCATTGGGCATCGGGATGATGAACCGGGCCAGAACGACGGATACGGCGGCCAGCAGCGCGCAGGACACCAGTGTCCGGACGTTCTGCAGACCATGGCGCGGCGCGGTCTGCGCAGCGGCGGTAGACATGTTTTTGGACATAAAAAAGCCTCCTATTGTTTCAATGGGAGGAGGTTCGTACAAAATAGACTTTCAAACAAGAAAGAAACTGCAGTACAATTTCAGTTTGCTATAGCGGATGCGAAATGACACCGCGGAGAAACTCCTTCGCCCGGCGGCAACCTCCCATCCAACCGGTACTTGACGCGTCATTTCTACTCATGCAACGTTCGGGTACGCATGCTCTCGGCGTTAAATTGACAGGCTCACATCTTCCTGTCCTTCGTTTTCGCTCCTTCGAGCCTATTGTATTGCCTGGCACAGGAAAAAGCAAGAGGGAATCAATATTTTTTTATTGATTCTTTTCGGAAGCGCAGGCTCGCCGTCCGCGTTGCATTTTTCGGCGGTTCCTGCTATACTTTTATCAGAAAAAAGGAGGCTGTCTGCATGAAGGAATTTTTCTGCCGCCTGTTCACGCCCTGGAGGGCCGGGGCGCAGTTCGACGCGCCGGAGGCGTTTTACGGGTTCCTGCTTGCCCGCAACAAGCTGCTCGGGATCATCCGCAATCTCTGCTTCGGTGCGGCGCTGGTGCTGTTGATCGTCGGCTATGCCGTCTCTGACGGGACGAGCGGGTATTCGATCGCCGATATCGCCAACCAGCCGTTCTACCTGATCGCCGTGGGTGTGATGGTGATCGCGCTGCTGCTGTCGCTGGTCATGATCCAGAACGAAAAACAACTGCCGAGGGGGATGCGGCCGGAATGAAGCTGGAAAATCTGTCCGCACTGTTTGAAAACGGCACCTATACGCTCGTCCTGCAAAAAGACGGCGAGACCATCTATAAGGACTTCGGCCGCGGCGTCGGCCCGGCGCTGCGCGTCTACGATACGCAGCCGGAGCTGCTGCGGGGCGCGGAGGTCTGCGACACCATCGTCGGCAAGGCGGCCGCGGCCGTCTACATCCTCGCCGGTGCGTCCGGCGTGTACGCCGAGACGATGAGTGCTGCCGCCGTGGATTTCCTGACGGCCAACGGTGTGGCCTGCGCCTGCCATACGAAGACCGAGAAGCTCCTCAACCGCCAGGGGACGGGCCTGTGCCCGTTTGAGCAGGCCGTGCTGGAGCTGCAGAAGCCCGAGGACTGCCTGCCCGTCATCCGCCAGACGCTCGCACGGCTGATGGCCGGGAAAAAATAAGACGCAACCAGCCGCTGTTTTTTCTGTCTGTATCCATAGAAGAACTTATTTTATGAACACAGGAGGAAAAACCATGAAAAAGCTGCTTGCATTGCTGCTGTCCCTTGCGCTACTGATGGCGCTCGCTGCCTGCACGCCGGACTTCTGGCGGGAATCGACGACGGCAAAGCCCGTCATCTATCTCTACCCGGAAGAAAAGCAGGACGCGACCTGCGACGCCAAGCCGGTCGCGTATCTGTATCCGCAGACGGAAACGGAGATAACGGTCCGGCTGGACTATGACGGAGAGCTGACGTGTACGTATCCGGCCTATACGGACGGCTGGACCGTCTCGGCCCGCCCGGACGGCACGCTGACGGACGAAGACGGCCAGACCTACCGGTATCTGTACTGGGAGGGCGTGACCAATCAGGTCTATGACTTCTCGTCCGGCTTCTGCGTGGCGGGAAGCGACACGGCGGCGTTTCTGGAGGACGCGCTGGAACAGCTTGGCCTCAGCCGCGCGGAGGCCAACGAGTTCATCATCTACTGGCTGCCGCGGATGCAGGAGAATGCCTATAACCTGATCGCCTTCCAGCATGAGGCCTATACCGAAAGCGCCCGGCTCACCATCACGCCGGAGCCCGACACGCTGATCCGCGTGTTCATGGCCTACCGCCCGCTGGAGAAAGCGGTAGAGATCGCACCGCAGACGCTCACCGCGTCGGAACGCACCGGCTTCACCACCGTCGAATGGGGCGGCGCGGAATGTAAATAAGAAAAGCCCCCGTCTGCTGCCGCAGACGGGGGTTTTGCAATTAAAATTACGGTTTTTTCATCATCTGCTGCGCGCAGGCGAGCATCCAGAAAAGACTGCCCGCGTAGATCAGCAGCTCGGAGAGGCCTGCGCCTGCGAGGCTGATCGCGCCGAACAGCACGCCCGTGAGCGAGAAGAAGGCGAGGCGGCGGCGCGCGCCGCGGTCAAAGCTGAACGCACCGGCGTGGTAGCTGGCCAGCATGAACGAGATCATGGCGAACAGCGAGAAGCAGTAGTCGCCGATGGCGGGATTGATCTCCCAGTGGCGGAAGTCCCGGAAGAGCTTGGCAACATAGAACAAAACGGCGAAGACGTAGAAGGCCGCGGACGGCTTCTGCCCCTTCTGCCGCAGCACGGCTGCCGCGCCGAGGCCGAAGCCCGCCAGAAGCCCGAGCAGGCTGATGAGCATCCGGAACACCGAGCCGCGGAAATCCAGCGCGCAGCCCGCGATCAGACCCGCCGCGCCGAGCAGGGAAAACACCAGATCCTGCCGGCAGGGGCTGTAGACCTCGGCATACGCGGCGTGCTTTTCCAGACTCACCGCGGCCAGCGCGAAGACGAGCACCATCAGAACGTTGAAGGCGACGACCGGGACGCTGCTGCCGCCGGAAAGCTGCGCCGTGCGGAAAAAGTATCCGGCAATGGCGGCCAGGATCGCGGCGTACAGAACGCCGATCAGGCCGAGCTTTCGTTTCATAAGCAGTCCTCCCCGTGATCAATATCATATAGTATAGCACACCCGGGACGCAAAAGACACCCGGGACGCGGGATTTTTTGCGAATTTTTCGCGCTGCAGTCGAATTTGGGCGGCGCGGGGCGAAAAAAGCAGAAAATATCTGCCCGATCGGCAGGAAAATTCGGATTTTCTCCTTGCTTTTTCCGGCAGCGGATGCTATAATACAAACATCTTGATAGTATTTTACTTGAGAGTGGGGAATGTTTCCCCACTCTTTCTTGCTGGTAAGGGGGTTTTTTCTTGAAGGTTACCGAACAGGTGGCGCAGTTCGCCAAGCCTGTCGTGCAGGCGCACGGCTGTACGCTCTGGGACGTGGAATATGTCCGCGAGGGCGGAGAATGGTTCCTGCGGCTGTACATCGACAAGGACGGCGGCGTGGATATCTCCGACTGTGAGGCCATTTCCCGCGCGGTCGATCCGATCCTGGACGAAAAGGACCCTGTGCCGGACAGCTACAACTTCGAGGTCTGCTCCGCGGGGCTCGAGCGGCAGCTGAAGCGGCCGTCGGATTTCGCACAGTTTATGGGCTCGTCCGTCTCGGTCAAGCTGTTCAGGCCGGTCAGCGGGGCGAAGGAATTCGTCGGCACGCTCACCGGCTACGAAGACGGCGCGGTGACGATCGAGGCCGCAGGGGCCACACATACATTCCAGAAAAACGAGGTCGCGCAGGTGCGGCTTCACGTCGAGTTTTAAAGGGAGGAATTTCGAAAACATGAATGCCGAAATTTTTGCGGCGCTTGCGCAGCTGGAAAAAGAACGCGGGATCCCGCAGAGCTACATGATCGAGAAGATCACGCAGGCGCTCGTCGCCGCATACAAGAAGGACAAGGACGGCTATACCGATAACGTCTTTGTCGAGGTCAAGGACGACGATATGCACATGTACGTGCAGAAGGAAGTCGTCGACGACGTCATCACCCCCGCTACCGAGATCACGCTCGACGCGGCCCGCAAGATCAGCAAGACCGCGCAGCTGGGCGATCTGGTCAACGTCGACGTGCAGACGAAGGCCTTCGGCCGCATCGCGGCCCAGACGGCCAAGCAGGTCATCATCCAGGGCATCCGCGAGGCCGAGCGCGGCATGGTCTTCGACACGTTCTCGTCGAAGGAGCATGAGATCCTCACCGGTACGGTCCTGCGCATCGAGCCTGCGACCAATGACATGACCATCCGCATCGGCGGCGGCAACGACAAGACCGACGCCATGCTCTCCGCCTCCGAGCAGGTCCGCACGGAGTATTATCACGAGGGCGACCTCATCCGCGTCTACGTCGTGGAGGTCCGCCGGTCGACCAGAGGCCCGCAGGTCATCGTCTCCCGGACGCATCCGGGCCTGGTCAAGCGGCTCTTTGAGCTCGAGGTCCCGGAGATCGCTTCCGGCCTCGTGGAGATCAAGTCCATCGCCCGTGAGGCGGGCTCGCGCACGAAGATCGCGGTCTTCGCCTCGCAGGACGGCATCGATCCGGTCGGCGCGTGCGTCGGCACCCGCGGCGCGAGAGTCGGCGCGGTCGTCAACGAGCTGCACGGCGAGAAGATGGACATCATCGTCTGGTCGGAGGACCCGGCGAAGTTCGTCGCCTCCGCCCTGTCTCCGGCGGACGTCAAGTCCGTCACGGTGCTGCCCGGCAGCACGAAGGCCTGTCGCGTGATCGTCCCGGACGATCAGCTCTCGCTCGCCATCGGCAAGGAAGGCCAGAACGCCCGCCTCGCCGCCCGCCTGACCGGCTACAAGATCGACATCAAGCCCGCCTCGCAGGAGCATGAGCTGGAGCTGGAGGACGCAGCGGCTGCCGCCGAGGCGCAGGAAGCGCCGGCGGAAGACGCCGGGCTGCAGGCGTGAGCCTGTACGGAAGGAGGCGTCCGTATGCAAAAAAAAATTCCCATGCGCCAATGCGTCGGCTGCCGGGAAATGAAAGCGAAAAAAGAGCTGGTCCGTGTGGTCCGGAACCCGGAGGGGGATATTTCCCTCGACTTCCGCGGCAAGGCGCCCGGCCGCGGCGCCTATCTCTGCCCGCAGACCGACTGCCTCAGAAAGGCAATCAAGTCCAAGGCGCTTGACCGCGGACTGAACTGCCAGATCCCGCAGGAGATCTATGATCTGCTGCTTGCAAGAATGGAGGCGGGGGACCATGACTGACGCACAGCAGAAGGCCCTGCGCCTGCTGGGTCTTGCCCGCAGGGCAAGACTGCTGCAGATCGGCGAAGAGCCGGTCGGCATCGCCTGCCGCAGCGGCAAGGCGAAGCTCCTGCTGGTCGCAAAGGACGCCGGCGACCATACCTTCCGCCGGGCCAGATCCTTTGTTTCGGGCAGCAAGTGCCCGTATGTATGTGTGCCGTACACGAAAGACGAGCTCGGCGACGGTCTGGGCTGCAACGCCTGCGCGCTGTGCGCGTTTACCGAGCCTGCGTTTGCAAAATCGTTTCTTGAGGCACTGGGCGACGAGACCCACGCGGACATCCTCGCCCAGCTGACCGTGCAGACGCAGCGGGTCCAGAAGCGCCGGCAGGAGGCGCAGGCACACAGGAAGAACGTAAAAATGGGGAAGAAATAACTGGAGGTGGCTGTATTGAGCATTGAAGTGAAACAGAAGATCAAGGAAGTCGCAGACGATTTTGCGATGCCGGCGAAGAAGCTCATCGAGATCGTCGGGAAATTCTACGAAAAACCGAAAAGCAGCTCCCAGAATTTGACGGAAGACCAGCTGAACGTGATCTTTGACTACATCACGCAGCAGAACCAGATCGATTCGATCGAGCAGGTCTTTGCCGCCGCCGCGGCAAAGAAGGAAGCTCCGGCGCCCGCGCCGGCTCCCGCACCCGCCGCGCCCGCTGCGCCCGCCGCACCGGCCGCGCAGAATAAGCCCGCCGCGCCCGCGCAGAGCAATCAGCCGCGTCCGCAGCAGCAGAATCAGCAGCCGCGCCCGCAGCAGAACAATGTCCAGCGCCCGGCGCAGCCGCAGAACAATCAGAACAACCAGAACGCGCAGCGTCCGCAGCAGCCGAACGCCCAGCAGCAGCCCAAGCAGCCGCAGCCGGAGCGCAAGCGCGAGCGCCGCGTCATCGACACCAGCGCCGTCACCGTCAACGCCGACCGCTATGACGACCGCGTCGATTCGCTGGTCTCCGATCGCGTGCAGAATTACCAGAGCGGCAAGCAGAAGATCGGCAACAAGAACAAGAAGCAGCAGCAGGCCAAGCGCTTCGGCAACAAGTCCCGCTCCGAGGAGCAGGAGAAGATGCGCAGACTCCAGCTCGAGATCGCCAAGAAGGCGCAGCTGGTCGTCAAGATCCCCGACGAGATCACCGTCGGCGAGCTGGCCTCCCGCATGAAGAAGACGGCGGCCGAGGTCATCAAGTGCCTGCTCAAAAACGGCGTCATGGCCACGGTCAACCAGACCATCGACTTTGACACGGCGGAATTCGTCGCCACCGAGCTTGGCTGCAAGGTCGAGCACGAGGTCATTGTCACCATCGAGGAGCGTCTGTTCGACGATCATCAGGATACCGCCGACGAGCTCGTCACCCGTCCGCCGGTCGTGGTCGTCATGGGCCACGTCGACCACGGCAAGACATCTCTTCTCGACTATATCCGCCACGCGAAGGTCGCGGCCGGCGAGGCCGGCGGCATCACGCAGCACATCGGCGCTTACACCGTCGAGATCAACGGCCAGCCCATCACCTTCCTCGACACCCCGGGCCACGCGGCCTTCACCGAGATGCGTGCGCGCGGCGCGATGTGCACCGATATCGCCATTCTCGTCGTCGCCGCGGACGACGGCATCATGCCGCAGACCATCGAGGCCATCAACCACGCCAAGGCAGCCAAGATCCCCATCATCGTGGCCGTCAACAAGATGGATAAGCACGGCGCGAACCCCGACCGCATCCTGACCCAGCTGACCGAGCACGGTCTGACCCCGGCCGAGTGGGGCGGCGAGACGGAAGTCTGCAAGATCTCCGCGAAGACCGGCATGGGCATCGACGAGCTGCTCGAGACCGTCATTCTGACGGCCGAGATGGAGGAGCTCAAGGCCAACCCGAACCGCGCGGGCAAGGGCTGCGTCCTCGAAGCGCGGCTCGACAAGAACCGCGGCCCGATTGCAACGCTGCTCGTCCAGAACGGTACGCTGCGGCAGTCTGACCTCATCATCGCGGGCACGGCCGTCGGCCGCGTGCGCGTCATGACGAACGACAAGGGCGCGCAGGTCAAGGAAGCGGGCCCGTCCGTCCCGGTCGAGATCACCGGCCTTGCCGAGGTCCCCGCGCCCGGCGACGAATTCAGCGTCGTCTCTGACGAACGCATGGCGCGCCAGCTCGTCGAGCAGCGCAAGCAGAAGATCAAGGACGACGCCAACAAGCTCAACCAGAAGGTCACGCTCGAGAGCCTGTTCTCCAAGCTGCAGGAGGGCGAGATGAAGGAGCTGAACCTCATCGTCAAGGCAGACGTGCAGGGCTCGGCGGAAGCCGTCAAGGCCTCGCTCGAAAAGCTGTCGAACGAGGAGGTCCGTGTGCGCGTCATCCACGCGGGCGTCGGCGCGATCAACGAGTCCGATATCCTGCTTGCCTCTACGTCCAACGCCATCGTCATCGGCTTTAACGTCCGCCCGAACGAGCTGGCGCAGGCCGCCGCGAAGCGCGACAAGGTCGACATGCGCATGTACCGCGTCATCTACGACGCCATCAACGAGATCACCGACGCCATGAAGGGCATGCTCGCGCCCAAGTTCCGTGAGGCCATCATCGGCCACGCCGAGGTCCGCCAGACCTACAAGGTCTCCGCTATCGGCACGATCGCGGGCTGCTACGTCAAGGACGGCAAGATCACGCGCGACGCGTCTGTGCGCGTGCTGCGCGACAATATCGTCATCCATGAGGGCAAGCTCGGCTCCCTGCAGCGCTTCAAGGACGCGGTCAAGGAGGTCGCCGCCGGCTACGAATGCGGCATGTCGATCGAGAAGTTCAACGACATCAAGGAAGGCGACATTTTCGAGTGCTTCGTCATGGAGCAGATCAAGGAGTAACAATGGCATGGTCAGCGCCGCAGGGCGCTGACCTGCCCGGTTTTTGTAAGGAGGGCCTATGGCTTCCAATCGAATCGGCCGGATCAATGAGGAGATCCAGCGGGAGCTGGCGGAGCTGATCCGCTCGCTCAAGGACCCGCGGGTGCAGACCATGATCTCCATCACGCGCGTGGATACCACGCCGGATCTGCGCTACAGTAAAATCTATGTCAGCGTGCTCGAGGAGGCAAGGTCGCAGGATGCGATCCGCGGGCTGAAGTCTGCGGGCGGCTGGCTGCGGCGCGAGCTCGGCAGTCGGCTGCAGCTGCGCTACACGCCGGAGCTCGTCTTCACGCTCGACGATTCGCTCAAATACGGCGCGCACATGTTCGACCTGCTCGAGAAGCTCGAGCGGCAGGAGGCTGCGCGGGAGGCGGAAAAGGCCGATGACAAGGGCTGAATTCTGCGCGTTTCTGCGCGAGCATGACAACTTCGTCATCCTGACCCACCGCCGCCCGGACGGCGATACCATCGGCTGCGCGAGCGCCCTGTGTCTGGGCCTGCGGCAGCTGGGGAAGTCGGCGGCCGTGCTGCGAAACGAGCAGTTCACGCCGCGCTTCGCGGCCCTGCTCGAGGGGTTGGTATGTGAGGACGCGCCTGCGGACGCGTGCGTCATCTCCACGGATATCGCGTCGGAGGGGCTGCTGTCCTTTGATGCGGTTCGGCTGGGGCTGACGCCGGTGTGCGCGGTCGACCATCACGGCAGCAATTCGCTGGCCTGCCCGAAGCTCGTGGAGGCCGACAAGGCCGCCTGCGGCGAGATCGTCCACGCGCTCTTGACGGAGCTCGGCGTGACGGTCACGAAGCGAATCGCCGAGTGTTTATACACGGCGATCTCCACCGACACGGGCTGCTTCAAATTTTCCAACACCAGCGCCAACACCCACCGCACCGCGGCGGCGCTCATCGACGCCGGGGCGGATGTGTACCCCATCAACAAGGTGTTTTTTGACACGAAGAGCTTCGCCCGGCTCCGGCTGGAGGCGAAGCTGACCGACACGATGGAGTTTTACGCGGGCGGAGAGGTCGGCGTCTGCACGATGCCCAAAAAGCTGCTGGCGGCCTTTACCGTCACGGAGGACGATCTCGACTCGATCTCCGGCTTTGCCCGCAGCATCGAGGGCGTGAAGATCGGCGTCATGATCCGCGAGGTCGAGGACGGGCTGGGCAAGATCAGCCTTCGGACCGAAGCGCCGTATGACGCGTCGGCCATCTGCCAGCGCCTGGGCGGCGGCGGCCATGCCGCGGCGGCCGGGGCCAGCGTCCCGGGCGGCATCGCGGGGGCGAAGGCGGCGATTTTGCGCGCGCTCGCGGAAAGCGGCGTCAGACTGTAAAAAGGAGACCCTATGGCAAACGGCATCCTTGTGATCGACAAGAGCGCCGGCTGGACGAGCCAGGACGTGGCGGCCAAGCTGCGCGGCGTGTTTCATGAACGCCGCGTCGGCCATGGCGGCACGCTCGACCCGATGGCCACCGGCGTGCTTCCTGTTTTTATCGGCCGCGCCACCCGCGCGGCTGAATTTCTCGAGTCCGCGGAAAAGGAATACGTCGCGGGGCTGCGTCTCGGCGTCGTGACCGATACGCAGGACACGAGCGGGACCGTACTGGAGACGAATCCCGTCTGCGTCACCCGCGCACAGCTGGAGGCCGCTCTGCGGCAGTTCCTCGGCCCCATCGAGCAGATCCCGCCCATGTACTCCGCCATCAAGATAAACGGCCAGAAGCTCTATGAGCTGGCCCGCAGAGGACAGGAGGTCGCGCGCAGGCCGAGAAGCATCACCATCCATGCGCTGGAGCTGCTGGAGGGCGAGGGCGCGGACTGGACGATCCGCGTGCGCTGCTCGAAGGGCACGTATGTGCGCACGCTCTGCCACGATCTGGGCCGCGCGCTCGGCTGCGGCGGCTGCATGTCGTCGCTGCGCCGGACGCGGGCGGGGAGCTTTACGCTCGCGCAGGCCGTGACGATGCAGCAGGTGCTGGACTTTGCTGCCGGGCAGGACCCGCAGCAGCTGCTCATGCCCGTCGACGCGGTCTTCGCGGCACATCCGCCCCTCATCGTCACGCTGGGGCAGGCCGCAAAGCTCAAAAACGGCGCGCAGGTCAGGGACTGGCAGTTCCGGCCCGGGACGTACCGCGTCTATGCCGAGGACGGCGAATTTCTGCTGCTCGGCCGCGTGGAGGGCGGCGTTCTCACCACCATCAAGAGCTTTTTCGAGGTGAACACACTTGGTACATGACTGCGTTCTGGCGCTGGGCTTTTTTGACGGCATCCACCTGGGCCACGCCGCGCTTCTCGACCGGACGCGGCAGCGCGCGCAGGCGCTGGGGCTGACCCCGGCTGCGCTGAGCTTCGATACGCACCCGGACACGCTTGTGTTCGGCACGGCCGTGCTGCTGCTCAACACCATGGCGGAGCGGGGGCTGCTCATGCGCAGGCTCTGCGGCATGGAGCGGGTGATCTTCGCCCACTTTGACGAGGCGATGATGCACATGCCGTGGCAGGTCTTTGTGGAGGATTATCTGGTCCGGCAGCTGCATGCGAAGCATGTGGTCTGCGGTCACGACTTTCACTTCGGCGACCGCGGGCAGGGCGACCCGGTGCGGCTGCAGGAGAAGTGCCGGGAACTCGGCATCGGCTGCGACGTCATCCCGGAGATCCGCGTTGACGGCAGCACCGTCAGCTCCACCCGCATCCGCCGGCTGCTGCAGACCGGCCGCTGCGAAGAGGCCGTCCGCCTGCTCGGCCACGGGCAGCTCGTCACCGGCCGCGTCACGCGCGGCGCGGGCAGGGGCGCAGGTCTCGGCTTCCCGACGGCTAATGTGCCGTTCGCGCCGGGCGTGCTGGTCCCGGCCTTCGGCGTCTACCGCGCGGAGGCGGAGGTGGACGGCGTGCGCTATCCCGCCTGCGTCAACATCGGCGTCCATCCGACGGTCGGCGCGCTTCCGGCGCCGCTGCTGGAGGCCAATCTGATCGGCTTTGCCGGAGATCTCTATGGAAAGGAGCTTGCCGTCTGGCTGCAGGCCCATCTGCGCGGGGAGATGCGGTTTGAAAGCGCCGCGGCGCTTCGCGCCCGCGTGCTGTATGACCGGCAGCTGGTCGCAGACTATTATCAGAAATGAAATTGGAACGGATCGGCGCGCAGCATCCGCTGTTTGATGCGTCGTTTTCCCTGTATGAGAGCAGCTTCCCGCCCAACGAGCGGCGTACGCGGGCAGATCACCTGCTGGCGCTGCAGGACACGGATTTTCTGCCGCTCGGCGCGGTGGAGGACGACAGGCTGCTGGCGGACGTGTTCGTCTGGCAGACGGAGGACTTTGTCTATCTGGAGCATTTTGCCGTGCAGCCGTCGCTGCGCGGGCAGGGGACCGGCAGCCAGATCCTCCGGGAGCTGCTGCAGGGGAAGAAGCCTTTCATCCTCGAGATCGAGCCGCCGGAGGACGCGCTCACCTGCCGCCGCAAGGCCTTTTATGAGCGCAATGGGCTGCAGGCGCAGCCGTATGGCCATGTCCAGCTGCCGTTTCAGGGCGGCGGACCGATCGTCCCGCTGGTCATCATGGCCGACCGGGCGATCTCCCCGGCGCAGTGCCGGACTTTCCAGCGGTATCTGTTGGACCGGGTCGTTAAATACACGCAATACGGGAAATAAAAAGGACCTGCTGATCGATCAGCAGGTCCTTTTTGGCGTTTTCTCAGAATTCGCAGATGCGCGTCAGCAGGACGAGGCACTGCTCGAGCGTCATTTCCTTTTTGGGCTCGAAGCCCTTCGAGGTGCCGTTCATCAGTTCGTACTGCGTCATCATGGCGACGGCCTCGCGCGCCCAGTCGGAGATCGCGGCGCTGTCCGGGTAGCGGCTGAGCGTGGAGTAATCGGCGTCGAAGACGGTGCTCGACTGCCGCAGCAGGCGGAGCAGGACCGTCGCGGCCATCTGCCGCGTGACCTTGGAGGTCTGGTCAAAGCTGCCGTCGGCATTCGGCTGCATGACGCCGAGCTGCTGCACGACGGCGATCGGGTCGATCACATCCTCCACCAGACCGAGCGTACGGGCCGTGTTGGCGGCCAGACGCGCGAGCGTCCGGCGGGTGATGGGGGACTGGTAGCTGCCGTCGGAAAGCATGGTGATGCCGTAGATCTCGGCGCGGGTGATGGTGTCGGCGGCCCAGGCCGAGGGCGTGCCGGTGATGCTCGAGACGCCGCTGCCCCAGGCGGTGAGGCCGGCGGAGGCGCTGACAGGCGTGACGGACGGGGCGTCGGAGACCGGCGTATTGGCGAGACCCTCTTCAGCGGCGGCTGCGCGGCCGGAGGCGGACATCATGGTATAGAATGTGTAGCAGCCGCCGTCATAGGGGATGACGCGGTTCACGCCCGCCTTGCCGTCCCAGATCCAGTTCTGCTCGAAGAGGGTGACGGTGCCGCCGGCTTCGTCGACGGATTTGACGATGGCGTAGTGGTTGCCGTAGCGCTCGCGCGCCTCGGCGGAGGCGTAGGCAATGTCGCCGGGCTGCGGCGCGTATGTAACCTCAAACCAGCAGCCCGAGGGGCTGGTGACGGTCAGGCTGCCGTTGTCCGTGTACATGCTGACGCCGTAGACGGCGGAATAGAAGCGCTCGATCAGCTCGTTGCAGAACAGCGTCCGGCCGGTCTCATTATACAGGGCGTCCACGCCGCAGAAGGTGTCGGCGACGAAATTCTCGCCCTCGATCACGACGTAGTCGGAACGGATGGTCGCCTCGGCGGCCAGGGCCGGAGCGGCCAGAAGCGCCAGGCAGAGCAGCGCGGCGGATAGGCGGCGGAAAATTTTCTGCATGCTGCAGACTTCCTTTCGTATCGGTTCAGAATACGTAAATTGTAACAGATTGTAACCATCAAGTCAACCATTTTTTTGCGCGGGGTGGAAAACAGGGTGTAAATTGTGATATAGTATAGCATAAATTATGTATTCCGGAGGAGATCCGCTTGGAAGATCTGTTTCATCTGACGATGTCCCCGCGCGAGATCAACCAGATCAGCGTGCTGGGACTGGCGCACTGCGGCGACGCGGTGTTTGAGCTGCTGGTGCGAAGCTTTCTGTGCACGGCGGGGAAGGAAGCCATCGGAAATCTGCACCGCGCGACGGTGGAGCGGGTCTGCGCGCCCGCGCAGGCCCGGCGGGCCGACCGGATGCTCCCGCTTCTGAGCGAGCAAGAGCTGACCTACTACAAGCGCGGCCGCAACGCGCACGTCCACCAGATCCCCAAAAACGCCACGCGCGAGCAGTATGCCAAGGCCACGGGCCTGGAATGCCTGTTTGGGGCCCTGTATCTGGCGGGCCGGGTGGAGCGGCTGAACGAACTGTTTTTTGCAACGATGGAGGAACCGCATGCCCTTTGATGCTTTATTTCTGACGGCGGTCCGCTGCGAGCTGGAGGGCAGCCTGACCGGCTGCCGCGTGGACAAGGTCCAGCAGCCGCAGCGCGACACGCTGATCCTGTCCATGCGCGGCGCGGCCGGCGGCGGAAAACTGCTGCTCACGGCCTCACCCAATCATCCGCGCATTCATCTGACGAATGAACCGGCGGAAAACCCGGCGCAGCCGCCGATGTTCTGCATGCTGCTGCGCAAGCATCTGACGGGCGGGCGGCTGGTCGGGATGCAGCAGCCGGAGATGGAGCGGCTGCTGGACCTCACCTTCGACTGCACCGACGAGATGGGAAGCCCCACGCAAAAGCACCTCATCCTCGAGATCATGGGCCGCAACTCGAACCTGATCCTGACCGCGGAGGACGGGCGGATTTTGGACTGCCTGCGCCGGGTCGACTTTGAGATGAGCGAGCAGCGGCAGGTCCTGCCGGGACTTTATTACCATCTGCCGCCCACGCAGGGCAAGCGAGATCCGTTCGCCGTGACGCAGGAGGAGCTGGCGGCGCTGCTTGCCGCGCAGCGTTCGCCCCGGCGGCTGGACGGCTGGCTGCTCGATACCTTCGGCGGCTTTTCGCCGCTCGTGTGCCGGGAGCTGGCGTTCTGCCTGACGGGCGATCTGGACACGGATGTGTCGGAGCTGCCGGAGGCGGAGAAGACCGCGCTGGCCGCGCGGCTCCATGCCCGCATCGAACAGCTCCGGACGCAGCCGCCGCAGCCGGTGCTGCTGGAAAAGGACGGACGTCCGTGGGACTTCACCTGTCTGCCGGTCACGCAGTACGGCGACTTTGTCCGGCAGGAGGCGTTTGACTCGTTCTCCCGTCTGCTCGACCGGTTTTATGCCGCGCGCGACCGCGCGGACGCCATCCGGCAGTCCTCGCAGGTCATCCGCAAGACGGTCTCGAACCTGCAGGCCCGGACGGCGCGGAAGCTCGAGAACCAGCGGAAGGAACTGGCGGCGACCCATGACCGCGAGCGGCTGCGCCGCCTCGGCGATATCCTGACGGCCAATCTTTACGACGTGAAGCGCGGGCAGACGAAGCTGCGCGCGGCAGATTTCTACGATCCGGAGATGAAGGAGATCGAGATCCCTCTCAACCCGGCCATCTCGCCGCAGCAGAACGCGGCAAAATTCTACAAGGACTACCAGAAGGCCAAGACTGCCGAGAAGGTCCTGACGGAGCAGATCGCGCGCGGCGAGCAGGAGCTTGCGTATTTAGCGAGCGTGCTCGACGCGCTGACGCGGGCGGAGTCGGTGCGGGATCTGAAGGAGATCCGCGCGGAGCTCGTCACGGGCGGATACCTGCGCCAGACCGACCGGAAAAAGCAGATGAAGCTGCCGCCGAGCCGCCCGATGCGGTTCGTATCCTCCGACGGCTTTGGGATCTGGGTCGGCCGGAGCAACCGGCAGAACGACGAGCTGACGACAAAGCTGGCCGCGAAGACGGACCTCTGGCTGCACGTGCAGAAGATCCCCGGCAGCCACGTCATCATCGAGACCGGCGGACAGACCCCGCCGGACCGCACCGTCACCGAGGCGATGCAGCTCGCGGCCTATTATTCGCAGGCACGGGAGGGGCAGAACGTCCCGGTCGACTATACGCCGGTCAAATATGTGAAAAAGCCCGCCGGGGCCCGGCCGGGCATGGTGATCTACACGACGTACCAGACCGCCGTCGTCACGCCGGACGCGGCGCTGTGCGAGGCGCTGAAGGAGAAGAACTGATGGAAGAGCGGCACTACGCGTTTTTTCAGAATACCGACTGTGAATACTTTCCCTGCCACAAGACGGCGCACCCGGAGAGCTTCAACTGCCTGTTCTGCTACTGCCCGCTGTACGCCCTCGGGCGCGAATGCGGCGGGAACTTCTGCTACACGGAGTCGGGCATCAAAAACTGCGTGAACTGCATGTTTCCGCACCGGAAGGAAAACTATGACCGCGTGATCGCCCGCTTCGGCGATATCGTCCGGAAAATGCAGGAATCGGAGAAGGAGCACGAATAAACAAAGCGGCACCCCGCAGAGACTATCTGCGGGGTGATCCTTTATGAAACAGCCGCAGAGGCCGCAGAGCCAGCCGCAGGAGATCGTCGACGCGCCTGTGCCGCCCATCGAGGCGAAAACCGACAGAGCCTGACACCAAACGCGCACGCAGGGCATAGAATGCTCCGGGAACCGATGTTCCCGGAGATTTTTTTGGAGGTATGCGCAATGGCTTGTTTCTGTAACGGCTTCAGCGGCCTGATATTCCCGGACTTTGTCCAGCAGCGGTGCTGCAATCCGTGCTGCAGGCAGTCTTCCGGCTCGGTCGGCGGGACGTCGACGACGAACCCGACGTGCACGTGCACCTGCACCTGCACGCAGGGGAGCGGCTCGTCCTGCGGCTGCGGAGGCTGCGGCAGTGTGGGCGGGACCTCGCCCGGCTGCAGCTGCTGCCGCCGGTGCGGCTGCGGCTCGTGCAGCAATGTGGGCGGGACGTCCAACTCGAACCAGAATTCCAGCTGCGGCTGCAGCCGGTGCTCGGGCTGAGAGACAAACCGGCGCAGGGGCGAAAGCCCCTGCGCCTAGGGCGTATCTGAAACCTCCCAACGCGCCCGGACAGCGGGCCTTTTCGCGCTGTGCTGCGTCATTTTTCCTTGAAATACGTCAGTATTTCTGCGAAAAAATGTCTTGCTCAGCGCGAAAATTCCTCGCTGCCGGTCACATTGCTGGTTTTCAGATACACCCGGGCCGTTATTTCACGAATTTGTCGATCGCCTGACACAGCGCGTCGAGCGCCTGCTCGTCGTCGTGCTCCACGGCGTCGACGATGCAGTGCTGGATATGGTCCTGCAGGATCACCTTGCCGATGTTGGTGATCGCCGCGCGGACCGCGGCGATCTGGATGAGGACCTCGCTGCAGTCGCGGCCGTTTTCGACCATCTTCCGCACGGATTCCAGATGCCCGATGGCGCGGGAGAGGCGGTTGAGGACGGCCTGGGTGTTTTCGTGCACATGGCCGTGGCCCTCGGCGTGGTCGTGGCTGTGTGCGTGCTCATGGTTGTGGTCCGCGTCGTGGACGTCGGTCTCGTGATGCAGATGGGGGATGTTATGCTCGTGCAGATACGCGTGATCGTGCGAATGCTCCTGTGCCATGAGGGTGCTCCTTATCTCATATCATAAATTATTTGTAATGTATCATATTTCACATGGAAATTCCACTTAAAATCGGGAAATGGCGCAAAAAGTTTTTGGAAAAACAAACAGACGTGCCTCCGCCCGCTTTACAAAATCAAGAGGAAACGATATAATACAACAAAAATCATCAAGGAGGCAGAACCATGCATCTTGACCACGATCACGACGAAACTGTCCACACCCATACGCATACCCATGCCGACGGTGTGACCCATACGCACGCGCATACCCATACGCATGACCACGAGAACGAGCACACCCACTCCCACGACGACTGCAGCCATACCCACTGCGACGCCTGCGGCAGCTGCGAGCACAGCCCGAAGGAAGAGCTGATGGCGCTGATGAAGTATATGGTCGGCCACAACGCGTCCCACGCCAACGAGCTGGCGAACCTCGCCAAGCAGCTGCAGGAGATGGGCGAGACCGCCGCCTACGACCAGATCATGCTGGCCGTGAGCGATTTTGAAAAGGGCAATCTGCGCCTGTCCACCGTGCTGGCGTCGATGCAGACCCCGAACGCATAAGGAGCGAAGCAGCTATGTGCCTTTCCAACGTATATGAAAACAGCGTGGAGCAGAAGAACCTGATCCTCTCCAACGTGCAGCGCATCGACTGCAAGGACGGCTTCGTCGTGCTGGTCGACCTGTTTGAGCGCGAGACGCGCGTCGAGGGCCGGCTCGCCACCATCGACCTGGTCGGCAACACCGCCATCATCGTCAAGGACTGACGATGGCGGAGTATGAGGTCGTCCGCGAGGTGCAGAACCTGTGCGGCAACAACCAGATGCGCGACGTCTTCTTCGAGGAGATCGAGACCGACGATCCTGTCGGCTGGGTCCGCGGGCTGATCAAAGGAAAGCAGGTCGAGCTGACCGTCGACGAGAAGGAGAACGGAGATCTGACCGTCTATGTCGTCTGCGGCGGCGTGAGCCAGAAGATCCTCATGACGAGGCTCTGACGCGCAGGTGTTCCGGCCATGCCAAGAATGGAAAAAGAAATGCTTTTTTTCATATATTTGCATGCTGCAGGACTTGTAATTGCCAGCCAAGTGTGATACGATATTTTTGTATCGAATCCATGCCGGACACGCGTCGGCATGCAGCCACTCAGGCAATCTATTTTGGATATGGAGGCAATTATGAGCGTAGCAGACATCTACGAAAAAAGAGCGACTTTCTCCTTTGAGGTCTTCCCGCCCAAGACGGACGTGGGCATGGAAAAGCTGTGCGGCAAGGATGGAGTTCTGGACAAGCTCTATACCCTGCAGCCCGATTACATCTCCTGTACCTACGGCGCCGGCGGCACCAACGTCGGCAAGAACCTGGAAGTTCTGGACAAGATCCAGAAAGACGGCAAGACCATCCCCGTCACCCACTTCACCTGCATCGGCAACACCAAGGAAGATATCAAGGAAAAGCTCCAGACCTATCTGGATCACGGCATTGACCATATGCTCG
>ERZ836939.307-NODE-307-length-68213-cov-12.916004_pt1 | contig 68213 bp, 74 predicted proteins | sample MGYA00519912_ERZ836939 | MGnify/ENA primary metagenome ERZ836939 (study PRJEB31850, sample SAMEA3708810) | human gut metagenome | biome: human gut; feature: human-associated habitat; material: faeces | place: China | collected 2014 ...
GATACGTTAGTCCGGAATTTACGCCTATGGAGAGTACAAGAACTTGTGAGTAGATAGATATTTATATCATCAAAAGCATACTCGTTGAAGTAGGAATGAAACATAGAAGTTTGTAACTTTTTATAAGTTTTCAGTAACGGCTGATTCATATGAAGATGGTAGTATTAGTAGAAAACAGTTCCAGATGCAGACTTTGTGCAGAACATGGACTGTCGGTTTATATCGAATATGAGGGAAAGACGTACCTTCTGGATACTGGCGCAACAGCGCTCTTTGCAGAAAATGCAAAGAAGCTGGGGATTGATCTTTCGAAAGTAGATACGGCGTTTTTATCCCATGCACATTATGACCACAGTGGCGGTTTTGAGGAGTTTTTTAAGGAGAATGACAAAGCAGCGGTCTATATGCAGGAGACGTCTGCTGAAAACTGCTTTTACCGGACAGAAGGAAAAGATAAATATATTGGAATTCCGCAGCATCTTCTGGAAAATTATAAAGAGCGGTTCCGTCCGTTAAATGCAGTCTGTGAAGTTGAAAAAGGCGTCTGGGTCGTACCGCATTTTACCGGCGGTTTGGATGAGATGGGACGCAGGGCACACATGTACCGGAAAATCGGTGAAGAGTTTATTGCAGATGATTTTGCACATGAGCAGAGTGTGGTTTTTGAGACGGGAAAAGGACTGGTGATATTTAATAGCTGTTCCCATGGGGGAATTGTCAATATTGTGCGAGAAGTGCAGATGGCACTCGGCGGGCAAAAGGTCTATGCGGTTGTCGGTGGATTCCATATGATGAAGCTTTCGGGCATGGATACACTTGCCATACCAGAGGAAGAGGTTGTGGAAACTGCGCAGGAATTGAAAGGGCTTGGCGTAGAGGAAATCTATACCGGTCACTGTACCGGAAATATTGCATTCAGGATTCTGAAAAAAGAACTTGGCGAAATGGTACATGCACTTGGAACAGGGGAAACGGTGGTATTTTAAATGAAGGAAGCCCCAGGATTTATCATGGGTAATGAGTTGATAGATTCTGGGGCTTTTGTCTTGTTACATTGCTTCTTTTATGAGTATGATTTCAGGTTCGGTCATTGCATAAGCATCTAGAATTTCATCCAGCTCGTCTGCCTTGATCAGATTTTCTTCCAGAACTAGCTTATAGTGAGGGTGATAAAACAGAAGTTGAATTCTGAAAATAATTGTTAAATATGGCTATTGAATGGAATTGTGTATATAATAACTAAAAAACATTGTCGTTGACTAACCAATATGAAAGCGAGTATACTGTAGTAAAATCAAAGGAGAAAAAAAGAAGGTGTAAAAATGCAGGCATTATCAACAGCTGTTCCGGGGAAATGGTACACGATCAAATGGATGTTCGGAGTACCGGAGGTGCTGGAAAAATTAAAGGAATTCAAAATCAAAGAGGGCAGCGAAATCCATGTGATCCAGAATGATGCCAGTGGTATGATGATTATAGCATCTGACCAGAAGCGGTTCGCTATCAGCCAGGATGCCGCCGCGAGAATTCAAGTATAACAAAGAAATGAAAAATCGATCTTACAATCACAGGAAAAGTAGGATCGATTTTTTTGTATATCCGGATCATGAAGGAGCCAGTCTGTTCGATTTTATAAAGTTTTCACAGAATAACGGATTGTTTTCAGCTGCGATTGAAGATATAATACATTTATATAACAAAATAGAAGCGCGAAAGAGGGAAAACAAATGTTAGAAATTATTTGTCTTATATGGCTTTGGCGTGTGAATGGAAAGCACGCGATAGAAAGAGGACAGAATCCAAAAAAATATCGTGCATTGACACTGGGATTGTGGTTTGGCCTTGAATTTACCGGTACTTTTGTCGGAGCCTGGCTGATGCAGCTTTTGAATGCAGGTGATAATGCATTTTACGGGGCATATGTTTTTGGAATTATCGGAGCTGCAATTGGTGGTTTCACTTCTTACTGGGTTGCAAAAAAAGCACCGATGGGAAATTACAGACCAGAAGACCAGCCAAATGGATGGAATAATCAGTCAGGTGGATGGAATCAGAGCCAGAACGGTTGGGATAATCAGCCAAATGGGTGGAATCAGAGCCAGAACAGCTGGGATAATCAGCAAAATGGATGGAACCAGAATCAGAACGGCTGGAATAATCAGCAAAATGGATGGAACCAGAATCAGAACGATTGGGATAATCAACAGAATGTCTGGGGACAGCCACAGCAGGAACCGGATTGCCTTTTTACTCCGGCAACGATCCGTATTATCGAAGAAGAGGGCGGTTATACCGGCGGGCAGGATGCATTTTTCTTAAATGGCAGACCCATCTGTTCTCTGCGGCCGGGCAGTGAATATACCTTTACAACTTACGCAAAGAAGAATGTACTTACGATTGGAAGACCGACACCGGAATCGTCAGATGAGACAACGGTATTAAAGTTTATTGCCGGAGAAAAAGGTCGGATCGAAATTCATGCATGTGCGGGAAGTTTGCTCCCGGGAAAATTCAGCAATTATACAGCATAGGAATATTATGTGGTTCTGAAGCATACACTGTCAACAAAACGGTATATGCGGCAATATGAGACAGAGATCCGAACAAGAAGACGGGACACGAAGGTATCGCATGGCAGATGCAGCAAATTTGCCGAAGGATGTGGTGCTGGGTGTCCCGATTCTGACTCTTACAGGGCATTATGAAGTGAATATAGAGAATTACCGTGGAATTCTGGAATATACCGAACAGCTGATCCGTATAAATGTACGTAGCGGGCAGATTCGCATCACAGGGAAATCACTTGAGATCAACTACTATACAACAACCGATATGAAGATTACCGGAAAGGTAGAGAAAATTGAGTATTCTTAGGAAGGGATGACGAAGATGCTGCGATATATTCTGAATAATCTTGCCGGATACCTACGCATCAGAGTCGAAGGATATTCACCGGAACGTTTTTTAAATCTTTGCTGTTATCATGGGATTTTTCTCTGGAATCTGAGACCGGCAAAAGGGGCATATGAGATGAATATCCGCGTCCGGGATTTCCGCAGACTGCGACCAATGGTCAGGAAGAGCAGGGCAAAGGTACGGATCACCCAGAAAAGAGGAGTCCCGTTTTTTATACATAAATACCGTGGACGGAAGCTTTTTTTTACAGGATCGGTCATCGCAATCTGTCTGATCTTTCTGCTTTCTTCTTTTATATGGAGGATTCAGATTGATGGAAACCTTGCAAGGACAGATGAGGTTTTGCTTTCTTTTCTGACAGAAAAGGGAATTGCCTGTGGAATGGCAAAAAAGAATGTAGACTGTGACCGGATTGAAAAAGATATTCGTATGGAATACGACGATATTATCTGGGTTTCAGCCTATGTTCATGGGAGTTGTCTGAAGATTAAAGTCAGGGAGAATCCTGACCGGAAGGAGCTGCAGACAGAAGCTGAGGCGGAAGCACCGATGGATATTGTGGCAGAAGCGGATGGGATCATTCAGAAGATCATTACACGAAAAGGGAATCCGCTTGTCCGGGAAGGCAGTGAGGTGAAAAAAGGAGAGATCCTTGTGAGTGGAAGTGTGGAAGTAAAGAATGATTCAGATGAGGTGACAGGATACCAGTACCGGGTATCGGATGCAGACATAATAGCACAGACAACGGTTGCGTATACAGATATTCTTAACAGGCTGCATCCGGTATGGAAAGATACCGGCAAGAAGAGCTGGAGGTTCTGGATAGAAACACCGGGAAGGCTGTATCTTTTTGGTAGGCGGGAGCTACCTTACCAGGAATATAATGCGCTGACCTGCAGATATATCCTGTATTTGGAGAGACATTTTCCATTTCCGGTCTCGGTAAGAGTTGAACGGAGCAAAGAGAGCAGAAAAGAGGAGATTTCTTATACAGACAGGGAAGCAAGAGAAATTCTGTCCTATAATTTTGAGAAGTTTTGCGCCCGATTAGAGAAAAAAGGGGTTCAAATTTCAGAGAATGATGTTAAAATATACAGGGAGACGAATCGGTATTCGGCAAAGGGAAAACTGGTTTTATCCGGACCGTTCGGAATTGTACAAAAAGGAACGGTACATGAACTGCCGAAGGCAGATGCAGAAAATATACAGCAGGAAGGAAACTGATTTATGGGAATTCTTGAGACCATGATAGACATACCGGCTGAACATGAAAAAAATGTGTTTGGTCAGTTCGATATATTTGCAAAAAAAATTGAGAGAGCTTTACATGTTACACTGATCGCGCGAAATGGAAAGGTGAAAGTCCTTGGAGAAGAAAAGAATGTAGAGAGGGCGCAGCAGGTATTGTTGCAGCTTACCGAGCTTTCCAGGCGCGGGAACACGATCCAGGAGCAGAATGTAGACTATGCCCTGTCCCTTACGATGGAAGACAGCACGGAAGATATTCTGACAATTGATAAAGACCTGATCTGTCATACACTTCAGGGAAAGCCAATCAAACCAAAGACGCTCGGACAGAAGAAATATGTGGATGCGATCCGGGAAAAGATGATCACCTTTGGCCTTGGCCCTGCCGGAACCGGTAAAACTTATCTGGCGATGGCAATGGCAATCACGGCGTTCAAACGCAATGAAGTGGGGCGTATCATTCTGACACGTCCGGCAATTGAAGCAGGAGAAAAGCTTGGCTTTTTGCCGGGAGATCTGCAGAGCAAGATCGATCCATATTTAAGGCCACTTTATGATGCACTCTATCAGATCATGGGAGCAGAAAGCTTTATCAAGAATTCAGAAAAAGGGCTGATCGAGGTTGCGCCTCTTGCCTATATGCGAGGCAGAACCCTTGACAACGCTTTTATTATTCTGGATGAGGCACAGAATACCACACCGGCGCAGATGAAGATGTTCCTGACACGTATTGGTTTTGGATCCAAAGTCGTGATCACCGGAGACTCTACACAGAAAGACCTTCCGGCAGGACAGACATCCGGACTTGATGTGGCAGTGAGTGTAGTCAAGAATCTGGAAGATATATCGATTTGCCGTCTGACCAGCCGGGATGTTGTCAGACATCCGCTGGTGCAGCGAATTGTTAAAGCGTACGAGGAATACGAGCAAAAGCAGGAACAGAAAAAATCCCACACTAGAGACAGAAAGAAACGAGGAACAAGATGAGACTATTTTTAGAGGATGAGGGAGCATTGGATTTAAAGCTGCCTTATGAAGAACTGGCGACAAAAGTTGCAGATGCAGTCCTGGATTATGAGAAGTGTCCATACGAGGCGCAGGTAGAACTTCTTCTTACGATGAATGAGGAGATCCGACAGATGAACCTGGAATTTCGCGGAATCGACCGTGCAACCGATGTCCTGTCATTTCCGATGACGGAATTCCCGTCACCGGCTGATTATGCATATCTGGATACAGATGACAGTTCATTTGATCCGGAGACCGGAGAACTGATGCTCGGCAATATTGTGATTTCCAAAGAGCGCGCAAAGGAACAGGCAGAAGAATATGGCCATTCGGTAGAACGTGAATTTGCTTTCCTTATTGCGCACAGTATGTTGCACTTGTTAGGTTATGACCATATGGAAGATGAAGAACGGCTCGTGATGGAAAAGAAACAGCGGGAAGTTCTGGAGATGCTGGGAATTACAAGATAGATAAAAGTATGAGGTTTTAACGTATGGGTAAAAAGAAAAAATCAAAGGGCGGCAGTTTTCTGATGCAGGGAAGCATCCTTGCGGCAGCCGGTATTATCACAAAGATCATCGGGGCAGTATACCGGATCCCGATGCTCAATATTATGGGGCTTAAAGGACAGGGCTATTATGATATGGCATTTCAGGTGTATTCTATTGCTCTGATTATTTCGTCTTACAGTCTGCCGGTTGCGGTATCAAAGCTGGTGTCATTCAAAATGGCGGCAGGAGAACGGAAAAATGCATTCAGAGTATTGAAGGCATCGCTGATCATAGCTACGCTATCTGGTGTCACAATCATGGTGATCGTATTTTTTGGAGCAGAGGCGATCGCAGAATATCTGATGGGAGCCAAAATGAGCTGCTATTCTTTGAAGGTGCTTGCTCCCGGACTCCTGATTTGTGCGATTATGGCAGTTTTTCGTGGCTATTTCCAGGGGATGGGAACGATGATCCCGACTGCAATTTCGCAGATCATTGAACAGCTTCTCAATGCGATTGTCAGTGTTGTAGGTGCAGCCGTTCTTCTGGAAAATGGAAAACAGATGGCTAAGGTGCAGGGAAATAACCTTTTAGGACCAGCCTATTCCGCAGCAGGAGGGACACTTGGTACAGTAGCCGGTGCGCTGCTCGGTCTGCTGTTCTTACTGTTCTGCTATGTGGCATTCCGCAAGCCGATGATGCGGCAGATGAAGCGGGACACCTCGAAAGAACTGGATGATTACCGTGCGATTTTCAAACTCCTGATTCTGACGATCGCACCGATCATTTTAAGTACAACAATTTATAACAGTGCAAATGTTATTGACAGTGCAATGTTCAATAAGATCATGGGTGCACAGGGAACTAGTGAGGCGGTCTGTGCAGAGCTTCTTGGTAAATTAGGACAGTATTATACCCTGTTTAACGTACCGCTTGCCGTTGCGAGTGCATTGGGATCATCTGTGATCCCGGGGCTTGTAAGCGCGGCAGAGAATCATGACAGAAGACTGTTGCATAACCGGATTTATACAGTTATCCGTTACACGATGCTGATCGCGATTCCAAGCGCATTTGGATTCTTTGCACTTGGTCAACCGATCATGGATTTCCTGTGGCCGAATGTAGATAATGTAACACAGGGAATTATGCTGAAGATCGGAGCAGTTTCTCTGGTATTTTATTCACTTTCAACCGTTACGAATACAGTGCTTCAGGGTCTGGACCGTATGATGGAACCGGTAAAAAATGCAATGGTATCCCTGATACTACATATTGTATCTCTGTTTATTATGCTTGTTATGTTCAAATGGGGCATTTATGCACTGATTGGAAGTAAGATTGTGTTCTCTTTATGCATGTGTATCATGAATGCACATGATATCCGTGAAGCATGTGGATATCTTCAGGAGAGCCGTAAGACTTTTGTCATTCCGTCTATCGCCGGAGCTGTTATGGCAATTTTGGCATGGGCAGTGCATTTCGTACTTGACACCTTCATCGGAGGAAGAATCGCAACCCTGATCGCCCTCATCGTGGCAGTAGCGGTATACGCAGTCGTTCTCCTTAAAATGGGTGGCATGTCCGAAAAAGAACTCCTCGGTCTCCCAAAAGGTCACCAAATTGTAATAGTCTGCAAAAAATGCCATTTATTAAAAGAACGCAGATATTACTAAGCTGTAGATGATTTGATATCACAACCTAAAAATTCCCCCATAATGAATAAAATCCTCCAAGCAGACCAATACTTGTAGAAAAAGGAGTGTTCCTTATGGAAACAAGATATCATATTGGTCTTTTAACGGGGACTCTTCTGATTCTTGCGATCTTATCTTATGCATATTATGCAGATTATAATTACAGGAAAGAAATTGCAAGGACAGAACAGACGGAGCAGCAGGAAACAGAACAGACAGTCAGCACTCAGGGTGGCGCACACAAAGAAGGGGTGTATTATCTGAAAAACCGCAACGGATATGTGATTGTTTATCTGGACGACCAGACAAGTATTTATGAATATACGAATATCCGTGTCGAAGAGCTTCCGGAAGAACTGCAGAATGAGATCCGGGAGGGAAAGCGGTTAGAGGGAAAAGACAAGCTTTATGGGTTCCTGGAAAATTATTCCAGCTGATTAAAAAGATAACATTATTATATAGGAAAACAAAGAAGGGACAAAAGAAAAATGGAGACAGCAAAAATTGAACGCATTAATGAATTATATAGAAAATCAAAAGCAGAAGGACTGACAGAGGAAGAGAAAAAAGAACAGCAGATTCTCAGACGGGAATATGTAGATGCATTCAAAAGAAATCTTCGTGGACAGCTTAATAACATTTCAATCAAGGAGAAGGATGGATCCATTACAAATCTGGGTGAGAAATATGGACAGAAAAAAGGAAATTAGGGCAAAATTTCTGAAAATGAGACAGGCACTTCCAAAAGAAGAGGTTCGGGAGAAGAGCCTGCGGATCATGAGACGCATTGAAGAGACAGAGACATTTAAAAATGCAGACAACCTTCTTGCGTATATTGATTTTCGTGGAGAGGTGGCAACCGGAACACTGATCGAGAAGGCATGGGAGCTTGGAAAAAAGGTCTATGTGCCACGGGTAGCGGGAAAAGAGATGGAGTTTTATCGGATACATTCTTTTGAGGATCTGGAAAAGGGGGCTTATGGCATCCTGGAGCCGAAAAAAGAATGCCCTGTTTATAAAGCCGGAGAAGGGCAGACTACACTGGCAATCCTGCCGGGAAGTGTTTTTGATGAAAAAAAGAACCGTGTCGGTTATGGCGGTGGATTTTATGATCGTTATTTTGAAAAACGGAAAGATATCTGCCGGATCGCAGCTGCTTATGAAATGCAGATCGTAGAAGAAATTGAGACCGAAGAATTTGATCTTCCGGCAGATTATGTTACAACGGAAGAGAGGTTCTGGTAGAAATTCCGGAAGTGTATCATAGAGAGTTTTGATTGAAAACAGGAATGGGAGCAAACATACAGGAACATTTGAAGAAAATCAATGGATAGTATGTTTGGCTCCCATTTTCAGGTTCATATAGTAAGGCTTATTCAGGATAAACCAGCTGTTTTTCTGTAATATTTTCCAGAACCTCAGTCAGATATCTTTTTGCCATATAATTTGCCATCGGAAGGTTCATGTCCAGATAGTTTCCGCAGTCTTTTGCAGCAGCTCCCGGTACGTCCCCATTGAAGTCTGCGATAAAAGCAAACATTTCTTTCATCAATGGAACGATATCTTTTGATTCATAATCACCTACAAGAAGAAGGTAGAAGCCGGTACGGCATCCCATTGGTCCAAAGTAAAGTGTTTTTGATGCGTAGTCCCTGTGGTTACGAAGGAAGGTTGCACCAAGATGTTCGATGGTGTGAACCTCTGCAGTATTCATAACCGGTTCTTCATTCGGATTGGTCATGCGGATATCAAAGGTTGTAATGACCTGTTCGCCGGCACAATCCTTACGTGAGACGTAAAACCCAGGAACAAGCTTCAAATGGTCTATTGTGAAACTGGTAATTTTCTCCATAATCAAGTATCTCCTTTTTTGTACTACGTTTATTATAAGATACCAGGGTAAAAAGGTCAGAAAGCCGATGCAAGCTTGCTTGCAAGAGGTTTTTTGACATCTTGACCCGCCAAAAACATGAGTAAGTAGCCATTTTTCAAAGAAAAATGAGCGGATTACGAATGTTTTTGAGGATTGCGAGAGTGCAAAGCACGTAGCAATCTGGTATCAAAGGGGTCAAAATATCTTTTGACCCCAACATCATTATAACTGTCATAAAGTTTAATAACAAGCCTTTTGGTGGAAGAAAGGTGAAAAATGTGCTATAATCGTTACTGTTAACTCCCGTGCCAATCGCTATGCTGACTGGCACGGAGGATGCGTGTGTTTTTAATGATAGCAGGAGGAAGCTAAGAGATGAAAATATATATGATCCGTCATGGAGAGACGGACTGGAATAAAAAAAGAAAATTACAGGGACAGGTGGATATTCCGCTGAATGAATTTGGAAAACTACTTGCAAAAGAGACGGCTCCGGCACTCGCAGATGTTCCATTTGCGGTCTGTTACACAAGCCCGCTGAAAAGGGCGGCAGAGACGGCACGGCTCGTCCTGGGGGACAGGGAGGTTCCGATTGTTCCGGATAAGCGGATCCAGGAGATGAGCTTTGGAGAATTTGAGGGACTTTGCTGCAGAGAAGAGGGATGGAATATTCCGGATCCGGGATTTCGCAACTTTTTTAATGCACCGGAAGTGTATCAGCCGCCAAAAGGAGGGGAATCCTTTGAAGAAGTGCGGGCACGTCTGAAAAATTTTCTGGAAGAGCTTTATCAGAAAGAAGAGCTTCAGGATAAAAATGTACTTTTATCCACACATGGTGCAGCACTTTGCGGGATTCTGAGCCTGATGAAAGGTCTGCCGATTTCCGGGTACTGGCAGCAGGGGGTACATAAGAACTGTGCGGTATCAATTGCGGAAGTGAAAGATGGGAAAATAGAAATTTTACAGGAAAATGTGACTTATTATAAAGAGTCAGTGCAGGACTGGTAAAAAGTTATTTGATGTCCTAAAGGCTTTCTGATGAATTGTTTAATAAAAAACTCCCATCCGGAGAAATGTGAGCTAATTATAACTCATTTCTTCTCCGGATGGGAGCTTTTTGATGTTAGATAAAATTCATTGGTATATTTAGACAGATATGAGCTATTTTTCAATCGCTTTACACGAATTTCGGACAATCAGCTTACACGGCAGTTTGATCTTAAGTGCAGGTCCCGGATGCTCCCTCAGGAGATGCTGCAGAATAGAAGCTCCGTACATTCCCATATGATAAGCTGGCGCACTGACCGTTGTCAGCGGTGGAGCAGAAAACTGTGCCATATTGATATCATCAAAGCCTACGATGGAAATATCCTCCGGAACACGGATCCCGTGTTCGGTAAAGGCTTTGATCGCACCAAAAGCGATCGGATCACTTGCTGCAAAGATCGCCGTCGGCAGCTTGCCGCCGTTAATCAGATTGCATGCCATCTCATAACCGGAAGAAATCCGGAAGACACCCTCCTGGATATAAGGCTCATAAATTAGATCGTGTGCATCACAGTAATCAATAAAGACTTTTTTCCGGTAATCCGGATAGAGATGATTTTCGCCGATATATTCTTTTCCGGTAAAAAAACCGATCTCCCGATGCCCGATCCCGGTCAGATAATCCAGAGCCTCTGTAACTGCTTCACCGAAATCCGGAATAATTGTGGAAATCCGGTCATCGTTTACCGGCATATCCAGGAACAGGATGCACGAATTCATCTCATACAGATAAGAAATTTCCTCCTGACTGAATTTGCCGATACAGATCAGACAGTCTACATCCTTCAGAACGTCCATGTAATTGATGTCGCTTTTGTAGGTACGCACGATCTGGATATTGTGTGAGAGGCAGTAATCTTCAATTCCCTGACGGATCAGAAGATAATAATTATCCTCCAGTTCCTGCTGGGAAGAGAACCACTGAATGATCCCAAGGGTAAAAAGTGATTTGACAGAAGGACGTCCGCGCTTTACATAATGCAGCTCTCTTGCAGTATCCAGTACTTTCTGTCGGGTTTCCGGTGAGACATTGAGCGTCTCATCATTATTCAGTATACGTGAAACTGCTGCGGCAGAAACACCGGCAGCAGAAGCAATATCTTTGATTGTTGCCATAAGCGGCCCCCTTGTTAAAAAATTTCTGATTCTTCTATTATAACAGAGGAGTAAAAAAATGGAAAGTGAAAGAATTATGTAGAACTGTACAAAAATTCACTAGTAAATTTATCAAAATATTTAGTAAATATATATTGCAAATTTACTAAATATATTTTATAATACAATTATCAAAGCAGAATCGAAAATGTATTTGGAGGAAATGAAGATGAAACAGCTTACAAAACTTATGGAAGAAATGAAACAGGGCGTGTACCGTGATACATTAAAAGATATTTATATTGATGAAAGTGTGATTGCACATCAGGAAGAACGCTATGTAAAAGCGATGGCAGAGTATCAGAAATTGTATGGGGACAGAGAAGTAGAAGTATACAGCGCACCGGGACGAAGTGAAGTTGGTGGAAATCATACAGATCATCAACACGGAATGGTGCTTGCAACCTCTATTAATCTGGATGCGATCGCAATTGTAAATAAAAATGAAGATATGACCGTCCGTGTGGTATCTGAAGGATATGATATGATCGTTATCGATGCGAATGATGTAGAAAAGGTTGACAAAGAAGAAGGGACATCTATCGGACTGATCCGTGGCGTACTTGCAGGACTGAAAGAACGCGGATACAAGATTGGTGGATTCAATGCTTATGTGACAAGTGATGTGCTGATCGGAGCAGGACTTTCCTCGTCTGCTGCATTTGAAACAATCATTGGAACCATTGTTTCCGGACTTTACAACGATATGCAGATCAGCATGGTAGAGATTGCACAGATTGGTCAGTATTCTGAAAATGTTTACTTTGGAAAGCCAAGTGGTCTGATGGACCAGACAGCCTGCGCGGTTGGTGGACTGATCCACATTGATTTCAAAGATCCAAAGGCTCCGGTTGTAGAAAAAGTAGATGTAGATTTTGAAAATCATGCATGCAGTCTGTGCATCGTAGATACCAAAGGTTCTCATCAGGATCTGACACCGGATTATGCACAGATTCCGGCGGATATGAAAGCTATTGCAACATATTTTGGAAAAGAAGTTCTCCGTGACGTAGATGAAAAAGAATTTTTTGCAGCGATCCCGGCACTCCGCGAGAAGCTTGGAGACCGTCCGGTGCTTCGGGCTATGCATTTCTTCGGTGATAATGCGAGAGTTGCAGCACAGGTTGCATCCCTTCGCGAAGGAAGATTTGAAGATTTCCTTAATATGATAAAAGCATCTGGAGATTCCTCTTTCAAATATCTTCAGAATGTATATACTAACCGTGACGTGCAGAACCAGGCAGTATCCATTGCCCTTGCAGTCAGCGAAAATGTACTCGGAAACCATGGAGTATGCCGTGTGCATGGAGGCGGATTTGCCGGAACCATTCAGGCATTTGTGAAGAATGATTTTGTAGAAGAGTACAGAAAAGCATTGGATGCAGTATTTGGAGAAGGATCCTGCCACGTATTAAAGGTTCGTAAATATGGCGGAATGAAAGTAATCGCGTAAACGAAAATATGCTAGCTGTCAAGGTTAGACATAAATACAGATTTTAGTTTGCTATCTGAATAAATAAAGGATTCGGTGTAAAAATGTGCCGCATTGAAAACGGATGGATATAAGACGAGCAAAAAGATTTGGAGGAAGAAAAATGATCGATCAGGCAATTACAGAACTGGTACAGTATGGATTAGATACGGGGCTTGTAGCACCGGAAGATAAAATATTTGTTACCAATCAGATTTTAGAGGCACTTGGGCTGGAGTCTTACGAGGAGACACTAGGAAGCAGAGGTGCAGAGGAGTTGGAACAGATTCTGAAGGAGATTACAGATTATGCAGTGGAAAAAGAACTGATTGCAGATTCAATCGTGTACCGGGATCTGTTTGATACAAAAATCATGGGAAAACTGGTACCGCTGCCGAGCATGGTAAGCCATAAATTCTATGAACTGTATCAGGAAGGACCGAAAAAGGCGACCGATTATTTTTACAAGCTTAGTCAGGACAGCGATTATATCCGAAGATACCGGATTAAAAAGGATCAGAAATGGATCACAGAGACACCATATGGGGAGATGGAGATCACCATCAATCTGTCCAAACCGGAAAAAGATCCGAAAGCGATCGCGGCAGCAAAAAATGCCGCGCAGAGCGGTTATCCGAAATGCCAGCTGTGTAAGGAAAATGAAGGCTACGCCGGTCGCGTCAATCATCCGGCAAGACAGAATCACCGGATCATTCCGATCAGGATCGATGGAAAAGACTGGGGATTCCAGTATTCACCGTATGTGTATTACAATGAACACTGCATCGTTTTCAACGGAGAGCATGTGCCGATGAAAATTGAGCGTGCAACCTTTGCAAAGCTGTTGGATTTTGTCAGCCAGTTTCCACACTATTTTGTTGGTTCCAATGCAGATCTTCCGATCGTAGGAGGATCGATCCTAAGCCATGATCATTTCCAGGGTGGAAATCATGAATTTGCAATGGCAAAAGCTCCGGTTATTAAAGAATATGTGATTCCGGGGTATGAAGATGTGCGCGCCGGAATGGTAAAATGGCCAATGTCTGTTATCCGTCTGCAGTGCAAAGACAAAGAACGTCTGATCAGCGCAGCTGACCATATTTTAATGTGTTGGAGATCTTATACAGACGAAGCAGCATTTATCTTTGCCGAGACGAACGGAGAACCGCACAACACGATCACTCCGATCGCCAGAATCAGGGATGGGTATTTTGAGCTGGATCTTGTTCTCAGAAATAATATTACGACAGAAGAACATCCGCTTGGCGTTTACCATCCGCATGCAAAATTACATCACATCAAGAAAGAGAATATTGGTCTGATCGAGGTGATGGGACTTGCAGTGCTGCCGTCAAGACTGAAAAGTGAGATGGAACAGCTTGCAGATGCAATCCTTGAAGGAAAGGACATCCGCAGCAATGAAGTGCTTGAAAAGCATGCAGACTGGGTAGAAGAATTCCTTCCAAAATATACAGACATTACGAAAGAAAATATTATGGACATTCTCCATGAGGAAATCGGACAGGTGTTTAACCAGGTGCTGGAAGATGCTGGTGTTTATAAGCAGACAGAAGAAGGCAGGGCAGCATTTGAGCGGTTTGTTGGAAGCCTGTAATATAGAGCAAAAAAAGAATATAAAAAGATAAAAAAGGACTAAAACTTGGGTGTCGGACCGAACTTCAATTGTTCGGGGGGACTACCTGAGTTTTAGTCCTGATTTATTATACATCAGCACAAATGTACCGACAAGATAAATTCTTAGTCATCCTGTTCTTCTGTATTCAGATCCAGGATTGCCTGTCTCTTAGAAGCTCCAATATTATTTTTCAAATATTCATCGTAAGTTGTCATCTTATCGATCATTGAACCATCCGGAAGGATTTCCATAATACGGTTTGCTGTCGTTTCAACGATCTGGTGGTCTCTTGAAGAGAACAGAAGTACGCCAGGGAACTTCTTCATTCCATTGTTGAGTGCAGTGATGGATTCCATATCCAGGTGGTCAGTAGGCTCGTCGAGGATCAGTACGTTGGCACCGGAGATCATCATCTTGGATAACAGACAGCGTACCTTTTCCCCACCGGAAAGAACTTTAACCTTCTTTACACCGTCGTCGCCGGCGAAAAGCATTCTTCCAAGGAAACCTCGTACATAGGTAACATCCTTTTCTTCCGAATACTGAGTCAGCCATTCTACGATGGTATCGTCATTGTCAAATTCTTTTCCACTGTCTTTCGGAAAATATGCCTGTGTAGTGGTGATTCCCCATTTATAAGTACCTTCATCCGGCTCCATTTCTCCGATCAGGATCTGGAAGAGAACAGTTTTGGCAAATTCATTTCCACCGACAAATGCAACTTTGTCGTCCCGGTTCAGTGTGAAGGAAAGATTGTCCAGGATTTTTTCCCCGTTGATGGTTTTGGATAAGCCTTCGACCATCAGAACTTCATTACCGATCTCGCGGTTCGGTTTGAAATCGATGTAAGGGTATTTACGGCTGGATGGGCGGATCTCATCAAGCTGGATCTTTTCCAGGGCGCGCTTACGGGAAGTTGCCTGACGGGACTTGGACGCATTGGCGCTGAACCGGGAAATAAAGTCCTGTAACTCCTTGATCTTTTCTTCTTTTTTCTTGTTGGCTTCTTTCATCTGACGGATCAGCAGCTGGCTGGATTCGTACCAGAAGTCGTAATTACCGGCGTAGAGCTGGATCTTACCGTAATCGATATCGGCAATCTGTGTGCAGACCTTATTCAGGAAATAACGGTCATGGGAAACAACAATAACGGTATTGTCAAAGTTGATCAGGAATTCTTCCAGCCATGCGATCGCATCCAGATCCAGGTGGTTGGTAGGCTCATCCAGAAGAAGAATATCCGGATTACCAAAAAGTGCCTGTGCAAGAAGGACTTTGACCTTCTGTGCACCGGTCAGCTCGCTCATCATATTGTAGTGAAGTTCTGTCTCGATTCCAAGTCCGTTCAGAAGAGATGCGGCATCAGATTCTGCTTCCCATCCGTTCAGGGTTGCAAATTCTGCTTCCAGTTCACTTGCCTTGATCCCGTCCTCGTCTGTGAAATCTTCTTTGGCATAGATCACTTCTTTTTCCTTCATGATCTCGTAAAGACGGGCATTTCCCATGATTACGGTATCGAGAACCGGATACTGGTCGTATTTGAAGTGGTCCTGCTGCAAGAAAGAAAGACGCTCACCTGGTGTGAGGATGACTTCTCCGCTGGTCGGTTCAAGCTGCCCGGAAAGGATCTTAAGAAATGTAGATTTTCCGGCTCCGTTCGCTCCGATCAGACCGTAGCAGTTGCCTTCTGTAAATTTGATATTTACATCTTCAAACAAGGCTTTCTTCCCTACGCGGAGGGTGATATTACTTGTACTAATCATAAAAATTCTCCTTATTCAAATAGAATTATCGTTTCAATTTTTGCATTACGTTCATTATGGTAACATGACTGCACAATTTTCGCAAGAGAATAAGCATTAACATAAGGAAGAATTTGTGGTATACTTATAAATCATACACGAAATATACAGCATGGTAGGACGAAAGGAGCGAGTGTTTTGACAGAAGCAGGACTGGTGTTGGAAGGCGGTGCAACAAGAGGTGTATTTACTTCCGGCGCATTGGATTATTTGATGGAAAAAGATCTGTATTTTTCATACGTGGTCGGTGTATCGGCAGGTTCCTGTAACGCAGTCGATTATGTCTCAAAGCAGATCGGCCGGACAAGGGACTGTATGATCCACAGAGGAAAGGAATACAGCTATTATTACGGACTTAAAGATTTCGTAAAAGAAAGAAGTCTTCTGGATATGGATATGATATTCAATAAATATCCGAATGAACTCTTTCCGTTTGATTTTGATACTTATTTTTCAAATGGAATGACCTGTGAGATCGTGACAACCAATTGTCTTACGGGAAATGCCGAATATATGACCGAAGAGAACGACAGTGACCGGCTGATGAAGATTTGCCGCGCCAGCAGCAGTATGCCACTTGTATGTCCAATCGTAAATATAGACGGGATTCCGTATCTGGATGGTGGACTTGCCGATTCCATTCCGGTAAAGCATGTGCAGGAAAAGGGATTGAAAAAAATAGTTCTCATTTTGACGAGACCGGAAGGCTACCGTAAAAAACCAACTTCCAAAGCGGTCGGTAAGTTATACCGGAAGATGTACAGCAAATATCCGGCACTTGTCCGCACCTGTATCCGAAGACCGGTGATGTATAACCGGACAGAAGAATACATAGAAAAGCTGGAAAAAGAAGGAAATATCTTCGTCCTTCGCCCGGAAATGAAGCCGGTATCCAGACTGGAAAAAGATTATGATAAGCTGATGGCTTTCTACGATCATGGCTATGAAATGATGAAAAAAGAGCTTCCGAGACTCGAAGCTTATCTGGAAAAATAAGGAGGTGTGCATATGCATCTGTACGAACATCAGATTGCGACAAACGCATCGCAGCAAATGACAAAGGTAACAGAAATGGTAAGGGAAGACATCGAAAGAAGCGGTGTAAGAGAAGGAATTGCTGTGATCTTCTCACCACATACGACAGCCGGATTTACGATCAATGAGAATGCAGATCCGGATGTGGTGCATGATATGTTGTGTGGCTTTGAAAAAGTATTTCCGGCAGAACAGTTCTTCTACCAGCATGCAGAAGGAAATTCGCATGCACATATGAAGACGACGGTGGTCGGACCGTCACAGACGCTGATCATCCATGATGGAGAGATCGTCTTTGGCATCTGGCAAGATCTGTATTTCTGCGAGTTTGACGGACCAAGAAACCGTACCTTTTATGTGAAGATCATCGAAGGATAGATTAACGGAGTTGTACATCCGTCAGGGTGAATGCATGCGAAGGACAGGCAGGAGCTGCTGATTCTACACCAGCGAGAGTCAGCGTAGTTCCGTCTGTCTTTTTTTCTTTTCCAGCTGTGAGAATGGTACCGGCAAGAAGCTGCGGCATATGCCGGAGAAAACTATTTGCAGTCAGCTGAATCTGTATCAGTTGGTTTTCGCGGTTAATTTTGATCGTTTCTACAGTGCGCACTGTACTTTTTCTGGTACGTCCGTTTGAAAATGCGGCAAAGTCATGCGTACCGGTAAGAAGCTGCGCTGCCTGCTGCATGGATTCCAGGTCAAGAGACTCGGTTACAACACAGGTGTACGGACGGGAAAATAATGCTGCGGCAGGATCTGTGGCAATCCGGCAGGTATAGGTACAGCTTTTTACCGCGAGAGAAGCCACAAAACGTTCATCTGCGATTTCCAGCGAGGTGACTGCAATATCCGCCGGAAGAGCTGCGTTTAATTTCATTTTTAACAGTTCTGTATTGTCTGAAAAAGATTCTTTTTCTAATTGAAAACTTACAATCTGGTGTGTTGCGTGAACACCCGGTTCCGTCTTTACGGCAGCAAAAAGCTGTGTGGACTGTCCGGTTACATCTCTGATCGCCAGTGTAAGCTTTGATTCGATACTGGTGCTTTTTTTCTTTGTGGAAAAGCCCGGATAGCGGCTTCCGTCGTATTCTATGGTAAGTTTGATCGTTGTCATAAGCGCCTCCTGAAGTGCATTTCTGCCGTTCATTATAGCATTGATTGTCGGGCAAGGCAATTTTTATTGCCTTCCGGATCTTGGTGGCTGTTTTCCTGCCTGTATTGTCCGGATCATCTGCACCATCTGGTCGATCTGTGCCTGCTCCTGTTTGCTTTTCCCTTCTTTGATCGCTGAAAGAATCAGCGAAATCTCATCAGGGGTAAACCGGATTCCCCGTTTATTCGCACCGGTGATCAGTGACATCATCACCGGGACCAGTGCTTTCCCGTTTTTGCCTCCGGCTTTCAACGCTGCTGTCCGGATCAGCTCCTGTTTCAGCGGATCCAGATTCGCAAGATCCGGATGCTCCATCCATTCGTTCATTTTCATCCATCCTTTCTGCCTGAAATCCACTCATCATATCCGTCATATCCTGTGCTGCCTGAAATCCATTCATCATATCTGCCATATTTGCAGGATCTCCAAAGTCCATCTCTTTCATCATTTCCATCATTTGCCATATTCCGGAAAAGGAATCGAACATTTCTCTTTTTTCAGGAGAAAGATAGGGTACAACTGCTTCAAACATGCTGCCCGGATCTTTCTCCTGCTTTCGTAGCCGCCCTCTGCGATTATGATAATAAGGAGGTTGGAAACAGTAAAAGGCATTCATAAGTTCCGTAAGTTTCACATAAATGCCAGCTATACGCTGAACGTGATCGGGCAGATAGGGAAGAATGATTTTGACAAGTTGTAGAAAATCATTCGTGAGAGACTCGTCAAATGGCGTCATGACAAGGGGCGGTTTCTTTTCCATATGTCCTCCACGGTTCAGCGTTATAAATATATATGTAAAGAAGACGGAAAATATGAGATCCACATATAATAAAGCAAAGGAAGAACTAATGGAAGGATTTTGTTAAATGAGCAGCCGGATTATTATTGATGGGAATGCGATCTACGAAGTGGATGAAGAATGTTTGCGAAAGAAAAAGGAAAAGGAGCCGGAAGAGGAACACGAAAAGCAACAGGAGAAGCGCAAAAACAAAACATAAAAAAGGCGGGGATATAATTTGCCCCGCCTCTGGTCTGTCTGAACGAATAAGATCTGAGTTTCGTAACTAGCAGCCACATCCGCCGTTGCCACAGCCGTTTCCACATCCGCATCCATTACCGCATCCGTTGCCGAATCCGTTACCGAATCCGCCACAGCAGCAGAGAAGAAGGATGATCCACAGGCAGCTGTCATTTCCACATCCACATCCGTCGCCATTGCGTCCCCATCCACCACAGCAGCAGAGGAGAAGAATGATCCATACGCAGGAAGACATTCCGCAGCCACATCCACAGTTATCCATAGAATTTCCACATCCGCAGTTTGTTGCACTTAATTCACTCATATTTGATAGCCTCCAGTAAGGTTTCTTTACACTTCATCATATGTAAGGAGGCATGTCAGTGTTTCAAAAAAGTTCTGAAGAAATTGGCATCTGATTTCGGAAAGAATATTCTAATAGAAAAAGGATATTTTAAATATGAAAGATTTGAAACGGAAAATCCACTACTGGTGTTCGGATACAATGCGTAACAAAATCACTGGAAAGGGCGTCGTTTGTGCCGTTCTGGATACAGGGATCACACAGCACCCGGATCTTGCCGGCCGCATCGTGGGATGGAAGGACTGTGTACAGGGGAAGAAAACCATATATGATGACAACGGACACGGAACCCATGTGGCAGGAATTCTTGCCGGAAATGGAAAAAGCGGAAGAGGCCTGTACAGCGGAATGGCACCGGAGGCGCAGATCTTTGCTGTCAAGGTGCTGAATCAGAGAGGTGGTGGAAAAATCCGGGATGTGATAAACGGGATCCGGTACGTGTTGTTAAAACAAAAGGAAATGAAGATCCGGATCGTCAATATTTCGATTGGAACTCTTCCTCATAAGAAGGATCCGGAAGATGAATTGTTCCTGTTCTGGGTAGAACGGCTCTGGGATGCCGGTCTGGTAGTCGTAACGGCGGCAGGAAACAAAGGACCCAAGGAAGGGAGCGTCACGATACCGGGAAACAGCCGGAAGGTGATCACAGTTGGGGCGGATGAAGAACTGGGAAAGAAATATTCCGGCTGTGGGCCGACCGGAGATTGTATTAAAAAACCGGATCTTGCCGTGCCGGGGAATCGGATCTATTCCTGCAATTACCTGTATCCGGTGCGGAGCCCTTATGCCTATATTCCGAAAACCGGGACTTCTATGGCAACTCCGGTAGTGTCCGGGGCAGCGGCTCTGGTTTTGCAGAAATACCCGGATATGTGTAATCTGGAACTTAAATACAGACTGTGGAATTCCTGTGAAAAGGGCAGGTATTATGACCAGAGACAGGGACATGGGAACCTGCATGTAGAAAAACTTCTTGAATGTCAAGAAAAAATACTTGACACCAATGAAAATCTGTTATATGATAGCACAGGTGATAAGTGATGGACGAGATTTTAAAGCAGACATTATTATATGATTTTTATGGTGAGCTTTTGACAAAACATCAGAAAGAGATTTATGAACAGGCAGTTCTTGAAGATTATTCGCTCAGCGAGATTGCAAGAGATGCGGGGATCAGCAGACAGGGTGTTCATGATATGATCCGGCGCTGTAACAAGAGTCTAGAGGATTATGAAGCGAAGCTGCATTTGGTGGAGAAGTTCATGTCTGTGAAAAAAAAAGTCCATGAGATCGATCTGCTTCTTGAGAATTATGAAGAGCAGGACGAAAAAGAATTGATAAAGAAAGTGAAAAAGCTTTCGGGAGAGATCATAGAGGAGTTATAACATGGCATTTGACAGTTTGACAGAAAAACTTCAGAACGTATTCAAGAATTTAAGAAGCAAGGGACGACTTACAGAAGATGATGTAAAAGCGGCTCTGCGTGAAGTTAAGATGGCTCTTCTGGAGGCAGATGTTAACTTCAAAGTTGTCAAAAATTTTGTAAAAAGTGTGCAGGAGCGTGCAGTCGGACAGGATGTGATGAGCGGACTGAATCCGGGACAGATGGTGATCAAGATCGTGAATGACGAGCTGGTGAATCTGATGGGCTCTGAGACAACGGAGATTAAATTCCAGCCGGGAAGCCAGAAGACGGTCATTATGATGATGGGTCTTCAGGGAGCAGGTAAAACAACGACCACAGCAAAGCTTGCAGGAAAGTTCAAGCTGAAAGGTAAGAAGCCTCTTCTGGTAGCATGTGATGTCTACAGACCTGCAGCTATTAAACAGTTGCAGATCAACGGAGAGAAGCAAGGTGTGGAAGTGTTCTCCATGGGAGATAACCAGAAACCGGCAAATATCGCTAAAGCAGCACTGGAGCATGCTGAAAAGAATGGCAACAATGTGATTATTCTGGATACTGCAGGACGTCTTCATATTGATGAAGAGATGATGGAAGAACTGCAGGAGATTAAGAACACGGTCGAGGTTCATCAGAGTATTCTCGTTGTCGATGCAATGACCGGTCAGGACGCCGTGAATGTTGCAGAGAACTTTAATGAGAAGATTGGTATAGATGGAGTAATCGTCACAAAGCTTGACGGCGATACCAGAGGTGGTGCGGCACTTTCAATCAAGGCAGTCACCGGATGCCCGATCCTTTATGTGGGTATGGGTGAGAAATTATCAGATCTGGAGCAGTTTTATCCGGATCGTATGGCTTCCAGAATCCTTGGTATGGGGGATGTACTCAGCCTGATCGAGAAAGCCGGCGAAGAGATCGACGAAGAACAGGCACGTAAGATGACAGAAAAACTCAAAAAGTCGCAGTTTGATTTTGAGGACTATCTGGAAAGTATGAAACAGATGCGCAAGATGGGCGGTCTTGGAAGTATCATGAATATGCTTCCCGGACTTGGCGGCATGGGTGGTCTTGGTAAAGGCAAGATGCCCGATATTGATGCGGATGATGCGGAACAGAAGATGGCAAGAGTCGAAGCAATCATTTATTCCATGACGATCAAGGAACGTCAGAATCCGGACATTATCACTCCGCAGAGAAAGCGAAGAATCGCAGCAGGAGCCGGAGTTGACATTTCGGAAGTCAACAAGATGATGAAGCAGTTCGAGCAGATGCGCAAGATGATGAAGTCTTTCCCGGGAATGATGGGCGGGAAAGGTAAAAAAGGCAAGTTCAAGATGCCTTTCTAAAGGAGATATATTCCGCAGACCATGCGTGATATATAGATAAACTATTATAAATACAAATTGTTTTATGGAGGAAAGTAAAATGGCAGTAAAAATCAGATTAAGAAGAATGGGACAGAAGAAAGCTCCTTTCTATAGAATCGTTGTTTCTGATTCTAGATCACCAAGAGACGGAAAATTCATCGAAGAAATCGGAACATACGATCCAACTCAGGATCCTAGCGTATTCAAAGTAGATGAAGAAGCAGCTAAGAAATGGTTAAACAACGGTGCTCAGCCTACAGAAGTAGTTGGAAAAATCTTTAAGGCAGCAGGTATTGAAAAATAGGTTGCTTCGCGGAGGTGCGAGTGATGAAAAATTTAGTAGAAGTAATTACGAAAGCACTTGTGGACAATCCTGAAGGCGTCGTGGTTACGGAAAAACAGGAAGGCAAGACTACCGTGATCGAAGTACATGTCGCAGATAATGATATGGGAAAGGTGATCGGTAAGCAAGGCCGAATTGCGAAAGCAATCCGTTCCGTTGTAAAGGCAGCCGCGGCCAAAGAAGACAAAAAAGTCGTGGTTGAAATTATGCAATAGCATAAAAATAAAACGCAGGTAAATTTATTTTTATCTGCGTTTTTTATCATGCCTTAGTATGCAAGTGAAGCTGCCAATGACAGATTCACTGTATCTGGGGATGGAGAAAAAGTCGCTTCAAAAGACTAAAACAGAATTTTTCGGTGTAAAGTTTATCTTATGCTAAGAAAGGACAAAGTATGCAACAAAATGATTACCTGCAAGTTGGCGTGATCACATCTACCCACGGAATCAAAGGTGAAGTTAAAGTATTTCCGACAACGGATGATCCAAACCGCTTCCGTGCTCTGAAAGATGTGGTTCTTGATACAGGAAAAGAACAGATTCCCCTTGAAATTGAAGGTGTAAAATTCTTTAAACAGTATGTGATTCTGAAGTTCAAAGGGATCGATAACATAAATGATATTGAAAAATACAGAAAGATGCCGCTTCTTGTATCTCGTGAGAATGCCGTGGAACTGGAAGAGGATGAGTATTACATGGCAGATATCATTGGCATGGATGTCTACACTGAGGACGGTGAAAAATTCGGTGTCCTGGAAGATATTATGGAAACCGGTGCGAATGATGTCTATGTGGTATCGACAGAGGCGCACACAGAGGTGCTTCTTCCGGCAATCCATGACTGTATTCTGGATGTAGATACTGAGAATAGGAAAATGACTGTTCATCTGATGGACGGACTGATTTAAGCGACAGAATAGTAGGAGAACAATATGAGATTTGATATCATGACGCTTTTTCCGGAGATGGTGATGAACGGTCTGGAAACCAGTATTATCGGAAGAGCCGTGAAGAATAAAATTCTTGAGATTGAAGCCTGGAATATCCGGGACTACGCATTTAACAAGCACAGCAGTGTGGATGATTATCCGTATGGCGGCGGCGCAGGAATGCTGATGCAGGCAGAGCCGGTTTACCAGACCTATCTTGCCATTCAGGAAAAAGCAGCCCTCCCGGAAGGAAAGAGACCACGTGTGATTTATCTTTCCCCGCAGGGGAAGCCGTTTAACCAGAAGATGGCAGAAGATTTTGCGAAAGAAGACGAACTGGTGCTTTTGTGCGGACATTACGAAGGAATCGATGAACGTGTGCTGGAGGAGATCGTAACGGATTATGTGTCAGCCGGCGATTATGTACTGACAGGCGGTGAACTTCCGGCAATGATGATCGTGGATGCGGTATCCCGCCTGATCCCGGGTGTTCTGCATAATGATGTATCTGCCGAATTTGAGAGTTTTCAGGACAATCTCCTGGAATATCCGCAGTATTCCAGACCGGAGATCTGGCACGACAGGCAGGTTCCACCAATCCTTTTATCCGGTCATCATGCCAATGTCGAGAAATGGCGCAGAGAGCAGTCAGTGATCCGTACTGCAAAATGGCGTCCGGACCTTCTGGAAGACGCAGAGCTTACCATGAAAGAAAGAGAACTTGCAGAAGAGATTATAGAAAATCGAGAAAAAGACTTGAAAAATGAAGAATAATGTGTTAATATATAGCACGTTGTGATGAAAACAGAGATGGTCCTCTGATACGATAGAAAAGCGTATTAAGAACGTCAAAATATGAAGGAGGTTCACACATGAACGAAATTATTAAGAACATTGAAGCAGCTCAGTTAAAAGAAAATGCTCCGGAATTCCACGTAGGAGATACTGTAAAAGTTTATGGTAAGATCAAAGAAGGAAACCGTGAGAGAATTCAGGTATTCGAAGGTACTGTATTAAAGAGACAGGGCGGCGGAGCAAGAGAAACATTTACAGTAAGAAAGAGCTCTAACGGAATCGGCGTTGAGAAGACATGGCCGCTTCACTCACCAAACGTTGAAAAAGTAGAAGTTGTTCGTAAAGGTAAAGTAAGACGTGCAAAACTGAACTACTTAAGAGATCGTGTAGGTAAGAGAGCAAAAGTTAAAGAATTAGTAAAATAGTAAATGCTTAAAGAGGGACAAATACGACAGGTACTTGTCCCTTTTGCTAATATAGGATATGATAACAGATGAGACATAGAAAAAGAAAAGAACTCAGATTTGACAGAAAGCATAGAAAACATATCAATTTGAAATGGATTCCCGAAGTATTTGGATGGGTATTCCAAATTGTGCTCGTCTGCCTGTGCGCATTTGTGTTTGTGTGGTATTTCGGGCATCAGATCAGTAATATCGGAGAGTCCATGAACCCGGTGATTCGGAATGGGGATGTGGTTTTGGTAAACCGGATCGTATATGATGCCAGTACACCGAAGCGTGGAGACATTATCGTGTTCAAACCAAAGGGGAATGAGAACCTTCATTCCTATATTAAAAGGATTATCGGACTTCCGGGCGAAAGTGTTGAGATCAGGGATGGAGAGATTTATATCAACAACAGAAAGCTGAATGAAAAGTATGAGACTACTGCAATTGCAGATACAGGTATTGCCAGTGAGAAGATCGTTCTCGGTGGAGATGAGTATTTTGTCCTTGGCGACAACCGGGAGAGCAGTGAAGACAGCCGGATGGCTGATATTGGAAATGTAAAGCGTTCCGAGATTGAAGGGAAAGTATGGTTTATCCTTTCCCCGAAAGACCGTTTCGGACTGCTTGGTAAATAGAAGGAGGAAACTGGATGAATTTTCAATGGTATCCGGGGCATATGACAAAGGCCAAAAGGATGATGCAGGAGAATATCAAACTGATCGATCTTGTGATCGAACTGGTTGATGCAAGAGTTCCGATGAGCAGCCGGAATCCGGACATCGATGAACTTGGAAAGAATAAAGCAAGACTGATCCTGCTCAATAAGGCAGATCTTGCAGATGAGAAGCAGACAGAAGAGTGGATCGGCTATTTCCGCGGAAAAGGATATTCGGCAGTTAAGGTTAATTCCCGTAAAGGCGGTGGGATTAAGTCTATTCAGGGAGTAATCCAGGAAGCATGTAAAGAAAAGACAGAGCGTGACCGTAAGAGAGGGATTCTGAACCGTCCGGTCCGTGCGATGGTAGTCGGAATCCCGAATGTCGGAAAGTCTACTTTTATCAATGCACTTGCCGGAAAAGCCTGTGCAAAGACCGGTAACAAACCGGGTGTGACCAAAGGAAAGCAATGGATCCGTCTAAACAAGAACGTAGAGCTTCTCGATACACCGGGAATTCTCTGGCCGAAGTTTGAGGACCAGCAGGTGGGACTGCGCCTTGCATTTATCGGGTCGATCAAGGATGAGATCATGAATCTGGAAGAGCTTGCGGCGGAGCTGATCAGCTTTATGCAGGATGCTTATCCGGGTGTTCTTGCTGAGAAATATACGATCAACGAAAAGCAGAACAGCTACAGTGTATTGGAAGCAATTGCTGAGAGCCGCCATTGTCTGGTGCGTGGAAATGAATTAGATACCGCAAAAGCAGCTGGTATGCTGTTGGATGATTTCCGAAATGGAAGACTCGGAAGGATCACACTTGAATTTGTAAAGGAGTATACAAATGAGTAAGGAAGACAACAAGGAAGAAGCCCCGGAGCAGGAGCAGAGTATATGGAGATCACTGGGAGGAACTCTTCTGTATCTTCTGGTCATTGTTCTGCTGACATGGGTGATCGTCACCTTTGTCGGACAGCGCACAAAAGTAGACGGTCATTCAATGGAGCCGACACTTTCAGACGGAGATAACCTGATCGTGGATAAGCTCAGCTACCGCTTCCGCGATCCGGAAAGATATGATATTATTGTATTCCCTTACCAGCATGCAGAGAATACCTATTATATCAAACGTATCATTGGACTGCCCGGTGAGACTGTGCAGGTGATCGATGGATATATGTATATTAATGGCAAAAAGCTGGATGAACATTATGGTGCAGAGGTGATGGAAGATCCGGGAATTGCAGCAGAGCCGATTAAACTGGGAGATGATGAATATTTTGTCCTGGGAGATAACCGGAATCACAGCTCGGATAGTCGTGTAGCAAGTGTGGGTGTACTTACCCGTGATATGCTGATCGGGCGTGCCTGGGTAAGAATTTATCCGTTCAACAAAATCGGAGTGATAAAGCATGAGTAAAGAAAGTATCAAAGAGATCGACAGCCGTTTAAAAATGGCAGAGGATGCCGAAAGGGAGCAGCTGATGAAGGTCTATGCGCCGGATGACAGAGCTGGTGTGCAAAAGCTTCTGGAAAAGTACAGAAAGCAGAAGGAAAAGCTGCTTGCCGAAAAAGAGCGCCTTGCGAAAATGCGTCAGTACGAAGAAAAATATGCTGACTATGCGTTTATCTGTGGAATTGACGAGGTGGGAAGGGGACCACTTGCGGGTCCGGTGGTTGCAGGAGCCGTGATCCTGCCCAAAGAGTGCGAGATCCTTTATATAAATGATTCCAAGAAGCTTTCCGCAGCAAAAAGAGATGAGCTTTATGATGAGATCATGGACAAAGCAGTTGCGGTAGGTCTCGGGATGGCTTCCCCTGCAAGGATTGACGAGATCAATATTCTGCAGGCAACTTACGAAGCCATGCGTCAGGCGATTGGCAATTTGAAAGTCAAGCCGGATCTGCTTTTAAATGATGCAGTTACCATTCCGGAGGTTGTGATTCCACAGGTTCCAATCATCAAGGGAGATGCGAAAAGCGTATCAATCGCTGCAGCAAGTATTGTGGCAAAGGTAACAAGAGATCGTCTGATGGAAGAGTATGATAAGGTACTTCCGGGATATGGATTCGCGTCCAACAAAGGTTATGGATCAGCAGAACATATCAAAGCGCTTCAGACGCTTGGACCGACACCGATCCACAGAAGAAGTTTTATCGGACACTTCGTATAAAAATCCGTCAGAACAGGTAGAAGATCAGATCCAAAAGGCGATTGGAGAATGAAAAAAACCGGCGAAGGACCGGTACAAAATATGAAAAAATAGCAGGTGAATTTCTGGAAAAGCAAGGATATCGGATACTGGAGTATAATTTCCGCTGCCGTTATGCGGAGATTGACATTGTTGCAAAAGACGGAGAATATCTGGTCTTTTGTGAGGTGAAATTTCGCAAAACAGGAGGGCTTTCGGCTGCTCTGGAGGCGGTATCTGTGCCCAAACAGATGCGCCTGTCCGGAGCGGCCGTTTATTATCTGATGAAGAACGGCTGCACAGAGATACCATGCCGCTTCGATGTAATAGGAATCGCGGGGAATAAGATTTCTTTGCGGAAAAATGCATTTGAGTACTGCGGAGATTTTGGAATTGTATGAGTTATGATACCGGGGAAAGGCAAATGGCTGCCTGCAGATATCACAATACGGGAGAGTACAGATGAAAATAGGATTAAAATATAAAAACGAGGAGCATATCTTTGACGAATGCATAAGTGCTGGTGTACCATTTCTCAAATATCCGATCCTTGAAAAGGAAGGGCTTGTAGAACATGGAATTTCGACCAGACTTGGAGGAGTGAGTGAAGGTTTCCTGGGAAGCATGAACCTGAGCTATACCAGAGGGGATGATCCCGCGCATGTGGACGAGAATTACAGAAGAATAGCAGCTGCAATCGGCGTGAAGCCGGAGCATATGGTCTGCACGCATCAGACCCATACGACGAACGTACGGATTGTGACAAGAGAAGATGCTGGCAAAGGTGTTACAAGAGAAAAAGATTACACAGATGTAGATGGACTGATCACAAATATACCGGGGATCTGTCTGGTGACATTTTACGCGGACTGTGTACCGCTTCTGTTTCTGGATCCGGTGAAAAAGGTGGTAGCATCCAGCCATTCCGGCTGGAGAGGCACCGTGAACCGGATGGGACAGGTGACGGTTGAAAAGATGCAGAAAGAATTCAATTGTGATCCAAAGAATATCCTTGCCTGTGTGGGACCGTCCATCTGTCAGGAATGCTATGAAGTCAGTGAAGATGTGATCGATATGTTCCGCGCAAATTTCAGAGAGTCTGAATATGACCGTCTGTTCTATGCCAAGGAGAATGGAAAGTTCCAGCTGGATCTCTGGAAGGCAAATGAACTGGTTCTCACAGATGCAGGGATCAGACCGGAACATATGGCGGTTACTAATGTGTGTACCTGTTGCAACCCGGAGCTTTTATTTTCCCATCGCGCATCCAAAGGAAAGAGGGGGAATCTTGCAGCATTTATTGCACTGAAGGAGGGATAAAACATGCTTTTGACACAGACAGCCGCAGGAAGTGAGGTAGAGGAGACCGTGCAGGATACGGTGGATACAATCACCGGATTTAACAAATTCATTCAGGAGAAAGGTCCGGACCTGATTGCGTTTGGAATCCGGATTCTGATGGCGCTGCTCATATTCATCATCTGCCATAAGGTGATCAACTGGATCCGCAAGATTACGCGGGCATCCATGGAACGCGCCAATTCGGATACCGGTGCAAGACAGTTTGTGGATTCTCTGTTGAAATACGGACTTCATATTCTGCTGTTTCTGGCAATTATCAATTCGCTCGGTGTAGAATCTGCATCGATTGCAGCAACGGTTGCATCGGCAGGCGTGGCAGTTGGTCTTGCCCTGCAGGGAAGCCTTTCCAACCTTGCCGGTGGGATGCTGATTTTATTTTTGAAGCCTTTTGTTGTCGGGGATTATATTATAGAAGACAGCCATGGCAATGAAGGAACGGTCAAAGAAATCCAGATTTTCTACACTAAGCTTGCCACCATTGACAACAAGACGATCATTGTGCCGAATGGAACACTTGCCAACACAAGCCTTACCAATGTGACGGACAAAGATTACCGTCAGCTGGATCTGAAGGTGGATATTGCATATGAAGCGGATCTGCGCCTTGCCAAGAAACTGCTGCAGGGACTTGTAAAAAATGATCCGTCCGTCATCCAGAGTATGGAACATAATGTCTTTGTAAATGAGCTTGGGAGCAGTTCAGTGGTGCTTGGTGTCCGTGCATGGGTAAAAAGTGAAGAGTATTGGCCGACAAGATGGCGGATGCTGGAAAATATCAAGTTGACACTGGATGAAAATCATATTGATATTCCATATCAGCAGATCACTGTCCATCAGGCACATATGGAGTCGGAAAAGTAGAGCTTTGTATCTGAAAAAAGACAGATATAAAAAATGTATCTGGTAAAATACAAGCGGAGAAATTGACAAAATAATCACAAAAAAGTATAATATGTTGTCAGGGTTAAAAGACAAAACACCCTATGTTTTGGAATGATGGAGTAGTTTCTGACATCATAAATCAGGAGAACGATAAGATGAGAGTCATAGCAGGGAAAGCCAGAAGAATACCACTTGTGACGGTAAAAGGAATGGAGACACGTCCGACAACCGACAGAACCAAAGAAACCTTATTCAATATGATCGCACACGGACTCTGCGACTGTACATTTCTGGATCTTTTTTCCGGAAGCGGGGCAATCGGGATTGAGGCAATCAGCCGAGGTGTAAAAAAGGCGGTTTTTGTGGAAAACAATCCGAATGCAATCCAGTGCATTATGGAGAATCTGAAAAAGACACAGCTTGCAGACCAGGCGGAAGTAATCCGGGAGGATGTATTTTCGGCACTTCGCAGGCTGGATGGAAGAGAAAAATTCGATTATGTGTTTATGGATCCACCGTACAACCATATGCTGGAAAAAGAGGTGCTTACTTATCTTGCAAAAGCAGACTTGCTGGAAAAGGATGCACTGATCATCGTGGAAGCATCTTTGGCGACTGATTTTTCTTATTTGGAGGAACTTGGTTTTTCAATGATCAAACAAAAGAAATACAAGACCAATATGCATGTATTTATATCTGTGGAGGAGTAGACTCATGATAAGAGCGATTTATCCGGGAAGCTTTGACCCGGTAACTTTCGGACATCTGGATATTATTACCCGGAGCAGTAAAATTGTAGACGAACTTATAATCGGAGTATTGATGAATAAAGCAAAAACCCCGTTGTTTTCTGTAGAAGAACGTGTTAAAATGTTAAAGGAAGTGACAAAAGATCTCGGCAACGTGAAAGTAGTGCCTTTCGACGGGCTGCTTGTAGAATTTGCAAGACAGCAAAAGGCACGTCTTGTGATTCGCGGACTGCGTGCGATCACAGATTTTGAATATGAGATCCAGATGTCACAGACGAATCATAAGCTTGAACCGGAAGTAGAAACCATGTTCCTTACAACCAATCTCAAGTATTCTTACCTTAGCTCTACAATCGTAAGAGAAGTCGCAGCTTTCGGAGGGGATATTTCCCAGTTCGTGCCGGAGACTGTCGCCAAAAGTATAAAAGAAAAGATGTCACAGTAGGTCTGTGACAAGAAGGAGAGTGCAAAATTATGAGCAGCCGTATTGAGCAGATTATTGAAGAAATTGAAGAGTACATTGACAGCTGTAAGTTTCAGCCATTATCAACTACAAAGATTATCGTGAATAAAGACCAGATCGATGAACTTCTCCGTGAACTTCGTATGAAGACACCTGATGAGATCAAGCGTTATCAGAAGATCATTGCGAACAAGGATGCGATCCTTGCGGATGCACAACAGAAAGCAGAAAGCATGATTGAAGAAGCACATGCACAGACAAGTGAACTGGTAAGCGAGCATGAGATCATGCAGCAGGCATACGCACAGGCAAACGAGATCGTTATGGCAGCAACAGACCAGGCACAGCAGATTCTGGATAATGCGACTAATGATGCCAACGATATCCGTATCGGGGCAGTGCAGTATACAGATGATCTTCTTGCCAATGCTGAAAGCATCATCGGTCATACACTGAACAGTTACACAAGCAAGTATGACAGTCTGGTAACATCCCTTCAGGAATGTTATGATGTTGTCCGTAACAACCGTGCAGAACTGGAAGTTCCGGATAAGTCCTCACGCGGACTGGAAGCAGAATTCGGCGGAGAAGCCGGACAGACGGATCAGGGACAGAGGGAATAAGTTCTTTATCCGAACAATTTCATATAGCAAAAAGCGAACAGGCTGGTTACCATTGCGGTAATCAGCTTTTCTGCTATATAGCGAGGAAAAGACCAGTTCTGGGATCGGATCATGCATTTTGTCTGGAAAAGCGCGCAGACTCCTCCAAAAGAACTGTGCGCCATAACGAGAAGAAACCGCAGTTCAGAAGTAAGGTCTAGCTGACAGAGCATGCGGATTCCACCGGTCAGTTCCACTCCGGGAAGAAGCAACAATTTCCAGAAGAAATTCTGAAAGGAAAGTTTTGCCATAAAAGAAATGAGCACTGAGAAAACGATCATATATCCGCCGATTTTCGTGATGGAATCACATGCTGACAGAATACTTTCGTCAAGAGCCTCGGAAAAAGGAAGAAATTGTCTGGGATCAGCCTGTTCTTCTACGACCGCAAAAGGATTCCGCGGCAGATACCATCTGCGGAACAAAAAGGAGCAGCACAGTGCGGCAAGGATAGGAAAAAGCAGACAGATCTGCGTCATTTCAGGCTGCTTGAGGCTCTGTACTGCCACATACCCGGTTAGAAACGCAGGACTGACATTGTTACAGAAGGAAAGCAGGTATTCTCCTTCGGCAGAAGAAATTTTCCCTTTATCAGTCAAGTCAGAGCAGGATTTTGCCCCTACTGGAAAGCCACAGAGAAATCCACAGACCACCGAAAAAGAAGCATTTTCAGAAATGCCAAGAAAAGGCTTCAGAATCGGAGAAAGGGTATGGTTGATCAGGGAAATGCTCTCTGTGCGGATCATAAGACCGGTTATAAGAAGAAAAGGAAAGAGCACCGGAAGCACCTGCCTATACCAGAGCAGCAGTCCGTTTGCGGCACCTGTGGCAACGGTTTCCGGGGAAAAAAGCATCAGAAGGAAAAGTCCGATCAGAAAAAACACATACAGTTTTTTTGTTTTCATCGTGTATACCTGCCGTATTCTTTTGCAATAGTTTATGAAAAAATGCAGACAGATATACCGGGGCACATGTGCATAGAAGAGATTCAGTGTGAATAGAATAAAAGAAAAATGGAGAAATCTTGAAAAAAAGACTGGAACGCAGATCGCTTCTGCTCCTTTTTTTATTGCTGATTTTTTGCGTGGCAGCAAGTATACAGATCAACGAGAAAGCTAAAAAAAACCGATTGAACCTAAAAACAGGAAGCACAGAAGAATTCAGAAAGCTTGGGATGGAGGAGGCGTTTTTCCAGGTTCTTGTGAAGACAGATCATGAAAAAAGAGGAAGACTTTATGCCATTTATTTTCTGGAAAACAACCTGTTTCCACAGGATAACGAAAAAGAGCTGTTTGAAAAATGGTCGGAAAAAGAAGAGTGGAAATCTTTTGAAAAGATCTGTACAGCTCTTTGGAATGATATCCGCTATTTTCCTGTTCCGGAATCACCGAAACATCCACAGTATCAGGTATCTTTTGTGGACAGCTGGATGGGAGAGCGCACCTACGGAGGAAAAAGGGGACATGAAGGCTGTGATCTGATGGCATCGAAAGATATCCCCGGTCTCTATCCGGTTGTGAGTATGACAGATGGGGTAGTATCGGCAAGAGGCTGGCTGGAAAAGGGAGGATACAGGATCGGGATTACCGCACCGTCCGGTGCATATTTCTATTATGCACATCTGGACTCTTATGGAAGTTATCAGGAGGGGGACGAGGTGAAGGCAGGGGATATCATTGGATTTATGGGAAATACCGGATATGGTCCGGAGGGGACGAAAGGGATGTTTGCCACGCATCTGCATCTGGGGATTTATCTGTATCCGGACGGCAAAGAAACCAGCTACAATCCCTATTGGATTTTAAGACTTGCCGGGGAGAAAAAACTTTCCTGTTCTTTCTAACTATGCTATACTTAAATGATATGGAGGACGAAAGAATGATAAATTTACCAAATGAATTTGAAGAGAAGATGAAGGCACTCCTCGGAGATGAATTTGAGGATTATATAAAATGTTATGACGAGCCGAGATATTACGGACTTCGTGTGAATACGGAGAAGATTTCTGTGGAGGATTTTGTGAAGATCTGTCCGTTTGAGATCACACCGATCCCGTGGATCGACAACGGTTTTTACTATGACGGAGAGAAGATATCTCCTGCGAAGCATCCGTATTATTTTGCAGGACTTTATTACCTGCAGGAGCCGAGTGCAATGACACCGGCGAACCGTCTTCCGGTAGAACCGGGGGACCGGGTACTGGATGTCTGTGCCGCACCCGGTGGAAAGGCAACCGAGCTTGGAGCGAAGCTTCAGAACGAAGGTGTTCTGGTCGCAAATGATATCAGCAGCTCCAGAGCAAGAGGACTCTTAAAGAATCTGGAAGTTTTCGGAATCGGCAATATGCTGGTCATGAGTGAAGAACCTGGACGACTGGAACGCTATTTCAGCGGTTATTTTGACAAGATCCTGATCGATGCGCCGTGTTCGGGGGAAGGGATGTTCCGTAAGGATAAGAAGATGGTACGCGCCTGGGAAGAACATGGACCGGAATTTTTCTCGAAGCTGCAGAGAAGCATTATCACCCAGGCGGCAAGAATGTTAAAGCCGGGTGGCATGATGCTGTATTCAACCTGTACGTTTGATCCACTGGAGAATGAGGGGACGATCGAATATCTGCTCGGTGAATATCCAGAATTCGAGATTCAGGAAATCGCAGGATATGAAGGATTTGCACCGGGCAGACCGGAAGTAACCAAGTCAAAGGATCCGGACTTTGCTAAGACTGTCCGTATTTTTCCACATCATATGAAAGGGGAGGGACATTACCTCGCACTGCTGAAAAAGAGTGAGGATGCAATCTGCCCGTCTTCCCCGGTCGCAGAACAGAAAGCGAAGAAAATTCCGGCAGAGCTGGAGGAATTCTTCCGTGATGTAAAGTGGGATCTGAAGCCGTGGAGACTGGATATCCATGGAGAGCGCGTGTACTATATGCCGGAGAATCTTCCGGAACTGAAAGGCGCAAGATTTTTAAGAAGCGGACTTCTCCTTGGTGAACTGAAGAAAAAGCGTTTTGAACCGAGCCAGGCACTGGCGATGAACCTGAAAATGGAAGAGTACGCGCATACTTTGAACCTGTCTTCTGATGATGACCGACTGATGCGTTATCTGAAAGGTGAGACTATCGATGTGGAGGATCTGATTCCGGCTAAGGCAAAAGGCTGGCATCTGGTCTGTACAGACGGTTTCCCGCTTGGATGGGGAAAAGTCACGAACGGAACTTTGAAGAACAAATATCTGCCTGGATGGAGGAATCAGTCTGCATGATGCGCATAGACAAATATCTTGCCGAGATGGGGCAGGGAACCAGAAGTGAAATCAAAAAGCTGATCCGCAGCGGACGTGTTATGGTTGATGGAGAGACGGTGAAAAAACCGGAACTTAAAATCGATGAGACCACACAGAAAGTAAGTCTTGACGGAAAACAGATTGGATACGCTAAAAAAGAGTATTATATGCTCCATAAACCTGCAGGTGTTATTTCCGCAACAAAAGATGACCGGGACAAGACAGTTCTGGATCTGATCACAGATAAAAAAAGAAATGATCTGTTCCCGGTAGGACGTCTGGATAAGGACACGGAAGGACTTCTTCTGATCACCAATGACGGAGAACTGGCACACCGCCTGCTTTCCCCCAAAAAGCATGTGGATAAGGTGTATTATGCGAAAGTACAGGGAAAGGTAGATGAATCTGATGTGAAAGCATTTGCAGATGGAGTGGATATCGGAGACGATACGCCGGCTAAAAGCGCAGATCTTCGAATCCTGAAAAGTGGGGAGGAGTCGGAAATCGAGCTTACGATCACTGAAGGACGTTTCCATCAGGTGAAGCGGATGTTTCATGCAGTCGGCAAAGAGGTAATCTATCTAAAGCGGCTTTCTATGGGAAGCCTTGCTCTGGATAAGACACTTACAAAGGGAGAATACCGGTCACTGACCGAAGAGGAGATAAAAAAATTATGTTAGAGCATACTAAAGCTGTCATTTTTGATCTGGATGGGACTCTGGTAGATTCCATGTGGGTGTGGACAGCGATAGATGAAGATTATATCAGAAAATATCATCTGAATCCGCCGGAAGATTTTCATGAGGCAATGGAAGGGATGAGCTATACCGAGACAGCGCAGTACTTTTTGAAGATTTTTCCGGAGCTTCCGCATACTGTGGAGGAGATCAAAAAAGAATGGTATGATATGTCTGTGGATAAATATACAAAAGAGGTCACACTAAAGCCAGGGGTAAAGGAATTTCTGGAGATGCTGAAAGAGAAAGGGATCCGGACAGGAATCGCAACCAGCAATGACCGGAAACTGGTGGAAGAATTTTTAAAGGCAAGGCAGATCACCCATCTTTTCGATACGATCTGTACAAGCTGCGAAGTGAATAAAGGGAAACCGGCACCGGATGTTTATCTGAAGGCGGCTGGGCAGCTGGGTGCAGAGCCTTCTGCCTGCCTGGTATTTGAAGATGTTCCGATGGGAATCCTCGCCGGGAAAAATGCAGGAATGCGTGTGTGCGCGGTGGACGACTGGTTTTCACGCCCACAGGATGCGAAAAAGCGGGAACTTGCCGACTATTTTATTCACAGCTATGAAGACATTACCAATCAGACATACGAGGTATTATAATGAATCATGGATTTTTACCAATCAGCAGGAAAGAGATGGAAGAACGGGGGTGGAATCAGGTAGACTTTGTCTATGTAAGCGGAGATGCCTATGTAGACCACCCGTCTTTTGGACATGCGATCATCACCCGCCTTTTAGAGGCACATGGCTTCCGCGTGGGGATCATTGCACAGCCTGACTGGAAGGATAAAGAAAGTATTACAGAATTTGGAGAGCCGCGGCTTGGATTTATGGTGTCAGCGGGAAATATGGATTCCATGGTCAACCATTATTCTGTATCAAAGAAAAGACGGCAGCAGGATTCTTATACACCGGGCGGAGTGATGGGAAAGAGACCGGATTATGCAGCGGTTGTGTACGGCAATCTGATCCGTCAGACATATAAGAAGACACCAATCATTCTGGGTGGTATCGAGGCGAGTCTTAGGAGACTTGCACATTATGATTACTGGTCCAACCAGCTTAAGCGTTCCATTCTTCTGGATTCGGGTGCAGACCTGGTTTCTTATGGAATGGGCGAACGCTCGATCATTGAGATTGCAGAGGCACTGGATGCCGGACTGGATATCAAGGACATTACTTATATCGATGGAACGGTCTGTAAGGTCAAGAATCTGGACAGTGTGTATGATGCAGAGATTCTGGAACCGTATGAAGAGATGAAAAAAGATAAGCTTCTGTACGCCAAAAGCTTTTACAGACAGTACTGCAACACAGATCCATTTTCTGGAAAGCGGCTGGTTGAGCCTTATTCGGATCATCTGTATGTGGTACAGAACCCTCCGGCAAAACCGCTGACCCGGCAGGAGATGGATGATGTCTACGCACTTCCTTACATGCGGACCTACCATCCATCTTATGAGACGGCAGGTGGAGTTCCGGCAATCCGGGAGATCAAATTCAGTCTGATCAGCAACAGGGGATGTTTTGGAGGCTGCAGTTTTTGTGCACTGACATTCCATCAGGGAAGGATCATTCAGACACGAAGTAAGGAATCACTGATCGCTGAAGCAAAGACATTTCCGGAAGATCCGGAATTCAAAGGATATATTCATGATGTAGGCGGACCGACCGCGAACTTCCGTGCACCGGCATGTAAGAAACAGTTAAAATACGGGGCATGTACGAACAAACAGTGTCTTTTTCCAAAGCCGTGTAAAAATCTGATCGCAGATCATAAAGAATACTTAAGCATTCTCAGGGATCTCAGAAAGATACCTGGAGTCAAAAAAGTATTTATCCGTTCCGGTATCCGGTTTGACTATCTGCTGGCGGATCCGGATGACACGTTTTTCAAAGAACTGTGTCAGTATCATGTCAGCGGTCAGCTGAAAGTTGCACCGGAGCATGTAGCAGACCCGGTTCTTCAGATGATGGGCAAGCCGGAAAATGCGGTTTATGAACGTTTTACACACAAATACGAAGAGATCAATAAAAGGCTTGGACTTAAACAGTATCTGGTTCCGTATCTGATGTCGTCCCATCCGGGTTCTACTATGAAAGAAGCGGTAAAGCTTGCCGAATACCTGCGGGATCTCGGTTATATGCCGGAGCAGGTACAGGATTTCTACCCGACACCGTCTACGATTTCCACTTGTATGTATTATACCGGTGTAGATCCGCGGACGATGAAGCCGGTGTATGTGCCGAAGAATCCGCATGAAAAAGCGATGCAGAGAGCACTGATCCAGTACCGGAACCCGAAAAATTATGATCTGGTCATGGAGGCACTGCGAATTGCGGACCGTATGGATCTGGTAGGCTTCGATGAAAAATGTCTGATCCGTCCGAGAAAGCTTCATTCGGAAAAAACGCAGGAGAAGAATGGATACAGCGGAAGAAACCATGGCGGAACTCATGACGGTACGGACCGAAAGAGCAAAAACCTGAATGGAAATAACAAAAATCCAGGAAAGACAAACGGAAATTATAAAAATTCAAATGCAGGGCATAAGAATACAAAGCCTGCATCTACAGGAAACGGCAGAGGCGAGTCCTCGTCAAGACCGCAGAAAAAGAAATCCATCCGTAATGTACACAAACGGAAGTAGTCACAGGAGAAAGGAGAACCGCTTATGAAGATTGCGATTGTTACCGGGGCATCCTCCGGCATGGGAAAAGAATTTGTCAGACAGATTGAACGTTTTTACAGGGAACTGGACGAAATCTGGGTGATTGCCCGCAGTGAAAAGAAACTGGAAGAGATCAAGAAAAGCCACAAGACCTATATCCGGATCTTTGCAGGGGACATGGAAGAGGATCTGGTATACAAGCAGGTGAAAAACCGATTGGAGAATCAGAATCCTGATATCCGTATGCTGGTCAATGCAGCAGGATTCGGAAAGACCGGGACAGTAGAGGAGATTGCAAAGGAAGACAAGAAACTTCAGCTCCGCATGATCGACCTGAACTGCCGGGGACTGACCGAAATGACCTGCACCTGTCTGCCCTGGATGCATAAAGGAACCAGGATCATCAACCTGGCAAGCGCAGCAGCCTTTTGCCCGCAGGCAAAATTCGCAGTTTATGCAGCGACAAAGTCGTATGTACTGAGCTTTTCAAGAAGCCTTGCAGCTGAACTTAAGGAAAAAGGAATCTTCGTCACAGCGGTCTGCCCGGGACCTGTGGACACCCCGTTTTTTGAAGTGTCAGGGAAGCTGCCCGGTGGCATGAAAGAGGCTGTGATGGCAGATCCGGTACAGGTTGTAAAGCAGGCGCTTATTGATGCCAAATACAAAAAAGAGGTTTCTGTATATGGCACGGCAATGAAAGGGGCAGAAGCTGCAACCAAAGTGCTTCCGCATGGAATGATCTTAAAAGCCATGTCAATGATAGAAAAAATAACGAAGGAGTAAGCGAAAGACAAGATGAAGATACAAAAAGGAGATGCAGGTTATCTGCGCAGAAGAAAACGATTATTGATACTGGAAGCTGTTGTCTCTTTTGGACTGGTTGCCGCACTGATGATCGCCGGTTATGTAACAACAAAGACAAAGCTCAATCTGCTCACTGTAGTAGCGGTACTCGGATGTCTTCCGGCAAGCCGGATCCTGGTCAATCTGATCATGGTCATGCCGCATGATTCCATTGATGAGGCAACTGAGCTTGAAATCTCGGCTGTCACCGAAGAACTTACCGTTGCATACGATCTTGTGATCACCAGTGAGAAAAAGGCAATGCCGGTAGCAGCTGTTGCAATTTACAACAATACGATCTGTGGCTATGTGCCGGTGAAAAAAGTGGATGTGGACTATGCCGCAAAGCATATCAAATCCATTATGAAGCAGAACCAGTTCGACAAGGTGGTGGTCAAGCTTTTCCATGATTACAAAGCATTTCTGACCCGCGCCGAGGGAATGAACAACATTGCTTCTGTAGAACAGCAGGATACAAGAAAACACGAAGAGATGATCAAAGGACTCCTTCTGGACATTTCACTGTAAAAGGCAGGAGGAATTAAAAGCATGCAGAAAATAACCGTTTCGTCAAATGAAGCAGGACAGCGTCTGGACAAGCTTCTTGGAAAATATTTAAGTAATGCGCCGATGAGCTTTGTTTACAAGATGCTGCGGAAAAAGAACATCAAGTTAAACGGGAAAAAAGCGCAGGGAAATGAAAAACTGACAAAAGGAGACCTGGTTGAAGTATTTCTCTCAGATGATACCTGGCAGAAATTCGCAGGAGCACCGGGAGCAGAAAAGCAGCTTCCGGCAGATCTTGCACGGGCAATGAAAAGCAGCATCCGGCTGTCGGTAATCTATGAGGATCCGGATATTCTGATCCTGAACAAACCATCAGGCATGCTTTCTCAGAAAGCAGCACCGTCTGACCTTTCCCTGAATGAATATATGATCGCTTATCTGCTGAAAAAAGGCGATCTGAAACTAGCTGAGCTTGCTACTTTCCGCCCATCTGTCTGTAACCGCCTGGACCGGAATACCAGTGGTCTTGTAACCGCAGGGAAAAGCCTTGCGGGATTACAGCAGCTCAGCGAGATTTTAAGAGACAGGACCGTGAAAAAATATTATCTCACGATCGTGGATGGGGTGATAAAAGACCGTCAGAAGATCGAAGGATATCTTCTGAAAAATGAGATGACCAATCAGGTGAAAATTCTGAAAGAAGCAAAAGGCGAGGCAAAGCCGATAGCCACAGAGTATATTCCGCTTGCGGATAATGGTCAGCAGACGATTCTGAAGGTGCATCTGATCACGGGACGGACCCATCAGATCCGTGCACATCTGTCTTCGACCGGTCATCCGATCATCGGGGATAGCAAGTATGGTAATCCAAAGGTCAATTCTATTTTCCGGAAAAAATATGCGTTAAAATATCAACTTTTACATGCATGGAAAATGCAGTTCCCGAAAAGAGAGGATGCGCTTGCAAAGGTATCGGAAAAGGAGCTTACCGCGCCTCTTCCGGAAGGATTTACAACCATCATAAAAGGAGAAGGATTAGAATGGGAACCTGGAATTCAAGAGGGTTAAGAGGTTCAACCCTGGAGGATTTTATTAACCGGACGAATGAACGCTATCAGCAGCAGGGACTGGCGCTCATTCAGAAAATCCCGACACCGATCACTCCGGTACGAATGGACAAAGATCACCGCCAGATCACGCTTGCCTATTTTGACCAGCGCAGTACGGTCGATTATATTGGAGCAGTACAGGGAATTCCCGTATGTTTTGACGCAAAAGAGTGCAGTATGGATACCTTTCCACTACACAATATCCATGAACACCAGATGAACTTTATGCGGGATTTTGAAAAACAGGATGGAATTTCCTTTTTTCTTATCTATTACAGTACAAAAAACCTGCTTTATTACATGCGTTTTGAAGAAATAGAAGTGTTTTGGGAGCGGATGAAGCAGGGCGGACGGAAAAGCGTACGCTTTGAAGAACTGGATGAGGAATATTTTATGCAGCTAAGGCAGGGCGTATTCGTTCCGTATCTGGAGATGCTCCAGAAGGATCTGGATCACCGGGAAGAAAGATAAGAAACATGGAGAAGAGATTAGCAGGATAGAACTTCTGAGTGTGCAGGCTTGACAAGCTGCGTCAAAGTTCGTATAATACAACAAGGTCACGTTTTAATATGGTAACATACTAAAGTGACAAATAAACAAAAAAGAGGAGTTACAATCTATGGAGCAGTTATTACATACACCCGAAGGGGTCCGAGACATTTATCACGAAGAATGCGCCAAAAAGCTGGCACTTCAGAACCGACTTCATAAGACTCTGCATTTGTACGGATATCATGATATCCAGACTCCTATGTATGAATATTTTGATGTATTCAGAAAAGAGATCGGAACCATTCCTTCAAGGGAATTATATAAATTTTTTGACAGAGACGGCAACACACTGGTGTTAAGACCGGATATCACTCCGCAGATCGCACGTGCGACGGCAACTTTATTTAAGGATGATGAGCTCCCGGCAAGGCTTTGCTATGTGGGGAATACATTTATCAATCATTCCAGTTATCAGGGACGATTAAAGGAAAGTACCCAGATGGGCGCGGAGATAGTCGGACTGGATGCGGCGGACGCTGATGCGGAGATGCTGGCACTTGTCATTGACTGTCTGAAGAATGCCGGACTGGAAGAATTTCAGATCAGTATAGGAAATGTAGACTTTTTCCAGAGTCTGATCGAGGAATCCGAGATTGATGATGAGACAGAAGAACGTCTGCGTGAGCTGATTAACAACCGGAACTTTTTCGGTGCAGACGAACTTTTAGAAGAGGCTGATGCAAAACCGGTGTCAAGAAAAGCATTTTCTGCACTTTCAGAGATGGTCGGTGGTGTGGAGATCCTGGAGGAGGCGAAAAAGGTAGCGCCAAGCAAAAAAGCGATGAAAGCAATCCGGCGGCTCGAAAAAATCTACGCGATCTTATCTGTCTACAAAATGGAACAGTACATTACGTTTGATCTGAGCATGAGCGGAATTTACGGATATTATACCGGTATTATCTTCCGGGGATACACTTTTGGGACCGGGGATGCCATTGTAAAAGGAGGACGTTATGACCACCTGGTTGAAAAGTTTGGAAAAGAAGAGCCGGCGATCGGTTTTGCGATCGTAGTAGATGAACTGATGAGCGCACTTTCCCGCCAGAAGATCCAGATCTCAAGTGGCGAGAAGAGTTCCCTGATCTTATATGATAAAGAACGGTTGAAGGATGCAATCCAGCTTGCCATGGAATTCAGAGGGAAGGACAAGAATACCCAGATCCTTCAGAAAGCATCGGATAAGTCGCTGGAATTCTATGTGGATTATGGAAAACGCAGTCTTGCAGGAAGCATGCTGTATCTTCGCAGCAAAGGAGATGTGCAGATGGTGAACCTGATGACCGGCGAAGAGAAAATTGTAGGGTAGGGGTGAGACGATGAAAGACACAAGATATTTGACATTTGCGCTCTGTAAGGGGCGGCTCGCAAAACAGACACTGGAGCTTCTGGAAGAACTGGGGACCACCTGTGAGGAAATGAAAGATAAAAATTCCAGAAAGCTGATTTTTGTGAATGAAGAATTAAAACTCAAATTTTTCTTATCGAAGGGACCGGATGTACCGACCTATGTAGAATATGGTGCGGCGGACATCGGCGTGGTCGGAAAAGACACGATCCTGGAAGCGGGAAAGAAGGTACATGAGGTACTGGATCTTGGTTTTGGTAAATGCAGGATGTGCGTATGCGGACCGGCAGATGCGAAAAAATATCTGGAGAATCACGAACTGATCCGTGTGGCAACAAAATATCCGAATATTGCAAAGGATTATTTTTATAATACCAGACACCAGACGGTAGAGATTATCAAATTGAACGGTTCGATTGAACTTGCACCGATCGTTGGCCTTTCAGAGGTGATCGTGGATATCGTGGAAACCGGATCCACCCTGAAGGAGAACGGACTTGTAGTTCTCGATGAGGTTTGCCCGTTATCAGCACGTATGATCGTAAACCCGGTCAGCATGCGTCTGGAAAATGACAGGATCAAGGAACTTCTTTATAAACTCAGAAGTATATTAAAAAGGGAGGCTTAATGCACATGAGAATACAAAAGCTGAACAGCGATACAAAGAAAAATCTGCTGGAAGATCTGCTGAAAAGAAGTCCGAACAATTATGGACAGTATGAGGCAAGCGTAAAAGAAATTTTAGATAAAGTAAAAGAAGAAAAAGATGCGGCAGTTTTTGCATACACTGCCAAATTTGATGGGGCAGAGCTTACTGCAGATACGATTGAAGTCACAGATGCAGAAATTGAAGAAGCATATGCGCAGGTTGATGATACACTTCTTACAGTCATCCGCAAAGCAAAAGACAATATCGAAAGTTATCATGCAAAACAGCGTCAGAACAGCTGGTTTGACAGTAAACCGGACGGAACCATTCTTGGGCAGAAGATCACTCCGCTTCACAGAGTCGGCGTGTATGTACCGGGAGGAAAGGCAGTTTATCCGTCTTCGGTACTGATGAATGTAATGCCGGCAAAGGTTGCCGGTGTGGATGAGATCATCATGGTAACGCCTCCTGGAAAAAATGGAAAAGTAAGTCCGAATACACTGGTTGCAGCCAAAGAAGCCGGTGTGGATAAGATCTACAAGGTCGGCGGTGCACAGGCAATTGCAGCCCTTGCATACGGAACAGAGAGTATCCCGAAGGTTGACAAGATCGTAGGACCTGGAAATATCTATGTAGCACTTGCAAAGAAAGCAGTTTACGGTCATGTCAGCATTGATTCCATTGCAGGACCAAGTGAAATCCTGGTTGTGGCAGATGAGACAGCTAATCCGAGATATGTTGCGGCAGACCTGCTTTCCCAGGCAGAGCATGATGAGCTCGCTTCCGCAATTCTTGTTACGACAAGTGAAAAGCTGGCACATGAGGTATCCAATCAGGTAGATGGTTTCTTAAAAGAACTTTCAAGAGTAGAGATCATTTCCAAATCTCTGGATAATTACGGATATATTCTGCTTGCCGATACGATGGAAGATGTGATCGACGTGGCAAATGAGATCGCATCCGAGCATTTGGAAATCCAGACAAAAAATCCATTTGAAGTGATGACCAAGATCCGCAATGCAGGAGCTATCTTTATCGGAGAATATGCAAGCGAGCCACTGGGCGATTATTTCGCCGGACCAAACCATATCCTTCCTACCAACGGAACCGCTAAATTCTTTTCCCCGCTTTCTGTAGACGATTTCATTAAGAAATCCAGTATCATCTCTTATTCAAGAGAAGCACTGCAGAAGGTACATAAGGATATCGAAAGCTTTGCAAAAGCGGAACAGCTGACTGCACATGCCAATTCGATCCATGTACGTTTTGAAGAGGAGGGCTAAAAGATGGAGAGCAGAGTTGCATCCTGCAGTCGTGTGACAAAAGAAACACAGATTGAGATGACACTGAATCTGGACGGAACAGGAAAGACTGACATTTCCACTGGCATCGGTTTCTTTGACCATATGCTTTCCGGCTTTGCAAGACATGGACTTTTTGATCTGATTGTCAAAGTTACCGGAGATCTGGAGGTAGACAGCCACCACACGATCGAGGATACCGGAATCGTGCTGGGACAGACCATTGCAAAAGCACTGGGAGATAAAAAAGGAATCAAGCGGTATGGACATTTTATGCTTCCGATGGATGAGGTACTGGTGCTTTCGGCAATCGACCTTTCCGGAAGACCATATCTGAATTTTGACGCCACATTTACCTGTGATAAATTAGGAGAACTGGACACGGAGATGGTAAAAGAATTTTTCTATGCTGTTTCCTACAGTGGTGCAATGAACCTGCACCTGAAAGTCCTGGATGGCGGCAACAACCATCATATGGCAGAGGCGTTGTTTAAAGCATTTGGAAAAGCGCTTGATATGGCTGTATCCGAAGAACCACGGATGAAAGAAGTGTGGTCTACAAAAGGCAGTCTGTAAAAAGATAAAAGGAGTTTCTCGTATGAGTTATAAAAGATTGATTCCCTGCATTTTTATTCTTGGAGGGAAGGCGGTAAAATGGTTTGATGACCCGACAGTTGTATCTGAAGATGTGATCGCGCTGGCAAAAGAGTACAGCGATAACGGGGCGGATGAACTTCTGGTATTTGACCTGTCAAGCACGGATCAGGATCATGATGAGTCCATTGAACTGATGAAAAAGATCAACCGCGTGATCCGGATCCCGATGGTTGCCGGAGGAAATGTAAAGCGGCAGGAGGATGTGAAGAAAATCCTCTACACCGGTGCAAAGCGTGCCATGCTGAATTTTTCAAAGCCGGATTCACAGAAACTGATCGAATCGGTGGCAAAGCGGTTTGGGAAAGAGAAGATCGCGGTGTCTTTGAATGACTTTGATGCATTATTTAAGCAGCAGCATCTGATCCAGACTTACAGCAGTCAGATCGTATTTATGCACCGTCTGGATCTGAATTCCGTTGTTAATATTACGGATATTCCGTGTGTGGTTGTGACCGATACACTGGAAAAGGAAGAGCTTTTTAAGATCCTGGAATGTCCGGGCGTGAAAGGACTTTCCGGAATGTATGTGAGTCAGAGAGAAATCAATTGTGCTGATTTTAAAGAAGAGTGCAGCCAGAATGGAATCCGTATGACTTCCTTTGAGAGTCTGATGGATTTTTCCGAATTTAAATTAAATTCCGATGGACTGCTTCCGGTTGTCACCCAGCATTATAAGACGTCCGAAGTGCTGATGGTGGCATACATGAATCAGGAGGCATTTGAAAAAACGGTGAAAACCGGACGGATGACCTATTTCAGCCGGAGCAGACAGAGTCTCTGGACAAAAGGCGAGACATCCGGACATTTTCAGTATGTCAAATCCCTGACCATCGACTGTGACAAAGATACCCTGCTTGCAAAAGTCGATCAGGTAGGTGCGGCATGTCATACCGGCAATCCGACCTGCTTCTTCCAGCCAATCGTAGGGGATCAGTATGAAGAAATCAATACGCAGCAGGTATTCGAGAGCGTGTATCATACGATCATGGACCGCAAAGAGTATCCAAAGGAAGGTTCTTACACGAACTATCTGTTTGAAAAAGGTATTGACAAAATTCTGAAGAAGGTTGGAGAAGAAGCTGCCGAGATCATCATTGCGGCGAAGAATCCGAACCCGGAAGAACTCAAATATGAGATGTGCGACTTCCTGTATCACATGATGGTGCTGATGGCAGAACGGGGGATCACCTGGGATGACATCATGGAAGAGATGGCAAAACGGTAAAAATAGCATATTTGAAAAAAAGAGGGACATATACTGAGGTAGAGGTATATGTCCTTTTTGTTTGTCTGAAATTGGGAAAGAACTTTCTGGTAAATGAAAAGAACTACCTGCCAAAGATACGCACTCGCGCAAAGAAGAATGTTGCAAGTAACTGCGTTCGGCGTAGAATGCACCGAGGCACATTCATTTTAATTGGATGCTTTAGCAGAAGGGAGAGATTGGAATGAACGAATCACAGGAACGCCGCGAGGAGTTGCTTAGGATGTCACGTCAAAAATGGAGAAAAGGCAGTATCCCGGCGGTGCATCCAAGGTATCAGCATGTATACAGGGGATTATATGGAGAACATTCTTCAGAAGAAAATGGCGGAAGCAGTTTTTTTGCGCGGATGTTTATCAGTTTCCTTATCTTTGGGATGTTTGTGGCGGCAGATTATACAGGAGAGAAAATCTGGAAATATACGCCCTCACAGATCGTGTCACAGATTGAGTACCAACCGGATATTATGGGTGGAAAATGGTAAGAGAAGATGGGAAAGCAGTTCTATGGCGGAGACGGACTCATAGAAAAAGGTGTAGAAAATAAATTCCGCAATATCAGAGAGTTTGAAAAGAAAGGTATGCGTGAGACGGATAAGACGATCATCCAGATCATGACAAGGTAACATATTGACAAAGTAATATGAACAGGAACCATAAATGTAGAAATTGTGTATTTTTACCAAAAAAACACCACATATGGTTAAATTTGTGCTATAATTAAAAATAATCAAACAAAAGATGAATGGAACTCCTAAATTTAATGTTTTATACATTTTATTAATGCAATTGTTAATGCAAAGAAGAATTTTTTGAAAACTTCAAAAATTAACATACAACTTATAGTCTATTTACGAGAGGAGGATCAATTATTGAAGTTTAGGAACAAATTTGTATCAAAAAGGATCGGGACAAAGACACTGGCAAGCCTTCTGGCATTTGGAATGGCTCTTGGTTCGCCAATGGCGGTATTTGCCGATGATGGAGAAACGGCCGTTGTGGCAGAGAATACAGTGCAGGCAAAAAAGACAGATGGATCGGAAGTATTTGTGGGTGTATCTGATTGTGTACGGGGAATGATGGAAAGCGGAGCAGTCAGGCTGAATGATGAAACCGGCTATCTGGAAGATACCTCGACTGGTCAGAAAGTGGATCCGGAGACAGGAGAACGCCTGACAGAGACACCGGATGTTCCGGAGACACCAGCCATACCGGACAATCCTGGAAATGAAGAAAAACCAGAGACTCCGGAAACCCCGGAGAATCCAGAAATTCCAGAGGCTCCAGAAAAACCGGACACTCCGGAAACTCCAGAGACACCAGAAAAACCAGAAACTCCAGAAAAACCGGAAACTCCAGAAAAACCGGAAACTCCAGAAAAACCGGAAAAACCAGAAACTCCAGAAAAGCCGGATACTCCGGAAACTCCAGAGACTCCGGAAAAACCAGGCACTCCGGAAAATCCGGAAAATCCGGATTCCGGCAAATCCGATTCCAAAGATCCGATTCAGACACCGAATACTGATAAGGCAGATTCTTCCGAAGATCGGAAAGATACAAAGACCGACCCAATTCCGGGAAGTGAGATTGACCATACACAGGAGATCAGCAAAGCAGAAGAAGCAGCCGATCAGAACGAATCAAAAACTGCAGTCAGTAATTCTGAACTGATCAGCCGTCAGCAGATTGTGAAGCAGCCAGAGATGGTAGAGGATTTCCGTTTCTGGACTGTGGCAAGAAAATATGCATTTGCCAGAACAGCGATTAATGTACGAGAGGAAATTCCGGAAGCTGCAGATGGCAGGGCAGATACTTCCGAGGAAGCCAAAGAAGCAGAGCTTGAAGCGGCAAAAAAAGATGCAAAAGAGCTGAGAGCCGGATTTGATATAGAGAATCAAAAATACAACACGAAAAAAGTGAAACGTACAAAAACGGCAAAAGGTGTAAAAAAATCTACACAGATCAAACTGACCGGACTCAACATTTTTTCATCAGCGAAATTAAAAACAGAGGCGCCGAATCAGACCAATCTGAAAGCTGGAAAAAGAGCTGAAGCAGCAAGACAGGCTGAGAAGGATCTGCAGAAGCAGAAAGAAGAACAGGCGGCAAAAGTGACTGCTGACCTGGCAGCACAGCAGATGGAAGAAAAGGTCCGTTCGGTCGGAACGATTTCGCAGGACGGGCTTCTTTATATTTTGAAAGAAGAAGACAATGGCTGGTTGTATGTGGAATCCGGTAATGTCAGGGGATTTGTAAAGGCGTCTGAAATTTATACGGAAGATGCGGCACAGGAACTTCTGGATGTCTATCAGACACAGGCCAGGTTAAAAGCTTCCAAAGAAAACAAAGACTATACCGGAATCGAGGGAACCGCAAAGACGGCACAGGCACTGGTAGAGGCTAAAGATAATCAGGCATATACCTATCTCCGTGCGACGGTGAACCAGACGGTTGCAGATAAAGAACCGGCACTGGTAAGCGATCAGCTAGATACCGATAAAAAAGGAATCCTGAATATTCAGGAGGAGAAGAATGCGGATTCCAGAGTTGTCGGAACAATGACAGCAGGAGAGCTCTGCTACATTCTTGCAGATGAAGATTCAGACTGGGTTTATGTAGAATCCGGAGATGTCAGAGGCTTTGCGGAAAAGAAGTATTTGAAATCAGATGCTGAAACCAAAGCACAGGTGACAGAAAGAGGAGCTGATTCCTATTCGGTAGCAGATGAAAACATGGATCCGGAAGATAATAAGGCTCTTTATTATACGCTGACTTCTACAAAAGAAGGAACGCCGAGTGGTGAGATCCGCCAGTCGATGATTGAATATGCATCCCAGTTTGTCGGTAATCCTTATGTGTGGGGCGGAACCAGTCTGACAAATGGGGCGGACTGTTCCGGATTTGTACAGCAGATCTACAAGGCTTACGGATATGATCTTCCGCGTGTTGCCGAGGATCAGAGCCAGTATGGAACCAAAATTCCAGTAGAAGACGCACAGCCGGGAGACCTGATCTTCTATGCAAAGAACGGTTATGTATATCATGTTGTGATGTATGCTGGAGATGGAAAGACCATCGAAGCTGCAAATGAAGATGTTGGAATCATTTACGGAACTGTTTATAACAAAGATGCAGTATGGGCAACCCGGATCCTGGACGATCATTATACTGTTGCAGGTGGCGGAATCGGAACAGTCAATGCGACAGAAGAGATGTACGGCGCAGATCTTGGCAATTTTACGATTACATATTACTGTGCATGTGAAATCTGCTGTAACAAAGCGGACGGGATCACAGCAACCGGAACTCCGGTCATTGAGGGACAGACCATTGCGGTGGATCCGAGTGTGATCCCTTACGGAACAAAAGTCATCATCGGCGGACATATATTTACTGCTGAAGACTGTGGTGGTGCGATCAAGAAAAACCACATTGATGTCTATGTAAACAGCCATGAAGAAGCACTTGCTCTCGGCGTGACGAATGCAGAAGTATATCTGGTTAAATAAAAATTAAGCGAAGGATAATTTGTTCTTTCGGAGTTTATCTAAAACCATAAAAACAGGGAAATGTTCTGACGTAAAATATGTCAGGACATTTCCTTTTTTTCATTTTACTAAAATATTTTCCGAAAGAAATTACTCTCTGAGTTTGAAAAATTTTATCAGAAATATTTTTAATGAAATATGGACGGTTTTGTCAAAGAGTAGTAAAATAAAAATGTCGCGTTTCGACTAAAAGGACTGCATTTTACAGAATTTGTAAAAAGGAGCAACAGATTTTGAAATATAGAAATATACAGGTAGCAAAAATGACAGGAGTAAAAATTCTAGCAGGATTACTTGTTTTCGGACTTACTTTCAGCGCTCCGGCAACAGCTTGGGCGGCAGATGGCGGTCTTACAGAGGTTACTTCTAATGGATCAGAAAATGGAGAAAAATTACAGGCAAAATCCATTGATGGGCGTGATACACTTACAGAAGTATCAGATCTTGTCCTGGAGATGATTCATAATGAAGAAATCAGATACAATGAAGAGACTGGATATCTGGAAGATACCGGTCTGCGTGATGCAGCGAAAACAGGATGGAAGGTTGATCCGATAACAGGAGATGAAGTAGAAGTAATCCCGGCTAATCCAGATGTGCCGGTTACGCCGGAGCAACCGACAGATCCGGTCAATCCGGATACACCACAGCAGCCTTCAGATGGCAATGTGAACAATGAACAGCAGCCTTCGGAAGACCAGACAGAAGACTCAGAAGAAAACAAAGCGCAGGAGCAGGAAAAAAATGCGCAGGATAGTGAACACAAGATGACCAATGAAGAACTGGTCAAGAGACAGCAGATCGTCAGTCTTCCGGAATACGAAGAAGATTTCCGTTTCTGGACAGTTGCGAGAAAATATGCATTTGCAAAGACAAAGATCAGCATACGTGAGGCAATTCCGGAGGATATCAGTGGAGCCGTTGATACTGATCGGACAGAAAGTGATATTCAGGAAGCAACAGCTGATGCTAAAAAACTGTTTCATAAGGAAACTTCTGTAAAGGCGAAGAAATCAAAGACGAAATCTTCTGCGAAAAAGACGAAAACAGCAAAGAAAGTACAGCTTAATACATTTTCTGCCGAGACATTAAAAAACACAGCAGACACTTCGGGAAAGAAGTCATCCTTAAACTCAGATACTGCTACAGCATTGCAGGATGATACTTTAAATGCATCCCCAGCATCCCGGCAGTTGACCGAAAAGGTGCGTTCTGTCGGAGAAATTTCACAGGATGGACTTTTCTACATTCTGAAAGAAGAAAAGAATGGATGGCTGTATGTAGAATCCGGAAAGGTCAGAGGATTTGTAAAAGAATCCGAGCTTTATATCGGAGATGCCGCACAGGTACTGCTGAGTGGATACCAGAAGCAGGCAAAAAAGGCTGCAAAAAAAGCCAAGATTGCATACACTGGAATCGAAGGAACAGCATCCCTTGCAAAAGAAACGGTTCCGGCAAATGAAAATCAGGCATTTACCCATGTACGTGCAACCGTAAATCAGACACTGGCTACGAAAAAATATGCACTGGCAGATGCATCAAAGTCGGATGGAACTGTAGCAATCCAGGAAGAGGCAAATGGACAGTCACGTGTGATCGGAACCATGTCCCAGGGTAATCTGTGTTATATCCTTGCGGATGCAGAGAAAGACTGGATCTATGTGGAGTCCGGGGATGTCCGAGGGTTTGTATCTAAAGAGGCTGTTCAGACTGGGGATGAAGTAAAAGCGCAGGTAGAAGCAGCAGGCGAAGGTGCTTACCAGACAGCTACAGAACTGATCGCACCGGAAGATAACCGGGCACTTTATTATAGCTATGCTTCTGTAAAGCCGGGAACACCGGGGAATGCGATCCGCCAGGCAATGCTGGATTTTGCCGCACAGTTCATTGGCAATCCTTATGTATGGGGCGGTACAAGCCTGACAGAAGGGGCGGACTGCTCCGGATTTGTACAGCAGATTTATAAGACTTTTGGCTATAATCTGCCAAGAGTAGCCGAAGATCAGAGCCAGTATGGAACCAAGATTCCGGTTGAAGACGCACAGCCGGGGGATTTGATTTTCTATGCAAAAGATGGTTATGTCCATCATGTTGTGATGTATGCAGGAGACGGAAAGACCATCGAAGCTGCAAATGAAGACCAGGGAATCATTTCCGGAACGGTATATATTCCGGAAGCTGTCTGGGCAACCAGAATCCTGGAAGAAAATTATAATCTGGAAGGCACGGATGTGAACGAACAGAACGCTACAGCCGAACAGTATGGAGACAGTATTGGAGAGTATACCATTGATTATTATTGTTCCTGCGAGACTTGCCGTGCGAAGGCAAGCAAAGTCAAAGCAACCGGAACTCCGGTTGTTGAAGGGCAGACCATTGCGGTTGACCCGGATGAGATTCCGTATGGAACAAAGGTGATCATTGACGGACATGTATTTACTGCTGAAGATTACGATACTTCCGGCAAAGAAAAACATATCAGTATCTATGTCAATGAGCATGAGACTGCACAGAAGCTGAATGAGAAGAAGGCAGAAGTACATCTGGTGAAATAAAGACAATCAAAAAAAGAAATATTAAACAAGAAAAACTTCGGATCACTGGCGAAAATCCAGAATATCCGAAGTTTTTTGCATGTCTACACTATTCAGACAAGTCATTCTCCCGGCTAATGTTTGATCTTTTTCAGTTTTTCATTGTCTGCCTGACATTCGGTCGGGGAAATATGATACATTTTCTTAAAAGCACGAAAAAATGAAGAATAGTCTCCAAAACCGGACTGGACAGCAACCGTTTTAAGCGGAACATCCTGCCGGATCAGCGAGACCGCAAGTGCCAGCCGTTTCTTTAAAATATACTGATGACAGGTCGTATTCAGTTGTTTCTGAAAAAATTTGTTCAGACTGCTCTTGCTCATGTGGAAAGTACGCGCCAGATCCTCCACACCGATTTCTTTCAGAAAATGCTGATCCAGATAGCGGACGATCTGATTGGTCTGATCGGATTCGATCTCAATAAATTCGTTGGAATATTTCAGGGCATAGTTAATGACTTTTACCAGAAGACAGGTGGATGCACCACAGGCATAGGTTTCAGAAAGCTCCCCATAAGAAGCATATTCCCGGTAAAAGGTTTCAAATTCTTCCTCAAAATTACACAGCTTATTGGTAGTATGAAGAAGATGAGGTGTGTCAATATTGAAAACAGATTCCTTAAGGGCCGGAAGCTGGCTTTTCAGATTGGAAATATATGATTTTTCCAGCCATACAGTGATAAAATCATAATAGTTTGCAACGAGATCACTGGAAGTAAAGTAGTGTGGAATATCCGGTGGAATAACTAGAATATCGCCATTTGTAATAAAATGCCGTTTCTGGCCGATGCGGAACAGAAAATCTCCGCTTTTACAAAAGCTGATCTCATAAAATCCGCTTTTGATCATGGAAAGATCTTCCATCAGATATCCTTTGTGGTGCGTGCATTTTACATGGCGCAGCTGGCATTTGCCGGACAGCTGCATTTCAGTGCTTTGCTCATATAATTTTTTCATTTATAAACCTTTCATGTTGAATAAAATTTAACAAATCTTTTGTAATCATTATACAATACACATTGCAAAAAAGGTAAAAGAAATTGTAAAAAAGTTATATTTTTTACTATAGATAAAAGCAATAAATTGTTAAAAGATACAAAAATAACGGAAAATCAGCGTTTTCTGGAATTATTGATAAACGATAGCAATAAGTAAAAGAATTGATAGAAAAAAGCAATTTGCAAAGAAAAAAACATTTTGGTAGTATTTTTGAAGAGTTGTTAACGAGGGGATACACAGACAGAACAACTTAAGGAAAATACAATGGAGGAAAAAGGAAAATGAAAAGAAGAGCACTCGCATTATTGTGTGCAGGAATTTTAGCAGTCGGTATGCTTGCCGGATGTGGTGGAAGTTCTGACAAGAAAGACAGCAGCGCAAAGACAGAAGACACGAAGAAAGAGGCAAAAAGTGATGGGACTTTTACAGTTGCATTGAATTATATGCCAACATCTCTGGAGCCAAGTACAGCCAGTGATGACCAGACCTCTCTGGTTCGTCCGATCTTTGAACCATTATTTGTAGAAACAAAGGATGGAATCGAATATTATCTGGCAGATAAGCTTGATATTTCAGAAGATGCCAAAACATACACCATTCATCTGAATGAGAAAGCAAACTGGAGCGATGGCGAACCGGTTACTGTAGATGATATCTTATTTACAATGAATTATGCCGGAAGAAATTCTGGTGGAAAATCTTCTTATAATACAATCAATAAACAGGAAGTTGTATTTAACAAAAAAGATGATAAGACACTGGAAATTGTCCTTCCTGAACCATATGCAACTTATACAGCAGCAATTGGCAGAATGATGATTTATCCGTCACACGCATTTGACAATGATTATACAAAAGTAGAAGGAAGCGGATACTTTAATTCCACAGATATGGCTACTTCCGGAGCTTACACGGTAGCAGAGATTAATGATGACAGTATCGTATATACTGCACGTGATGATTATTACAGAGAAACACCGAGCGTTAAGAAAGTTGTTATGAAGACGATCGGTTCCGGAAGCACCAAACAGGTTGCATTTGAAAACGGAGAAATCTCTTACATGAGAATTACAACTCCGGAAGAACTGAAAAAATATGAAGGTGACGATAATTACAATATCAGCTCCTTCTCAGAAGCAAGACTGAATTACCTGCAGATCAATCCTTACGGACCTGCAAAAGACAAACTTACAGAAGATGCAAGAAAAGCGATCTTCCTTGCAATCAATGCAGATGAGATCATCGATACCGCATACGGAAGTGACGAACTTGCAACGGTTGCAAACAGTCTTCTGACACCAGATCAGTCTCTTTACAACAAAGATTGCAAAGGTTACGAGCAGGATCTTGAAGAAGCAAAGAAACTTGCCAAATCTTCAGGAATCGAAGGAACAACTCTGAAATATGTTTACAATGCAGACCGTCCGAACATGGAAGAAGTTGCAACAGTTCTTCAGCAGCAGCTCGCAGAAATCGGCGTAACGCTTGATGTAGAAGGTCTGGATTCCAACGCATTCTTCCAGAGATTCTTCGCAATTATGTTCCAGTCAGGGGAAGAAGATCAGTGGGATCTTGGTACAAATGGATGGGATTCTGAGCGTGGAAGCAGTCTTGGACAGGCTTACAGCTACATCAACAGCAGCTCCAAAGCATGGGGATTCAGTGATGAAGCCGGACAGCTTGCAGCAAAGGTAAACGCAGCAGCAGACAAAGACGAAGCAAAGCAGCTTGCAAATGATCTGCAGGATCTGACTTTATCAGAATACTGGGAATACCCACTTACTTACACCAATTATGTGATGGTATCTCAGAAAAATGTAACAGGTCTGGATGCAGTACCGGTTGTTCCGGAATTCGTTGATTACCTGAAGATCAAAGTAGACTAATTATATCGTATTTTAGCAGACGAAGAGGGGCTGAAGCACAAGATGACCTTTGTGCCGGTCCCTCTTTTAAAGGAGAAAAGAAATATGGCAAAATATTTCGTAAAGAAAGGGATTCAGCTGATTATTGTCACGATTTTGATTTCTTTTTTCTCATTTGCCGTGATCTATGCAGCACCGGGAGATATTTCCGGTATGTATTTGAATGAACAGATGTCAGATGAGGAAAAAGAAGCAATCAGAGAGAATCTCGGACTTAACAAAAGTATGCCGGAGCAGTATTGGGGATGGGCAAAAGAAGTGCTGAAAGGAGATTTCGGAATTTCTCTTGCAAACCATACTTCCGTATCTGAGCAGATCATCAAGCGTCTTCCGGCAACCCTGCAGCTGATGGGAGCCGCATTGGTTCTTTCTGTGCTTCTGGCAATCCCACTCGGACTCTGGTCGGGATACCGCAAGAATACCTGGATTGATAATATCATCAGTGGACTTTCCTATATTGGTATGTCGATTCCGTCTTTCTGGCTTGGAATGGTACTGATTATTGTGTTTGCAGCAAAGCTTCATATTCTTCCGTCATCGGGGATGCATTCGGTGGGAAATGAATCGTTCCTGGATACGGTGAAGCATATGATCATGCCATGTATCACCCTGAGCCTTTCCAACCTGGCAGTCTTTATCCGCTATATCCGTTCTAATACGATCGGACAGCTTGGAGAAGAATACGTTCTTGCAGCAAAAGCAAAAGGAACGACAGGTGGAAAACTTTTAAAAAGACATATTTTGAAAAATACACTGCTTCCGATCATCACATTGCTTGGAATGAATCTGGCATCCATAGTCTGTGGATCGTTTATCATTGAAAGTGTTTTTGGATGGCCGGGAATAGGTACCCTTGCAATGACTGCGATCGGTGTCCGTGATTATCCGGTGATTATGGCATACGTCATGTTGTCCGGAATTATTCTGGTTGTCGGTAACTTTATTGCAGATATTCTGTATGCATTTGCAGATCCGAGAATCAAGAGGGAGGATATGGCAAATGACTGATACTAGATTTAAACGAATTGAAAAAAAGAAAACCCAGGAGTTGATTTCATATGATCACAGTGTGTGGAAAGATATCAAAAAAGAGCTTTTTTCCAATAAGATTGCACTGGTGAGTATCATCATTCTCCTGATCATTATCATAGCTTCCATTCTGGCACCGCTTAGTCCATATGATCCGAATAAGATCAATGTTGCTGAAAAACTGCAGGGAATCTCTGCAAAGCATATTTTCGGGACAGATGAATACGGAAGAGACTATTTTACCAGAGCACTTTACGGAGGACGTATTTCTCTTACGGTTGGTTTTTGTTCGATGATCATGACTGTAATCCTTGGAACGGCAATCGGTATTACTTCTGGATATTTTGGTGGAAAAGTGGATATGTTCCTGATGCGCTTCACCGATATTTTCCTGGCACTTCCGAGTATGCTTCTGATGGTTGTACTGAATACGATCTTGCGTCCGGGCCTGTTTACTCTGATCGCGGTACTCAGTCTTTTTTCCTGGGCACAGGTGGCGAGAATTACAAGGGCGGAAACCATGTCTGTCAAAGAAAGAGATTATGTGACCGCCGCAAGGAATCTGGGAGCCGGAAGTTTCCGGATTGCAGTGGAACATATTGTACCGAATATTATGGGACCGGTCATCGTAGCGGCAAGCCTTGGAATTGCCAATGCGATTCTGATGGAGTCGTCCTTAAGTTTCCTTGGACTTGGAGTACAGATTCCAAGAGCTTCCTGGGGAAGTATGCTGCAGAGTGCGCAGGGACATATTCTGGATGCACCGAGACTTGCGGTATTTCCGGGAGTTCTGATTCTGTGTACAGTACTGAGTTTCAATTTACTTGGTGATGTCCTTAGAACCGCACTGGAACCAAAGATTGTAAAGTAAGCCTGGAGGATAGAAGATGGAAAAATTATTGGAAGTAGAGAATTTATCTGTATCCTATTTTACATATGCAGGCGAAGTACAGTCTGTAAGAGGAATTTCATTTGATGTAAAAAAAGGAAAGACAACTGCATTGGTAGGTGAATCAGGATGTGGAAAATCCGTAACTGCCAAATCCCTGATGGGACTGATCGAGAAACCGGGAAAGGTAAAGCCGGAAAGTAAGATCATTTACCAGGGAAAAGAGCTTACCGGGTATACGGAAAAAGAGTGGAATACCTTCCGTGGAAAAGAATGCTCGATGGTTTTCCAGGATGCACTGGTATCCTTAAATCCGACGATGAAGGTTGGAAAGCAGATTGCAGAAAATCTGAAGAATCACGAGAGTAGTCTTTCGAAGGAAGAAATTTATCAGAAATCGTTGGAAATGCTGAAGCAGACCGGGGTTCCGGATCCGGAAGGGTGTATGAACAAATATCCCCATGAGTTATCCGGTGGAATGCGTCAGAGAGTGATGATTGCCTGCGCTATGGTGACACATCCGCAGCTTTTGATCGCAGACGAGCCGACAACAGCACTGGATGTGACAATACAGGCACAGATCATTGCGCTGATGGAAGAGTTGCAGGAAAAGCTTGGTATGTCCATCATTATTATCACACATGATCTTGGAGTGGTTGCAGATATGGCTGATGAGATCATCGTCATGTATGCCGGAGAAATCGTGGAAAGAGGAACGGCAAGGGATATCTTTTATCACCAGCAGCACCCGTATACATGGGCACTTCTCCAGTCCGTTCCGCGGATCGATGATGAAGACAAAACAATTTTAAATACCATTGAGGGAAATATACCGGATATGATCTACCCGCCAAAAGGCTGCAGTTTTTGCACGCGCTGTCCATATGCAATGAAAATCTGTGAAGAAGAAAAACCGAAAGTTACGCACATTACGGATGAGCACAGCGTTGCGTGCTGGCTGATGGATCCACGTGCTGACAGAAGCGGTGTTCCGTTCGGGAGGACAGACGCATGATAGAAAAAGAAGTTGTATTAGAAGTAAAAAATCTGAAAAAATATTTTCCGGCAAGTCATAAACGTGTTTTAAAGGCAGTTGATGACGTGTCTTTTACGATTCATAAAGGAGAAACTTTCGGAATCGTAGGAGAATCAGGATGTGGAAAGACGACTTGCGGGAAAACCTGTACCGGAATCCTTACGAAGACAGACGGACAGGTGTTGTATCAGGGAAAAGATGTGCATCAGATGAGTAAAGCAGAGAGAAATGCATTTACACAGAAGGTGCAGACCATTTTCCAGGATCCGTATGCTTCGCTGGATCCACACCAGAAAGTGTATCAGATCGTAAGTGAAGGGATGCGGATCCATCATCTGACAAAAAGTAAAGAAGAAGAGCAGAAACGGGTGATGGAACTTCTAGAGATGGTTGGCTTAAATGCCGAGCATGCTACCAGAAATGTCCATGAATTTTCCGGTGGACAGCGCCAGAGAATCGGAATTGCAAGGGCACTTGCAGTTAACCCGGAATTTCTGTTCTGTGATGAACCGATTTCAGCACTTGACGTATCTATCCAGGCGCAGATCATGAACCTCCTGATGACCTTGCAGAAAGAACGGCATCTGACGATGCTGTTTATCGCCCATGACCTTGCCATGGTAAAGCATATTTCCGATAATATCGGAGTGATGTATCTTGGAAAGCTGGTGGAAATTTCACCGGCTGCGGAATTATATGAAAAGCCGTATCATCCGTACACCCAGGCACTTCTGGAGTCAATTCCGATCGCCGATCCGGATCTGGCAAAAAGTCGGGGACGCCATTTTCTCACCGGAGATGTGCCAAGCCCGATCGATCCACCAAAAGGCTGCCGTTTCTGCGGAAGATGTAGCAAATGCATGGATATCTGCCTGGAAGTCCGTCCGGAATTAAAAGAAGTATCCAAAGGTCACCAGGTAGCATGTCACCTGTATGATGACTAAAAGAAAAAAATGTATGTAACAGAGGAGAAAGAAAAATGAAGTACGATTTTACAAGTATTATTGACCGTAAAGGAAAAGATGCCCTTGCAGTGGATATCCTTCCAAATATGCTTGGACCGGGGAACAAAGTAGAAGTAAGAGAAGGAATGGATTATATCCCGATGTGGATTGCGGATATGAATTTCCCGGCGCTCCCGAAGATTACTGAAGCGATCATTGAAAGAGCGAAACATCCGACCTATGGATATTTTATTACCAGAGATGAGTATTACAACAGCATCATCAAGTGGCATGAAGAACGGAATCATGTGACCGGACTGAAAAAAGAACATATCGGTTATGAGAATGGAGTTTTAGGCGGCGTGGCAAGTGCACTTCACGCGGTCTGCTCACAGGGTGACAATGTCCTTGTCCATGCACCGACTTACATAGGATTTACCGGCACACTGAATAATAATGGCTACCATATCATCCACAGTCCGCTGAAAAAGGATGAAGAAGGCATCTGGCGGATGGACTTTGAGGATATGGAAGAGAAGATCGTGAAAAACAAGATCCATGCAGCCATTTTCTGTTCACCGCACAATCCGACCGGTCGTGTATGGGAGCGCTGGGAAATCGAGAAAGCAATGGAAATCTATAAAAAATACGATGTGACCGTCATTTCCGATGAAATCTGGTCCGATATTATTTTATATGGAAACGAGCATATTCCAACCCAGTCTGTATCTGAAGATGCAAGAAACAGAACGATTGCTTTATACGCACCGTCAAAGACCTTCAACCTTGCCGGACTGATCGGAAGCTATCATATTATATACAACAAACGCCTGAAAGACAGAGTTTTAAAAGAGTCTTCCCTCTGCCATTACAATTCGATGAATGTGCTGTCCATGCATGCACTGATGGGTGCGTATACACCGGAAGGACAGGAATGGGTAGGCGAGCTTCGAGAAGTGATCGGGGAAAATGTCGCTTATGCATGTGATTATATCGACAAACATTTTGAAGGTGTTTCCGTAACCAGACCGCAGGGAACCTATATGCTGTTTGTTAACTGTGAAGAATGGTGCAAGGCACATGATAAGAGCCTGGAAGACGTTCTGAAGATGGGATATGAAGCAGGTGTGTTCTGGCAGAACGGAAAGCCATTCCATGGTGAATGGTATATCCGTATGAACCTTGCACTGCCGACATCCAGAGTGAAAGAAGCATTTGACCGTCTGGATAAATATGTATTCAATGCTTAAAATGCATACAATAAAGGAGGAAAATAAAAATGGAATTAGTAAAAGAGCTGCCGGAGATTTTTGAAGAATTTGCAGAGCAGAGACAGAGATCTTTCCTGGTAATGAAAGAAGTAAAGGACAAAGGAATTCCGGTTGTAGGTGCGTACTGTACCTACTTCCCACAGGAAATCGCAATGGCTATGGGAGCAGTTACCGTAGGACTTTGCTCTACATCCGATGAAACGATCCCGATCGCAGAAAAGGATCTGCCGAAGAATCTGTGCCCGATGGTAAAGGCAAGTTACGGTTTTGCTGTATCTGACAAATGTCCATTCTTCTATTTCTCAGACGTGGTAGTCGGAGAGACAACCTGTGATGGAAAGAAAAAGATGTATGAACTGATGAAAGAATTCAAAAATGTCTATATCATGGAACTTCCAAACTCACAGAGAGAAGATTCCCTGGAACTGTGGACAAAAGAGGTCATCCGTTTCAAAGAATATCTGGAAAAGACATTTAATGTAGAGATCACAGAAGAAAAAGTGCGCCATGCTGTTCATGTATCCAACCAGGGACGTATTGCACTGAAGAAATTCTACGAAGTTATGAAAAATGATCCGGCTCCGATGAACGGTTCCCAGCTGTTCGGCGTTCTCTATGGAAGCCAGTTCAAATTCGACAAAGAAAAGATGCCTGCAGAAATTGATGCTCTTCGTGAAAAGCTGATGAAAGAATACGAAGAAGGGGAAAAACCAGAGAGAAAGAAACGCATCCTTTTAACCGGATGTCCAAGCAGCGGTGCACCGATGAAGGTTGTAAAAGCCATCGAAGAACACGGTGGAAATGTTGTAGTCTATGAAAACTGTGGAGGTGCAAAATCTGTTGACCGTCTCATCGATGAAGATGCAGAGGACATCTACAAAGCAATTGCAGAGAGATATCTTGCAATCGGATGTTCCGTTATGACACCAGATAACAACCGTATTGAACTGATGGGAAGACTCCTTGAAGAGTATAATATCGAGGGTGTAGTAGAAATGACACTTCAGGCATGTCATACTTACAATATTGAGGCAAAGAGCATTGAGAAATTTGTAAAATCTAAAGGACTTCCGTATATCCATGTAGAGACCGATTATTCTCAGGCAGATATCGGACAGCTGGATACACGAATTGCTGCATTTTTAGAGATGATCTAGGATTCAGAATGTATCAAATTTAAAAGAATGTGTCCCGGTATTCTGAAAAAGTGGATGGGATTCTAACAGATTTATGTTATAATAGGAATTAACAGGCAGGGAACAGGCATCAGTCTGTTCCCTGTGTATATTTACAGGTATATGGAGAATATACCGGAATTTTTTCAGAGAGCAGCTAAGACTGAGGCGAAGCCTTTGAAAAAATTTTACCAGATTGAATAAAATAAGAGAGGTATTGAATATGACAATCGAAGAACGCGCAGCAAAAGCTGCAGATTTAAAAGCTGCCGGAGCATGCAACTGTTCCCAGGCAGTGGTAAAAGTATTTGAAGATAAGCTTTCATTGGACGATGAGACACTGATGAAATTAACTGCAGGCTATGCAGCTGGAATGGGATGTCTGGAAGCAACCTGCGGGGCACTCATTGGAGCTGTGATGACCGCCGGAATCCTGACAGACGGAGCCGGAACGCCTCGTTATTCCAAAGAAATCCTTGCGAAGTTTCAGCAAAAATGCGGGGCAACGATCTGCCGGGAATTGAAGGGCGTCGGCACAGGCAAAGTACTCTGTGAATGTCCGGAATGCGTAAGAAATGCGGTACTTGCACTAGGAGAAGTAATGGGAATTGAATAAATAAAACGATACGAATACGGAACACATCCACATTTGTGCTATACTTAAGCTAACAAAGTGTTTAGGACATGGTTTCATAGCTTCAAGAAAGTAACGGTTTTAAAATACAGGCTGAACTGACAACAGACTAAGAAGACTATTCCAAAACCAAAGGCGCCGGCTTCCGATGCAAAGGATAAAGTTCCGGAGACGGGAGATAGCAGTTCTATGACATTGTATCTGGTTCTGATGGGGATTACAGCAATGTCAGGAGCACTGGTATTAAGAAGAAAAAGTAAATAACAAAAGGGCGTATCGGTGCGGATATCAAGAGATTTTATTTCCCCCTCTCAGGTATAATACATCTTGGAGGGGGAATTTTATAACCAGATAAGTATGATTCTAAGATTAGTCATGTTTTTAAATGTGTTCTTGTATTATGCGGAATTGATTCAGAAAAATATCATTGTCAGGACTTTGATATGGCTAAAATGGTTGATTTTCTCACTTAAACAAGCTACTATTAAAAGTAATTGTCTTAATAAAATACCCGTTTCAAAGTTATCGCTTACAGTATTATACGATATGATAAAGTATCATTGTGGTCGCATTCTGTCGTAAGCAGTCGCATACAATCCTTACGACAGAAAAACGGTCGTAAAACAGCAAAAAATGGGGTAAATTGGGGGCATTTTTTTTGCAAAAAAACGGTAAAAAATAAAGTAGTTTTAAAATTGAAAATATTATAAATTGTAAAATTTACACACTTAAAATTATGTAAAAATAGCAAATAAATAAACTAAAAAAGGAGGAAAAATGAGAAAATTAGCTTTAGATGATGATGTTTTACTGAATATAGAGAAGCCTGCCCGCTACATCGGACACGAAGTCAACTCAGTCATGAAAGACAAGGATGCCGTGGAAATTCGATTTGCAATGTGTTTCCCGGAGGTGTATACTTTTTGATTTCTCTGATATATTACCAGATACCATATAATACCTTTAAATCCCATGTTTTCAAGGATTTTAGGACGTTATGGTATTACGTGGTATAAAATGGTATTGTTGTAAAACGGCAATTTTATGATTATTTTCTGTCAAATTTGTTGTAAAAAAATGGAACACCCTTTTTAAAATTCATAAACTATTCTCCGTGTATATTTATACATTTTAAATAAATTTCCGTTTTTATGATAAACAGGTTACTGACTAGATTTTATTTCGAAAAAAGCAATGTATACGCATCACCAGTTCTTTTTGGCATCCTATATTCTTTCAGGTACTTTTGTGCCACTTCTTCAAATCTACTTAATCGTTTGGCTATTTCAGAAAATGCGATTCCACGTTTCGCTAGGAAAGATACTCCACTTTTTGGGGTATGGTTTCATCTTTTTCTCTACCTTCTACCATAATGCTTGATTTAAAACCAGTCATATGTTCAAATTTTTCAAAATTCAGAACACTTAATCTTAATAAATTTTTTGTTTGAAAGAGAAAAAGATAAAAAGGTAATGTTTATGGGTGATTTAAACATTTATTAAAAAGGAATTAAGTGATCATCGAATGCTTGTTGTAGATATTGAGGAGAACGATATAAGAGAAAACGATTACAAGGATAGAGAAAGAAGAATGTTGTACAGTGTGAGGAGAAGTATGTTTCCTGATGGAGGAGAAACCTATACCATTGAAGAAGTTAAAAGATTATTTGAAGAGGAAGGTGTGTATCCGAAAAATTTTGAAGATGCATTGAGCAAATGTATAGAAAAAGGATGGATTATAGATTGTGGAAATGGTAATTATACTAGGTAGATTATAATGATATCAAATATATTTTCAGAGAGCCAAACGGCTCTCTTTTTTTCGAAAATCAAAAGTTGTAACGGTTTATACACAATCTAATTATGTATAAATATAACATAGCAGACGGGAATCGCCAAATTCAAGAGGTTGATATTCCTCCATTTGCCCCTCCGCTGAAAGCTTACAAGTAGAATATAATAGAATCAGGATCAAGAAAGAAAGGATAAGGAAATGGTAGTTTTTGACAGTTGGAAATTCAGAGAAATATTGAAAAGCATAGTAGAGAAAAAGGAACTTAATGGAGATAGGATATCTTCTAAACAACAGTTATATGTGCGGATAGGTGAAGAACTGCATGTATCACCGGAAACGGTTAAATATTGGCAGAGAGATAAATCCAGTGGACCGGATTCTAGAACACCAGAACTTTTGGATGAATTGGAGAGTTATTTGGGATATCCGAAAGGTGCTTTGCAAAAGGAGATAAAGATAGAGGAAGAAAAAACGGAGGATAAGAGAATGGATAAAGTAAGTGAATTTCAGAAAAATCAGATCATGGAGATTTACGAGGCTTTAAAAAGTTTTGTAAGCGAGATGGCTATAGAGAATGAAGATGAATACTACAGGATCCGAGCTGTGATAGAAAGAAAGAAACTGGTTCTTCCGGATACAATATTTAATACGGTATTGCAGTTTATGGACAATGTTGTTGAGGAATATGTGTATGAAGCGGAATATCCAGCTTTTACCGAAGAAGAAGCAGAATATGAGAATGGTGTGATGAACATAAAAACAGATGCAGCGTTTAATAAGCTGATGAGTCAGTTCTTAGAAAGACTCCACGAGTTGGATGAAAAAATAGACCAATTCGCAGAACAAGAACTGCGAGCGTATCTTTTAGGATAATATTTTCGAAAGGATCAATTTATGCGGATTAAAAGCAGAGCCATATTATACAATCTCACCATAAAAGGCAGAAAGAGTCATTGGTGATGTATTTCAGACATCGGATAATGGGCTTTAATCCGCAAGGGATAGGAGAGTAGTAAATCAGAATCAATAAGGAGACAACATGGGATTTAAACATTATAAATTTCAACCAAATGAGTATGTGCTTGTGATGAAGAACGGGAAAGTTATAAGGCAGGGAATTGGATTATCATTTTTTTGTAACACACTTAACACAGGAATGTCAGTGGTTCCTACAGTGTCATTTGACACATTCTTTGCTTTCAATGATGTGTTGACATCGGATTTTCAGAGAATCAATATACAGGGTGATATTTCTTACATTATTCATGATTACGAAAAGGTAGCTGGAATGATTGATTTTTCGTACACAAGTGAATCAGGGTATGAAGGGAAAAAAGTTGAAGCAAAGCAGGTGATGGGAAAGCGAATAACAAACTTAGCAAAGACATCTGTTTCTAAGTTTGTTAATGCAAGAGATGTGAAGGCGGTAATTCATGCACAGGAGAAATTAGCAGCATTTTTGTCTGAAGAAATGACCTCCAACGAAGCCATTAAAGAGTTAGGATTGGAAGTTGTAACCGTATCCATTTTGGCTGTATCTCCTTCATTGGAAACTCAAAAAGCTCTGGAGTCAGCTACAAGAGAACAAATCCTTCAACAACAGGATAATGCGATTTATAAGAGAAGAAATGCGGCGATAGAACAGGAACGAATTGTTAAGGAAAATGAGTTGAATACAGAAATAAAAGTTGCGGAGAAAGAGCATGAAAATCAAATGCTAAGGCAAAAAAATGCTTTGGAAGAGGTTGAGCTTGAAAGTAAGTTAAGAAAAGAGCAAGCGGACACTAAAGCATACGCCAATGAAGTTGTACTTAAAGCATTGGAATCAGTGGATAAGGAAGTTCTTCTTGCCATTCTTTTATCCGGTATGGACAGTAAAACACTGATTGCAAAGGCATTTAACAGTCTTGCGGAAAACACGGATAAAATCGGAAATTTGAATATTTCGCCGGATCTTCTGGAGACACTGACATCTTCGGGTGTTGCTACAAGTAAATAAGTATATAATTCGGGTGGTTCCAATCAGGAAATTGCCCGGCAATGGAGAGCAAATGGATAGAAATGCAAATAAAATTGTGATTGTGACGCAGAAGAGCCGCCTTCAAGAGCTTTTGTACAAGTATAATACGAAGGCTCAGGCAAAGTTTTATATAGAGCATATGGGAGCAGGCTTTTCCGATTATATATTGGAAGATGAAACGTATCAAAAGGCACTCGCTAATGTGAAACAGATTGCTGTGAATGATTTTTTATCGGTCCCAAATCTCATACATCAGCACGATATGACTTAACCACACGCCATACTTTGGGGCGTGTCATAACAGAATCACAGTCTTCATCTGGTATAATAGTTTCTACAAGAATTGGGCAGACCGGATGGTACAAGTCAGTAATGGCACAGGCAAAGGCCGCATGTGGATTGTTTGGTTATGATGATAGTGGTGATTATGAAAAGATTGGATGGGATGAGAAAAAGTTAAGTTTTGTTGTTAGAGAGCCATTTCCTTCAAATACAACAGATGCCACTGTTGTATTTGGAACGATTGGTGAAGGAGATCCGTTTCGGGTATTATCTAAAATGCCTGAAAATGGAGTAATCTTCTCTGACGGAATAGAGGAAGACGCAATTGAGTTTAATTCTGGAGTAGAAGTAAATATTGGAATGTCGGAATGGAAAGGGTGTCTGGTGAGATAGATGGCAGAAGTATATGATGTGACGAGAGATGTTTTAGTTGAAGATTTAGTTTTTATAGCCATAAATAAGGAAAACGGGATAACAATAGAAGTTCCTTTTTGCTATTTATATCCCTATGAAGGGGAAGTCGTGGATTTTTGTCTTGATTGTATTGCATATCGTCGAGATGACAGGAACAATTTGCCTGTGGGAATTTATGATAATGATTTTATTTGGAGATTAAAAAGAATAGACGAAGAACCTTCGGACATAAAACCAATCAAGTTCATTTCGGCTTATCATACGAAGGAATACTGTTTGGTAATAGAAACGACAGCAGATACGAGAGAATATGATTTTCATAGATTACATAAGTATTACTCAGAGTGCAATTTTGAAAGTTTTACGATTAAAGAATATTGTATTATATTTGAACATGGACCAGAGATCAGATATTCGGATTTGTATAGGTATACCTAGTTATATGGATGAAGATGTGTAATTGAACCGTTTATTAACCATTCAGTAAATCGGAGATTCTTAACGTCACCAGTGTGAAATTAAAATAGGGTAGTAATTTTTGCTTAAAAATGCAGATGACCATGGAT
>ERZ836939.318-NODE-318-length-67414-cov-14.170103_pt1 | contig 67414 bp, 55 predicted proteins | sample MGYA00519912_ERZ836939 | MGnify/ENA primary metagenome ERZ836939 (study PRJEB31850, sample SAMEA3708810) | human gut metagenome | biome: human gut; feature: human-associated habitat; material: faeces | place: China | collected 2014 ...
GACAAAAAACAAATGGTGTAACAAGTCCGCGTACATATAACTTGGCAGTTGTTATTTTGGATACTGTCACTGACTCTGCTGGTAACAGATGGTATAAAATTCAATCTGATACAGCATTAAACTCTTCAAGAACTGATACTAATTGGGATGGCATATATAACTTTAGTAAGGATTATTATTTCATTCCTACATCAAATGTAACAGTTATTAATCAAGGGAACGTAAAAGTTCCATCATATTATACTGGCGATGTTAATGGAGATGGAAAAGTATCATCATTAGATTATATACAAATCAAAAATCATATTATGAAAACAAAAGTTTTAAGCGGTGATGCATTGTTAAGAGCTGATGTTAATGGAGATGGGAAAGTATCATCATTAGATTATATTAAAATTAAAAATCATATTATGGGAACAAATAGATTATTTTAGTAAGGAGAAAATAGATGAAAAAAAATAAAATAATTAAAGGGCTGCTTTTTTCAACGGTATTTGCTGTTTTGATGAATTTAAGCTGTCTTAATGTATTTGCAGCATCATTCTCAGTGAGTGCAAGTAAATCTTCAGTAACTCCTGGTGGAAAGTTTACTGTAACAATATCTGTTGGTGGGGCAGGCCAGTTTAATGTATCAGCATCAAATGGGTCAGTTTCAACAACTAGTGTCTTTGCTGATGGAAGTGCAAGTGTGACGGTGACTGCTGGGCAATCAGGTAAAACAACTGTAACTGTATCTGCTGTTGATGTAACAGCTACAGATGAAAGTCCTGTTACAGGAAGTAAATCTGTTTCAGTAAGTATAAAAAGTTCTTCAAATGGCGGTGGTAGTTCTTCAAATGGTGGATCTTCAAATGGAGGAAATTCATCTGGAGGATCAAGTGAAACGCCTAAGGAAGATACACGTTCTAAAGAAAATAATCTTTCTTCATTAAGTATCTCTTCTGGAACTTTGTCACCTGTATTTTCAGCTGATAAAACAACGTATAAAGTTGATTTAACAAGTGATATCAAAAAAATCACTATAAATGCTAAAGCTAAGGATTCTAAGGCATCTGTTTCTGGTACAGGAGAACATGAACTTAAAGTCGGTGAAAATAATTTTGTTATAACAGTTAAAGCAGAAAATGGATCAAAAAAAACATATACCATTTCAGTGTATGTGACTGAGAAACCTAGTGTTTTTTTGAAAATGGGTGATCAGAATTTAGGTGTTTTAAACGATTATTCTAAAGTGGATGTTCCCAAAGGATTTGAAAAAACAAAAATAACAATAGATGGAAATGAAATTTCTGCTTTGAAAAATGATACACTTGGGTTGACAGTTGTTTATCTACAAAACGAGACACAGGGAACTGGGTTTTATATATATGAAAATAATAAAATTGTAAGAAAATTTGAAACAATTACTGTTAATGGGAAACTTTATATTCTTATGGATGCTCCTCAAGACTTGAAAGGACTTCAGGGATTAAAGTCTGGAAATATAAAAATCAGTGAAGTGGAAATTCCAGGTTGGACATTTAAAGATAAAGATTTAAAAGATTATAGCGTTGTTTACTTAATGAACGAGTTAGGTGAAAAATCTCTTTATACTTATGAGGCTACGGAGCAGACACTTCAAAAATTTAAGGCTTCTGAGTCAGCTGATAATAGTGTTCTTACATATATTTTCATTGGAACAACTGTAGTATTTGCTGCTGGAACTGGAGTATTAGCGTATCTTTATTTCAGTTTTAAAAAGAAATCTATATCTGCCATAAAAGATTATTATGATAAAAAAAATCAAGGTGAGTAACCTTGATTTTTTATAACTTATGCTGTCTATAAAATTCTCTTAAATGAATTCTATCTTGTTCACTTAAATCTTTTTTCTTGATTCCTTGGATGGTAGCTTCTAAAGCAAGCAATCGATGGATACAAGCTGAAGAATCTATTTGTTGAATTCTTAGCCATGCTTCCTGGCTACCAATATCTTGTAATTGATCTAATGTATCAATTCCAACTTGATGAAGCTGTTTTTCAACAACTGGGCCAATATTAGGATATTCAGATAATTTTTTCATAGTTCTATTCCTCCAATTTCATATTTTCATATTCTTGTAAAGTTATAATAATATCGTTATATATCTGCTGATTTAAATACTCTTTTAATTCTGTAGGGTGAACGAATTTAAAGTCAGTATGTTCATCAGAAATAACAACATTATCATTTGTAGGAATTGTTAAGAAACCTATACCTACAGTTTGATAATGAGGACGTATAGCAGTGAATGTGTAGACTGGCTTTAATATTTTAATGTCCAAATTTGTTTCTTCTTTCAATTCGCGAGTTAAAGCTTGATGTGGTGTTTCTCCATATTCTAAACCACCACCAGGGAGTTCCCAATACCCTAGACCATCAGTCGATGGTTTGATTTTCTTAAGAATAAGGACTTTATGATTATAAATGACAATTGCTTTCACAGTTATGTGAAATCTGATATTTTCCATCTTTATATATCCTCCAATTACTCATATCATACCACTTTTTTATAAAATTGTATCGTTTTATTTGAATATTTGATATAATGTTTAATGAGGTGATTTTATGATCGATTTTTTTGAAGAGGCTAACAAGAGAAAAGAAGATATCATAGCTGATATTGAGAGGCTTTGTGAAATACCATCAGTATTGGATGAAGCGACGTCAAATGAAGGGCAACCATTTGGAAAGCCTTGCCGTGAAGCATTGGATCTTATGTTGTCAATAGGGGAAAGAGATGGTTTTAGAAGTGTTAATGTTGATGGGTATGCTGGTCATATTGATATAGGGGAAGATGAAGAAACATTTGGAATATTAGGACATTTAGATGTTGTACCCTGTAATGAACATGGATGGAATACTGATCCATATCATGTAACCATTAAAGATGGCAAACTTTATGGTCGAGGTGTTGCTGATGATAAAGGTCCTTTGATCGCTGGTTATTATGCTGCAAAAATCATACATGAATTAAACTTACCTGTAAAAATGAAAACAAGAATTATTTTTGGTTGTAATGAAGAAAATGGTTCTAAATGTATGCAATATTATTTTACAAAGCAACCATACCCTAAAATGGGGTTTACACCTGATGCTGAGTTTCCTGTTGTTTATGGAGAAAAAGCTGGAGTTAATTTCCAAATGAAAGGTGAGATAGAAAAAGATAATATTATAGGTATTTATTCTGGATCACGTGCAAATATTGTACCAGAGACATGTGAGGCTTATATTTCAGGTCATTATAAACAATATAAAGAGGATTTTATTCATTATTTAAATCAACAAGGTTTGCAAGGCTCTTTGGAAGAAGAAGGGAACCATACAAGATTGACATTAATTGGAAAATCAGCTCATGCTTCAACGCCAGATGCAGGAATTAATGCTGCAGTTTATATGTGTCATTATCTTGCAACTATTTCTGAGAACCAATTAGTGCATTTTGTTGATGATTGTTTTTATCAGGATAATTATGGTAAGAAACTTGGGATTGCATTTAAAGGTTTAATGGGGGACTTAACTGTTAACTTAGGTGTCCTTAATTATAAAGATGGATATGCGAGTTTAGTTGTTGATATGCGAGTTCCTCATGAAATGACAGATGAACAACTAACGATGCCAATCGTTCAACAGCTCAATAAATATGGGTTAGAAGAAACGCATGAGTTAGGGAAGGCTCTATATATTGACCCACAAAGTGATCTTGTCCAAAATTTACACAGTGCCTATGTTGAATTTACTGGTGATCATATTCATCAGCCTCAAGCGATTGGAGGAGGAACATATGCAAAATCTATGCCAAATTGTGTTGCGTTTGGTGTAGAATTTCCAGGTACTGATAATAAGATTCATCAGAATAATGAAGAAATATCTATTGATGATTTGTTGAAAGCAACTGCTATCTATGCGAAAGCACTTTACAATTTAATTAAGAAATAGGGTTTTCCCTATTTCTTATTGCTTATTTTATAGATATTATGTTATAATAATTAAGCGTCATGCAGGCGTGGTGGAATGGTAGACACGCTATCTTGAGGTGGTAGTGGGAATTCCTGTGCGGGTTCGAGTCCCGCCCTCGGCACCATATCGAAGTTCGGTAAAGCCCGTTAAGGTTCACAAAGCCTTGGCGGGCTTTACTTTTATGCTGTTTGCATGTTCATAGGCGTTCGCTGGAGTCGTGTACATCCGCCCTTTTTGCTGGTATTCTCGCTGGCATCTTTCCATACCAGCAAAAGCCGCAAAAACGGATACCAAGCTCAGAGCGTTGAAGCCCTCCGGCAAGATTCAAAAGCTCTCGGACTGTGACGGGCTGTACATCCATGTCTCACCTGCCGGGGGAAAGCTCTGGAGGCTCTTCTACCGTTTTGACGGCAAACAGAAGACTCTTGCCCTTGGCAAGTACCCAGAAGTCAGCCTTGCCGAAGCCAGAAAAAGGCGTGACGAAGCACGGGCTCTGAATGAGTCCTGCCCCTAGCTCCTCCTCTTCCGCTGTTCTCTATCTCCACAAATAAAAAAGAGTTGCGGCCTCATTCCACAACTCTTTTTTTCAATCCCATTCCGGATGCCGCAAGCATTGACGGAGCAATACCGCCACATCACGGCCGGTTTCCTTTATCATGTTCCAGCCAGTAGTGTAGTGCCGCGCAAATGGAATCCATATCCACAGGCTTGTTAAAATGCGTGTTCATGCCGCACTGCAGGGATCGCTGGATGTCGTCCGCAAAGGCGTTCGCGGACAGTGCGAAAATCGGAATACGCCGCGCGTCTTCCCTTGTCATGCCGCGTATGTGCCGTGTGGCTTCAAGGCCGTCCATAACCGGCATACGGACATCCATCAGGATAGCGGCGTATTCCCCCGGTTCGGATTCCGCAAAGAGCCCCACCGCAACCTTGCCGTTCTCGGCCCAGACGACGGAGAGATTCCTTGACTCCAGAAGCGTTTTGAGGATCTCGGCATTCAGATCGTTATCTTCGGCAATCAGGATCTTTTCATGGTTAAAACGGACTTCCTCCGGCATGGCCGGAACATCAAAGGCGTGCCTATGATGGGTCACCACCAAGAGCATATCACGCAGATGCTCCCGCAATACGGGCTTGTTGATAAAATAATCCACTCCGGCGGTACGGGCAGGGGCTTCCATCTCCCTCCAATCACAGGCCGACATGGCGATGGGGGTCGTGGCCTTTCCAACGATTTCCCTGATATGCCGGACCGTTTCCATATCGTCCATGCCCGGCGTTTCCCAATCGATCAGGATCATGCCGTAATCCCGCCGCCTCTCCCTGGCTTGCCGCACACAGACGACGCCCTCTTCGCCGGAAAGCACGAAGGCCGCTTCAACCGCCATACGGCGCAGCAGTACCGCCGTATGCTCACAGGCAGCCCTGTCATCGCCTATGACCAGCACGCGCACGCTCTCGGATTGTTCCAAGGCGTCCTTATCCCATCCGTACAGCGCCCCCTCGAACAGCCCGAGCGGTATGTCCACGGAAAAAGACGACCCCTTTCCTTGCTCGCTCTCCACGCGAATGGTCCCGTCCATCAGCTGGACGAAGCTCCTGACAATGGCCAGGCCAAGCCCTGATCCCGAAAGACCCCGCTGATCCGTCATCTCCTGCTCGAACGGCTGGAACAGCCGCGTCTGCATCTCCTCCGACATGCCCTCCCCGGTATCTTCCACAAGGAAATTAGAAAATACTCAAGTAACAAAATTTCCGTTATTGCTCATTTATCAGAGTATTTACCCTTTCAATCTTCCAGATCTCTCTTGACAGTCAACCCATTCTTTACATCAGAAAGAGTTCCTTTTTTACTTAAAAGATAATGATAAACAAGTTGATTCTGTGTAGAAACGACATACGCTTGTTCAAACTTCCATCCCAATTTAGCCATATAATTCAAAGCGTCGATCATAGAATTGAACTTTATCCTCTTCCCATTTTCATCTACAAGAAATTTATCTCTATACTGAGTCCAATAATTTATTTCTTGTCCGAAATCAACGGCAACTCTTACCTTTGTTTGCAACAAGTTATTTTCACCAACAATTTCACAATAGAGAAACTGGTTACTTTTTATAGTATCGTTCTTCTCCATTTGACCATAAGAAGCAAAAATACAGTTCACAATAATGAGTGATGACAACAATAGTTTTTTCATAAAACGAATGCTTTAATTTAATAAATATGTTTGTTATTTATAATCACTGCAAATCTACAAGGAGAATTAACGTAACAAAATAAGAAGCTGTTTAAAAACCTGTCTAATTTTTACACAGATTTTTTGAGAACTCTCTTTAAGGGAGTTTTCAATTCCGATAAAGAGCATGGCGACTTACGTGACGTAAAGGAACAAGAAAATAAGCCGTAAAGAGATTCATAAAATCCGGATATATGTTCTTTTAAAATCAATTCTGTTTATAATCGTACACATCGACAATCTTTCCATTCGATAACCGGATATAAGAAGAAAACCCCCGCACACCTTCTCGAATCTCAATAACTCTTGCACCATTAGAAGTTTTCGTATAAGTCGTCTTTCCACCAGAAAAACGTCCATAAGCCAAAGCTATACCGTTATATAATGCTATATAATCATTTCCATGATCATGTCCGGTAAACATCCCCATCACATCTCCATTCAACAGCATTGCCGCATACATTCCCGTATTTAGTTCTGGTGCACATTCCCTTTCTCTACGTTTTCCGGATTGCCTGTTTTCCCGAATATTATAAGCAACACGATACTCCGGAAGAGGGATATGAAAGAATGCCAATGCAGGAATAGGTTTTTCCCCATTCAGTCCGGTATAATAACGACTCCATAAATTATAACATTCTATTTGATCGGGAGTGAACCAAGCATACCCCTTTATAGCTTGGATAGAGGAATAACTATTAGAATCCAGCCCGTAAAGCAATAAAGCCGGTTTATCCGATAAATGACCCAATACGGGAAACACTCCATTCAAATATCCGGTCACGCTATCTACACGCACCGTATTCAAATTTAAAGGATATGAAGTAACCAGTTCAGCTACCTGTCTACGGGACAGATCCTGCTCATCATCATGATTTCCCAATGTCACAATAAAAGGAATATTCCGCCGTAATATCGGATCGAGCACACTATCCCAACCTATCCGAGCAGGACGTCCAGTTACTATATCCCCGGTCAATACGACCAAATCAGGATTTTCTAAATCCAAAACCTTTTCGATCAGATGAATGGCAGCTTTCGATTTCGGATTATTCGGGACATAATGGACATCTGTAAACTGTACAATTTTAAAATGCCCTGCCGAGTCGAATTTCAAATTTCGTCCCCAAACCGGTACAATAGCACCTAACCCAATAACAACAATAAGCCATATATATCTACCCATATTTCAACAAATCATTATCTTATTTATTATCGATAAAGATAATGTTTTTCTCTGTCTAATACTTATAGGCAGCCTAAATTTTCCAATAAAAATACTATCCGGATATTTTTATGTTTTTTTCCGATCTATAGTTATCAGTGTTCCACTCCCCAGAAGAGAACAAATTATTCTTGTAGATTTTTCTAAAACTTTGCACAGATATTTTTATAAGATATGTTCTCAAGGAAGCTTCAGCTCCGATAAGAATTCTTTTTTATTTCTCAGTAACAGGAGTCTTTCGTTCGGCAATCTCCACCAAATATACTCCAATGCAAATCAAAAGCATAGCAGAAAGTTGAGTCCAACTAAACCGATCTTGCCCGATAGATAAAGAAACAATAGTCGCTACTATCAAAATTAAATAACCGTATATGGCAACAATGGTCGTATTCAGATATTTCAATCCTACCGGTATCAGCAAATAGCTGATTACCGTCGGAAAAATAAGAACAAATAATAAAACACAAAGCGGTAACCAATGTATCGGAAGCGTTAAAACCGGTGCATCAAATTTTATAAAACAGACCATGATAAGACTTGAAAAAGCAGCTCCTGTAAATACATATTTCAATAAAGTAAACATCCCTACCGATTTCAATATTCGATTACTGATGACCAGATACACGGCATACATTACAGAACTACCCAGACACAAAAGATTTCCGGTCAAAGCATCCGATGCCAAATCATCGCTCTGTTGCGTAGAGATACAAAGTAATGCACCTCCCAAACCGATAAGGATTCCCACTACTTTCATCCACGTTACTTTTTCCTGATAAAATAAAACAGCAATTAAGAATACCCAGACCGGCTGCAAAGTCGAAAAAATAGAACTCGACACCGGTGTCGTCTTACTCAACCCGACCAAATACAAACACATATATCCATACACCCCCAAGGCTCCCAATAAAAAAATCTGAACTTTTTGTTTTCCCATAGAATGTTCCGACGGTACAAAAAAACTTATAATCCAGAACGCAACGGCAGCAAATACACAACGCAACGCAACACCTGTAAACGGGCTTATCCAGAAGGGGAGCAAATATTTCAACGCATTCATATTCAATCCGCTAAACCCTTTAGATATAACCATACAGATATTTGCTTCAACAATTTTATTTTTCACGACTCATTCCAAATTTATAGTGCAAATAACCGATATTTCTATTCTTCCGTATTTCCGCTAAACACAAAAGAATTCCGCTTCCAATATGCCCATCCGGCAGCCAAGACAGTTACAACCAAATTAAAAATAAATGCAAATTGCTGAGTATGTACTCGAAAAATAAAACCAGCCCAATCAATAATAAAAGGACATAGCAAAATCGCCAGATAATTCATCGCCATTACAAACGCCAATGCCAAAGTCACCTTTCGAGAAGATGCGGTTCTTGTCGTCTTATCATATACAACAGGCTGTATCACTCCATAACCAAAACCGGCAAAAAGACACCCCGATCCGATCCACCATTCCGACCGGGAAAGTATAATAAGACCCAAACCTACAGCGATACATAACAAACTATAAAATTCCGTTCTTTGCTTCCACCATCCGATAATTTGGTTCAAGAATAAACCTGGTGTCATAATTGCCAAAAAGAAAAGTGAAATCATTATGCCCGAATTACCGCTCGAAAAATGATACTCTTCCATCAAAAACGGTAAATTAAAGCTAACAATAATGACCAGATAAGTACAAAGTCCATAAAAAGCCATTAACTGTACGAGTCTTTTTCTATTTATAAAATCTCCCGTATCTGACTGTTTCCCTGCAACGATGGCCGATGTTCGATTACTTTCGGATATTTTTTTTGTCGTCCCCGAAGCTTCTCTTAAATAAGATGAGAGAAATATCGAAATAATCGGTAATAAATACACGATAAAGGGCAAATGCCAGTCAACCTCTGCCAAATAACCGGTTATAACAGTTGCGATTACTAAAGTGATATTCGTAATAGCCGAACTCAATCCGAACTGCTTTACCCGGTAAGAACCTTTAAAAAAACGAGTAATGAATCCGGTAGATAACGGCACGATCAATCCCGATCCAGCTCCCAGCAAGGCACTTACGGCAATCAACTGCCACATTCGATCCGAAAGCAAATATAACACCCCGCTGGCTGCAAATATTCCTAATCCTATTTGCAACAGCCGTATGTTATTCACCCGTTCGGTCAATGTTCCCGAAAGAAGTATGAACGGAATTATCAATAAAGAGGGTAACGAAGTCAGCATTTGAATATCCAGCTCCGTAGCATGAGGAAAAATCTGTGACAGTTGACCCAAGATAGGAGAAACTGCCAATCCGGGTAATGCATTCAAGGCCGAAATAGACCAGATGCCGATCAGGGTAACGAGAGGTATAGTTCCCTCTCCGGTTTTTATTTCCATATTCAGTTTTTATTCAACAATAAAAAACAAACAAAAACTTCGAATGTTTAGAGAGTCCGGCTGAATTTTGCCCAGACAAAGTTTGAAAAAAATACACCCCCCTGCCTCTCCCGGGAGGAAACTCCAACATCGTTATGGACCGGAAGAAAACACAAAAATGACCGGATAATATTTTCTCGTTTAAAGATTCAGGAAAGTTCTCAAAAATCGTTTTTTTAATAAACCCAAAATAGTGTAGCAATATTCAAAACCGGGGAACATTACGCAATTACAGGTGTTTTGACTATGATATGAATAAGTATCATATCGGCAATTTATGTTGAACCCTATAAAAACAATTCAATGATGAAAGATCAAAATTTCAGAAACGGAGATGCCAAAACCGCTATTTTCGGATCAAACGAGATGTTGCAACCCTCCCCTGTCGATAAAATTCCCGATGGTCCTACCACACCGCAGATCGCATACCAGATGGTAAAAGATGAAACATTTGCGCAGACGCAACCCCGGTTAAATCTGGCAACATTCGTAACGACTTACATGGATGATTATGCCACCAAATTGATGAACGAAGCTATCGACATCAATTATATCGATGAGACGGAGTATCCCCGCATAGCCGTAATGAATGCGAAATGCATCAATATTATAGCCAATTTATGGAACACTCCCGAACAGGCAAAATGGAAGAGCGGAGCTTTAGCTATCGGTTCTTCCGAAGCGTGTATGTTAGGCGGAGTGGCAGCCTGGCTACGATGGCGTAAAAAAAGGCAGGCACAAGGTAAACCGACAGACAAACCGAATTTCGTAATTTCTTCCGGATTTCAAGTCGTGTGGGAAAAATTCGCCCAATTATGGCAAATCGAGATGAGACAAGTTCCTCTGACTCTCGAAAAGACGACGTTAGACCCCGAAGCTGCACTGAAAATGTGTGACGAAAACACAATTTGCATCGTCCCTATCGAGGGGGTTACTTGGACAGGATTGAACGATGACGTCGAAGCTCTCGACAAGGCTCTCGACGCATATAATGCCAAAACAGGATTCGACATCCCTATTCATGTAGACGCAGCCAGCGGAGGTTTTATTCTACCATTCCTACAGCCTGAATTAAAATGGGATTTCCGGTTAAAATGGGTATTGTCAATCAGTACATCGGGACATAAATTCGGATTGGTATATCCGGGACTCGGCTGGGTTGTCTGGAAAGACGCCAAATATTTGCCGGAAGAAATGTCTTTCAGCGTCAACTATTTGGGAGCGAATATTACTCAAGTAGGTCTGAACTTCTCCCGTCCGGCAGCACAAATATTAGGTCAATATTATCAATTTATCCGACTCGGATTCGAAGGATATAAGGCTATTCAACAAAACGGCATGGAAATTGCCAAATACTTGCACCAGCAAATCGGACAGATGAAACCGTTTGTTAATTATAGCCCTGAAGTAGTCAATCCGCTGTTCATCTGGTACATGAAACCGGAATATGCAAAAACAGCAAAATGGACTCTCTATGATTTACAAGATAAACTGAAACAAGGCGGATGGATGGTTCCGGCATATACTCTTCCCGAAAACATTCAAAATTACATCGTAATGCGTATTGTTGTACGTCAAGGATTTAGCCGAGATATGGCAGATATGTTGCTAAATGACATTAACAGTGCAATTGCCGAGCTCGAAAAACTCGAATACCCGACTCCGACCCGCATTGCGCAAGAAAAAAATATCGAGATCAAAGGGTCTGTATTTACCCATACAGGCTCAGGCCGGAAAAAGAAATAATAAATATAAGAACTCTCGGGAGCTGTTCTAAGAGCCTGCCTAAATTTTCCGGCAAAAAATATTATCGGTAAAATTTAGATAGGCTCTCAAACGGGACAATAACATTCCCGGATAAAAAAACAGCTCCCGTTTTTTTAATTACAGAAAAGGTATGCAAAAGAAAATTTCCATTTCCCAAATCAAAGATGCGGCTCAAGAGGCTTTTGACCTGTATAAAACAAATACCGACGGGAAAAACGCCGATTATATCCCTTACTTGGCCAATATAAATAAAAATCTGTTCGGGATCAGTATATGCCTGCTCAATGGACAGACCATTCAATTAGGAGACACGGAATATAAGTTCGGAATAGAATCGGTCTCTAAAGTTCACACAACCATTTTAGTTCTCCGGCAATACGGAGCTCAACAACTCCTCGAAAAAATCGGAGCAGACGCCACCGGATTACCATTTAATTCGATATTCGCCATTTTATTGGAAAATGATCATCCCTCCACACCTTTGGTCAACGCAGGAGCAATCGCTGCATGCAGTATGGTAAAACCGATAGCTGATCCCGAAAACAAATGGAAAGCAATCGTCGATAACATTACCGATTTATGTGGAAGTGCCCCTCAATTGATCGATGAGTTATACAAATCGGAATCGGAGACAAATTTCAACAACCGGTCTATAACATGGCTACTTAAAAATTATAACCGCATCTATGACGATTCGACGATGTCTCTCGACCTTTATACCCGGCAATGTTCATTAGGAATCACGGCAACCCAATTATCGATATGCGGGGCTACGATTGCCAATAACGGAACAAATCCGGTTACTCGGAAACAGATATTCGACACGGCACTCTCTCCCAAAATAACTTCACTTATCGCTACCGTAGGGTTCTATGAACATACAGGCGACTGGCTTTATACTTCCGGTATTCCTGCAAAAACAGGAGTCGGAGGCGGTGTAATGGGCACACTTCCCGGATTATTCGGGATTGCAGCTTTTGCACCACCCATCGACAATGCCGGAAATTCGGTAAAAGCCCAATTAGCAATTAAACATATTATGAATAAATTAGGGCTATCGGTATTCAGTGGAGACCAAGTTACAATAGTCGAATAGGCGTAAAAAACATTCCGAAACAAACCTGTAAACAGAAATTCCTGTTTACGGGTTTGTTTCTGTTTGGGTCTGAGTAGACCTCCCTGCAGATACAGAATTGTCACTTGTTTGTTGAAGATATTCTTTTTTATCCAAATTCGCCTTCTGTACCAAACTCGTCACATATACCGTAAATATAGGGAACATCATCATTCCCAACGCGGCCAACAGCACCGAAAGCACTTTCCCCGTAACTGTTACGGCATAAATATTCGAACCCACCGTCGTCACATCCATAAAAGCCCACCACAAGGCTTCACCATAATCGGGAACAAGAGGATTCACCTTATGTTCCAATACGAAAAATATAAGACTCGAAAAATATACGGTAGCCAACAACATCGTCAGATATGAAGTAAACAGGCTCGAAGCTTTATTATAGGATAACCAGCCCACGACTATCGCCAAGGCATAGCCTCCCCGTATCAAAGGTATAAAACGTAAAAAATAACGGATTTCCGGAGAAAATGCTACATGATAATAATCAAATATATTAATATACGGGATCGAAATAATCAAAAATACAAAATGAGTACATAAATAATGAAGCTTCCGATGTGAAAGGAAAAATTCCAAGATAAAATCGAATATAAAAAAAGTACATATCCATAACTGAATTTTCAAATAACTGCCCTGTGTCAAAAAAGGCAGATTCTTGAACGTATCGATAGAGATACTTATGATCAAAAATAGAGACAGCAACAAGATAATGACATGCAAAATGCCGTATATTCCCTTCTTCTCATAAACAAAATCAGATAACGCAGACTTCATATTTATTTTTTAATATAATAATATTCAATATTGTTTTCCCTAAAAACAACCCTTCCTGCAAGTTTGTTTAACCAAAGTGGTTTTATCCGACTAGTAGCCTATCTAAATTTTACTCGGGCCAAATTTGAGAGTTTCTTTCGAAGAAGTCTTGTCGTTTTTACGAGGAGGATAGCACAGGCTATCTGACAAGTGAAACACGGAAAAAAAAATGCAAAAAAGAACTGATAATATTTCTTTATTGGAAATTTTAGATAGGCTCTAAACCAACAGTACAAGAATTTGTTATACCAAAAGCAGATATACAAATAATTTCTTTAATACATAAATTATGGCAAATATTGGAAAAACAGTAAAACTCGGAGTCTTCACTTTAGCGATCATGAACGTCACGGCTGTAGTATCACTACGGGGACTTCCGGCAGAAGCAGAATATGGATTAAGCTCGGCATTCTATTATCTGTTTGCAGCAATCGTATTTTTAATCCCGACGGCATTGGTCGCGGCAGAACTGGCAGCCATGTTTCAAGATAAACAAGGCGGAGTATTTCGATGGGTAGGGGAAGCGTTCGGTAAAAAATTCGGATTTCTCGCCATCTGGTTACAATGGATAGAAAGTACGATCTGGTATCCGACCGTGCTTACCTTCGGAGCTGTCTCTATTGCATTTATAGGAATGGATCACTCTCAGGACATGTTGTTGGCATCTAATAAAATTTACACGTTGGTCGTCGTACTGATCATATACTGGTTGGCTACCTTTATCTCCCTGAAAGGATTGAACTGGGTTGGTAAAGTCGCTAAAATCGGCGGTATGGTAGGGACTATTATCCCGGCAGCCTTGTTGGTTATACTTGCCATTGTCTATCTGGCAATGGGCGGACAATCCCAAATGGACTTCTCCGGAGACTTTCTTCCGGACTTTTCAAAATTCGACAATCTGGTATTAGCAGCCAGCATATTTTTGTTTTATGCCGGTATGGAAATGGGAGGGATACATGTTAAAGATATAAACAATCCTGCAAAAAATTATCCTAAAGCCGTATTTATAGGTTCAGCCATTACGGTTATCATTTTTATATTAGGAACATTTTCTCTCGGAATCATCATTCCTCAAAAAGATATCAACCTAACCCAAAGCTTACTGGAAGGATTCGACAACTATTTCAGCTTTATCCGCATGTCATGGTTATCGCCGGTCATCGCCGTAGCGCTGGCTTTCGGAGTATTAGCCGGAGTACTAACTTGGGTTGCAGGTCCGTCAAAAGGTATATTTGCCGTAGGAAAAGCCGGGTATCTGCCTCCATTCTTCCAAAAAACGAATAAAATAGGCGTACAAAAAAACATTCTGTACATCCAAGGGCTTGCCGTCACTCTTTTAAGCTTGCTTTTTGTCGTAATGCCCTCTGTTCAAAGTTTTTACCAAATTCTCTCTCAGCTCACCGTTCTGCTCTACCTCATCATGTACTTGATGATGTTTGCTGCAGCCATCTATCTGCGGTATAACATGAAAAAAGCAGACCGGCCTTTCCGCATCGGAAGTAAAGGCAACGGATTGATCTGGTTTGTCGCCGGACTCGGATTCTGCGGATCATTACTCGCTTTCATATTAAGTTTTATTCCTCCCAGTCAAATATCGACAGGAAATAATACCGTATGGTTCTCTGTCCTTATCATAGGCTGCATCGTTGTTGTAGCAGCTCCGTTTATCATCTATGCCGCCCGTAAACCGTCATGGAAAAGTGAAGACTCCGAGTTCGCTCCATTCCATTGGGAAGAAAATACGACAGTACCCGAAACCGGGACAACAGCTGCTACACAAACAAAACAAAAACCTGTCAATAAAAATATGACCGAATAGTATTCAATTAATTACAACAAAGGGACTGCTTTTTCTGAACAGTCCCTTTCTCTTTTCGATTCAATACAAAACTTTATTTCTTAATTCCGCCTTTCGTTTGTTTTACCAATTGAATGCTTCCGTCTGGATTATAATACAATTTATCTACACAGATCGAACGCAGATTTCCCCTTCCTGAAATAGAACAATCATGATAAAACAAATACCATTCCCCTTTATATTCCACGATAGATCCATGACTCGTACCCGAACCCGTAGCCTCCAAAATCACTCCGCGATAAGTCCATGGTCCTAACGGGCTCGTACTGGTGGCATAATGCATTCTGTTGCCATTGGGATGAGGGACATTATCAGAATAAGACAAATAATAAATACCGTTTCTCTTATGTACCCAAGCAGCCTCGTGAAAATCGGAAAGCCCCTCCATCTTACGCGGCTTTTCTGCCAATTCTACCATATTATCTTTCAGTCTGGCGCCGATACATCTTCCGCCACCGCCATAATAAAAATACGCCTGACCATCATCATCCACAAATACACAAGGATCGATCATGGCAAAAGCATCACCGAGTCCCTCGATATATCCCTGTACTTTAAAATCTTTTGCCGGATACTTGCTTGTCGCAATTCCGACTTTCCACGTATTGTTCCAATCCGTACCGCTCGGATGAGGAAAATAAAAATAATAAGTTCCATTCTTATAAGCACAATCGGGAGCCCACATAAAACCGCCCTCAGGACGTCCCCACGGCACTTGACTCGAATTCAAAATCTCCCCGTGATCAGTCCAGTTTACCATATCATCCGTAGAAAACACATGATAACGATCCATCAAGTCACACCCTCGAGGCGGATCTACGTCGTGTGAGGGATATACATACAAACGCCCGTCTTTCCATACATGGGCAGAAGGATCTGCTGTAAATATATGGGTTACAAAAGGGTTAGGGCCCAAAGTCACCGGTGCTTTTTTCTTTTTCTTAGCATCCGCTCCGGACACCTCGAAAACCGTCATTCCGGCTACTGTTACCATAAGCAATGAGACAAACAGCAATCTTTTTTTCATATAATCATAATTTTAATGTGAATTAAATAATCTCTTCATCAGTTGTAAAAACCAAAAGGTTTTTTGTTTTCAGTACCGGAAACAGGTCCTATTCTAAAATCTTTAAAAGACGGATCTCCATACAGAACGACCTCTTCTCCGGCTTTCAGGTCCAAGCTAAAAAGAGTATCGGAAATTCGATCGATCTTATATCTCCGCTTCCCTTTTTGATACAGTTCTCCCGAAAAATCACACTCGACCAAACACGGTTCTCCCGCCAAACTGTGAATACGTATCCATGCGACCTTACCGTTTTTACGAACGGCACTCACTTCAAAGGCTCCTTCTGCCAGTAAATTATCAAAGGCGAAGTCCCTCCATATTCCGGGAATCGCCGGAAAAATACGAATTTTACCGTCCCAGCTCTGCAATGCCATATCCAATAAAGCCCGAGCACCTGAAAGAGGTGTCTCTATCACCGGATTCCCACCCTCCTGATAGCAAGTATTCGGCTGCATCGACTTTTGCATAAATTCCTCCAAATAAGCTAAAGCCTTATCTCCTTCCCCGACAGAAGCATATAAAGAAGCCGCCCCTGTACGCGAATATCCTTCAAGAGCACCTTTTATACTTTGCCAATGATTTACGCTCTTAACGATCATCTCCTTACCTCCCGGTTGGTCCCGATTGACAAGATATAGTGGATAAGCCATCAACAAATGAGAATAATGTCTGTGCGACATATCATACGGTCGATTCCGACCTATCATCCAACCTTCATCCGGATCGGAAGGGAAATCTGTCAGTCTTGCATAAACATCTTTCCAACGAGAGCGCAAACTATCATTTTTGCCAAGAATAGAATCCGCTTCCAAAAGTGTTTTACACCCCCATTTCAACAACGACAAATCAAAATTGCAATCCGAGGCGCTGCCGTATTCCGGAGAATAAGTAGAAGGCAGATGAAACCGCTTATCATCTTCTTCTTTCAAAAAATGCAGATAATAGTTGACCGAACGTTTCAATATAGGAAACAACTTTTTTAAAATTTCCTTATCCATAGAATAACGATATTCCAGCCATATATTATGACAAGCCCATGTCAATAACCCGATTTCCGGACCGTCTTTCGACGCTCCGGCTTCACGTACCCATCCGACCAAATCAGAAGCTGTAGCCCGTGCTAAAGCCGCAGAATTATATCTATATTTCTGCGGAACATTTAGAATCAAATTTTTTTCTCCTGCAAAAATCGTATTGGACAAAGAGCGGGAAAGTTCCAAATGATTAGAAGGATAAGTTGTCCAATAGGAAAGCTGCACATTCAAATTCCACCATGCAGCAGGCCATTGCGTCAAAGCCATCCAAGGTCCTGTATTATCGATAATCCCCCGATCCGCACGGGTAGCCGATCCCAATTTATATAATTGTATCCAATAAAAATTCTCGATTCTCTTATCCGGTAAAGAAATAAAACTTTTCTGATAAAAGTTATTCCACCACTCCCGATGCGTTTTTTTCAACTTCGAATATGATGGTTTCAAGATTCGGTCAAGGTATTCTCGAGACAATTGCAAAGCATTATGATTAGGATAAGAATGGGCGCAAGTCACATATAGACTCCGGGCACTGCCTTTTCCCGAAATATGCCAACGGACAGCAGTCTGTCCGCCATTCAAATAAGTAAACAATGCCGTCCGGTTTTCTTCATCTACAACAGCCGAAGCATTTTCTTTATATTCCCGTACCACCTTTGAAGTATTCCCGCTTGCTTTAAACTTATCATACCGAGGAGAATTCGGAGAATCCGAGACCCATTGCCATGTAAACCCGTTTTCTCCGGACGACGCATCAGTCTTTACGATAATCCCCATATCAAGCGAATGCACAAAAACTTCAAATCGTATCGAGCCTTTATCCGTTATAATTGTCCCTGACGTCTCCGCATTATAAATATCCGTACGCATGTCACACTTCAGAATGCGACCGCACGGCTTCATCAAAAAATGTCCGATCATAAGACGGGAACGATTGAACAATATATTCCCGTCTCCTGTCTCAGGTACGGCACGATGATCGTGAACATCGCTCCGGCACACCTCAAAACGCATCGAATTACAATCTTCCTCATACACGATATACGTGCCTAACATTCCATTCCCCATAAAAGGAGACTGCCAGAGTTTCTCCGGTAAACGATTCCAAAGCAAGTCATATTTTGCCAGATAATTTTTCCAATCCAGATGTAGAAGCGTGGAACTCGCAAAAAGACATTTCGGGAATAAAAACGCAATGAATAATAGAGAGAAAAAACGTAATTTTAAATTCATAATCGTATATGTGTGTGTTTATCATTCCGGTACGAAATGAGTACAAAAAAAGAACGCAACAATTAAAATCCCGATTAAAAAAAACTTAGCAGGAAAAGATTTTATATATATATCCTGCTATTTAATCTATTTTAAGAATCTGAAAATATTCTACCTCGGTTTCTTCCCGAAAAAATTATCTGTATCGACAATTAGCAGACCGCCATTTCAAGAAAACAAATAAAATTCATAAAAGAGTAGAATCTTAGACGGTAGGCATTAAGAATACACGATAAAAACTGACCGGAAGAAAACGCAAAGAAGACCTGACAATATTTTTTTGTCGGAAAATTTAGACGACTGGCTCTTATTGCTGTTCCCCATTCTGTTCAGGGAAAAGCAGTACGACACTATTATTGTTAAAATATCGGGATATTTGTCCCGGGAGCTTTTCAAAAGAAGAGTCGTAGGAAATCGCTCCCCGCCGTGCCGAAACAATCACCAACAAACATTCATAATTCATTTGTCCGGTCAGTATCAGCAAATCTTCCCAACTGACAAGGTCGGTATAAACGGCATTTATATCTCTATGTTTCTTTCGAATATATTTACGAATATATCCCGATGTTTGCGGATGTGCATAAAAATGAATCTGACAATCTAAATGCTTACTCATACGACACAAATGGGAAATCCACTTAACAAACCCGCATTCAAATTCCGCTTTCGGAGGAACAGCAACAATAATACATTGCAAAGAAGTGACCGGAATATGAAAACGAGCTATCATAACTTGCATACACGTTTTTTTCAACAGATTTTCAGACAATGTCCCCAGAAACGAATCGACAATACTCTTCCTATGATGCAATCCGATAACAATGTCCGTTACATCATGCTCTTTTGCCGTATGAAAAATACCGGTCGCAATATTCAGGTCAAAACGCATTACGGTTTTCGGCTCTACATCCGCTTCTGTCATTATTTGAGCGGCCCTTTCCAGAGAATGTTTCCCTTGAAGTTCTTGTTTCAATGAATCGTTATCGTCATTTATAACATTAAGAGCAACAAGACTGTCTTTATCTTTTTTATCCCTTAACAACAAAGAAAAACCGACAAGCTGTTCCAAAGTTCTGGGATTAGCCAGAGGAATCAAAAATTTCTCTTTTTTCTGTACCTCTTCGCCGACCACCTCGACCGCACTATCCATTACGATACGTTTTGCGGCATATTCGGTAATAAACGAACTTACTACACATGTTACAAGAATCAATAAAATCGTACCATTCAGAACATCTTCATTCAGCAAACGCTGTCCATCAGGAAGAATAATATTATACCCTACCAATACGGCAGCTAATGTTGCGGCAGCTTGCGCATTACTCAATCCGAACATCAACTCCCGCTCGACAGCCCGCATTTTATATATCTTCTGAGTCAACCAAGAAGCAATCCATTTTCCCGAAAGAGCTACGACAATCATTACAAAAGCCACTTTAAGTGAATCAAAATGTCCGAACAACACTTTAATATTAATCAACATTCCTACTCCAATCAGAAAATAAGGAATGAACAAAGCATTACCGACAAACTCCAAGTGACTCATCAAAGGAGAAACATGAGGTATCAACTTATTTAAGACCAATCCGACAAGGAATGCGCCGAGAATCCCTTCCATTCCGATAAGTTCCATCAATCCCGCTCCCAAAAACACAAGAGCCATGACAAAGATATATTGCACAATGTTATCATTATAGCGATGGAAAAACCATCGGCAAATACGAGGGAAAAGATACATGATAAGCAAACTCAATATAACCACCTTCACAAGCAACCACACCCAAAACAGATCAGATGCTTCTTCCTTATATAAACCGCTTATTACCGCTAAGACCAACAATGTCAGTGTATCCGTAACAGCAGTTCCTCCCACAGCAATACCGACAGAGCGCTGGCTATTGATGCCATATCTGAGAACTATCGGATAAGATATCAAGGTGTGCGAAGCATACATACTGGCAAGCAGCACAGAGGTCACAAGGCTATATTCAAGTAAATGCATATTAGTCCAAATCCCTATGCCCAAAGGAAATATAAAAGCAAAAAGCCCCAATACCGTAGCCTTAACCCGGATACTTTTAAAATCCTCCATATTCATTTCCAGACCTGCCAGAAACATTATATAGTATAACCCCACTTTTCCGAACAAATCAAAACTGCTATCTTGTTTCAAAATATTGAAACCATGCTGTCCTACAAGGACTCCTGCCAAAATCAGCCCGACAATATGAGGAATGTGCAAGCGTTGCAATATCACCGGAGCGAAAAGAATGATGACAAGTACGAGAAAGAATATTAAAGTCGGATCGGTAACAGGTAACTGTAAACTAAATTCTGAAAACTGCATACTTTTAAACGGATTGCGAATCGATTTTGTAAATAACTACCCGACAGATTATTATACACCGGAACTATACTCTCCCCAATATCAAAGAATTTTACCAAAATAAAAATCCAACACCTCTTTAGCTGCAGTAAAAGGACTTTGTATCGAATGCAGAACTCTATTTTCTTTTTCTTGGAGCAACGATACGATTTCAGAGTTTTGATAAAAATGAGATTTCAACTGATCATTTATGGTTTCCAGCATCCAATATTTTGCCTGTTCTTGACGTTTATGCTCAAAATAACCGTTCTTCTTAACAAAAGCGATATATTCATCAATCATATTCCACACTTCTCCGATACCGATCTCATAGTACCCGGAATAAGTCAGCACTTGCGGTATCCAACCGGACGGAGTCGGTGGAAAAAGATGCAACGCATTGCGAAAATGTGCTTGTGCAAGTTTCGCCTTTTCAATATTACTGCCGTCTGCTTTGTTAATCACGATTCCATCAGCCATCTCCATAATTCCCCGCTTAATTCCCTGTAACTCGTCACCTGTTCCGGCCAACTGTATTAAAAGGAAAAAATCGACCATAGAATGCACCGCTGTTTCAGACTGCCCGACTCCGACAGTTTCCACAAATATGTTGTTGAATCCGGCAGCCTCACATAAAACGATCGTTTCACGGGTTTTACGAGCTACGCCTCCCAAAGACCCGGCAGAAGGCGAAGGCCTTATAAAAGCATTATCCGCAACAGAAAGTTTTTCCATCCGGGTTTTATCGCCCAAAATACTTCCTTTTGAAAGCTCGCTGCTCGGGTCTATCGCCAATACGGCGAGCTTGCCTCCTTTTTTAAGGACATGAAGTCCGAACGCATCGATCGATGTACTTTTACCCGATCCGGGAACACCGGTGATGCCTACTCGTACCGAGCTCCCTGCATAAGGCAGACATTTCTCGATTACTTCTTGCGCAAGTATCTGATGATCGGGCAAATTACTTTCTACCAACGTAACAGCCTGACTCAACACCGTAATATCGCCCTTTAAAATATGCTCGGTATATTCGGCTGCCGTATATTGCCGTCTGCGAACCTTTCTGATTTTATTTAAATACGGATTTACGGCAGGAGGCTGCGCTACCCCCTTATTAACCGCTAATCCCTCATATTTATTATCGTCTTCGATGTGTTCCATAGTAATTCTCCAATAAAATAATTGTTATTCAAATGTCGCAACAACAGGTAATGATATCGTAGGCCTTGCAGGGTCGTTCGTAATAATGAAAATGCGATGGTTCAATAAGCGGCTGCGAGATTTCGAAGGTCTCACCGTTATTTTCATATCTATCGATTTTCCTGACTGTATACTCATCTGCGGGAGAGATACGGATACGACTTGCGATTCGTTATTGACTTTGCGAATCTGGAGATTAGAAACACCAGTATTAGTCAAACTCACCGATTTAGAAGCTGCAGCGTTTCCTTTTATAGTTCCGAAATCCACTAAATCGTTACCGATTTCGAGATGAGGAGCTTTTGCAATTTGGTCGGGAGTCATTCCCGAATAATCTTCCTGAATATCTGCAGAAACAGTTATTTTATTTTGAGGCTGCGGCTTATCGGAAGAAGGCAGCTTTACCCAAAACTCATCCCGGCGGATTCCCCAATCCTTAGCCCTGTCGGCATGATAAGTTATCAATATCCGACCTTTTTGTCCCGGAGACAAAGTCTCAGGCAATACCGAAACGTCCAAATGGCGAGGAACTTTGTCAAATTCTAATGTGAGAGGCGCCTTTCCGTTGTTTATAATATCGATCTTCTCTACTTTGGTTTTATTGGTATATACTTCAAAAAAGGGAACATGTACGGCTTTCAGCCCCAAAGTCCCCATCGTATGTCCGTAGGCCGGAGCGGCACTACGTTGAACCGGAATCACACTCCCCTTAATTATCAAAGTCGTACGTTCTGGATCGGTATTGGCATACACCGAAATATTCTTCTCAAAACTACCGGGACGCCCTACTGCATTATAAGTCACTTTTATTTGCCCGCTGTCGCCCGGAGCTACCGGTTGCATCGGAAATTCAGGACGAGTACACCCGCATGATGCCGTCGCACGGGTTATTATCAATGGAGCATCTCCCGTATTCACAAACGAAAAAACACAACTTACACTCCCCAACTTCTCAGAGAAAGAGCCGAAATTATGCGTTGTCTCCAAAAAAGAGATTTTAGCGGTCTTTTGCGCATAAACTCCGGAAACGAACAAAACTGCAAATAGCAATAAGATAGTACCCCGTCTTATCATAAAATTCGTTTTTTAAGGTTTTGGGATCACAGTTCCGGTAATTAACAATACCACCCGTTCCGGCTCTCCATTGGTATATACATAAATATTTTTCGAGAAACTGCCGGGACGGCCTTTCGGCTGATAAGTCACTTTGATCTGACCTTCTTTACCGGGAGCAACCGGCTTTACCGGATATTCGGGCTTGGTACACCCGCAATTTGCCGAAGCGCGGGTAATAATCAACGGGGCATTTCCTTTATTGATAAACGTAAATATATGGGACACATCACCATTTTCCTCGGCTATCTCGTGAAAATCATACTTTGTCTGCTTAAATTCTATTTCAGCTTTTTTTTGAGCCCAAAGGACAGATGTTGCACACAACAACAAAATCATCAAACAATAAACACGCTTCATAATCGTTTTTAATTACATTAGACAATCACAAAAATACAATTTTATGTTTTAAAGACTCTCCTCTTTGCAAAGTTTATCATAAATAAACCGAAAAAGGGAAGCCTCATATAAAAGCCCGTCCGAATCTTACGACCAAAAATTATATATTTACACTCTTTTGATTTTGTGTAAAATGCAGATAGATGCTAACAAATTGGTATCTTTACCGACAAAACAAATAACAGTATGACCGATAATACAGTTCATTATTATAACCATTTGCTCGAAGTAACACAGCAAGCCCTCGTACGTATTCGAAAAAAAATCTACAGCATCGGAACTTTACGTTTGTGCTGGGTTATCCTGACTTTAACCGTTCTCTATTTTTTATGGGGATACAATACCGGAATTATTATCGGTACAATTATTGCCGGTATAGCTTGTTTTTTAGGAATGATGCGTATCCATGATCGTTTTTTTGCCCGAAAAAGTTTTTTGGAAGCAAAGATTTCCATTTGCAAAAAAGAGCTGCAACTGAAAAGATTCGATTTTGAAGGAATCGATACCGGAAAAGAATATATAGATCCGACACATGACTTTTCGAACGATTTGGATATTTTCGAAAAAAAATCTCTTTTCGCCTATCTAAACCGAAGCGCATCTCTTATCGGACAACAGAAATTAGTCGAATGGATAACCCATCCGCTAACCGATCCCGATAAAATACGCAACAGGCAACAAGCGGTCGAAGAACTTTCTTTATTGACTGAGCTCCGAATCGACTTCTTGGCAAACGGAATGACCTCCCGAGAAAGTAAAACAGATGCACAGATCATTTCAGAATTATCGGACGATTCACCGATTTATGTTTCTAAATGGCTGCGCATAATCTTGCCCTTTATCCCTTGGATTTTCGGAATTCTAATCCTGATGTGGATCTTCGGTGTCGGGACGGGAAACTATATCCTTTTCCTATTTTTAACATGTTTTTGCTATGCGACAATTCTTTCCGGACGAGTAAGCCGTACACAGAACAAACTGAACGAAGGGCTGAAGTCTTTAAATACTTACGCCGGACTTATCGAACAACTCGAAAAATCGGAATTCTCGAGTTCGCTACTTCAGAACATCCGTACAGATTTGCACACAGAGGGGATTCCCGTATCATCCCGCATAAAACAATTAGGAAAATATCTGCGTAACCTTGATCAAAGATACAATGCCATAGGATTTGCAATATTAAACGGATTTTTCCTCTGGGATTTCAAACAGTTGGCAGCAATAGAAAAATGGATACGCAACAACGGGAAATTTCTACCCGGATGGATAGAAACTATTGCCCGTTTCGACGCTCTCTGCTCTCTCGCCACATTCCGGTTCAATCATCCTGAATATACATTTCCCGTATTAAATGACAACGATAATCCGGTAATGAAAGCAACGGAATTAGGACATCCGCTGATAGAACCCGAACGATGTGTTTGCAATCCTGTAAAGATGCTGCAACGTCCCTCTTTCCTCGTAATAACAGGAGCTAATATGGCAGGGAAAAGCACTTATTTGAGAACGATCGGAATCAATCATCTTTTGGCATGTATCGGTGCACCGGTCTGTGCAAAAGAGATGCAACTGTCTCCATGCAAATTATTTACAAGCTTACGGACAACAGACTCCCTAAGCGATCAGGAATCCTACTTTTTCGCTGAACTGAAACGGTTGAAACAAATTATAGACAGACTTGAATCGGGAGAAAAACTATTCATCATCTTAGATGAAATATTAAAGGGAACAAATTCCACAGATAAGCAAAAAGGCTCTCTGGCTTTGGTTCAAAAACTGGTAAAACTCAATGCTGCCGGAGTTATTGCAACTCATGATCTGCTATTAGGAAGTTTAGCCGAAAAATGGCCGGACACTATCGAAAATTTCAGATTCGAAGCTGATATAAAAGACAATGAATTATCCTTTTCTTACAAGCTACAGCCGGGTGTCGCACAAAATATGAATGCCTGCTTTTTAATGGAAAAAATGGGAATTATCCCCAAAGAATAGAAACTTACTTAAGAATCTGTCTAAAATTTTCCAATAAATATGAGCTCTATATAATCTGTTTTTTTGAATATCAAGACAATTTAATAGCCATTATATAATCATTCATATAATAACCGTTCCCTATCGGAAAGTCCCCGCTACGGGCAACGGAAAATCCCATGTGCTCATAAAAAGACTTGGCTTTATTATTCCGGTTTACATTCAACTCTACCGTACTACATTCTCCGGGACAAAGAGATTTTACATAATCAAATACCAACTGCACGAGATGCTGCCCCACATGTTTCCCCTGAAAATCGGGAAGAACATATATTTTCTGCAAATGAAACAACGCATCTCCCTGCCGCTCGACCGAGACGTAACCGCAAGGCAAATCTCCTTCATAAGCGATGAAGAAAACATGACCGTCCTCAATCTGTTGCTGAAGACTATCAACAGAATACATCCAGTCAAACATCCAGTTAAGCTGATCGGCAGAAAGAATTTCTTTATAAGTAGGCAAAAATGATCTTTCCGCCAAATTCCTGATTAGAGGAATATCTTCTATTCCGGCTTTTCTCGAACGTATCATAATAGTTTATTTCAAAAAATCCGCTAATTCACTTACGGTCAACATTTGCTGTTCCCCGGTAGTCATATTTTTTACCGTAATTTTACCGGCTGCTATTTCGTTTTCCCCGACAAGAGCCACGTACGGAATCTTCTTTGAATCAGCATATCCCATCTGCTTTTTCATTTTGGCCGCCTCCGGATAAATCTCCGTACGAATACCGCAACGACGCAATCGGAATGCATATTCCATACAAATCGACTGTTCTTTTTCTCCGAAATTGACAAACATTATTTGCGTTGCAGACAAAGAATCTTTCGGATATAAGTCGAGCTGATTCAACACGTCAAAAATACGGTCTGCACCGAAAGATATGCCTACACCCGAAACACCCGGCATCCCGAATACCCCGGTCAGATTATCATATCGCCCGCCTCCAGTAATACTGCCTATCTGAACATCGAGAGCTTTTACTTCCACAATAGCCCCGGTATAATAATTCAGACCTCTTGCCAAAGTAAGATCGATTTCCAAAGCAGAACGCAAAGGAGACAGTTCCAAATGATCCAGAATATACTCCAATTCCGAAACACCCTTCAAACCGGTATCCGAATCGACAAGAACATTTTTCAAAGTAGCCAGTTTCTCACGATTCGATCCCTCCAGCAAAATAATAGGTTGCAACATGGCCACCGCCTTTTCCGATATGCCTTTTTCCCTCAACTCTTCGTTGACCTTCTCCAAACCGATTTTGTCGAGTTTATCGATTGCAACGGTTATATCGACAATCTTTTCAGGTTCTCCGATGACTTCGGCAATACCGCTCAATATCTTGCGATTATTTAACTTGATGGCGACACGTATTCCGAAGCGGGAATATACCTCATCCATCAATTGCAACAATTCTACCTCGTTCAACAACGAATCAGAACCGACAACATCGGCATCGCACTGATAAAATTCACGATAACGGCCTTTTTGCGGTCGGTCGGCACGCCAAACCGGTTGTATCTGATACCTCTTAAAAGGAAAACCGATTTCATTCCGATGCATGACGACAAAACGGGCAAAAGGAACGGTAAGATCATAACGCAAACCTTTCTCACACAACATGGAGGCAAGTTTATTCGTATTACGAGCAGACAGCTCCTCATCCGTCACACCCGAAAGAAAGTCTCCGGAATTCAGCACTTTGAACAACAGCTTGTCACCTTCTTCTCCATACTTTCCCATCAAAGTAGAAAGATTCTCCATCGCGGGGGTTTCGATCTGTTGAAATCCGAATAAATGGAAAACTTCGCTGATCGTATCGAATATATAATTCCGTTTCGCCATCTCTTCCGGAGAAAAATCCCGGGTTCCTTTAGGTATTGCAGGTTTTGTTGCCATATTTTTATTTTGAAATCCCCGAACAGGGACATTAACAATCAAAAGTACTTATATATATGATTGCAAATATACGACTTTTTTATTTTTACGATATACGGACATATAGATAAACTTTTTAACCTTCGGGACTTCCCGTTCCAAAACCTGCTTGAATCTTGCACAGACATTTTTGAAAGTCGTTTTCGCAGATACCTTTCCATTCCCATAAGGGACACAACAGCTTACCTGATGTATAGAAACCGAAAAAAACACAAAGACTCCCTGATAGTATTTTTATTGGAAAATTTATACATATTCTCAACCGGGCTCTTAAAAATAATGCTTATATTCGTATTTTAAGTTATAAACATAAAACCGAAAGCTATGAAACATTTTCCGGAATCAGAACTAATTATCAACCAAGACGGAAGTGCTTTTCACTTGCACATACGTCCCGAACAATTATCGGATAAAATCATTCTGGTAGGCGATCCCGGCCGGGTAGATCTTGTAGCGTCATTTTTCGACACAAAAGAATGTGATATAAGCAGTCGTGAATTCCATACCATAACAGGTACTTATAAAGGGAAACGCATCACCGTCGTTTCTCATGGAATAGGAACAGACAATATCGACATTGTTGTAAACGAGCTGGATGCTCTTGCCAACATCGATTTTGAAACCCGGAACGAAAAGCCTGAATTCAGGCAACTGACAATGGTGCGTATCGGAACTTCGGGAGGTTTGCAACCACATGTCCCCATAGGAACATTCGTCATATCAGAAAAATCGATCGGTTTTGACGGAGTATTGAATTTTTATGCCGGGCGCAATGAAGTTTGCGATCTCGAATTCGAAAAGGCTTTCTGCGATTTTGTCGAATGGAACTCTCTTTGGGCCGCTCCTTATGTAATCGATGCAGACAAAGAACTGGTAGAGCAAATCGGGAAAGGCGAGATGGTAAAAGGTGTAACGATTTCTGCAAACGGGTTTTACGGACCTCAAGGACGGGAACTGAGGGTTCCTCTGGCAGACAAGAACCTGAATAAAAAAATAGAAGCGTTCAAGTATAAAGACGGACATGTGATCACTAATTACGAGATGGAAAGCTCTGCTCTTGCCGGGCTATCCAAGCTTATGGGACATAAAGCCATGACCGTATGCACGATTATCGCCAATCGCGTAGCCCACCATGCCAATAGCAATTATAAAAATTCGATCAAAGATCTTATCGAAATAGTTTTGGATCGTATATAACAAGACGGACTCTTTTCTTTAGAAAAGAGTCCGTTATTTTTTCTTCGAAGAGAAATTTCATCATTTAATTTCGATCTCTTCTTTCAGATCTATCTCACTGTTATTCCCATCATAAAATTTATATTCCAGAAACGCGAGAGATTGATTCGGTATCAACTTGAAGCGGAATGCATATTTGCATCTCCATTGCCATTTCAGGGAAAAAAATCCCTTATTAATAAACGCCGCAATAAAAGGATGTACATGTAAAGAGAACTTCTTTACTTTGAGCTTATGTACTAAATAAGATATCTTATCTTCAAGACGGTCGGTAAAAAGGATTGAAGGGCGAATCGTACCCTTCCCATAACAAGTAGGACAATCTTCACTGGTATTTATATCCAATGCCGGACGTACCCTTTGACGGGTAATCTGCATTAATCCGAATTTACTTAACGGCAAAATGTTATGTCTGGCTCTGTCCTGTGCCATTAATTCTTTCATCCGGTCATACAACTTCTGACGATTATCAGGCTCCATCATATCGATATAATCGATAACGATAATCCCCCCCATATCTCTCAGTCGCAATTGACGGGCAATCTCCTCTGCAGCGGCAAGATTCACATCCAATGCGTTACTTTCCTGGCCGGCGGTCGATTTTGACCGATTACCGCTATTCACATCGATGACATGCAATGCCTCGGTATGTTCTATAATCAGGTATGCCCCGTTCTTAAACGAAACCGTTTTTCCGAATGAAGATTTTATTTGTTTGGTAATAGCAAAGTTATCAAAAATAGGGAGATTCCCCTTATACAGTTTGACAATATCCTTCCGTTCGGGAGCAATCAAGCTCACATAATTATAGATCTGCTGATAGGCATCCTCATCATTGACATATATATTTTCAAACGACGGACTGAAAATGTCCCTCAAAACGCCCACCGTACGACCGGTTTCTTCAAAAATAAGAGAAGGAGTTTTAGCCTTTTGCAATTTTACCAGACAATCTTCCCAACATTTGACCAAAGTCTTTAACTCATTGTCCAGCTCGGCAACTCGTTTATTTTCTGCAACAGTACGCACGATTACTCCAAAATTCTTTGGCTTAATACTCTGTATCAACTGTTTCAGACGCGCTTTTTCCTCGTTAGACTTTATTTTCTGAGAAATCGAGACCTTATCGGAAAAAGGCAGCAACACCAGAAAACGACCTGCAAAAGAAATTTCCGCAGTCAACCGAGGGCCTTTGGACGAAATCGGTTCTTTAGATATTTGCACCAAGATTTCTTGTCCCACTTTAAGCGTTTCGCTTACCGTACCCTCTTTATCGATCTCCGGCAACATGTTAAATTTCGAGATCGACAAAACCCGCTTACGATCCGAAAGCGACTGCTTAATAAACTTCTCGCATGAGTTAAATTGAGAACCTAAGTCCAGATAATGAAGAAAAGCATCTTTTTCATAACCTACATCCACAAACGCGGCATTTAGTCCAGGCATCAGCTTCTTCACCCTTCCCAAATAAATATCGCCTACCGAAAACGATATATTCCGGGCTTCTTTCTGCAACTCTACAAGACGTTTGTCATCGAGCAAAGCGATCGAAACCTCCTTGGGTTGGACATCAACTACTAATTCAGTGGACACATCAATACGTTTTAGGTTATTGTTAAATGCTAAATACAAATAATACGACTTGTTAAAACAGAGGACTATAAAGAACAAAGAACAAACTTTTGAATGTTCTTCCATAAGTTTGCTCTTTGGGTTCTCTGTTTTTTATGAAAAGACAGACATTATTTTTTCTTCTTATGTCTATTCTTTCTCAGTCTTTTTTTGCGCTTATGCGTGGACATCTTGTGTCCTTTTCTTTTTTTTCCGCTTGGCATGATCTTATGCGTTTAAATAATTAATACTATAATAAATTACTTCACTTCTCCCATGAAAGTTTTAGCAGGTTTAAATGCCGGGATATTGTGTTCCGGAATAATAATCGTCGTATTTTTAGAGATATTTCTTGCAGTTTTCTGAGCTCTTTTTTTCACAATGAAGCTTCCGAATCCTCTCAGATACACATTATCACCTTTTGCCAACGAGCTTTTTACCGAATCCATGAATTGTTCTACTGTTGCCAGAACGAGCGCTTTTTCAATTCCTGTGTTTTTTGAAATCTCGTTTACAATGTCTGCCTTAGTCATTTTTCTACGATTTTTTTATTATGATTATATAATTCTTTGTTTATAATTTTTTGGCTTGCAAATATATAGCTTTTTCTTTTCACAAGAAAAAGAAACTCCCATATTTTTACAAAAACCATTATTTCTCCATGTTCCGAACAGAACGTGACTGCAAATATCGTAATAATTTTTCAAACAAACACCCTTATATACAATAATTAAAGAATATTTCACCCTTGGAGACCGTCTAAATTCTCCGACAAAAAATATTATCCGGTCATTTTTGTGTTTTCACTCGTCAGATAGTGAGTTATCTGACGAGTGAAACAGAAAATGCACATAATCAATATTCAGGATAAATAGTCGACACTGTCATAGTATAGTCGTGACCGGGATTATCGATATCTTTAAAAGTTATATTAATAAAAAGCCCACTACCATATCCATATGGGGCAATACCGTATGGAATGTTATATATAGACGACGAACCACTATCTCCGGCTCTTTTATAGCCGATATGTTCATACGTATCCTTTTCGGTTGCATAATTGTATATATGCACAGTAACTTCGTATGTACCACTTGCAATAGTGTAATCTATCTTACATCTATCTCTTCCAGCCCGTACAACCTCTGCATTTACATATTTACCGAAAGTAGTTATTTCAGTCTCCTTGTAATAGGTTACTTTCCCGTTTTCTTCTGTATATGGACGCAAATAATAAGTGGTGGCATCTTCCAACCCGCTTAACAATACAGCATTTCCCTTAGGATCAACTTTCGACTGTTGAGTGGTCTTATCCTTAAATATAGTAGGGTGCGGAGAAGTACCATAGCAAATGCCTGCTTTCAGGTATTTGCTACTACTCGTATAATTTTCCGGATTTTTGTATTGTAATTTATACTTTAAATAATCTTCAACCCTATTAGTACCAATATTATTCCTAGCAACCTCTTCAAATGAGACGTATAAAACATCGCTTTCAGATTCTTCTGTTCCGCTGCTGCCTCCGGGCTTGTTTTCCGTTCCGTCTTTATCGGAATAGAGGTATGTTTCGTAAGAGTATTTTCCTGTCTGCTGATTGTATTGCCGCCATTCCAATTCATTCTTGATGAGAAGATCGACTTCGTATTGTTTTGTCGTTCCTTGATCGGAGGTCAGGTAAATCAGGCTTGTGGCAACATCTATCCGATATGAGCCTCTCTCTTCCCGATAGCCGTTGTCGTTAGTGACAATCAGATATGTTTTGTCCGGATAAAATGTCAGATACTTCTCCGAACTGCGGAGTTTCCAGGAGTTGCATAGATAGGAGAAATCTACGTCTTCATCTCCGGTAGCCTCATCATCAAAATCGGATAAGTCACCGGTATCGAACGTAAAATAACCTGATGCTTCCTGTTCGTATGTATTGCCATCCGAGCTGACTTTATCCGTACCGCTGAATGTTCCACCATGTTCCGATGTGAAAAGGATATTCAGTTCTTCGGTATGTCGGACTTGCTTGTCCAATATGGTTATCGTATAGCTTATTTTGAGTTTTGCCTGATTGTTTCCGGTTTTGTCATATCGACAACTTAAATTACCGAGTTCCCAATCTTGGGCGACCATTTTAAGTTCGTTTCGTGTTTGCAGTATCTTGACATACCAATTATCCATATCGGAGTTCCTGCTCAAACACAAGTCTTTCCCTATGATAGAGGCGGGGGCGTAGCCTGTGTGTTCATTCCCCGCTCCGTCTTCATCTCCGCATGCTATCATTAGCAAACAAGTACAAAACAGAAAAAATTTTATTGCTTTCATATCAGAATGATTTTAGTGTAAATGTTCCGGTTATATTCGTTTTCGTACCATTCGCATTCGTTTGTGTCCCGTTATAGTTTCCGCCCGAGTCCGAGGTAAAAATCAAATCGATTTGAAATGAGAATTTGGAATAGTGATAACTACCGTAATACGGGATATATGTCTTTTTTGTAGCATTAAAAGTGTATGTCGCCAAATTCTTCCCTGTAACGGTATAAGAATAGGACGGGGCATACTTGTCGTAATCTACGGTGACGTTATTTACCGAGACTCCTTGTTTAAAATGTTCGTTATCCAATTTGACCGAACCGTCTTTATTCTTCAGGACAAGTGTTTTGTTGATGATATTTTCGGGAGCATATCCACCGGATATCCCGTTTGTTCCTACCTCGTCATTCGAGTCTTCTCCACCGCAGGATGATAGTGAAATCAGGCAGCATTGCACTGCCATGATTCCGATTATGTATAAAAGTTTTGTTTTCATCGTACATTATTTATATACTTAATGCATTAAAAGAAAAAACTTCCTGTAAAGGGGACACTTTCACCATTTGTATCTGCTCGTGTTCCACTGATATTTCCAGATGAACTTGAAGTGAAAATCAATTTTATTTGATATATATATTTCAAATTATAATAGGAGTCATATTCTTTTAAGAAGTATTCCGCCAATCTCAACCCCGTAACAGAATAAGAATATTCTACTAAATTCTCATCTATTAAGCCTTCCGATTGGCTCAGATGCTTTATTGTCAAAACATCGATTTTTGTACCATTATTTGTACTTGGATATAACCAAAGATGTTTATTTATTATATTATCAGGCGCATAAGCAGATGTTGTCGTAAAAGAATTCATCTTGCTATATACGGTTTTACCTTCTAATCGGGCAAACAGCCTTACATAATAGGTCGTATTATTGGATAATCTTTCTATACGATACATCACGCTATCTCCCGATACAGTGATTACTTGGTCTGCTACCGTCGGATTCGGACTTGTCGAATAACAAATTCCGCGCGAATCGAATTTTACGCCTTTTCCATGAATCCCACCGTTAAGATAAGCTGAGGTTTCTGTTATAGAGCTAAACCGAGGGGTACTGAATGATACTCTGTCGTCCGTATCTTCTTCCGAATTTTCCGAACCGACTTTCGTATATGTTTCCGTATTTCCAAAATTTATATCTTCTGCTACGGCAAGTTCGAGTTCGCTTTCTGTCAATAAGCAGACTTTATAAGTTGTCGGTTCTTTTTCTCCTTGTAAAGTGATATATATTTCTCCTTTTTTGCCATTATATGAATATGTTCCCGGAATCGAATGAGAAGTCCCGTCAACCAGTTCTACGGAATAGCTTCCGTCATCACCGAAGGTTATATATTTCTTTACACCGTCACCATAGATATATTCCCATTTCCCTATCAGAAAAGTGAAATCTACTTTTTTATTCTCACCGCTACTGCTCCCAATGTCCGAATCCTTATCGCAAGATACCAGCAAACCGCTAATCAGCATGATTCCGATTAAATACAAAAATTTCATTTTCATTTTAATATAATTTAAGTAATTACTGTTGAGTTACCTTTATAAAAGTATCCTTTTCGTATGCCTCATAATTTCCATTCTTACTATAACTATCTAAAATCAACATCGATTCATTCAATTCTACTACGTTTACAAACGGTACCAATTGCTCATAATCTCCATTCTCTTCAAACTTGAGAATCAATTTATTTTCGAATAATTGCCAAGACCCTACAACACTGCTTGCTGGTGCTTCTTCCGGTTTATCATAAATATTGATGACAGTTCCATCGGGAAAAAATATATATTCACTTCCATTATCAATATCCATATCCCATTCTTCATTATTTTCGGGATTGGAAAAACTATGATAATATCCTTGTGAATGGACTTCGATCCAATGCCCGACCAAGCCGTTATTTTCTTCTTTCTTTAACGTAAACGTATGTCTCGGCTCACCGGGATAAAAGGAATCTCCCCACATCACATAGGGACAAAGTGTATATTCGACATCATCCTGCAAGTTATCGAACGAACATGTCAACGGATTTGAGAAGTCCTCATTCAAAAAATAATTTACAGGTTTAGAATAGGAATCGACCTGATCCCCTTTATATAAAGCCACCCCTACGGCAGCTCCGAATAACAGGTCACGTCCCACAGAATAGTCGGCTGAGACCGATTTACGATCTTTATCGATCTTAATATTTTTATTCTCAAAAACAGGGAAAAGATATGATTCTTTTTCAAAAAATGATTTATCCCAAATAGGAAATTCCGCTCCTTCTCCAAAAATTTGAGCATCTACTTTCGCCCCAATTTTTATCCCTAACCCGGCCTTAATTTTTGAATCTTTGTTTTTTCTAAACAAATCCGTATCAACCAAATCGATGACAAAATTCCCTGTTTCGTTCAGCCCGAATTTAGGTTCGATGGCAATTTTCATATTTTCATTATTAAACAACCTCAATTCGATAGCCGTTGCTATTCCCGCAAAGAAACCGCCATTCAACGATATACCGGCCGTAGTTTTAAAACCGAAATCATCATCACCGCTGTTCCAATCCCGCGCATTTCCACTCCATATTCCGTCTTTATATTCAATAGCACCGATCGTCTTCTTCGCATAAGTCATACCTGCATCGACGGATATTTCACCTTCTCCCTCCACAATTCCATATAGCTGCAATACCGGAGAGATAACAATATTACTTAAAGAAGCGGATAGCGGTATCTCATTGCCTATCGGATGCCTCAATTCTAATCTCTTTTCCGCCGACAAACTGAAATTCAAATCACCTGAGACCTTAGATTGCAGAATTATATACCCATAAGGAGGTTTATGAGCACGGTTATTAATATCGATATGAATATCCAGCTTAAAACCCAGACTGGCCGTTCCGGTAATCGATGCGGAGTTTTGCTTGAATGTTACGGATTGTTCCATACAAAAAAATCCATCTTCATCTTTCCGGACCGAAACGCGGGTAGCAGGCACTAAATCGACACTTTCTTTTATAACAAGCCTGTCAAACACGGCATCTAAAGGAGCCGGCTCTGTCTCGACCTTATACCGACCCGCTTCCTCCGTTATTTGAGTAACCCTACCTAAAAAACCATAGGGCAGGTGTTTTGATTTTTCAGATGTGAAAAGGATTTGACCGATCGACGGGAGATCTTTACCCTCTATCGTATTCTCAAAAGAGAGGACAGCCCCGTCAACAGTAACTATGGCATTGATTTGTCGCTCGTTTAACACCACCGTATTCTCACTGAATACCGTCTCGACAGAATCAGACTCTTCTATATCCCCGGTCTCTTCTTTCGAACAAGAACAGATGAAAAGGACAAAAAAGAAAATAAATAATTTTCTTTCCATTGCTTTCAAGCAAAACTTCATGCCCTAAATTCCCGAACCGGCGATTAAACATAAAGACACAAAAAAGCGTGGGAACTTGCCAGTTTATCTAATAAGAGGTATCGCCAAACACCTATGCAGAAATAAACAGCCAACCCACGCTCGACCGTATATACTCACTCACGTGACTATATGGCTAAGCATGAACGTTTGCACTGTTATATCCTTCTGCTTATTCGAAAATTGGCGATTTTCTTATTAAGGATAAAACTAAACGCTTTTACCAAATATGTATTGTCGAAACAAAGCCGACGCTTTCAACGACACGACAAAGATAGTGATTATTTGCGTTTTAACAAACGTTCATGAGAGTTGGCCACAACAAAATGATAAAAAAACATGCAAAATTTCACACAAATATTTTTACAAACAAATTCAGCAAACAATAAGGAGTGTTATTTTGCAACAAAACCGGTAATAGCAAATAAATAAGAGCCTCTGATCAAAATATGTCTGAACAATACCTGACCAAATGCTCTTTCACAAAATTTAAACAGACCTATTAAAATAAAGTTTGCAAATTATCTTTCTGAAATTATGAGTTTTTTTATGAATTGCATTATCTTCGGGAAATTAAAGATTAATTTATGGAAATTATCATTATTCTTATTCTTATCATTTTAAACGGAACTTTATCTATGTCGGAAATCGCCCTCGTATCGGCAAGGAAATCCCGACTTGAGGCTGACGCCAAACGGGGTAGTAAAACTGCCCGTACTGCATTAAAATTGGCTAACGAGCCTGACAGATTCCTTTCTACCATTCAAATCGGGATCACTCTCATCGGAATTCTTACCGGTCTTTATTCCGGAGAATCTTTTGCCGGAAACTTTGCCGTAATAATCGCCCAAATAGAGCCGTTAGCTCCATACTCATTAGCCATAGCCAAAATTATAATCGTTACGATCGTCACCTATCTGACTTTAATCATCGGGGAACTTGTCCCCAAACGAATCGGTATGGCAGCAGCCGAACGTGTTGCCCGCATCGTATCCAAGCCGATGTATTTTATATCGAAAATTGCAGCTCCGTTCGTAATATTATTAACAAAAAGTACAGCCTTAGTTTTAAAATTATTAGGCATAAATCCCAATGAAGAAGGGAAAGTCACCGAAGATGAGATTAAAGCGATTATCAGAGAAGGGACTGAAGACGGTGAGGTACAAGAAGTAGAACAAGATATCGTCGAACGGGTCTTTAATTTGGGAGACAGAAATGTCGGCTCTATCATGACTCACCGAAATGAACTCACATGGATAGACATTTCTACCGATAAAGAAACTTTGAAAAAAGAGATAAGCCAAAATTTTTATCATGTATATCCCGTATCCGACGGAAAATTGGATCATGTCGTAGGTATACTTCAATCAAAGGACTTGTTCGGAAAAATAGACTCTCCCGATTTTTCAATTTGGCAGCATATCATCCCACCGCATTATATTCCCGAAACGATGAGCGTATATAATGCACTGGAAAAAATGAAAAAAGAAAGGATAAAGTACGGTCTGGTAACAGATGAGTTCGGAAGCATTCAAGGAATCGTCACTTCGGGAGATATTATGGAGGCCTTGCTCGGCGCACTTCCCGAATTGGGAGAAGAACCGGATATCGTTGTCAGAGAAGACGGGTCATGTCTCGTAGACGGACAATGTTCTTTCTATGACTTTTTAGCACATTACGACCTCGAGAATCTTTATAACGATTTCAACTACAACACTTTAAGCGGGCTCATCTTGGGAGTTTTGGAACATATCCCTTCTACGGGAGAAAAATTCCAATGGCAAGGATTCGAATTCGAAATTGTCGATATGGATTCTGCCCGCATCGATAAAGTACTGGTTACTCGTATCAACGATCAGGAAGAAGACGAATAAAAAACACGTTTAAGACGATCAATTTTTTAATTCATATCGTTTTCCGTTCCAAGAATATTGTAACGCCTCTTTTTTCAAAAAAGGGGCGATTTGTTTATAAATCTCATCCGGAAGATAATCTTTTATCGTACAATCAACCGTCAATACATCATTATCCGGAGAAAAACGATATTCGGCAAGCATCATATCTACCATTCCCAAAGCCTCATCTCTGCCGGAAACTTCTTGAGCGACAAAAAAATCGGCATTGACAGGAAGCTGTAGAAAATCTTTCGTGTCGAGAAGCTGCCACTGTTCATCATAAAAGCTTATCCGACTATCGCATGCGGGAGCGCACACCGTACGAACTACCGCAATAATATCCGCCGTATCTTTAGACAAAACACATATCTCCATTTTAGAGACATCAGAAAGAGATACAGACATATATTTATCCGACATCGCCGTGATCTCGGAATTTCCGCCCAAAGCATTCGTAATGCCGCCTTTCTGTCCGTGTTGAAAAAAATCTATCATATCCTTACGGCGGTTCGGCTCTATCTGAAGCAACAATTCTTCCGGCATAGAGACAAAATAAGCGGCGACTTGTTGGGCTTTCAGCCCCGATATACATAATAGAAAACAAAAAGCAAGAATAACTCTGTTCATAACATCTTTCTTTGAGAAACAAAGATAAACAATAAAAACGAGAAGACGGTAAAACGAAAAAAGAATAAAGATATAACTCTTGTTTAAATCTTGTCCGACAGCCATCTGCCGTGATCGAAAACGAGTAACAAGATATCTACCGGCTTCCCAAATAGAGAAAATACATACCGATCAATACCAATATCAAATCGATAGCTTTATCCTTGATATTCTTCTCCCGGAAAAAGAATACACCGAAGACAAAACTAACTACGACTCCGCTACGTCTCGCCATAGAGACTATAGAAATCATGGAATCGGGAAAACTCAGCGCATAGAAATAAACAAAATCTGCGACAACAAGAAACAGGGAAATAAGAAAAATACTGTTCCGCCACCGAAACGGCGTAGTCTTTTTTCGATGAGGATACCACAAGAACAGTAAAATAAAAAACATGATCACCATTTGATAATAGGTGTACCACACTTGAACAGTCATACGGTCAAAACCGTTTGACATCAGATATTTATCATACAGCCCGCTCATCGATCCCGTTATAGTCGCCAGAACAATAAACCATATCCAACGATTATGAACAAAGCTGATTCCTTCTTTTTTCCCGGCAGACGACAACATAAAGAAAGAGATGATGGCGATCGTAACCCCGATCCACTGATACAAATTCAACCGTTCTCCAAAAACCAATAAAGCGCCCAACAATGTAAGAACCGGCTGGGATGCTTTGATCGTTGCTGCAATCGTAATAGGCAAATGCTTCATCGCATAATATGCAAAAATCCACGAAGCCAATACGATTACGGCTTTTAATATTATAAAAAGATGCGTTTCAAAAGAAACTTTGGGAACATATACAAGGGTATCCTGCATCATTTCCGGACAGAAACGAGATAATAAAATAACAGGAAGAAACAACAAACTACAAAATACCGTATTCAGAAAAAGTACGGGAATCACAGCGTTTCCTTCCAACGCCATCTTTTTAAAAACTTCATACATCCCCAAAAGGGTTGCCGAAATAAAAGCAAATGTAAGCCACATATCGATTAATCATTCAAAAACATAACGTCTCTGCGATCACAAATTTTCTCAAAAAACATTCTCGAAAGAAAATCACAAACCTGACCCGAACAAGACTTAAACAGACGCTAAAATTGCACATCGAATATTTCTTCAGGATATTCTATATTCACAAGAAAGAGAGCATTCCCGGGAGCTGAAGTTCCGGCTTTGCAACGATTCTTGTCTTCTATAACCTGACAAAAATCCCCGACCGAAAGTCGCCCTCTTCCCACATCATAAAGAGTGCCGACAATCGCTCTCACCATATTTCGTAAAAAACGGTCTGCCTTAATTTCAAACACCCACAAATCGTTTTCTTTTTTCCAACAAGCCTTCATAATACGGCAATTATTGGTCTTCACATCGGTATGCAACTTACTGAAACTTGTAAAATCGGTATAACGGAACAAACAAGAGGCTGCCTCATTCATCTTTTCAAAGTCGAGATTTCCATGATAACGCCAAGCATACATCCCGAAAAACGGATCTTTACGGTCGATCAGATAATAACGGTAAGTGCGGGACAAGGCATCGAACCGACTATGAGCATCCGCCCGTACCGGAACGATTTTATAGACAGAAATATCAGAAGGCAATACCCGGTTCAACTTCTCTACTAACCCTTGAAGATCCTGAAGCACATCTTCCGTATCAAAATGTGCGACCATCAAACGGGCATGTACTCCGGCATCCGTTCTTCCCGCCCCGACAATCGGAGTCTCTCTCCGTAATAATAAAGTCAAAGCTTCCTCTATACGCTCCTGTACTGTCACACCATTAGGTTGTACCTGCCAACCGTGATATCGAGTACCGTTATAAGCCAAATACAAAAAATAACGTTGCACTGTAACCTCTCCTTTGATCTGTACCGCTTTTTATCAATCTTTCTCAAGATAGGTATAGCCGTATAATCCCGATCTGTAATTCGATAAAAACTCACGTCCCTCCTCCGGTGTTATAATACCGGATTTCATAGAAGTCGTTACCCAAGTCTCTACACTCCGGACCATCTTTTTCGGATTAAACTGTACATAATCCAACACTTCTGCAACCGTCTCCCCGTCAATTACCTGTTCGATTTCATAATGATCTTTATACACGCTTACATGCACTGCATTCGTATCTCCGAACAGATTGTGCAGGTCTCCCAGAATTTCTTGATAAGCCCCGACAAGAAACACTCCTATATAATAGGGATCTTTAGTAAGGCTATGTACCGGAAGGTGATAATTAAAATTCCGGGTAGAAATAAAGTTATCGATTTTACCATCCGAGTCGCAAGTTATATCCTGTATGGTTGCGGTACGTTCAGGTTTCTCATCCAACCGGCTTATCGGCATTATCGGGAATATCTGGTCTATCGCCCAAGAATCAGGTAAAGACTGGAATAATGAGAAGTTACAGAAATACTTATCCGGCAACATTTTGGCAATCTTCTTCAATTCTTCAGGAGAATGCTTTATCTCATTAGCCATTTCATATACTTCGCGCGCTATCGACCAAAAAAGACGCTCCACTTGGGCACGGGTACGTAAATCGAGCATTCCGAGTCCGAACAAGTCGAGAGCTTCCTCCCGTATTTGCAGGGCATCATGCCAAGTTTCGATAAGGCGGGGTTGATTCATTGTATCCCACAATTTATACAACTCCTGAACCAATTCATGATCTTTTTCCGAAACAGACTCATCTTCTGACCACGAAGGTAAAGTCGTCGTTTCAAGAACTTCAAATATAAGGACAGAATGATGGGCGGTCAGGGAACGTCCCGACTCCGTAATAATATTAGGCTGAGGAATATCGTTCTTCACACAAGCATCCACTAATGCAGAAATAGAGTCATTCACATATTCCTGTATCGAATAGTTCATACTGCTCTCGCTCGAAGAAGAGCGAGTCCCGTCATAATCGACTCCCAATCCGCCTCCGATATCGACAAAATCGATATTGAAGCCCATATTATGAAGCTGTACATAGAATTGAGAAGCCTCGCGTAGAGCATTTTTTATACGACGGATTTTGGTAACCTGACTACCTATATGAAAATGTATCAGATGCAAGCAATCTTGCATTTTATTCTTTTCCAGGATATCCAATGCTTCAAGCAATTCGCTGGAATTAAGTCCGAATTTACTGACATCACCTCCCGACTCTTCCCATTTGCCGCTACCCGAACTCGCAAGTTTTATACGAATACCGATATTCGGACGTATCTTCAACCGTTTAGAAATAGAAGCGATTAATTTCAGCTCATTCAATTTTTCCACCACCAGAAAAATACGACGACCCATTTTTTGCGCCAACAAAGCCAACTCGATATAATTCTCATCCTTATAACCGTTACAGATTATCAGGGAATTTTCATCGATATTAATAGCCAAAACAGCATGCAATTCAGGCTTAGACCCCGCCTCAAGTCCGATATTGAATTTTTTACCGTGGCTAACGATCTCCTCCACTACCGGACGCATCTGATTTACTTTTATCGGATAAATGATAAAATTCTGTGCCGTGTAGCCATACTCCTCCGCAGCCTGCTCAAAACATTTTGAGATTTTTTCGATCCGGTTATCCAGAATATCCGGAAAACGTACCAGAACAGGTGATGTAACATCTCTTACCTGCAACTCATCCATTAACTCCTTCAGATCGACCGAAGCATTCCCCTCACGAGGTGTTACCGCCACATGACCCTTGTCATTAATAGAAAAATATTTCAGCCCCCATCCGTTAATATTATACAGCTCGGCCGAATCCTCAATACGCCATCTTCTCATTCTCTTTTAATCTGAAATGTTTTATAAATTAATAACGAACTTAATTACAGAAAATTAAACCATTAAACACTCTAAACGGTTTTTATAATTATCAAGTGGGCAAAAATACTTATAAAAAATGAAAGGGAAAAGAAGAAACCTAAATTTATCGGGTTCTATCATGATATTGCAGACCAGAGTGTTTTCACATATTTTTTTTTAAGTTTCGGATGTTTCGGTTTGTAAGAATTTTAGTACCTTTGTGTAGTTTTTATTTATTAACGCAAATACATTAAAAAAATGGTTAGTTACAAAGATTTAGGCCTCGTAAACACCAGAGAGATGTTTGCTAAGGCTATTAAAGGTGGCTATGCGATTCCGGCTTTCAACTTCAATAATATGGAACAGTTGCAAGCTATTATCCAAGCTGCAGTAGAAACCAACTCTCCGGTTATTCTTCAAGTTTCAAAAGGAGCTCGTCAATATGCCAATCAGACGTTGCTTCGCTATATGGCTGAAGGCGCAGTTGAATACGCCAAAGAATTAGGTTGTAAAAATCCTCAGATCGTTCTTCATCTTGATCATGGAGATTCTTTTGAATTATGCAAATCCTGTATCGACATGGGATTCTCGTCTGTAATGATCGACGGATCACACCTTCCTTACGACGAAAATGTAGCGCTTACTAAGAAAGTAGTAGAATACGCTCATCAGTTTGATGTAACCGTAGAAGGAGAACTCGGTGTATTGGCCGGTGTAGAAGATGAAGTTTCTGCAGAACATCACACCTACACCAAACCCGAAGAAGTAGTAGATTTCGTTACCAAAACCGGATGCGACAGCCTGGCTATTTCTATCGGGACATCTCATGGTGCTAACAAATTCAAACCGGAACAATGTACCCGTAATGCTGACGGAATCCTCGTTCCTCCCCCCTTGCGCTTCGACGTATTGGAAGGTGTAGAAAAAGAACTTCCGGGATTCCCCATCGTTCTTCACGGTGCATCATCTGTACCTCAAGAAGAAGTCGCTACAATCAATAAATATGGAGGTGCTTTGAAAGATGCAATCGGAATTCCCGAAGAACAATTGCGTAAAGCAGCTAAATCGGCAGTTTGCAAAATCAACATCGACTCTGACAGCCGTTTGGCTATGACTGCTGCTGTTCGTGAAGTATTTGCTACAAAACCGGCAGAATTTGACCCTCGTAAATATTTAGGTCCGGCTCGCGACAACATGAAGAAACTGTATAAACACAAAATCGAAGATGTTTTGGGTAGCGCAGGAAAAGGTGGTTGTTGCTGTTAAGCAAAAATAGTAAATAAAGAAATAGCGGTGATAAAATCTTATCATCGCTATTTTTTTACAACTTCGAAAAACTTCACGCATCAGATAATCTCATTAGAAAATCAATTCTTAGTTCGCACTTGTTCATCAACATAAGACATCGGAGAAACACCAATCTCTCTCTTAAAAACCTTACTGAAATATTTTGCATCATTAAAACCGGTCATATCAGCTATTTCCGAAACAGTATATATATTTAATTTCAACAATTGTACCGCTCGTTTAATTCTCATCTCTTTTATGAAATTCGCCGGAGTCTTATCAAGCAAATCTTTCATACGGTTATACAAAATCGTACGACTCATCCCCATATAAGCAGCAAAATCATCAACAGACAATTCCGGCTTATCCATATTCGACTCTACAAACAATTTTGCCGCTTCCAAAAATTGCTCGTCAGGAGAAAAGTCCACTTTTGGCAATGAAGGAGATATATCTGGCAATGAATTCCTCGAAACAAAAGGTAGACGATTATAAAACAAGAAAATCGAAACAACGGCCAATAAGCCTATCACAATGAACCATACTACTCCTTTATAAAAGGAAGAGCGTACGTCAATTATAAACGCACGATCATTATTCATCCACATACCATAACTATCCGTAGAACGGACCGTCAACACATGGCTGCCTTCTGACAAATTATCCAACTCTATAACTTTACCATAATCAAGATCTCGCCAAACGGTATCAGCATCCAAACGATAACTATAACGTATAGTTCCCGGCCGATAATCCAGAGCCACAGGACTTATCCGGACATGTTCTCCCAAACGAACGGTCAACAAACTATCTGTCGGGACAATCAAAGAGTCCTCGACCTGAATATATCTCCAATATAAAGGAGGAAGAAATTTTTCCGAAGATTCTAAACTCATTTCTATAAAACCGTCCGCCGTACCTAAGAAAAGCTTATTATCCTTCAGCATGGGAATACCTTCTGAGAAAGTGATATTTTTCCCGAAAAAATCTTGATTGAAAGTTTGTATGTTTCCATCTGTAAACAACCGCACCAGACTATTATCAGACACAAACCAAATATTTCCCGAAAGTTCTTCTGCAATGGATAATACGACATCATAAGAAACATTTCCTAATCTAACAGGAATAAGCTGCCAATGTCCGGATTCTGAACACAATCTGAAAATACCCGCCCCAATCGTAGAAACATATATATCCCCTCTATTGGCCTTACGAACAAATGTAAAATCGGAGTTCCCGATTTTTTGCAACACCCTTCCTGAGCTGTCAACAAGATACAATCCATTAGTTGAGGCACAAATAAGACCCGCCTCAAAAGGCCCTATACACCTGATACGCTGTCCGGGAAGTCCGTTCTTTAATAAATTCACACTATTCCCCCTCACAGAGACAATAGAAAATCCATTACCAAACGTCCCGATCCACAATCTGTCCGAATCATCAAAAAACAAGGAATATATCCGATCATCAGCCAACCCATGAGACTTTTGCGTATAATGACTGACAGTATATTTTTTATCTCCCTCAGGGACAAGGCTATAAAGACCATCTCCTTTTGTCCCGATCCATATTCTTCCCGATCTATCCTCTTTTATCACATACGCATTAGCACCGAAATGGACAGGAACTTGCGTTACAGACCCATTTTTCGAAAGATACCCCTCAAAATCTCCCTCCTTACTATAAACATAAATATCTCCGCTTTTAGCACCGATCCACAATCGTCCGGATTTTGCACTACATGCAATCGCTCTGATCTCATCTCCAAAAAGTAAAGAATTCTCTGTTTTTATATGTGTCCGGTAAGTATAAAATTCCGGTGAAAACGATAATTTATATAAAACATCATCAAAATTGACCCAAAAATTACCCTGTCTATCAAAAAATGAGGCATGCAAAGTATTCTTCAACCGTTTATTACTCTTAACAGGAAGAAAATATCGCTCTCCAGAATCACGGTGGATAATAAGCAATCCGCCTTGCTCGACTTGCAATAAATAAGGATTAGGCGGATAAGAAATTAATTGCTCAGCTCCTGTACACTGCATAAATCTACAAGTAACTGGATCAAAAATATAAACGCTATCATTATAATTATGACAATAAATATGCCCGTCTTCTGTTTCTGCTATTCGAAGCAATCTTCCTATCGTCGAACCGTTCGGTAACATATTCCATGTTTCAAAACGAGAAGCATCATAGCGGCACAACCCATTCCATGTCGCCATCCAGATATATCCTTTAGAGTCCTGTATTATATTAGATATCACTCGATGAGATAATCCGTCGTCAACAGTATAAGAACTGATTTGCAATACCTTTTTCCCCTGAGATAAGCAAACCGGAATATTTATAATAGCCAATGATAAAATAAAGACTAAGAGTTTCATGGGAAATAGTAGTTTGAGACAAATATAAAAATTATTCTCAAGAATCAACACAAATCATACATCTAAGAACCTGTCTAAATTTTATATGGACATATTTTTTGAGAACTGTTTCGAGAATATTTTTTCTGCTAAGAAACGCAGCAACATGACTGCGAAGTAGGAAAATAGACCGAAAAACAATAGATAACTTGATAGTATTTTTCATTGAAAAATTTAGACTGGCCTTAAAATTCAAATATATTTTTCATAAAAATCAGAGTATAGCCCTTATTTTTGCAAAACAAATCTACCAACTTATGCACTTATTCTCACAAACCGATATTATTAAAGAGTTAAATAATCTCGGAAAATACAGAAAAGAATTTATATTTATCATCAATTATCAAGGAGACGAAGCCTACATTCTCGAACTATCCGATATTGATCCCGACTTAATTCTATATGACTTTAACGGAGTAACGAACTGTCCGAAAGGTCACAAAAATATCTCTTTACCGATAACATGGAAACCTCAATTTATCCCTTTCAGTGAATATCGGCACTCGTTTTCTATAATAGAAGAAAATATATTACGAGGCAATTCGTATTTAACGAATCTGACTTGTGCAACTTCGGTAGAAACGAATCTTTCATTAAAAGAAATTTTCGAACATAGCCAAGCCCCTTATCGCCTTTGGATAAAAAATCAGCTAACCGTATTTTCTCCGGAAATCTTTATTCAAATTTGCAATGATGAAATATCTTCTTTTCCAATGAAAGGAACGATAGATTCCAGAGTTCCGGATGCCGAAATGCAAATATTAAATGATCCTAAAGAAAGTGCAGAACATGCAACGATCGTAGATCTCATACGAAATGATTTGAGCAAAATAGCCAATAATGTACACGTACCCCGATATCGGTATATAGACAAAATTATAACCAATAAAGGAGAACTTCTACAAGTCAGTTCCGAAATACGAGGAAAGCTTAAGCTCGTCTTCCCTGAAAAAGTCGGAGACATTCTCTACAATCTTCTCCCTGCCGGCTCAATTACAGGTGCACCTAAAAAGGCTACCATGAAAATTATACGGTCTGCCGAAACTTATAATCGAGGATTTTACACCGGGATCATGGGATATTGCAATAAATCGACATTAGAAAGCGCCGTTATGATAAGATTTATAGAACAACAAGGAAATAAAAAGATTTTTAAAAGCGGAGGAGGCATAACCGCACAAAGCGATGTGATTAAAGAATATAATGAAATGAAACAAAAAGTATATGTCCCTATTCATTGAAACCATACGAATTATTGACGGTAAAGCGTTCAATATCGATCTACACAATCAAAGATTAAATTCTACTCGACTACACTTTTTCGGAAAGATAGATGAAATAAATATCGATAATATAATCGACCCTTCCCCTTATAAAGAATTAACTAAATGCCGCATTATCTATAACAAAGAAATAGTATCCATAGAATATATCCCTTATCAAGTACGTCCTGTATCGTCTTTGAGACTGGTAAAAGATAATACTATCGAATATTCATGGAAAACAACGAATAGGGAAACAATAAACCGATTATTTGCATCCAGACAAAAATATGATGATATTCTAATCGTCAAAAACGATCTGATTACCGACACCTCTATCTGCAACGTGGCTTTTTCGGATGGGAACAGATGGGAAACTCCGGAAAGCCCTCTACTGAAAGGGATACAAAGGGAATGCCTGCTAAAACAAAGCACAATACATGAAGCTCGTATTTCTACCGATGATATTAGCAAATACAAACATATTTCTCTATTTAATGCAATGATCGGTTTCGGAGAAATCATCTTACCCATAACAAGTATAAATATTTAAAAACTCCCGACAGACAATATCTACCGGGAGTTCTTAATATTTAATTATCGGAACGATTCCGAAAGAAAATGATTTTTATTGAGGCAGTTGATCCAAAAGAGCTTTGATCTCATTATTAGGATCGATAGTCAACATCTTACTCCACCATTTGCGAGTTTCAGGATAGACATTCTTTCCTGCAGCATACTCTTTTTGATAATTATAGAAACCGATATATTTATAAGCCTCCAATAACGCCGCCTTATTCGGATTTTGAGACTTTTCAAGAACAGTCAATAAAGTTTCGTAATATGGCTTTGCCAATCCTTCTGTCGTTTCAGGATCAAGACCGGAATTCGAACGGGCTCTCCACAAATATCCACGATAGTCTTCCGGAGCTCTCTCTGTTACAATAGCAAACAAACTATCAGCCTTTTGATATATCGGTTTTTGAATAGCAAGTTTCGCTGCTTTTTCTTCCGGAGTAGCTTCGGCAGCCGGTGCTTCGGCAGAAGCGGCACGATAATAAATCGTACCCAAGAAGAAGTAATCTGTCAGGCTGACATCCTGATTACGTTTCATATACTCATTATATGCATCAGCACTTTTCAGCATATCTCCGGCAGCACGGTAAGCTTCGCTCAATTCCTTATAAAGTTCGATCTTTTCTTGATCAAGAGAAATAGCTTTTTCCAACACCGGTATGGCTTTATCCGCCAATTTGTTTTCAATCAATATATTTGCATAAATAATATAATCTTGTGTATTGAATTGGGGATTTCCCGGAGTATTCATAAATGTCTCTGCTGCAGTGAGAGCTTTATCATAATTTTTCAGCTCATAATTGTCATACATCGCCAAACGTTTCAAAATAAAATCATTCGGATTTTTTACAATCATTTTATCTACAAGATCCAGAGATTCTTGATACTTCTTATCAAAGAAAAGCAGCGCTGCATAACGAGACTGATCGCTTTCGAAATGATTGGGATTAGCCATATAACGGGCATAAGCTTCTACGGCTTGATTATATTTGCTATCCTTAAAATATGCCTCGGCCAATTCGCGTTGTGCAATAGCAGAATTAGGTTTCAGTTTTAACAGATCTTCCAATTTGGCGATGGCGAGCCCCGCATTAATAGGAAAATAAATATTCGAATATTTCACATAAGCTTCCAGACAGTTTTCATCGAAGTTTTGTGCCATTTCATAAAAACCGCACGCTTCACCATATTTCTTATCTTTAACCAAAATATCACCCTCGAATACATAAATAGGTGCATACTCTTTATCTGCATCCAAGGCTTTGTCCAGATACTTCTGATATTCAGGCATTACATTTTCATAATATGCTTTTGAAATGGCCAGATAAATCTCAGGATTTTTTTTATCCGATTTGATTACAGCTTTAAAAAGAGATTCAGCTTCTTTTTTATTACTTTTCAACATCAATTTACCCTTACCGATCGAATTATAAGGATAAAGAGGATCTGCCTGTAACCCCATTTCATAATACATACCGGCAGAATCTAATTTATTCATTCCCGAATAAATTTCTCCTAAATAAAAATATGCTTCGGCCTTTTTAGTAGACGGGTCATTCAAAGTTTTATCCAAAATGATCTTCGCCCTGTCGGGTTGCCCTGATTTAAAATATTCGATACCATCCGTATACGATTCTGCAAAAGCAGAGCTCACCACTCCTCCGATAAAAAGAAAAGAAGCAAGTAACATTGACTTAGTTCGCATAATTTCTATAGTTTTCTATTATATATTATTATTATAAATTTTCTCTTACATTTACGATACGGATTGCTTGTGTCGCCGGAACAATTCCGGTCTTCAAAATAATCCGCTGACCTTTATCCGATCCGACAAATGTAGTAAACCCACTCGGCAAACCGCTTTTGGGATCGGTAGTTATTATATAAACATCTCTGGTCAATGGATATAATCCCATTGCCAAATAAGCCTGATAGGGCTGATAACTATTCGACGGATAAGCTACATCATCCCGACTGACACCCATCACCGTAATTCTATCTGAGAAAGAGAGGCGCGTCGAATCATTTTTATTTCCGATCCAACTAGCTCCGATTACACCGATAGCATTAGGCACTTCCGAAACATAATCGATTACATTTTCATTGTTATCCTGAGCATTCAGATTTTTCGACAAAGGTTTTCCCGCACAAATAGAATCTATTGCAAAACGCACCGTACTCGAATTCGGATTATCGAATACAAGCTGCAGTTTACCTAATTTAGATTCAGGATAGATCTGACTCCATTCCGTAACTTCTCCCGTAAGAATCCGGCGAAGCTGGTCCATAGTAATCAACGTATCCGGATTTGCTTTATTTACAATGAGGGCGACTCCATCCGTAGCAATTTTTACTTCTTTCGGATAAAGTTTCCGAGCATTCAAAGTCTCTACTTCTTTCGGAGAAAGTCTCCGGGTCGTAACTGCCAACCTCACACTATCTTGTATAAGAGATGTTACAACATCCACCTCATCGGCATAAACCGGTATTATATTCGCTTTAGGATATAGCCCTTCAAAAACATCTATCTCCTGCTCCATAATCGGCTCAAAGGTTTGGTCTGCACTTATTTTGATAAGTCCTGACGTAGGGGTCTCGGTAATCCCTTTTTTCTTCGGGGAATTACATGCCGCAAAAATCCCCGCAAGGATAAATGCCGCACAAACTGAAAGACAGAATGATCTTTTTGTTTTCATTATAAAATCTCCTAACTATACCTCTGGTTTCTAATTTGTCTATAGGCCCTAAAGATACCATATATTGCGAAAACAATTCCTATACTATACCGAAATATTTCTGAAAAAGTGTTTTCAAAAAGAGGCGTGAAGATTAAAAGATAAGCCATTCCGAAGTAAATCAGGATCATAAATATCCCGAAAATATAACCCATATTAATTTTTTTTGTGGGTTTCTGCGGCTTTTGAAGATCATTTTCTGTTTCCATAACTATAGGTATTTAATCTAAAATACCCGCAGCCCTACATCTGAAGACATAGAGGTGCGGAGTACTTTAGGTGATATTGTTAATATAATAACAACAATCTTACTGCATAAGTTTAAATACTACAGGAACTGTAAAATAAACGGCAACATTATTACCGTTCTGTTTCCCCGGAATCCATTTAGGCATCATTTGGATAACTCGCACAGCTTCTTTATCCAAAGAGGATTCGACGCTTCTCAAAACCGTTACATCCTTGATTTCACCGGTTTTAGAAACTACGAAACGCACTACCACACGTCCCTGAATACCCGCTTCCTGTGCAGGAATAGGATATTTGATCTTTTCATTGATAAACTTCAGCAATGCTGCTTCACCACCAGGGAATTGAGGCATCTGTTCTACGGCCTGATACGGTTTTTCTTCTTCTACCGGAGCTTCAGGCTGAACGAATTCCTTGAAATCCGCAATATCCTGTCCGTTTATCTCATCATTACCTTTTACATCGGCGATAGAAATAGCGATCTTACTATTAGCAGCCAATTCATCCTGCGATTTGATATCTTCTTCATCGGAAACCTCACTATCATCCTTTATGACCGGAGCCGTAAATTTGATAGAGCTCTTCAAAGGAGGAGGAGGAGTCGTCGGAGCCATCGGCTTCAATTCTTCATTTTTCTTGACTTCTGCTTTAGGAAGATCTGACAACTGCGTTACTTCTGTAACCGTAAAATCTTCTACTTTCTCAGGAGTCATAATACGAATCAAAGAAGGGAGCGAAAAACCAACAACAGCTACAATCAATATAATAAGCATTGCAACATTATGTCGTTTCGAAGAAGTCATACGCAAGTCGTATGCTCCATAGCTCTTATTACGTCCTTCAAAAACCAAATCGCACCATTCTTTCGAAGTTAAATCTATTTTTGCCATTTTTCTTCTTTTTTAAATGAGTACTAATTAGTTTTCTTTAATTGATCCCGATCGATATTCTCCGTCAGTTTTCCTTTCTGTTCAAGGTTATCCAACAAGAACTCATCACCTTCGGTTATATCAACAATCGCATACTTACTGATGCTGCAAATCTGCATCTCATCAAGAGCATCGACAAGATTCTCATAAGTCGCATCATCTGTTGCCTTTATCATTACTACGGGAGCAGTATTTACATCCTTGATCTTAATCGCCCGTTTATTATACTCCTCATCTGAAAATTTCTTTTCCAATTTTTCAGCTTTCAGAGCTTTTATTTTGGCAACGATCTCTGCATTACGTCCCATCAACATCGCTCTCAGACCATCGGCTTCATACGTAGTTTCTTTCAATGAAGTGTAATCCTCATAATTAGGTTCACCGGTATAATAAAATACTCGGTCATCTCCCCCCAAAATCAACGTAATGGCACGAGACGCTTTAACTTTCGTCTGGTCTTCTTCTGTAATAGACTTATCATTGGAAGGCATACTGATTTCCATCGTCTGCGGCTTACTCAATGATGTACAAAGCATGAAAAATGTGATCAAAAGCATATTCATGTCCACCATAGGAGTGAAGTCCACGCGGATCGTCATCTTTTTCTGCTTACCTTTGCCTCCCCCGTTATCTTTTTGTTGTACTTCTGCCATAATATTTTTCCTTTATGACTGTTATTAATTATCTGCGGGAATACTCTTAAGCGTAGTAATCAGATTATAACGGTTCTCCCTGATATCCTGTAAAGATGACATAATCTCTTTTATTCTGGAATAAGGAGTCGTTCTGTCCGCCTTAATTGCAATTCTCAAATCTCCGTTCACATTCCTGGCTGTTTTAACCCAAGCTTTAAACTCGTTAGAGGGATTGGCTGTCGTATCGATAGGAATCCCGTAATCTTTCAAGATAGCGTCCTGCCTGTCCGTCGGAAGAGCTAAAAAAGACTTCATCTGGGCAAGAGGAACTCCGAAAGAATTCATCAGTTTAAATTTATTGATTTCTTCAGGAGTAAACTCAATACCGTATTCTCTGCCTACATTTTGCAATACATCGACCCGATTATCCTGATTATCCAGACTCATAAAGATCTTACCTTTCTGATCTACCAGAATCTGCAATATATTTGTTTCGGGGATCTTAATTTCCGAAACAGATGCCGGAGTCGCTACTTGTACGGGTTCTTTCTGTACGAAAGTAGAGGTCAACATAAAAAACGTAAGCAAAAGTACAGTCACGTCACTCATCGCCGTCATGTCGATGAACGTGCTTTTCCTTTTTACTTTTATTTTTGGCATAATCTCAACAGGTCTTTAATTATTTGTGAGTTGCTGCATAAGTTTGTACGATAGAGAAACCTACTTCATCAATAGCATAGGTAATTTTATCGATTTTGCTGGTAAAGAAGTTATATGAAATAACGGCTAACGCACCAGTACCGATACCGAAAGCAGTATTTACAAGTGCTTCAGAAATACCGGTTGACAGAGCGATTGAGTCGGGAGCACCAGCATTTGCCAAAGCGGCGAACGCCTTGATCATACCTAACACAGTTCCGAGAAGTCCGGTCAACGTACCCAATGTTGTCATTGTAGCCACAACCGAAAGATTTTGTTCCAATGTCGGTAATTCAAGGGCGGTAGCTTCTTCAACTTCTTTTTGGATATAAGTAAGTTTTTGTTCTTTAGTCAAAGTATCATTAGCTTCCATTTCAGCATATTTTTTCAATACTGAAGTAACAACACTTGCTACAGAACCTTGCTGTTTGTCGCAAATAGCTTGAGCTTTTTGAATATCACCGTCTGCCAAAGCAGCTTTAATGTTTTCAACAAATTTAGTCGTGCTCCCTTTACCTTTAGCTTTCATAAGAGCAAATGCACGTTCAACACTTAATACCAATACGGTAAGTAACAAAGTTTGAAGGACAGGTACGATTACACCTCCTTTATAGATAGTACCCAACATATTTCCAGGCAGAGGGTGTCCTGTAGGATCATTATCCATAAAGTTTGCAGGATTTCCCAAGATGAAATGGAAAATACACAAAGCAATAATAAAGCATGCTACAATCACAAGAAATGCAGACTCAATGCCACGAAATGTTTTCTTTTTAGCTTTAGCTTTAGTTTCAGTTTTTTTAGTTTCCATAATAAAAAAATTCTAAGTGGTTGACTGTTAAATTAAAATAGTTTGATAATTTATTTTCTTTATTATTTTGAGTTCCTATAACGCTATTTAAAGAGCTTTTAATCTTCCGTGTTCTTCAAATTCCGCAATAAAAAACCGTTTTTTCATATTTGCAATATCGGCAGCCTCGAAACAACACCTATTTTATAAAACAACGGAACCTCAGGCAGGATATTGTTTTACATGGCATTTTTCCAAATTTTCCAAAGAATACCGCTATTAAAGCAACTTTTGTGGGTCAAATGTAGTACATTATTTTCAAAGAAAAAAATTATGCGGTTTTTTTGTCAGCAAGCTTATATAGGATTATTTTCAAATATAAACTTTAAATTAGTGTTTTTCTTACCATAAAAAATTTTCAGATAACGAATTTCTGCATCTCGTAACAAAATAAATATTTAATTATAAGCTACTTTACTTACAAAAAATGCAAACACGAACACCGACAAAAGTTCTTGGCCCGAATGGATCAAACATTCTTGTTAAAAATAAAAAAACACGAGTATCCATTTTCCTAATCCGATCTTTTGTTACTACCTTTGTACACAAAGAGCAATTGCACAGGAACTATTTTAATGAAAAAAAAAGTACTTCTACCTTTTCTTTGGTTAGCGGCATGCTGCATGTTGCTCGTTACAATTGTGCCTCATCACCACCATATCGACGGTAGAATATGCTTGCAATTATCCGAAATTCCCGAAAACGGACAAAATCGGGATATTACACACCGGCCTGACTGTGAAACTGACTGCCTTGCGCGTTTTGCCGCTTACCGGACTTCTACCGGAAATCCCGACCTCCAGTCAAATATTTTCATTGCACTTCCCGCAACAATCACTTCTTTCGATTTCAGACCGGACGAAACGGAATGTACAACGTTGCCTATTCCTCATAAAGACTTTTGCATTTCTGAATACAAAGGCCTCTCTTCCGGATTACGAGCTCCACCCCATTTAATCTGATTATATATAAAACGACAATTTTCAATTTTATCGTGTCGAGATTTTATTGTGTACGATAAGTAACGAGTAGTCCGTCACGAAATATTATCAGATTAAAAACAAATTTTCAATGAAACATATTATAATATGTATTATTGCCTCGGCTTATTTTTTTGCCGGATGCAATAACAATACCCCCAAAGATGTCGATCACGAACATCAACAAAACGAAGTCGATACTGATCACGAACATGAAGACGAAATAATTTTTACCGAAGAAAAAGCTCAAGCAGCAGGTATAGTCATATCGGAAATACAGCCCAAAACTTTCCGAAATGTCATTAAAACATCCGGACAAGTTCTTGCTGCGCAAGGAGACGATATGACTATTGCAGCAACTTCTTCGGGAATAGTTGCTTTCGGAAAAGCATCCCTTACCGAGGGGTCTGCCGTAAATAAAGGAACAATATTGCTTTCTATTTCAGCCCAGAACATACAGGACGGAGATCCGGCGGAAAAAACTGAAATAACTTACCGAACCGCTCAAAAAGAATATGAACGTGCGGCAATTCTTTATCGAGATAAGATCATATCCGAAAAAGAATATAATCAAGCATTGAGTAGTTATGAAACGGCTCGTGTCGCATGGAAAGCCACAGCCGGACATCAGGGGAACAACGGCATTGCAATTACATCTCCGATGAACGGATTCATCAAAAGTAGGCTGGTTAATGACGGAGATTATGTCGAAATCGGTCAACCGTTACTAAACATTTCTCAAAATCGCCGGTTAATGTTGAAGGCCGAAGTTTCAGAACGATATTATCAATTCCTTCCGACACTAACCTCCGCCCATTTTAAAACTCCGTATAATGACAAAGTCTATACATTAGAAAGCCTCAATGGAAAATTAAAATCATACGGACGCTCCTCCGACAACGGGTCTTTTTATCTTCCGGTCATATTCGAATTCGACAATAAGGGAGACATTATACCCGGATCTTATGTCGAAGTCTTTCTTTTATCCGGAAATATAAATAATGTAATAACTGTTCCGGTAACAGCCCTCACCGAAGAGCAAGGAAGTTATTTCGTATATCTCCAACTCGATAAAGAAGGATACAAAAAACAAGAAGTTACTCTCGGAGTCAATGACGGGAAAGAAGTACAAATCCTTTCAGGAATAAAACCCGGAGACCGTGTCGTAACCAAAGGCGCTTACCAAGTAAAACTTGCGGCAAACAGCAGCATTATTCCCGAAGGTCATTCTCACAGCCATTAACAGGAGGAACAGATTATGCTAAATAAAATTATCAGCTATTCGCTGCATAACAGGTTATTAATACTTTTTGCAGCCATACTTTTATTTTTTATCGGCAGTTATACTGCCATGAAAATGGAAGTGGATGTATTTCCCGACCTGAATGCCCCTACGGTCGTAATTATGACCGAAGCTCCGGGCATGGCTTCTGAAGAAGTAGAACGCCTCGTTACTTTTCCGGTAGAAACGGCTGTTAACGGGGCTACAGACGTACGCCGCGTGCGCTCCTCTTCGACAACGGGGTTCTCTGTCGTATGGGTAGAATTCAACTGGGGCACGGACATATATCGAGCTCGCCAGATTACTTCCGAAAAATTGGCAGTAATGAGTGAAAGCTTACCGGCAAATGTCGGGACTCCTACTCTCGGACCGCAATCTTCTATATTGGGAGAAGTCATGATACTCGGCATCACATCCGATTCTACGTCTTTACAGGATTTACGTACTTTGGCCGACTGGGTAATCAGACCGCGACTTCTCTCCACCGGTGGTGTCGCCCAAGTAACGGTTATCGGAGGAGAAATCAAAGAATACCAGATATTGCTCGACCCGGCCCGCATGAAGCACTACGGCATAGGACTGAACGAGGTCATGAACACGACCCGGAACATGAATCAAAATGCAAACGGTGGTATATTATACGAATTCAGTAACGAATATATCGTCAGAGGTGTAGTTTCGACAAATCATATCGATGAGCTGTCCAAAGCAGTAGTAAAGACAATAAACGGCATTCCGGTTCTACTTGAAGACATTGCAGACATTCAAATCGGAAACAAAGCGCCCAAACTCGGTATGGCTTCAGAGAAAGGAAAACCTGCCGTATTGATCACGGTTACCAAACAACCGAATACCAGTACGCTCGAACTGACAGAAAAACTAGATCAGTCCGTTGCAGAATTACAAAAAAATTTGCCGGCAGATATTCACATCTCCACCGATGTATTCCGGCAATCCCGTTTTATCGACAATTCGATCGATAACATACAAAAATCTCTGTTCGAAGGTTCTGTTTTCGTCATAATCGTCTTATTCTTTTTCTTGATGAATTTAAGGACTACCGTTATATCTTTAGTTGCCTTGCCCCTTTCCTTATTGGTATCGATACTGACTCTTCACTTTATGGGACTTACTATAAACACGATGAGTCTGGGAGGTATGGCAATTGCAATCGGCTCTCTGGTCGATGATGCGATAGTCGATGTAGAAAATGTATATAAACGATTACGAGAAAACCGCCTGTTACCGGAAAACGAACGCAAACGTCCGATAGATGTAATTTTCGAAGCATCCCAAGAAGTACGTATGCCGATACTCAACTCAACACTCATCATTATCGTCAGCTTTGTTCCCCTATTCTTTTTAAGCGGTATGGAAGGACGTATGTTGATGCCTCTCGGTATTTCATTTATCATAGCTCTATTTGCTTCTACAGTAGTAGCTCTTACCCTGACTCCGGTACTTTGCAGTTACCTGCTGACCGACACGAAAAATGATAAAAAACTCTCCCGTGAACCGTGGGTCGCTCGAAATCTGAAACAGGTATATGAACGAGCTTTAGTGTGGACTTTACACCACAAAAAAGCGGTTTTAGGATCGACTATCGGATTATTCATCGTTTCTTTGGCACTATTCTTCACATTAGGACGAAGTTTTCTACCTCCGTTCAACGAAGGTTCGTTTACCATAAATATCAGTACGTTACCGGGAATTTCTCTTGAAGAATCGGATCGAATCGGACAGAGGGCAGAACAATTACTGTTATCTGTCCCCGAAATCAAAACTGTAGCCCGAAAAACCGGACGTGCAGAACTGGATGAACATGCCTTAGGGGTAAACGTTTCTGAAATAGAAGCTCCTTATGAACGGGGAGAACGTTCTCATGAAGAAATGATTGCCGACATCCGAGAGAAATTGGGAAGTTTGCCCGGAGTAAACGTAGAAATAGGGCAACCGATATCTCACCGTATCGATGCCATGCTATCCGGAACACAAGCAAAAATCGTAATCAAGCTGTTCGGTGATGATCTGAACAAAATGTTTTCTTTGGGCAACCAAATAAAAGCGGCAATAAAAGATGTCGAAGGAGTCGTCGATCTGAATGTAGAACAGCAAATCGAACGCCCACAACTTAAAATCAATCCGAAACGCGACATGCTTGCCAAATACGGCATCACACTGCCCGAATTTACCGAATTCATCGATATTGCATTAGCCGGGGAAGTTGTATCTCAAGTATACGAAAACGGACGGTCATTCGACCTTACGGTAAAGGTCCGGGATGACGAACGGGACAAAATCGAAAAAATAGCAAATCTGATGATCGATGCAAACGGGACAAAAATACCGTTATCTTATGTCGCAGACATCTCTTCTTCATCCGGCCCGAATACGATAAACCGGGAGAATGTCAAACGCAAAATCGTAATTTCTGCAAATGTTGCCGACCGGGATTTGCACGGGGTCGTAAAAGATATACAAGAAAAGATAAATGCAACAATAAAGCTACCAGAAGATTATCATATTGAATACGGTGGTCAGTTCGAAAGCGAACAAGCCGCATCCCGGACGTTATTACTGACGTCAATGATTTCGGTATTGGTAATATTCCTATTACTCTATCACGAATTCAGAAATGCAAAACAATCAGGCATTATCTTGCTAAATCTCCCTTTAGCCTTGATCGGCGGAGTTATCATGCTGAAACTGACATCCGGAGAAATAAGTATTCCTGCAATTATCGGATTCATCTCGCTATTCGGTATCGCTACCCGTAACGGAATGCTGCTGGTATCACACTACAACCATCTTCAAAACGAAGGCTATAATCTGAAAGATACCATCATACACGGATCATTAGATCGTCTTAACCCGATCTTAATGACAGCCCTGTCTTCCGCTCTTGCTCTCATTCCGTTGGCAATAGGTGGAGATCTACCGGGAAACGAAATCCAAAGCCCGATGGCAAAAGTAATTTTAGGCGGATTATTAAGCTCTACCCTATTGAACGCATTTATCGTTCCCATTGTTTATCAGATTATGAACCATAAAAAAAGCGACTTATGAAATTCTATATAATTGTCTTCTTGTTGTTCTGTGCCGGAAATTTAGCGGCACAGAACAACATCGAATCGATACTCAGATCTATCGAAAAAAACAATAAAGAATTACAAGCCAGTGAACAACTGACCCTTTCTAAAAAACTGGAAGCAGCAACAGAAAACACTCTGCCCGACCCGAATGTATCATACGAACGGAAATGGGGAAAACCGGCCTCGATAGGAAAAACCGGAGAACTGTCGGTATCGCAGAGTTTTGACTTTCCATCGGTATATGTTCATAAAAACCAGCTCTATGATCTAAAATCAGACTTGTATGATCAGCAAAAACAGATCATCCGCCAGCAAGTGTTGCTTAATGCAAAAACAATCTGTCTCGATCTGGTTTCTCTCTTTCAACAACAAAAGTTACTGAGCCTCAGGCTTCAGAATGTACAGAAACTCTCGGCCCTGTATCAGAAACGGTTATCTACCGGTGATGCAAATATCTTGGAGACCAACAAAATAGAATTAGAACTTTATAATATAAAAACACAAATGCGGTTGATAGAAACCGAACGGAATAATAAACTTAAAGAATTACAAACTTTAAATGGAAATTTACCGATCGGAGAAGAGCTAACCGATTATTCCCCTGTGGATTTTCCGGAAAATTTTGAAATTTACAGTCAAGAAGCCATAGCCGCTGACCCTGAATTACGTTCACTCGAAAACGAACTGAAAGTAGCTCGAAAAAATATTTCGCTAAGCAAATCCCTATGGTTTCCTAAATTCGAGATCGGTTACATACGAGAAATGGAGCCCACAGACAAATATAACGGCATATCGTTCGGTATTTCTATTCCGCTATTTGAAAACCGAAACAAAATAAAACAGGCAAAAGCGTTAAGCGGATATACTCAAATGCAAATAGAAAACACCCGCCTGCAAAGTCTTTCTACTTTGCGACAACTCTATGATCAGGCGACCAATTTAAAAGTCTCTATGCAAGAATACAACAAACTGTTACAATCCCAAAAAACACTCTCTTTACTCAACAAAGCCCTTGAAAACGGTCAGCTCTCGATGATAGAATATTTTATCGAAGCAAATCAGGTGTATGAGAGCATGCAAAATTATTTACAATTAGAAAACCAATATCAGCAAATCGTTTCTCAAATGTATCGATACAAGTTGTAAAAATTAACAAAAAGTTGCGCTATAACATCAAAATGTAGAAAACGGTTGTTTTCCTTACTTCTTTTTTTATATCTTTATAACTTGATCGTTATATCCGATGGAATAACATGATTTTGTGAACAAAAGAGATTAGCATCATCTGATTTTTGCATGGCAGTGATTATCTTTCATAATCGGACTACTAAACTTTCGCTTCAAAAACACTGTAACCGATAGATGAGTTTTACCGACCAATAGCAAAACAGAAAAATGATCTTGTTTCTTTTGTAATGACAAGTAAAGACTGTTCCGGAATTTCGGAACAGTCTTTTTATTTTGCAAAAAGATTCTATACGATACATACTTCTCCAGTTCTTTTCTCAGATAAAAAAATACGTAAAAATTTGTTTTTACAATTTTTTTATGCAACTTTGCAAAACAAAGTACTTTATTATTACAGAAACAAAATGGAAAATAAAGAAGTAATAAGCACATTAAGCGAAATAAAAAACCTGATGGAGAAGTCTTCCAAGTTTCTCTCATTAAGCGGTTTATCTGCAATTTTTGTCGGCATATACGCCTTTATCGGAGCTTACATTGCCTATTACATACTTGACCCTACAAAAATTACGACCTTAAACATTAACACACCCTACCGATTACAAATCATCGTCATTCTGGCACTGATACTATTAACTATATCATTAATAACAGCATTTTATCTTTCTTGGATAAAAGCAAAAAAGAATGGTCTCAGGCTACGATTAGATTCAATATCCATACGTCTGTTAATCAACTTCTTTGTCCCGTTATTAGCTGGAGGAATCCTTTGTTTCTCTTTACTGCTGCAACAACATTACGGTCTCACATCTTCTATCATGTTGATATTTTATGGTATAGCTTTAATCAACGGTTCGAAATATACCTATTCAAATACCCGTTATCTGGGGTACGCAGAATTGATATTAGGGTTGATAGACAGCTTTGTCCCCGGATACGGATTGCTTTTCTGGGTTGCTGGATTCGGACTATTTCATATCATCTACGGAGTCTTCTTTTACCTGAAATATGACCGAAGAAAATAATGAAGCCTAATCTCGAACATATCAATAAAGCCTTTGAAAGCAAAGCCCGATTAGGGATTATGTCGATCTTAATGGTAAATGATTCCGTTGATTTTACCACCATCAAGAATTTGCTCGATTTGACCGATGGTAATTTGGCAAGTCACTCCCGAAATTTAGAAGAACTCGGATACATAAAAAGCAATAAACAATTCATAGGGCGCAAACCCAATACCAGATTTTCCATTACTGCCGAAGGACGGGAAGCTTTCATTTCCCACATTCGGGCTTTAGAAGATTTTTTAAAAAGTCAAAACCTATAATTTTTTTATTCATAAACTTTGCAATACAAAGTACTTTTTAATTATTAATTAAAATATTCGACAATGGAACAGACCGAATTGACTCCGATTCAGGAAGAAGTAAAAAAGAGAAACAACAAAAGCAATGCTGTGACAATCAAGATTATTCTAATCGCTTTACTAATTATCGCCTTGATCATACCGATTACGATGGTGCAGAACATGATCACGGAAAGGAATAGAACGGCAAATGAAGCATCTGCAGAAGTACAGCAAAAATGGAGTAAACCTCAAAACATAACCGGCCCGATGTTAGTAATTCCTTATAAAGAATATATCGAGCAAGAAAATAAAACGAGACAAGCCGAAATACGGTATTTATATATCTTACCGGAAGAGCTGCATATTTCAGGAAATTTAGAAACAGAAGACCTGAAAAGAGGATTATACGATATTGTCGTTTATCGTTCATCTCTCAAACTTACCGGCTCATTCGATATTGCATACTTACAGCAAAAAAAGATCACCGGACAAGAATTTCTCTTAAATGAAGCAAAACTGATAGTAGGTATCTCAGATTTACGCGGCATCACTGAACAAGTAGAAGGGAAATGGAAAAACGAGACTTTGTCTTTTAATTCCGGAGTAGATAATCTTCTTATCTTTTCAGGGGTATCTTGCTCCGTATCATTATCAGATAGAGACGAAGATGTACCGTTCAATATAGATCTCCGGATAAAAGGTTCTGAATCGGTGATGTTCACCCCATTGGGAGAAACGACTCTCGTCTCCCTAAAATCAAACTGCTCGACACCCAGCTTTACCGGAGCATTTCTTCCTGAGAGCAGACAAGTTTCCGAAAACGGATTTTCAGCAACTTGGAAAATCTTGAATCTGAACCGGAACTATCCGCAAGTCTTCACCGCCGAAAAATGGAATATAGACTTAAATGATTCGTCTTTCGGAGTAAATCTTCTCCTACCCGTCGATCAATACCAAAAATCAATACGTTCTATAAAATATGCATTCCTAATCATCATTCTCACTTTCGTAATCTGCTTTTTTGCCGAGGTTTTACAGAAGAAAAATATCCACCCGTTCCAGTACCTGTTAATCGGTCTGGCGTTATGCCTGTTTTATACTCTTTTAGTATCCATCTCCGAACATCTTAACTTCTCCCTTTCCTATGCAATAGCGACAATAATGACAATCGGGTTGCTCACATTCTACCTAAGCGGAATATTAAAAATCAAAAAAACAGCGATAACAATAGGAGGGATGTTACTATTATTATATACTTATATATTTATCCTCATCCAAATGGAAATTTATGCACTATTAGTCGGAAGTATAGGATTATTTATCATATTGGCGATCATCATGTATTGTTCTCTGAAAATAAACTGGAATACTCCTATAAATAAAAGATAAAATATAAAAAATACGGGTGATCATCTTTTGAATAATCACCCGTATTTTTTATATCAAACATATATCCTATTTTTTAGTAGAATGCTTCAAGACTTTAGCGTCCAAATAAAAAATTATCTCTTCCGCCATATTATTGCAGTGATCGCCTATACGTTCCATTTTCCGGATAATTCCTATCAAATGAAGACACTCATCTGCCCGGTCGGGTTTATCTTGTATATAGCGAGCGACAATATGAGTAGCCTGACGATTAATCTCATCGACCCTGTTATCCATATCGAAAATTCCTACGGCAATAGAAGAAGATTCCTCCGTAAGAGCTTCTTTTCCTTTATCCATCATTTTCTTAATCGTATCCAGCATCTCACGCAAATTGGTTTTATCCAATAATTCCGCATCTACGCTGATTTGCGGATAATCGATAACAAATCGAGACATTCCCTCACAAAAATCAGCGATACGTTCCAGGTTAGTATTGATTTTAAGCATCGCCAATACAAATCTCAAATCTACAGCAACAGGAGTATACAAACCGATAATATCCTCACAATCACTATCTATTTTCAACTCAAAAGCGTTCACTCTTTTTTCCCGGTAAATCACCTCTCGTGCAAGGTCTTTATCTAAAGATAGCAACGCCTCTCCTGCCCGATTCAACTGCGAATAAACCAAAGTCCACATTTCAAGGACTTCATCTTTCAAATTTTCCAGTTCTTTCTCTATATATCTCATTATTTCCGATCTTTTATCGCATTATACTAAAATAATGCAAAAGGACAAAATAGATATTACAATACAATGACAAAATCAAAAAAAATATTATCAAAAAACTTAAATGCTCTTACAATAAAACAAGAATAACCTCCTATAATCCTACCCCCCAAAAACATTATTACTCCTAATTTTCCAAAATTCGGAATAACGAATTATCATAAATTAAAGAATAACTTTTGCCGGCTTTTGTATCGAAATTCACCATAGAATCTTTATAACGAATGCTACACATTCCCCCTGATCCAGACCGAATAACAGCCTTAACAAGCTCTTCTTTTTCCCAATGAATATCAACCTCAAAATTTCCTCTTGCGCATAACCCTATGACATCCCCAGAAGCCCATTTATCCGGAAGCGCCGGCAACAAATGAATAAATCCCATGTGGCTCTGCATCAACATCTCTATTATTCCGGCAGTTCCTCCGAAATTACCATCGATCTGAAAAGGCGGATGCATATCCCACAAATTATCGGCCGTGCCGTTTTTCAAAAGATTCTGAAATAAAAGATATGCATGGTTACCGTCATGCAGACGAGCCCATTGATTTAACTTCCATCCCATACTCCAGCCGGTAGCACCGTCACCTCGTTTTTCCAATACGATTCTCGATGCCGTGGAAAGCTCCGGAGTCGTAATCGGAGAGATAGTGCGTCCCGGATGTAGTCCGAACAGGTGATTTACATGACGGTGTTTATCCTTAGGATCATCTATATCTGCAGACCACTCCATCAGTTGTCCGTAACGACCGATCTTATAAGGCATCAGTTTATTAAGAACCTCTTGCCACTCTTCTCTCTCCGAAGCATCGACATCAAGAATCTTGCTCGCCTCGATAGCATCCAAAAGAATCTCTCTCACAACAGCATGAGCAAAAGTAGCACCCTGATCGACAGGTCCATGTTCAGGAGACGTTGATGGCGCTGCTGCATAACTCCCGTCAGGTTTATGCCATAAATGGTCCACTGCAAATTCTGCACTGCCTTTAATCAGCTCATACCCCGTAGTTCGCAAAAAATCCTCATCCCGAGTATAATCATAATACTCCCATACATGAGTCGCCAGCCAAGGCCCTGCTACAAAGCTGAAATTCCATGACATGTCCCGACTGCTCAATGGAGAAGTGAAGCCGAATATATTCGATGAAACAGATGTAGTCCAGCCTCGAGTGTCCGGACCATAATAAGCTTTTGCCGTACGTTCTCCCGGTTTTACCAATGTACGAATATACTCGATCAACGGAGTTTGACATTCGCTCAAATTAGCCGGACAAGCCGGCCAATAGTTCATCTGCAAATTAATATTATTGTGATAATCTACCCGCCAAGGACCTTCTACATTATTATGCCAAAGTCCTTGTAAATTTGCCGGGAGATTACCCGCACGAGAAGACGCGATAAGCAAATAACGACCGAATTGAAAATAAAGTTCTTCCAAATAATGATCCGAAATGCCATTCCGATAATTCGACAGCCGCATGTCGGTAGGAATATCGGAAACAAGTTTACTCTCATTCAAGTCTATCTTCACTCGATCAAAAAGAGCGGAGTAATCTGCCCGATGGGCATTATAAACCGCATCATACCCTTTTGCCAATACAAAATCAAGATTATTCTGTGTCGTCATAACGGGATCGACTCCTACATAAGCTCGGTCATCGTTAAAATCCGGGTTATAATTCATTTTATAATCGGTATCTCCCGCCACATAGAATGTTACATTATCAGCCCCGATTACCTTAATCGCGCCATTTTCCACTGTCACCGTACCACTTTCCGCTACCGCTCTTACCCGAATGACAAACTGCATACCGTTACTGTCGAGACGACCGTTATAAACAATACCGGTAGTTCCGTCTGCTTCAACCGATCCGGAAGCCTGAGGATTCGCCACATACCGGAAAGTCAGATTTTGTCGCCCCGGTCTTGTACATTCAAATCGATATATCATTATACTGTCAGGATATGAACTGAAAAACTTACGGTAAAAACAATCCCCTCCTGCATTGAACTGTACGACTACCAAGGCTGAATCGAGAGAGAGTATCCGCCGATAATCGGATATTTCGGACTCTGCGATTCCCGTATCGATATGAAACTCACCCATAGTAGTAAAACTCCCGAAACGAAAAGACTCCTCACTATCCGGTTCATACCCGCATTTTCCATTAAAATTATTCCGGGTCAACTCCGTAGCAACGGAATTAATTCCTGAAAACTGAATAAAAGAATGCCGTATCTGATCCAAAACTTTATACCCCTCCTTATTGGCATCCCAATAATATCGTGCACCTCCAGGAACATTAGGACCTCCTTTCCACAAAGATTTCTCATTCAATGTTATACGTTCTGTCTCAACCGATCCCAAAATATTTCCTCCGAAACTGCCATTCCCTATCGGAAAAGATCGCTGTTCCCACGCAAAATCGGGATTAGAGCCAGAGTTCCCGTTATTCACAGTCCAAATTTCTTTCCCCGAAAGATCATTTGGGGTATCAAACCAAACAGATAAACCCTTAGTATAATCGACCGTATCGCAAGCAGTTACAACAAGAGTTTGTTCTGCATAACACTCTTCGGCTCTGATATACACACACGATAACAAGAAAATGCATCCAATTGCCACTACAACTCTTCTCATGTATAATTTAGATTTAGTTCAAAAAAACAATCATTAACAATATTATCCGTAATTAGAAAAACCGACTTTTTATGAATAATCTCCTAACATCCGAAAGCTTAACCGATCTTTTTGATTTCCGGACAAACACAAAAAGGCGAAAGCATGTCGGATTCGACATGCTTTCGCTTTAGAAAGTGGGCGTTGACGGATTCGAACCGCCGACCCTCTGCTTGTAAGGCAGATGCT
>ERZ836939.320-NODE-320-length-67175-cov-8.268817_pt1 | contig 67175 bp, 69 predicted proteins | sample MGYA00519912_ERZ836939 | MGnify/ENA primary metagenome ERZ836939 (study PRJEB31850, sample SAMEA3708810) | human gut metagenome | biome: human gut; feature: human-associated habitat; material: faeces | place: China | collected 2014 ...
ATACAAAACTGCAGATGTTATTCCGTGGACAGAATATCCTTGGATACCGTCCTTACGCAGATGATGTAGTAGAATACTTCGTACAGAAATCAATTGCAAACGGTATTGATATTATCCGTATTTTTGACTGTATGAACGATATCAGAAACTTAAAAACAGCAGTTTCTGCAGCAAACAAAGAAAAAGGTCATGCACAGGTTGCGCTGTCTTATACTTTAGGTGATGCTTATACTTTAGAATACTGGACAGAAATGGCTAAAAAAATTGAAGATATGGGTGCAAATTCTATCTGTATTAAAGATATGGCTGGTCTTCTGCTTCCTTATAAAGCAACTGAACTGGTAACTGCTTTAAAAGAAACAGTAGATATTCCGATTCAGCTTCATACACACTATACTTCCGGTGTTGCTTCTATGACTTACTTAAAAGCAGTAGAGGCAGGTGTGGATGTGATTGATACAGCAATGTCTCCATTTGCTCTGGGTACTTCCCAGCCGGCAACTGAAGTTATGGTAGAAACATTTAAGGGAACTCCTTATGATACAGGATTTGACCAGAAACTGTTATCTGAAATCGCTGATTACTTCCGTCCAATCCGTGACGAAGCACTTGACAGCGGACTGCTCAATCCGAAGAACCTTGGTGTTAACATTAAGACTCTGTTATATCAGGTACCGGGCGGTATGCTTTCTAACCTGACTTCTCAGTTAAAAGAACAGGGTGCAGAAGATAAATTCTACGATGTATTGGAAGAAGTTCCAAGAGTACGTAAAGACCTTGGTGAATGCCCGCTTGTTACTCCTTCTTCTCAGATTGTTGGTACACAGGCTGTATTCAATGTTGTTCTGGGTGAACGTTACAAGATGGTTACAAAAGAAACAAAAGATGTATTAAGCGGAAAATACGGTGCAACTGCAAAACCGTTCAACAAAGAAGTACAGAAAAAATGCATCGGTAATACAAAACCGATTACCTGTCGTCCGGCTGACTTAATTCCGGCTGAGTTAGACACTCTTAGAGGAGAAATGGCACAGTGGTCTGAGCAGGAAGAAGATGTATTAACTTACGCATTATTCCCACAGGTCGCAACAGAATTCTTTAAATACAGAGAAGCTCAGGAAACAAAAGTAGATCCGAAAATGGCAGACACAAAAAATGGAGCTTATCCGGTATAAATAAGATTAAATTTTCCGAAGGCGAATCGTATGGAAATACGGTTCGTCTTTTTGTTTTAGGCATAAAATCATTTTGTGTTTAGTAAAATTCAGATGAAAAATAATTAAGTTCGTGTTATAATATAAACTTAATGAAAGCATTACTATAGAATGTTTTAAGACAGGAAAAGAGGTTAAGGGGTAAAGTATGGGGACGGAAGAGAACTTACTTAGCAGGATGAATACACAGTATCATAAATTTAGCAAAGGTCAGAAAAAATTAGTATCGTATATTACGGACAATTATGATAAGGCTGCTTTTTTTACGGCTGCAAAGTTAGGAGAAACGGTTGGAGTAAGTGAGTCAACAGTCGTTCGTTTCGCAATTCATTTAGGATATAAAGGATATCCGGAGTTTCAAAAGGCACTGGAAGAGTTGGTGCGGAACAAGTTAAATTCAATTCAGAGAATGGAAGTGACTTATGGAAGAGTTCCACAGTCTGAAATTTTAGATACGGTACTTCGAGCCGATATTGAAAAAATCAAGCTGACAATGGAAAATATAGACCATAATGCGTTTGAACTTGCAGTGGAGACCATTCTTGAGGCAAAGAGTATTTATATTGTAGGAATCCGCAGTTGTGCACCACTGGCAAGCTTTTTGGGATTTTATTTTAATTTATTATTTGATAATGTACATTTGATGCATACAAACAGTTCAAGTGAATTATTTGAACAGATGATTCACATCAGCAAGGACGATGTGATTATTGGAATTAGTTTTCCAAGGTATTCGATGCGTACATTAAAAGCGCTTGAGTTTGCAAATAATAGAAATGCAAAAGTAATTACATTGACAGACAGCATTCATTCACCAATGAACTTATATTCTTCTTGTAACTTGATTGCGAGAAGTGATATGGCGTCAATTGTAGATTCACTTGTTGCACCTTTGAGTGTGATTAATGCGTTAGTAGTCGCACTTTGTATGCGCAAACAAAAAGAGGTGACTGCTACGTTAGAAGATTTGGAAAAAATTTGGGATGAATATCAGGTGTATAATAATGATGAAATTAATCTTGCGGATGGGAAAGAAATTGAAATTCGTAATCCGGATGAGTTAGAAGATTAAAAGGAGTGTTTCATGACAAAAATAGCAATCATCGGTGGCGGTGCTGCCGGAATGTATGCTTCTGTTTTTCTTGCCGAAAAGGGACACGAAGTACATGTATTTGAAAAAAATGAAAAACTTGGAAAAAAATTATTTATTACGGGAAAGGGTCGGTGCAATGTAACCAATGACTGTGATGAAGAGACATTTTTTTCCAGTGTGATTACCAATTCAAAATTTTTGTATAGTTCTTATTATGGATGCACAAGTCAAAATGTAATGGATTTCTTTACCTCAATTGGGGTAAAACTAAAGACAGAACGTGGAAACCGGGTATTTCCGGCTTCAGACCATTCTTCAGATATTATTCGGGCATTAGAACATAAAATGAGAGAAACAAAGGTTCAGATTCATCTAAGAACAGAGGTAACCGATATTTTATCTGAAGAGGACTGTATCAAATATGTTGTGACTGCAAAGGGAAAAGAAGCCTTTGATAAAGTAATCGTTGCAACGGGCGGATATTCTTATCAGGCAACGGGTTCGACAGGAGATGGATATCGTTTTGCAGAAAATACCGGACATAGTGTGACAAAAATCCGACCGGCATTAGTTCCACTAAAGGTAAAGGAAGATTATATCACAAAACTTCAGGGACTGGCTTTAAAAAATGTACAGCTGACCATCAAAGACCAGAAAAAGAAATTGTATGAAGAGTTTGGAGAGTTGTTGTTTACTCATTTTGGAGTGTCGGGTCCGCTTGTTTTGACAGCAAGTTCAAAGATTGGAAAACAGCTTGAAAAAAAAGGCAGTCTTTTAGCTGAAATTGATTTAAAGCCGGCAGTTTCAAAAGAACAGCTCGATGCAAGAATTTTAAGAGAGTTTGAAACAGTTAAGAATAAGCAGTTTAAAAACGCAATTGGAGGTCTGTTTCCGGCAAAATTAGAACCGGTTATGATAGAAATTTCTAAGATTTCGCCGGAAAAAAAGGTCAATGAAATTACAAAAGAAGAAAGAAGAAGATTTATTGATTTAATCAAAGCATTTCCATTTACGATTACAGGAATGCGTGACTTTAATGAGGCAATTATCACACAGGGCGGAGTAAAGACAAAAGAAATAAATCCGTCTACAATGGAGTCAAAAAAGGTAAAAAATTTATATTTTATTGGAGAAGTGCTTGATTTGGATGCAGTAACAGGTGGATTTAATCTTCAGATTGCCTGGGCGACTGCTTACTGCGCAGTAAACGCAATTTGTATGGAAGAATAAAAAACAAGAATTGGATGAGATAAAGTTAAGATAGATAAAGGAGAGAAAAAATGGCATTTAGTATTGCAATAGATGGACCGGCAGGGGCCGGAAAAAGTACAATCGCAAAGGAACTGGCAAAACGCCTTTCATTTGTTTATGTAGATACTGGTGCGATGTACCGTGCAATCGGATTGTATCTGCTTAGAAATCAGATTTCACCAAAAGATGAAAGTTCTGTGGAAAAAGCATGTAAAGAAATTCAGATATCCATTTCTTATGAGGATGGGGTTCAGCAGGTCTTTTTAAACGGAGAAAATGTAAGCGAAGAAATTCGAAAAGAAGAAGTAGGAAATATGGCTTCGGCAGGTGCAAAGAACCGGAAAGTCCGCGAAAAACTGGTAGAGCTTCAAAGAGAACTGGCTTCTAAGGCTGATGTTGTAATGGACGGAAGAGATATTGGAACCTGTGTTTTGCCAAATGCGAATGTAAAGATTTATCTGACTGCCAGTGTGCATACAAGAGCAGTGCGTCGTTATCAGGAATATCTTGCAAAAGGTGAGAAAATAACATTAGAAGAAGTGGAAAAGGACATTGAAAACAGAGATTATCAGGATATGAATCGTGCGATTTCTCCGCTTAAACAGGCAGAGGATGCAGTATTTTTGGATTCTTCTGATATGGGAATCGAGGAAGTATTAGAGACAATGATTTCCGTTTATGAAAAAAGTAAATAAAAAAGAGGTTTAAAAAGTGGAAGTAAAAGTAGCAAAGACGGCGGGTTTTTGTTTTGGCGTCAAGCGGGCAGTAGAAAAAGCTTATGAGGTTGCTGAAAAAGAACAAAAAGATGTTTATACTTACGGACCAATTATTCATAATGAAGAGGTAGTAAATGATTTAGCCCAAAAAGGAGTCCATGTCATTGAAACAGAAGAGGATTTAAAAAAGCTGCAAAATGGTATTGTAGTTATCCGTTCCCACGGAGTTCCAAAAAGAATATATTCCCTGCTTGAAGAAAAAGAAATTGAGTATGTGGATGTTACCTGCCCGTTTGTCTTAAAGATACACCGGATTGTGGAAAGAGAAAGTAAAGCCGGACGGCATATTGTAATTATTGGAAATGAGGCACATCCTGAAGTAGAGGGAATTCGTGGCTGGTGTGAAGGAGAATCTACTGTGATAAAAACAAAAGAGCAGGCAGAAAAATTTCTGGAATCACCACCCGAAAAGGTGTGTATCGTCTCTCAGACGACATTTAATTACAAGAATTTTCAAGAATTAGTTGAAATTTTAGCCAAAAAGAGGTATGATAAACTTGTTTTAAATACAATTTGCAATGCAACTAGTGAGCGACAGGCCGAAGCTGCAGAAATTGCAAAGACAGTAGACGCCATGGTTGTCATTGGAGGCAGGCATAGCTCAAACACACAAAAGCTGTATGAGATATGCAGTGGCGAATGTAAAAACACCTACTATATACAGACACTTGCTGACTTGGATTCTGATAGTTTTCAATCCATTCAATGTGTTGGTATTACAGCCGGGGCGTCAACCCCAAATAAAATAATTGAGGAGGTTTCAAAACATGTCAGAATTAAGTTTTGAACAGATGTTAGACGAATCATTTAAAACAATCAGAAACGGAGAGGTAGTGGAAGGTACTGTCATCGGCGTAAAAGAAGATGAAATCATCTTAAATATCGGATACAAAGCAGATGGTATTATTTCAAGAAATGAATATTCAAACGATTCCAATCTTGACCTTACTACAGTTGTATCTGTAGGCGACACAATGGAAGCAAAAGTCCTCAAAGTAAATGATGGAGAAGGACAGGTTCTTCTTACTTACAAGAGACTGGCTGCTGAAAAAGGAAATAAGAGACTGGAAGAAGCTTTTGAAAATAAAGAAGTATTAACAGCAAAAGTAACTCAGGTATTAGATGGCGGTTTAAGCGTACTGGTAGAAGATACAAGAGTATTTATTCCGGCAAGCCTCGTATCTGATTCTTATGAAAAAGATTTAACAAAATATCAGGACCAGGAAATTGAATTTGTAATCACAGAATTTAATCCAAGACGTCGTCGTATTATTGGTGACCGTAAACAGCTTTTAGTTGCTAAAAAAGCAGAAATGCAGAAAGAACTGTTTGCAAGAATCAAACCGGGCGATGTTGTAGAAGGAACAATCAAAAATGTAACAGACTTTGGTGCATTCATCGATTTAGGTGGAGCAGATGGTCTTCTTCATATTTCTGAAATGTCCTGGGGCAGAGTAGAAAATCCGAAGAAAGTATTCAAAGCCGGAGATCCAATCAAAGTATTAATCAAAGATATCAACGGAGATAAAATTGCTCTCAGCCTTAAATTTGAAGACCAGAATCCTTGGTTACATGCAGCTGAAAAATATGCAGCTGGTAATGTAGTAGAAGGAAAAATTGCACGTATGACAGATTTTGGTGCATTTATCGAGTTAGAACCGGGTGTAGATGCATTGCTTCATGTATCTCAGATTTCCAGAGCACATGTTGAAAAACCATCTGATGTACTTTCTGTAGGACAGGTTGTAACTGCAAAAGTTGTAGACTTCAACGGAGAAGAAAAGAAAATCAGCCTGAGCATGAAAGTATTAGAACCGGCAGTAGAAGAGACAGCAGAAACAACAGAAGAATAATAAAATAATAAAAATGTAACAACGAGAAAAAAACGGCTGCTTAGAGGCAGTCGTTTTTTATTTTTCTATTTCTTTGGAAGATTTTTTAAAAATTCTCTTAAAAATTCCTGCTGCATTTCGGGTGAAGCAGAAAATTCTGAAGTCCACTGAATATAAATTTCTTTACTCTCATAATCGGTCTTAAATTGAGAAAGATTTGGATTACCATAAGCACGCAGAAAAAATCCGGAAATCTTTTTATAGCAGTTGGAAGCTTTTGCCTTTTGACGGCAGGACGAATCGACATAAGAAGCAATGGATTTATGAACCGCTTCATCCTCAAGAGGAAGATAATAATAATTTTTATAATTTTTGTAGAAGTATCTTAATGTTCCAGATAAAAGAGGCAGTTTTAATTTTCCCGTATGCCCGGAGAAAGTGAGAGAGAACATTTCTAAGTGATAAGAAAAATCAGTCGGAAGAACAGATGGCAGTGAAAATTGAAATAAAATATCTGTGCGGATATCGCCATTTAAAGTTGTGCTTTTTAAAATATGACTTTGAATGAATTCAAATTTACCATTTAGGACAGCTTTTAAAATATCAAGAGAGAGCAGATGGAACATTCCTTCTATATCATCATGGTTATGAAGGAGAAGCAGGTTTTGCTCCTCTTTTTTATGCAGAGAAGCAAAGGAATGAAAGACCTGAATTAATTGTTTTCCGTCCATGGTATCAAGTCTTTGATAATGGCAGAGAGGTTCCAGTGTTCTCTGTTTAAAATCAGAAACCGGAAGTAAAAATGAAATTGGACGCAGAGTCCGGTATAAATCGATAGACTTCATTGAAAGAAGAGGGGATGAAACCTGATATTGTGTGGACTTATGAAGTAAATATGGGATATCAAAAGTAGTTCCATTAAAATGAATCAGGCAGTCACGGTCAGAACAGAGCTTATAAAAGGACTGTAAAAGTGCTGTCTCTTCTTCGGAAGTTTCATGTTCAGCCAGAAATTGATAAAGTTTGAACGAAGTTTTTTCAAAGACTGCAGCTCCAATTAGGTAAAGATGGCTGGTTTTATGGCTTAATCCAGTCGTTTCAATATCGAAAAATAGAGTTCGTTCTTTTGAAATGGAATTTTTTTGGAAAAAATGATCTATGCAATTATAATAAAAATTTGAAGAAAAACTAGTTATTGTTAACATATTAACAAACATCCTTTCGATATGTACTAAAAATAATACGAAAAATTTACTAAATTTTATAGAGAAATTACAAAAAAAATGTTATATTATTATAAGAGAGCAAAAAGGAGGTAATATGGAAGTTAAAATTGCGGGAGTCTCTTTGTATTATATCATAAACTGGTTTTTTATCTACAGCTTTCTGGGATGGGTGTGGGAATCCTGTTACGTGTCCGCAAAAGCAAAAAAGATAATAAACAGAGGTTTTATAAATGGTCCATTGTGTACCATTTATGGGTTCGGAGCAATCAGTGTATATTTAATCTTGAAAGATTTTGACGAAAATATACTGATTTTGTATTTCGGTGGAGTGATTGTTGCAACGGTGTTAGAGTACATAACAGGCTGGCTGATGGAAGCGATTTTTCATACCCGATGGTGGGATTACAGTAAAAAGCCATTTAATCTTCAGGGATATATCTGTCTGGGGTCATCCATTGCCTGGGGTGCATTTACGGTGTTACTGTTTTATGTATTTCAGCCGTTTGTGGAATGGATTACAGGACTTTATCCTGTGTCTGTGGGAAAAGTTGGAATTTCCATTGTAAGTGTGTTATATGCAGTTGACTTTGGAAGTTCTGCAGTAACAGCGTTCAATTTAAGCAAAGCCTTTGGAAAAGTGGAAGATATGCTGGAGGATTTAAGTGGTTATCTTCATACAACCAAATTATATGAGACAAAAGAGGAAGTTCGTGAGAAACTGGATGAATTACGTGTGATAAATGCATCAGAACTGGCAGAGCGCATTGCAGAGAAGAAAGCAGAATTTTCATCACAGCTTGAGAAAAAACAGCTGCAATTGCCGGAAACTTATGAAGGAATGCGTGCAGAACTGGAAAAACGCATGGATGAATTTAAAGAAAAATATATCACGATTCGTAAAGAGACCAATCCTGTTAGAAAACGTATGATACAGGCGTATCCCGGATTGAAGACTGAATTCAGACATCATTTAGAAAGAAAGTCTGGAAAAAGACATGAAAAACGAATTTCAAAGTAAAGGAGGAACTATATATGGCGTTTTTAACCTTTAGGGGTGGAGTACATCCTTATGACGGAAAAGAACTGTCAAAAGAAAAACCCATAACGGACTATGCTCCGGGAAAAGAGCTGGTTTATCCATTATCCCAGCACATTGGTGCTCCGGCAAAACCGGTCGTTAAGAAAGGAGACCATGTTTTGGCGGGACAGATGATTGCGGAGGCGGGCGGATTTGTATCTGCACCGATTCATGCATCTGTTTCAGGAACAGTGACTGGAATTAAAAAAATTCTCAATAATATGGGAAGCAAAGTAGATGCGGTTATTATTGAAAATGATGAGCAATATGAAAGTGTACCGGATCAGGTGACGGAGTCTCTTGATTCACTTTCAAAAGAAGAAGTTTTAAATAAAATCCGCGAGGGCGGAGTAGTTGGTATGGGTGGAGCAGGTTTTCCGACTCATGTAAAGCTTTCTCCAAAAGAGCCGGATAAAATTGAATATGTACTGGTAAATGGAGCCGAATGTGAACCATATCTGACTTCTGATTACCGCCGTATGATGGATTATCCAGATGAAGTAATCGGTGGCTTGAAATGCATGTTGAAATTATTTGATAATGCAAAAGGCTGTATCTGTATCGAGGATAATAAGCCGGATTGTATTGCAAAGATGACAGAGTTAGTAAAAGATGAACCGAGAATTGAAGTAAAAACATTAAAAACAAAATACCCGCAGGGTGCAGAGCGTTGTCTGATTTATGCAGTGACAGACAGAGAGATTAACTCTTCTATGCTTCCGGCAGACGCAGGATGTGTGGTAGATAATGTCGATACGGTATGTGCTGTTTATCGTGCAGTTATGTTTGGACGTCCGGTTACTGAAAAAATCGTAACAGTAACCGGTGATGGAATCGCAAATCCGCAGAATTTCCGTGTAAAAATCGGAACCAGTTTTGCGGATCTGATTGAAGCGGCAGGCGGATTAAACGAGCCGGTAGAAAAGGTTATCTCTGGTGGTCCGATGATGGGATTTGCCATGTATGACTACCATGTTCCGATTGTAAAAACTTCTTCTGCTATTTTATGTTTAAAGAAAGATGAAGTAACAGCAGTAGAAGCAACAGCGTGCATTAACTGTGGTCGTTGTGTCAGTGCGTGTCCGGCAAGACTGGTACCGTCAAGACTGGCGACTTATTCAGAACATGGACAGGAAGAACAGTTTGTAAAACATAATGGACTGGAATGTGTAGAATGTGGATGTTGTAGTTTTGTCTGTCCGGCAAAACGTCATCTGACTCAGTCTGTACGTTCTATGAGAAAGATGGTTCTTGCAAACCGTAAAAAGGCAAAATAGGAGGAGAAAAAGATGAGTGATTTTCTGCATGTATCATCTTCGCCTCATGTAAGGTCGAAGGTGAGCACAGACGGCATAATGAAAACAGTATTACTTGCATTGCTGCCTACCACATTATTTGGAATTTATAATTTTGGTTTGCATGCACTGCTTTTAATTCTGGTTTGTATGGCGACCTGCGTGGCAACAGAAGCCGTTTATGAAAAAATTGTAAATAAAAAAAGTACAATAAAGGATTGCAGTGCACTGGTAACCGGTTTGTTGCTGGCTCTGAATCTTCCACCAAAAGCTCCGTGGTGGATTGCTGTTGTAGGTGGTATTTTTGCTATCTTAATTGTAAAACAGCTCTTTGGAGGTCTGGGACAGAACTTTATGAACCCGGCGCTTGCAGCAAGATGTTTTCTGTTAATTTCCTTTACCGGAAGAATGACAGATTTTACGGTACCGGATGGCGCATTTGGAAAAGTGGTAGATACGGTATCTGGTGCAACTCCACTGGCAGCGGTAAAAGCCGGTGAAAGTGTAAATCTGATGAGCCTGTTTATCGGTAATACAAAAGGTACAATCGGTGAGACATCCGCACTCGCAATTTTAATTGGTGCAGCAATCCTGCTTGCAACAAAAGTAATTGATTTGCGTGTTCCGCTTACTTACATTGGAACATTTGCAGTTTTTGCACTGTTATTTGGCGGACATGGATTTAGCATCAGCTATCTTGCAGCAGAGCTGTTTGGTGGTGGCTTGATGTTAGGTGCATGGTTTATGGCAACAGATTATGTTACCACCCCAATTACGAAAAACGGACAGCTGGTTTATGGTGTGTGTCTGGGTATCTTTACCGGAATTTTCCGTATTTTTGGCGGTTCAGCAGAAGGAGTTTCTTATGCGATTATCTTCTGTAACCTGTTAGTACCGTTGATTGAAAGAGTAACTATGCCGGTTGCTTTTGGAAAAGGAGGTAAGAAATCATGAAAAAAGATTCGATTGTAAGAGATACGTTGATTCTTACCGTAATCACATTGATTGCAGGTCTGCTTCTTGGACTGGTTTACCAGATTACAAAAGAGCCGATTACACAGCAGGAAGAAAGTGCAAAAACAGAAGCATATAAAGCCGTTTTTGCAGAAGCAGATTCCTTTGAGCCAATTGTGGAAGCAGAAGATGCTGACCTTTCCGCTTATCTGGAACAGAATGGTTTTTCCCAGAGTATTAATGAGATCATGGAAGCAAAAGATGCGAGTGGAGAAGTGTTAGGTTATGCAATTAATATTACGACTCCGGAAGGATATGGCGGAGATATCACTTTTTCACTGGGTGTTAAAAATGATGGAACGTTAAATGGAATTGAAATTTTAAGCATCAGTGAAACTGCCGGTCTTGGTATGAATGCAACAAAAGATGACTTTAAAAACCAGTTTAAAGACAAAAAAGCGGAAGAATTTAAAGTGACAAAGACCGGTGCACAGTCCGAAGATGAAATTGATGCATTAAGTGGTGCGACCATTACTTCAAGAGCAATGGTTGGAGGCGTAAACGCAGGTCTTTGCGCATTTCGATATGTAGAGGAGGGAGAATAGGATGAAACAGAATACACCTGTTGAGCGTTTGTATAACGGTATCATAAAGGAAAATCCTACCTTTGTCCTGGTACTTGGTATGTGTCCGACACTTGCGGTTACAACAGCAGCTATCAATGGTATCGGCATGGGACTTACAACTACGGTAGTACTTATGATGTCGAACTTATTTATATCACTTCTTAGAAATGTAATTCCGGATAAGGTACGTATGCCGGCTTATATTGTTATTGTTGCATCTTTTGTTACAATGGTTCAGCTTTTACTTCAGGGTTTTATTCCATCTTTGTATGATGCACTTGGAATTTACATTCCTCTGATTGTAGTAAACTGTATTATCTTAGGAAGGGCAGAAGCTTATGCTTCTAAAAATCCTCCGATTCCATCTTTATTTGATGGTATGGGAATGGGACTTGGATTTACCTTATCCATTACAATTCTTGCAGCGTTCCGTGAATTAATCGGAGCTGGAACCGTATTTGGAGTTCAGGTAATGCCGAAGGCTTACGAACCGGCAACCATTTTTATTTTAGCACCGGGAGCATTCTTTGTGCTTGCATTTTTGGCGGCGATTCGTGCAAAATTACAGGATAAGAAACCCGAAGGAGAAAGACACGAAATCCATTGCATGGAAGGTGCTTGTGCTTCCTGTGGTAATAAATCCTGTCATAAACAGTAAAGGAGGAAAGGCGCAATGAAAGAATTACTTATTATCGGAATCAGCGCAGCGATTGTAAATAATGTCGTGCTGAGCCAGTTCCTTGGACTGTGCCCTTTCTTCGGCGTATCCAAGAAAATAGAAACAGCAGCAGGTATGGGCGGAGCAGTTATCTTCGTTATTACCTTATCATCTTTTGTGACAAGTTTGATTTATAAATACATACTGGCAAATCCGCATGTTAATATGCAGTTTTTACAGACTATCGTATTTATTCTTGTAATTGCAGCTTTAGTACAGTTTGTAGAAATGTTTCTTAAGAAATCTATGCCGGCACTCTATCAGAGTCTGGGTGTATATCTTCCATTAATTACAACAAACTGTGCGGTACTTGGTGTTGCAGTTATCAACGTACAGAAAGAGTATAATGTACTTCAGGGAACGGTAAATGGTTTTGCAACTGCTCTTGGTTTTACAATTTCAATTGTACTGATGGCAGGACTTCGAGAAAAAATGGAATACAACGATGTACCAAAATATTTCCAGGGATTCCCGATTGTATTATTGACAGCCGGTTTAATGGCCATTGCATTCTTTGGCTTTTCTGGCGTAATCTAAGGAGGCACGGAGTATGATTACAGGTATTGTAATTGCAGCAGTTTTAGTAGGTGGCGTGGGCCTCTTTATCGGAGTGTTCCTTGGACTGGCCGGAAAGAAATTTGCTGTAGAAGTAGATGAAAAAGAAGTTGCGGTAAGAGAACAGCTTCCTGGAAATAACTGTGGCGGATGTGGTTACCCAGGATGTGATGGTCTTGCAGCGGCAATTGCAAAAGGAGAAGCTCCGGTCAATGCATGTCCGGTCGGCGGAGCACCGGTTGCAGCGAAAATAGCGGCTGTAATGGGAGAAGAAGTAGGAGAAACCGTTCGTACAAGTGCGTTTGTAAAATGTCTTGGAGATTGTGAAAAAACGACTTCTCTTTATGAATATGCAGGTGAAGAAGATTGTAAAATGGCAGCTTTGATGCAGAGCGGTGGTAAAAAATCCTGTGGATTTGGCTGTCTTGGTTATGGAAACTGTGTGAAAGTGTGTCCGTTTGATGCAATTCATATCATAAATGGGATTGCAAAAGTGGATCAGGAAAAATGTAAATCCTGCGGAAAATGTGTTGCAGAGTGTCCGAAACATCTGATTGAAATCATCCCTTATGGACAGCATCAGGTTGGATGCAGTTCCAAGGAAAAAGGAAAAGAGGTCATGGGAGCATGTAAAGTGGGCTGTATCGGATGTAAGAAATGTGAAAAAGAATGTCCGGCAGGAGCAATCACAGTTACAGATAATGTAGCTCATATTGATAAAGAAAAATGTATGAATTGCGGTAAATGCAAAGAAGTATGTCCTAGAAAAGTAATTGCATAAAATGAGTCCAAAGAGCCAAAATGCGAACATATATTTGCATTTTGGCTCTCTTTATGTTAGAATGGAAAAATGAAAATAAATAAAAAAGATATGATATTAATTGGAGGAGTATTACTGCTCGCTTTGATTTTCTGGTTGATTCCTTTTATAAATCAGAAGAAAGATTCTCTTCAAAAAGAAGAACAGCAGGGAATGCTCAAAATTACGGTGGATGGAAAACAGTATGGTACGTATTCACTTTCAAAAGACCGGACAATAGAAATCAATGATACAAATATCTGCGAAATAAAGGACGGAAAGGTGACAATGACAGAAGCAGACTGTCCGGACAAGTTATGTATTCATCAAAAAGCGATTTCTACAAAGGGAGGAACAATAGTGTGTCTGCCAAACAAAGTGGTATTGGAAATCGAGAGCAGTGAAAAACCAGATAGTATTACTTATTAAGAAAAATAAGATATTGGAATTTAGAGAGAATGAATGAGATAATAATAAAAAAGACAGCATATTTAGGCATATTTTCTGCAATTGCAATTATATTTGGCTATGTAGAATCTTTATTTCCTCTTGGAATCCCTGGAGTGAAACTGGGGCTTGCAAATCTTGTAATTGTATTTTTGCTTTATTTATATGGGGTAAAAGAAGCAATGGCGGTTTCCTTTGTGCGTATTCTGGTCATTGGTTTTTTATTTGGAAATCTGTTTTCTATATTATTTAGTCTTGCAGGCGCAGTGGTGAGTCTTGGGCTTATGGTGATTTTAAAAAAAACAAAATGGTTCTCTGTAGTGGGGGTCAGTGTTGCCGGAGGCATCTCACATAATATTGCTCAGATTGTTGTAGCGTCTTTTGTTGTAGGAAATTTAAATCTGTTCTGGTATCTTCCGGTATTATTGGTATCTGGTGTTATAGCAGGATTTTTGATGGGAATGTTAGCAACGGAAGTATTAAATAGAATACAGCTTAAAAAGGACAGAACTGGAAAGGACAGAATATGATTGCTTATATAAAAGGTGAAGTTGCCTGGATAGAAGAAGAACGAATCGTTTTGGAATCTGGGAATATTGGATATAACATTATGATGCCGGCATCTTCTTTTGATACACAAGATTTAATGGGAAAAGAAGTTAAAATTTATACTCATTTGAATGTAAGGGAAGATGCAATGCAGTTGTATGGATTTTTGAATTTAGATGAATTAAAAACCTTTCGTCTGCTGTTGGGAGTCAATGGGATCGGTCCGAAAGCAGCTCTTGGGATTTTATCGGGTCTTACGACAGATGAGCTTCGTTTTGCTGTGCTTTCGGATGATGTAAAAACGATTTCAAAAGCACCTGGAATTGGAAAGAAGACAGCGCAGAAATTAATTTTAGAGTTAAAAGATAAAATTGATTTGGAAGAGGCATTTGAGACAAAACAGGAGCATGTCAGAGAAACAGAAGGAAAGATGGAAAGTAAAGAAGAGAATGCTGCAAAAAAAGATGCAGTCGATGCATTGACAGCGCTTGGATATTCGAGTACAGAAGCACTGCGTGCAGTCCGTCAGACCGGGGTGACACCGGATATGGATGTGGAAACAATTTTGAAATTAGCGTTAAAAAATATGAATTTGTAGTGGGAAAAGAAGATGGAAAGAAGAATCATAACAACAGATGTGATAGAAGAGGACTTAAAGACAGAGGGAAATCTTCGACCACAGCTCTTAGTCGATTATATTGGTCAGGAAAAAGCAAAAGAAAATCTGAAAGTTTATATCGAGGCTGCAAAACAGAGAAATGATGCATTGGACCATGTTCTTTTTTATGGTCCTCCAGGACTTGGAAAGACAACGCTTGCCGGGATTATTGCAAATGAAATGGGAGTTCATTTAAAAGTAACAAGTGGTCCGGCGATTGAAAAACCAGGAGAAATGGCAGCAATTTTGAATAATCTTCAGGAACATGATGTATTGTTTGTCGATGAAATTCACCGGTTAAACCGGCAGGTAGAAGAAGTCTTATATCCTGCTATGGAAGATTATGCCATTGATATTATGATTGGAAAGGGAACTTCTGCAAGGTCGATTCGTCTGGAACTTCCAAAATTTACGCTGGTGGGAGCAACAACCCGTGCCGGAATGTTGACTGCACCGCTTCGTGACCGTTTTGGAGTGGTACATCATCTTGAATACTATACAGAAAATGAATTAAAAACAATTATTATCCGTTCTGCAAAAGTGCTTGGAGTAGAGATTGATGAAGAAGGTGCTATGGAGATGGCAAGACGATCAAGAGGAACTCCACGTTTGGCAAATCGGCTGCTAAAGAGAGTGAGAGATTTTGCACAGGTGCGTTATGATGGAAAAATCACAAAAGAAGTTGCGGATTTTGCATTGAATTTATTAGAAGTAGACCGATATGGATTAGACCAGATTGACCGTAGAATTTTAAGTACGATTATGGTACAGTTTTCAGGAGGACCGGTCGGACTTGATACACTTGCAGCGGCAATCGGAGAAGATTCCGGAACAATTGAGGATGTATATGAACCATATCTGATTAAAAATGGTTTTCTTGTGCGAACACCGAGAGGTCGTGTAGCAGGCGATTTTGCTTATGAACATTTGGGGATTGACAGAAAATCTTAAATAAGAGCCAAAAGAAAAGGTTGTTTTTCTCTATATTTCGATTATAATAGACAGTGAAAGAATAAGCAAAAGAAAAATCGGGAGGACCCTATATGGCAGTGAAAAATACAACGCAGGTTTTGATCGGAGGTAAGATAATGACCTTAAGTGGTTATGAAAGCGAAGAATACCTGCAGAAGGTTGCATATTACATAAATAATAAAATGACCGAGCTGGGTCAGCTTCCAGGTTACAGCCGTCAGTCTCTTGAAACCAAACATACGCTGTTGGATTTAAATGTTGCAGATGATTATTTTAAGGCAAAACGTCAGGCAGAATTGTTTGAAGAAGAACTGGAAACAAAAGACAGAGAAAGCTATGAATTAAAACATGATTTGATTACGTCTCAGGTTCGGCTGGAAAATGCAGAAAAAGAAATTGCATTAAAAATGGAACAAATGGAAAAATTACAAAAGAAGATAGAAGAGTTGGAAAAGGAACTTGGCGGGCGTCTTAAAAAATAAGCAGCTGCAAAAGATTCCGAAATTGAGAGGGCGCGCTTCGAAAGAGGGACACGCCCTTTTTCTGTCATAAAATCTATAGTGGAAAGTTGATTTGAGTCAGTTAAGCGGATGTTTGGCTTGTAATTCATTTTTGGGCTTGATTTGGTTAAATGATTAAAAGTTGAATGACAGGAAAGAATCGGAAAATAAGAAAGGAATGAAAATTTTTATGAAATCAGAGTTACTGGCACCTGCCGGTTCGATAGAAGGAATGAGAGCTGCAATAGCAGCCGGAGCGGATGCCGTTTATATGGGAGGAGAGTTATTTGGGGCAAGAGCTTACGCAAATAATCCCGAGGAGGAAGGATTAAAAGAAGCCATTGATTATGTGCATCTCCACAAAAAGAAACTGTATCTGACCGTAAATACGTTGTTAAAAAATAAAGAATTAAAAACACAGCTTTATGATTATATTGCACCTTTTTATGAACAGGGATTGGATGCAGTGATTGTTCAGGATTTTGGGGTACTTACTTTTTTAAAAAAAGAATTTCCCAAACTGCCTTTACATGCAAGTACACAGATGGCAGTTACCGGAGCAGAAGGAGCAAGACTGTTAAAGAAATTTGGAGTTTCAAGAGTCGTAACAGCAAGGGAACTTTCGCTTTCGGAGATAAAAGAAATCGATGAGCAGACAGGAGTAGAAATTGAAAGTTTTATTCATGGAGCTTTGTGTTACAGTTATTCAGGAATGTGTCTGTTTTCAAGTATGTTAGGGGGAAGAAGCGGAAATCGTGGACGCTGTGCCCAGCCCTGCCGACTTCCTTATAAGGTGGAATGTTATGGAAAAAAAACAGGCAGCCAAAAAGAGGAATATCCGTTAAGCCTGAAAGATATGTGTACGATTGAACTGCTTCCTGAAATTTTAAATGCGGGAGTGTACTCTCTTAAGATAGAGGGGCGCATGAAAAAACCGGAGTATGCAGCAGGAGTGACCCGAATTTATCGAAAATATCTGGATTTATATGAGAAAAATCCAGCATCCTATCATGTAGAAAAAAGTGATTTTGAAGAATTACTGGAACTGTATCAAAGAGATGGATTTAGTCAGGGATATTATAGGCAGCATAATGGAAGGAATATGGTGGCACTTGAAAATTTAAAACAGCAGAAGAAAGAAAAAGGAGTATGTCAAAGAGATGAAGCACTTTTTCATACATTAAAGAAAGAGTACACAGAAAAAAAACTTCAGGAAAAAATAAATGGAACTTTAATGCTGTATACGGGAGCACCGGCAATTTTAGATTTGGAATATGATAAGATTCGGGTGTCAGTCGAGGGTGACAGACTCGAGATGGCGCAAAATCAGGCACTGACACAAGAACGCATCAGAAAACAGATGATGAAAACCGGAAATACACCGTTTTGTTTTGAAAATCTGGAAATTCAGACAGATGAACAGGGATTTCTTCCGATGCAAAGTTTGAATGAGCTGAGAAGAAAAGGGCTTTCTTTGTTAAAAGAGCAATATCTTAACAGTTTTAAACGTACACTTCCTGAAAAAACAGGAGAGCAGAACAATAATTATGCAGAATCAAAATCATCAGAGTTAGAAACTTCAGAAGAAATTTATTATTATGCATCAGTTGAAACCAGGGAACAGCTGTCTGCGGTACTCGAGCGTCCAGAAATAACGGGAGTTTATTTTGACAGTACATTGGTGTGGGGAAACTCAGTAGAGCAGAAATTAGATCAGATAGTCGAAAGGATTCATAAAAAGAAAAAAGAAGCCTATCTGATGCTTCCTTATATATTAAGAAAAGAGAAAACAGACCAGATAAGAAAATTAATTGAGTATAGTGCAGAACGTCTGGAGGGATTTTTGATTCGCAACGTAGAGGAACTGGGGTTACTTGAAAAAATGGGGCTCTTAAATCAGGCAGTCTGCGATTTTAGTCTTTATACGATGAATGATGAGTCGAAATGCTTTTTTGATAAAAAAGGAGTCAAAAGAACCACGATTCCTCTTGAATTAAATGAGAGCGAAATCAAAAAGAGAGAGAACAGTGACAGCGAAATGATTATTTATGGATATTATCCGATGATGATTTCGGCACAGTGTTTAAAAAAGACCTGTGAGCGTTGCGAAAAGAAAGCAGATATTGTAACATTGACAGACCGATACAAGAGCAGATTCCGAACAAAAACCGTCTGTGATTTTTGCTATAATGTAATTTATAACAGTATTCCTACCGGTTTTCTTCAGGAAGAAGAAAAGATAAAAAAACTTGGAATAAAAAATCTGAGAATCAGTCTGACAACAGAGAGAAAACAGGAGTCAAAAGAACTGCTTGAGTTGTTTCTTGGAGTTTACAAAAATAAAAAAAACGTGCCGAAAAATGTTTTAGAATTTACAAAGGGACATTTTAAGCGTGGAGTAGAGTAGGTGAAAATTTGATTAATTTGATTGTTACACTTTCTAAATATTTACTTTTGATTTTAATTGCACTTTATACTTTAGAGAGTTTTATTGTTTTTGGATATCGTTATGAGGAAGATAAGAGATATATCTTGAAGAAACAGCTGATGCTTATCTTTTTCATGGATTTTATGGCATTTCTTGTAATTTTTTTGAAAAAGCAGGAATTGGAAATTATTTATTTTTTTATAGTACAGTTATTGTATTTTATTGCGGTTCAGATTTTATATCGGATTTTTTATAAAAATTCATCTCTGCTTTTACTGAATCATACCTGTATGTTACTGTCAATTGGTTTTATTATGTTGGCGAGACTGGATATGGAATCAGCAGTGCGTCAGTTTGAGATTGTAGTTATTGCCACAATCATTGCGATGGTGATACCGGTTATGATTCATAAATTCCGGTTCTTAAATAAATGGACCTGGTTTTATGCGGTGGTAGGACTTTTGCTCTTGCTTACTGTGCTGGTGCTTGGAAAAAATGTAAATGGGGCAAAAATCAATATTTCCTTTGGGGGATTTGCGTTTCAGCCATCTGAATTCGTGAAGATTATCTTTGTGTTTTTTGTAGCATGCAGATTGTATAAGAAAAAGACGGAGTTTCGGGATTATGTGATTACAACAGCAATCGCAGCGGTTTATGTGTTGATTTTAGTGTTATCAAGAGACTTGGGAAGTGCGGTTGTATTTTTTATTACTTATGTGGTAATGCTTTATGTAGCGACAAAAAAACCGCTTTATCTGTTTGCAGGACTGGGATCTGGTTCTCTTGCAGCAGTAGTAGCATACTTTTTATTCAGCCATGTAAGGCAAAGGGTGATCGCCTGGAAAGACCCGTTTTCTGTTTATCAAAGTTCCGGTTATCAGATTGTTCAGGGGTTATTTGCAATCGGAACAGGAGGATGGTTTGGAATGGGGCTTTGCCAGGGCTCACCGAATATGATTCCGTTTGTAAAACAGGACTATATGTTTGCGGCAATTTGTGAAGAATTGGGTGGATTGTTTGCAATGTGTCTGATTTTAATCTGTATGAGCCTGTTTGTTTTAGTAGTGAATATCTCACTGCAGATTAAACGACCGTTTTATAAACTGATTGCCCTTGGACTTGGAACAGAATATGCATTTCAGGTGTTTTTGACAATTGGAGGTGTAACAAAGTTTATTCCAATGACAGGAATTACACTTCCGTTAGTCAGCTATGGTGGAAGCTCTGTTCTTAGTACGATTATTATGTTGGCAATTATTCAGGGATTGTATATTTTAAGAGAAGATGAGGATGATGAACTTGAGAGACAGAAGAGACGAGCAGCGCAGATGGCAAGACGAGAAGCGCAGAGAACAGCAGGCGAAGCTCACAGAAAGAAGAGCACGAGAGGCTAAGAAAATACGAAATCGAGAATATACGATAGTAAGTTACTTTTTTGTTTGTATTTTTATTTCATTGGTTGTCTATATGGTATATTTTGAATTGGAAAAAAAAGACAGTATTATCAACAGTCCGTATAATACAAGACAGGATCAGTTTGAAGACCGTGTTGTGCGGGGAAGTATTTTATCGGCAGATGGACAGACGCTTGCGTATACACAGGTCAATGAAGACGAGACAGAGACAAGAATTTATCCGTTTAATAATCTGTTTGCACACATTGTCGGATATGATTCAAATGGAAAAAACGGCCTGGAATCTCTGGCAAACTTTGAGCTGATGACATCTCATGACGGCTATGTCAAGCAGGTCAAAAATGAAATGCAGGAGACGAAGAATCAGGGAGATAATGTGGTAACAACCTTAAACACTTCTCTTCAGCAGACCGCTTATGATGCGCTGGGAGACAATCAGGGAGCAGTTGTTGTGATGGATCCGAAAAGTGGAGCAGTGCTGGCTATGGTAAGTAAGCCGGATTTTAATCCGAACACTGTTTCACAGGATTGGGATTATCTGACCAGTGATTCTTCAAACAGCAGTTTGTTAAATCGTGCAACACAGGGAGCTTATCCGCCAGGGTCAGTTTTTAAAATTGTGACAACACTTGCTTATCTTAGAAGTGAAAATGGAAATCTGGATAATTTTACTTATACCTGTGATGGAAGTATTACTGTAGATGATCATACTATCAGTTGCTATGATGGAGAAGAACACGGAACGGAAGACTTTGAAACAGCGTTTGCGAAGTCCTGTAACAGTGCATTTGCAAATCTTGGTATGGAGCTTGGTGCTAAAAAACTGACGAGTGCGGCAGAAAGTCTGCTGTTTAATAAAAAGCTTCCGATTTCTATCAGTTATAACAGCAGTAAATTTGATTTAGGAGATCACCCGGGAAATCCACTTTTAATGCAGACCTCAATCGGTCAGGGAAATACTCTGGTTTCTCCGATGCATATGGCATTAATTGTAAGTGCAATTGCAAATGATGGTGTGCTGATGAAACCATATTATATTCAGCAGGTACAAAATGTAAATGGAGACGTTGTAAGCAAGACAAAGACGTCGGAGTATAAAACACTTATGACAAAAGAGGAAGCTTCCAGATTAAAACAGTTGATGCAGGAAGTTGTAAATCGCGGAACAGCTTCGGCTTTAAGCGGAGAAAGTTATTCTGCAGCCGGAAAAACAGGCTCTGCGGAATATTATGGAAGCGATGGAAGTATTCATACACATTCCTGGTTTGTGGGAATGGCAGAAAATGACGAATCACAGCTTGTCGTTGCAGTAATTGCAGAAGGAGCAGGAACAGGAAGTTCTGTAGCAGTGCCGATTGCCCATCAGATTTTTAATCAATATTATTATTAATTCTTAATCGTAAATCCTTGCACAGGTTCTCAAAAAGAGGTATACTAAACACAATGAAACACAACGCTGACCGGGAAACGGTTTTTACAGGAGGACTTGCAAAATGGTTGAAGCAACGAGCTGTGGCGGGGTGGTAATATATCGCGGAAAGATACTGACCTTATACAAATCCTACAAACATAAATATGAAGGATGGGTATTGCCAAAAGGGACTGTAGAAGAAGGCGAAGACTATAAGGATACGGCGCTTAGAGAGGTAAAAGAAGAGTCGGGAGTGACAGCAAATATTATTAAATATGTGGGAAAAAGTCAGTATAGTTTTTGTATACCGGAGGATACGGTAGAGAAAGAGGTACATTGGTATCTGATGTCTGCGGGAAGTTATTACAGTAAACCTCAGAGAGAAGAATACTTTGTGGATTCCGGATTTTATAAATTCCATGAAGCATACCATCTGTTGCGGTTTTCAAATGAAAGACAGATTTTGGAAAAGGCTTATAATGAATACTTGGATTTAAAAAAAGCAAATCTTTGGGGAAACAGAAAGTATTTTTAGGGGAGAAGGGACTGGATTATCAGTCCCTTCTATGCTATCAGGAACATACTTTGGGAATCCGAGAGTACATAGGAATAGTAAGGAGGCAAAGACTATGTTAGAACAGATTGACTTGACAAAAACTATGGAAAAAGAGGCTTATCGTGAAGAAATAGCACAGATGGAACTGACTCTTGCAAGAATGCAAAGAGCATGTAAAGAACAGAAAATACCTGTTATTATCATATTTGAGGGGTTTGATGCAGCAGGAAAGGGACTCCAGATTAACAAATTGATTCATCCGTTAGACCCAAGAGGATTCCACGTATATGCAATGAAAAAAGAGACAAAGACGGAGCAGATGTACCCGTTTTTGTGGCGCTTTTGGACGAAAACCCCAGAAAAAGGAAGAATTGCAATTTTTGATACAAGCTGGTATCGTCATGTATCCGTTGATTTTTTTGAAAAGAAACTGTCAAAAGAAGAACGAAATCTGGCATATCAGGAAATCAATACATTTGAGCGGACTTTAACAGATGATGGTGCGGTTTTGATAAAATTATTTCTTCATATCAGCAAAAAAGATCAGAAAAAACGTTTTGAAAAGCTGCTTGAGTCGAAAGAGACTGCGTGGCGTGTCAGCAGGGAGGATTTAGAACGAAATAAAAATTATGATGGATATAAATCAATTTTAGAAAATATGCTGGAACAGACAGAGACGGAATATGCACCATGGACGATTGTGGAAGCAACGGATAAAAAATATGCAACTGCTAAAATTTATGCAACTGTAATTCACCAGTTAGAAGAAGCACTGAAGAAGAGAACAGTGCAAAAAGAGGAAAAACAGACAGAAAAGCAGGAGAAGAAGCAAAAGCTGTTTGAGGCTTCTGTTTTAAGCAATGCAGATTTAAGTTGTTCTTACACAAAAGAAGAATATAAAGAAAGACTACAAAAACTACAGAAGAAAATTGCGGTTTTGCACAGTGAACTGTACAGAAGGAGAATTCCCGTGGTCTTAGGATTTGAAGGCTGGGATGCTGGTGGAAAAGGAGGAGCAATCAAACGTCTGACCGAGTTTATGGATCCAAGAGGCTATGTCGTAAATCCAACAGCTGCACCAACTGAAGTTGAAAAAAACCATCATTATTTATGGAGATTCTGGCAGAACATGCCAAAAGCAGGACATATTGCGATTTTTGACCGTACCTGGTATGGCAGAGTAATGGTAGAACGGATTGAAGGCTTCTGTACAAAAGAAGAATGGCAGAGAGCTTATCGGGAAATCAATGATATGGAAGCACATCTTGCGAATTCCGGAGCAATTGTAATGAAGTTCTGGATGCAGATTGATAAAGATGAGCAGGAAAGACGTTTTAAAGAGCGTATGGAAAATCCGGAAAAACAGTGGAAGATAACAGACGAAGACTGGAGAAACCGGGAAAAATGGGAACAGTATGAAGAAGCGGTTAATGAAATGATTATTAAAACATCGACCTCTTATGCTCCGTGGACAATTGTAGAGGGAAACTGCAAGTATTATGCAAGAATTAAAGTATTGGAGACTGTAGTAAATGAAATTGAAAAGAGATTAAAAAAGACAGATTAGGAAAAGTATATGTTAAACTGGTATAAAAATCTGTATATTGGCGATAATGCAAAAAAGAAATCAAAGAAACTAATACACAAAATTAATCAGGGAGCAGGTGTAATTGACGTGTATGTCATTGCACTTGCGGTTAATCCTGAAAATTCATTGGAAATCTTTTCAGCAAATTTATTGATGCAGAGTGCGCTTAGACGAAATTGCCCGACGATTATCGGGCTTGCAAAAGGGTATGAAGAGGCACTTGAGATTATAGAGCAGATTGTAAATGAAGTTTATCAGGAGACTGGGACAGCGGAAATTCGGACATGGCTTGAGGCACGAATAGAAAAAAATGGAAGGAAGAAGAAAAGGAGTAGGACATGATGTGGATACATATTATTTTGGTACTTCTTAAGATAATCGGAATCTTGCTTCTGGTTGTTGTATCTTTACTTCTTTTAGCAATTTTTTCAATTTTGTTTGTGCCGGTTCGGTATCAGGCTTATGGGTATCGTGATAATCAAATTAGTAAAGGAATAATAAGAGTCTTCTGGCTGGCGCGTTTGATTTCTTGTAAAGTCAGTTATGACAGTTATGGAAAGAAAATAAAGTGGTCTGTAAGAATTTTTGGGATTTCCATACAGAAAGTAACGGCTTGGAAAAAGAAGAGAAAAAGCAGAAGACAAAATACGAAGAGAAAGAAAACGCAGACAAAAAAGACGGAAAGAAAAGAAACAGAAACCGTATTAAAAGCAAAAGAACTACAAGAGAACATAGAGCAGGAACAGAATCAGAATGCAACAGAGGCAGAACAAAAAAGAAAAAAAGTTAAAGATATTGAACAGAAACCAGAGAAAGTGGAGAGAATAGAATCAGAGGAAAATCAGAAAAGAAAAGAGGGCAAACACTCGCCGATATCAATATTTTTCAAAAAATTAAAAAAAATATTAGAAATTCCCCGAATAACTCTTCGAAAAGTTAAAAAAACTTGGTTAACAGTTCATGGGATTTGTGATAAAATAAGCGAAATCCGAACATTTTTAGAGTCCGAGGTATTTTTAAATGCAAAAACATTATTACTTGGAGAGGTAAAAAAACTTGGGCTTCATATTCTTCCAAGAAAAGTACAAGGAGAGATTGAGTTTGGATTTGATGACCCTTCTTTAACGGGGCGTGTACTGGCAGTTGCTGGTATCTGTTATCCGCTTTATGGAAATAATATTAAAGTCACCCCTTATTTTGATAGGAAAATTTTGGAGGGTGAACTCAAAGTGAAAGGAAGAATCCGTGGAATTGTACTTTTAAAGAGTGCGTTAAAAGTTAGCTTTAATCAAGAAGTACGAGAAATCTGGAAAAATTTTAAAGGATAAAAACAGTGAAGGAGGAAGCAGGATGGCTTCAGAAAATAACTTTAAGGCAACCGTAGATTCTTTGTTTAAAGGAATGGATAGCTTTATTACAGCTAAAACAGTGGTAGGAGAGGCAATCACGGTGGGCGATACCATTATTCTGCCACTGATTGATGTTACTTTTGGAGTGGGAGCAGGAGCGTTTTCACAGGATAAAAAAAATAATGGCGGTGGCGGAATGGGAGGAAAAATTTCTCCAAGTGCAGTGCTGGTTATCTCAAATGGGACAACGAAATTAGTGAATATTAAAAATCAGGATACCGTTACAAAACTGCTTGATATGGTTCCGGATCTAATTGAACGTTTTACAGGAGAGAAAAAAGAATCAAAGGAAAATGAAAAAGAAGATTCCGTAGAAAGTTTGGTAAAAGATATTGTTTCTTCAGCAGATAAAAAAGAAGAAAACGAGAGTACAAAGGAAGAGTAGAATAGATAAAAAACTGTTGTGAAGTACATTCATGACGGTTTTTTGCATATAGTAAAGTAAACCATAAAGGAGCGGAGAGTTGTGTGCTGCTTACTTGGATTTTTGCTATTTTGGCTGGGAGCGGGGATGTTTCTGGCTCTGGTTTTTCCGAAATGTTTTTTTATGGTGCTGGCAGCAGGGCTGTGTATGCTGATAGGATATAATCTTTTTTGTGGAAAAAAATAGAGAAGATTTAATGAGAGAAAGAGTAATAATAGATATAAAATGGAACATGAAAAATGTCGGAAAGAAAAAGAGTCCGGAAATCAATTCCGGACTCGATGATGCGAAATTACGCTCTTTCTACTTTGTTGCTTCTTAAGCAAGAAGTACAAACGTACATCTTCTTAGCAGCTCCGTTTTCTGTTTTAACTTTAACAGATTTAATGTTGGATTTCCACATTTTGTTTGATCTTCTATGAGAATGGCTCACATTATTTCCAAAATGAGCAGCTTTTTCACAAATTGCACACTTAGCCATGATAGCACCTCCTTAAACTAAAATAAGTCCGTGTATACAAACTCACAACACTAGTTATTTTAACAGATGATTTGATTTTTTGCAAGTAAAAATATAAATTTTTTAAATTATTATTTCGTTTTTGGGAAAGATATGTTAGAATAGTTCTATCAAAAAGGTATGGAGGTGTCCGTGCATGGAAGGACTTGTAGATACAGGATTAGGAAAAATAGCAATTGATACAGATGTAATTGCCACTTATGCAGGAAGCGTAGCAGTGGAATGTTTTGGAATTGTAGGCATGGCAGCGGTAAGTATGAAGGACGGGCTTGTAAAGCTTCTTAAAAGAGACAGCCTGAAACATGGAATTAATGTTGGAATTACCGATAATAAAATCACCCTTGAATTTCACGTGATTGTGGCATATGGTGTAAGTATCTCCGCTGTATCAGACAATCTGATTAGCAATGTGAAATACAAGGTAGAGGAATTTACCGGTCTGACAATAGAAAAAATTAATATCCTTGTAGAGGGTGTTAGAGTAATTGATTAATTAAGGAGGAAACTTGTTTTGAATACCAATACCGTTGATGCAAAGATGCTTGGCAGAATGTTTTTAGCCGGCGCTAAGAATCTGGAGGCCAAAAAAGAATGGATTAATGAACTGAATGTATTTCCAGTACCGGATGGAGATACCGGAACGAATATGACACTTACAATTTTGTCAGCTGCTTCAGAGGTCAATGCACTTTCTGAACCATCTATGAAAACACTGGCAAAAGCGATTGCGTCAGGGTCTCTTCGTGGGGCAAGAGGAAATTCAGGTGTTATTCTTTCTCAGCTTCTTAGAGGATTTGCGAAGGTAATTGAGCAGTATGAAGAGGTGGATGCACCAATTTTTGCAAAAGCGTTTGAAAAAGGTGTCGAAACTGCATATAAAGCAGTTATGAAACCAAAGGAAGGTACAATTCTTACCGTGGCAAAAGGAGCAGCAGCAAAGGCAGATGAACTTGCAGAAGAAGCAGAAGATTTGAATACGTTCTTTGAAGGAGTAATTGCTTATGCACAGGAAGTGCTTTCTCAGACTCCGGAGATGCTTCCTGTTTTAAAAGAAGCTGGTGTAGTAGACTCTGGCGGTCAGGGTCTGCTTGAAGTATTAAAGGGTGCTTATGATGGATATCTTGGAAAAGAAATCAATATGGATTTTGAAGCACCAAAAGGAACGGTAGCTATTTCTAAACAGGCTCCGGCAGAAGAAAGTAATATTAAATTTGGTTATTGTACAGAATTTATTATTATGCTGGAAAAACCGTTCCCGATTGAAGAGGAGCATGCATTTAAAGAATATTTGATGTCAATTGGAGATTCACTGGTAGTTGTAGCAGATGACGAGATTGTCAAGGTACATGTACATACCAATGAACCTGGAAATGCCATTCAGAAAGCGCTGACTTATGGACAACTCTCCAATATGAAAATTGATAACATGCGCCTGGAACATCATGAAAAAGTAATAAAAGAAGCAGAAAAAATGGCTGCAATGCAAAAAGAACAAATGCCGGAAAAAGAAGTTGGATTTATTTCTGTATCTGTAGGAGATGGAATGAGCGCCATCTTTAAAGATTTAGGAGCAGATTATCTGATTGAAGGTGGACAGACAATGAATCCGAGTACAGAAGATGTACTGGAAGCGATTGCAAAAGTCAATGCGAAAAATATTTTTGTATTTCCAAATAATAAAAATATTATTCTGGCCGCAAATCAGGCAAGAGATTTGACAGAAGATAAAAATATTATTGTCATTCCGACTAAGACAATTCCTCAGGGAATTACCGCATTAATTAATTATGTGCCGGAAAAAACAATTGAAGAGAACACAGAAGAAATGCTGGAAAGCATCACAACTGTTAAAACAGGACAGATTACCTATGCAGTGCGTAATACAAAGATTGATGAAAAAGAAATCCATGAGGGAGATATCATGGGAATCGGAGACCATGGGATTTTGGCAGTGGGACAGGACGTAGAAAAAACAACCTTGGAAACAGTAGAAGCAATGGTGGACGAAGACTCAGAAATCATCAGTATTTATTTTGGTGCAGAAGTAAGTGAAGAAGAAGCTGAAGTACTCAAAGAAGCATTGGAAGAAAAATATCCGGACTTTGATATTGATGTAAATCAGGGTGGACAGCCGATTTATTATTATGTAATCTCTGTTGAATAAAGAATGATTAAGAAAGAAAAGGAAAAAAGATGTTTGTACAAAAATTGTGCGGACATCTTTTTTGTACGGGTGAAAAATGGAAAAACAGGAATCCATTCGTAATTTAAAAGGAATTGGCGAGAAAACAGAAAAGCTGTTTCATATACTTGGAATTGATACAATACAGGATTTATTGGATTATTATCCGAGGGAATATGAACAATACCGGATTCCGGTATCTGTTTCTATGGTGCGGGCAGGAGAAAAGATTGCAGTTTTGGGAAAAATCACGCAAAGTATCAGCTTAAGAAATACCGGAAGGCTGACACTTGTGACGGCAACGCTAAAAGAAGCAGGACGGGAATTACAGCTTACATGGTATAATATGGCATTTTTAAAAAAGACGTTAGTTTTTGGGGGTACTTATATTTTTCGAGGTGTGGTATCTGAAAAGAAAAACAGACTGGTAATGGAACAGCCCGAGATTTTCACCAAAGAGCAATATCAGACAATGCAGAACCGTTTACTGCCAATTTATAGCCTGACAAAAGGAATGACGAACAAAATGATAGCAAAAATGGTACGTCAGGTTTTAGAAGAAAAAGAAATCGAACAGGAGTATTTGTCAGAGAAGATAAGAACTTCCTGTCAGTTAGCAGAGTATAATTACGCAGTGCAAGAGATTCATTTTCCAAAAAACAGGGAAAATATGATTCTGGCAAGAAAACGACTGGTATTCGATGAGTTTTTAATTTTTCTCTTATCAGTCCGGCAAATGAAAGAAACGGTTAAAAATGAGAAAAATTTATTTGGGATAAAACCGGTGTCAGAAACGGAGGCTTTGATTCAGAGTCTTCCGTATTCGCTTACGAATGCGCAGAAGAAAGTATGGCAGGAAATTCAGAAAGATATGACAGGAGAAAAACTGATGGCAAGGTTGGTGCAGGGAGATGTGGGAAGTGGAAAGACAATTCTTGCGTTTCTGGCAATGCTATTGTCCGCACAAAATGGATATCAGGCAGCACTTATGGTTCCAACGGAAGTATTGGCAGTCCAGCATTTTGAAGGTTTAAAACAGCTTTTAGAGGAACATCAGCTTGATTTTGAAGCGGTATTGCTTACCGGTTCAATAAAGGCAAAAGAACGGCGGGAAATTTATCAGAAAATTGAAAATGGGAAAGCAAAGCTGATTATCGGAACACATGCACTGATTCAGGAGAATGTAAATTATAAGAATCTGGCACTTGTCATTACAGATGAACAGCATCGGTTTGGGGTGCATCAAAGAGAGGATTTATCGAAAAAAGGCAAACGTCCGCATGTTTTAGTCATGAGTGCAACACCGATTCCGAGAACGCTTGCCATTATGCTGTATGGAGATTTAGACTTATCTGTTATTGATGAACTGCCTGCAAATCGTCTCCCAATCAAAAACTGTGTGGTGGATACCAGCTATCGAAAAAGTGCGTATCGTTTTATGCAAAAAGAAATTGCAGAGGGACGTCAGGTTTATGTGATTTGTCCGATGGTAGAAGAAAGCGAAGGGCTAGAAGCAGAAAACGTACTGGATTACACAAAAAAGTTAAGACAGGAAATGCCGCCAGAGATTTCCGTTGGATTTTTGCATGGGAGAATGAAGCCGGCGGAAAAAAATAAAATTATGGAAGAATTTTCCGAAAATAAAATTCAGATACTAGTCTCCACTACCGTAATTGAAGTGGGAGTGAATGTGCCAAATGCAACGGTTATGATGGTAGAAAATGCAGAACGGTTTGGACTTGCGCAGTTACATCAGTTAAGGGGAAGAGTCGGAAGAGGTGAACATCAGTCTTACTGTATTTTCATGCAGGGAGGAACAAAAAAAGAAATCAAAGAACGACTTCAGATTTTAGTAGAATCTAACGATGGATTTTTTATTGCGGGAGAAGATTTACGCTTAAGAGGTCCGGGGGATTTATTTGGAATCAGACAGAGTGGGATTCTTGAATTTAAACTGGCAGATATTTATCAGGATGCAGCTATTTTAAAGGAAGCTTCTATTGTTGCAGATGAAATTTTAGAAAAAGACCCGCATCTGGAATCGGAAGAATATAAAGGGTTAAAAAACAGACTGGAATTTTATGCAAAAGAGCAGATGAAACGACCTGGAATCTGATGGGAATCAGAAAAAACTTGAAAAAAAAGGTAAAATGGTTTATGATAAACGAGAATCATGTAAGGGCTACATAAAGGAGGAGATTAGTATGCCTAGAACAAAAACAACAAAGGCTGCAGTTACAAAAACAACAAAAGCAGCTGTAACAGAAAAGACTACTCCAGTTAAGACAGAAGAAACAGTAAAAACAGAAGAAGTAAAAGATGTAGAAACAAAGTCAGAAGAAACTAAAGCAGAAGAAACAAAAAAAGCTGCATCATCTAAAAAAGAGCCGGTAAAAAGAGCAACCAGAAAAAGAACAGCAACAACGAAGAAAACAGCTGTAAAAACCGTTACAAAGAGAGTGAATATTCAGTTTGGCGGAAAAGACCTTAAAATCGAAGAGATTGAAGCAGCTGTAAAGAAAGCCTGGATGGATGAAACCGGTAAAAAAGAGACAGAAATCGAAAAACTTGAAATTTATATTAAACCAGAAGAATCTGCTGCTTATTATGTTGTAAACGGCGAATATGTAGAAGAAGGAAAGAAAATCGATTTATAAGACTATAAAACGCAAAGTAAGAGGGAAGCTTCTTAAGTAAAGAAGCATCCCCCTTTTTGATTTTCTTTCTTTTTAGAGATTAGAAGAACCGCTGGACATCTGACGTTCCTGGTTTTCAATCATTTTTTTCACCATATAGCCTCCGACAGAACCGTTCTGTTTTGAGGTAAGGTTTCCGTTGTATCCATCTGTCAGAGGGACACCTAATTCGCTTGCAACCTCATACTTGAATCGGTTTAATGCACTTTTGGCTTCTGGTACGGCTGTACTGTTAGAAGAATTACTGTTAGACATGGTTTTCTTCCTCCTTTTGTCGTCTGTTTTTTTGTTACAATGGTAGTATGTGAAATTCTATTTTTTTTATTCTGGAAATGTTTACAGGTTTTGACAAATTATGAGAATTGTATTAAAATATCTATTCAGCAAAAGAAACGCTAAGAAAACTATGTGTTTTCAACCTGATATTGTAAAAAATGCATAAAATGCAAAAAAATAATTGCGGATAGTTGTTGTATTTGCTATAATAAATCTGATAAAAAAAAGAAGAGGATGGTTGAATATGAACGTTGGTATAATTGCACACAACAGTAAGAAGCCTCTTATTGAAGATTTCTGTATTGCATATAAGAATATTTTGGCAAAGCATGAAGTTTATGCAACTGGTACAACAGGAAGAAGAATTGAAGAGGTAACAAATCTTCGCGTGCATAAGTTTTTGCCAGGAAGTATGGGCGGTGATAAACAGATTACGGAGATGATAGAACGTGGAGATATAGATATGGTAATCTTTTTTTACAATCCTTCTATGATTAATCCAAAAGAACCGGATGTCTATCAGATTTCCCGTTGCTGTGACCAGTATAATGTTCCGATTGCAACCAATATTGCAACAGCGGAATCTTTAATTCTCGGGTTAGACCATGGGGATTTAGACTGGCGCCTGAACAAGTAGAGAAGAGGATTTAAGCTGAATATGAGAGTAATTGCAGGAAGTGCAAAGGGAATGCCCCTCAAGACAGTTTCAGGAATGGAGACAAGACCGACCACAGACAGGATTAAAGAAACATTATTTAATATGCTTCAGTCCTATATCTGTGACTGTCGGTTTCTCGATTTATTTTCGGGAAGTGGAGCCATTGGAATTGAAGCTTTAAGCAGAGGGGCAGTTTCTTGTGTCTTAATAGAAAAAAATAAGAAAGCAGCAAACTGTATTCTGGAAAATCTGAAATTTACCCGTCTAAAAGATAAGGCGGAAGTTATGAACCAGGATGTGTTTACTGCTCTTTCCATGTTAGAAGGAACAGAACCGTTTGACTGTATTTTTATGGACCCGCCATACAATAAAGAACTGGAAAAAGAGGTGCTTGCAGTGCTAAGAAATGCTTCTTATGTAACAAAAGATACGTTAATTGTAGTGGAAGCATCGTTAGAGACAACATTTGATTATGTGGAAGAATACGGGTTTGAAATTGTAAAAAATAAAAAATATAAAACAAACAGGCATGTATTCTTAAGGAAGGAATAAAAATAAAAAATGGTAAGAGCAATTTATCCGGGCAGTTTTGACCCGGTAACTTTTGGACATTTAGATGTTATTCGACGTGCATCGGAACTTTTTGACGAAGTTATCGTCGGAGTTTTACATAATTCTCAAAAAAGTCCGTTGTTTTCTGTGGAAGAACGTGTTAATATATTAAAAGAAGTGACGGCAGATATCCCGAATGTAAAAATTGAGACCTTTAGTGGTCTTTCGGTGAATTTTGCCCGAAACTGTGATGCAAAAGTAATTATCCGTGGACTGCGGGCAATTACAGATTTTGAATATGAGCTTCAGATGGCACAGACAAACCGTGTGTTGGCGAAAGATGTGGATACCATGTTTTTGACAACAAGTCTGGAGTATGCGTATTTAAGTTCTACTACGGTAAAAGAAGCAGCATATTTTGGTGCTGATATATCAAAATTTGCTCCGGAATATGTAGTAGAAAAAGTGAGAGAAAAATTTGCACAAAAGGGTAATAAAATACAATAAGGAGTGTAATTATGAGTAGCAGAATTGAGCAGATTATTGAAGAAATCGAAGAATACGTAGAAAGTTGTAAATACCAGCCGCTTTCAACAACAAAAATTGTTGTAAATAAAGAAGAATTAGAAGAACTGCTTCGTGAACTTCGTATGAAGACACCAGATGAAATCAAGAGATATCAGAAAATCATCAGCAATAAAGATGCGATTTTAGCAGATGCACAGGCAAAAGCAGATGCAGTTATTGCAGAAACAAAAACACAAGTTCAGGATATGGTAAAAGAGTCTGAAGTAATGCAGCAGGCTTATGCACAGGCAAATGAAATTGTAAACAGTGCAAATCAGCAGGCACAGGCAATTATTGACTCTGCAACAGCAGATGCAAATAATTTACGTTTAAGTGCAATTTCTTATACCGATGAGATGATGGCAAACTTAGAACAGCTGATTCATGGAACGATGGAAAATGCAAATGCAAGATATAATGAGCTTGCACAGACTTATAATGCATTTGCACAGTCTCTTCAGAGTGCGGCAGATGTGGTGAGCGAAAACAGAAGTGAACTTGCACCTCAGTTAAATAATCCGATTCCGAAACAGACAGAAGAAGAGCCGGAAGAAAATCTCGATATGGATGATTTAGACGACGAGTTAGAAGAGGATGACGAATAAAAAAGTAAGTCCTGAGGCAATGAGGGTACAAACGATTCTTCCGATTAGATAAGGAAAGAGAGGGAGGTCTGTGCCTGAAAGTACGCAGGAAGTCTGAGCAAGTACGCAAAGACCTCCAAAGCTGGAAAAGCCCATTGTCAAAGGAAACTTTAAAGAAAATGGCAGAGCAGTGTCTTTTAAAGCATTAAGTCCGGTGGAAAATTCTGTTAGACCACAAAGCATGACTGAAAAGAAAGACGAAGAAGACAGCAGGAATTGAAGGATTCCTTGAAAAACAGAAAACAGAATAATATATCCACCAAGCTTGGTAATAGAAAAAAGGCTATTCATAATAGAGATATCCAGAAGTTCCGCAAAAGGAGAAGAGGATGTCTCTTTTTGCGTTCGGGTAAATACAGATTGCTGAGAAACAGAGTAAATCCGGCGAAAAAAAAGACTGGTAAGAAACGCAGACAGAAAAAAGATGAAAAAAAGCAGATGATTGGGAACCTGATTTTCTAAAATAGAAAATGATAAATATCCGGTCAGAAAAGAAGGGCTTGGAAAAGCAGAAAATGTCAAAAGATAGCAGGCTTCCTGTTTGGAAATTTTATTAGATTGGTATAAATCTGCTGTAGTTTTTGCACCCATTGGAAAACCGCATAAAATTCCAAATAAAAATGCAGAAGCACCAAAGGGGGTAAGAGAAAAAACAGAATGCCAGAACTTTTTGAAAGATACGAGAAGCGGTTCAAGCAGACCCGAAGAAATTAAAATGGCGGATAATACCATTGCAGGAAATAAAGAGGGCAAAAGTGTAGAAAACCAAAGCCGGATGCCCAAAAGAGCCGAAGAAATACAAATCTGTGGAAATAACAAAGAAAAAAGAAAACAAAAAAGACAAAAAAAAGAAAAAAACAGACGTTTCATAAATAGATTCTCCGATCTCTGATTCAAATTCACATCATAATATATGGAACGGGTGAAAAGAATATGTCCTTGCCATTTGGAAAAAGATGTGACACAATAAGAAAGAATAAAAAGTGTGTCTGCACTGCAGATTACCTTGGATATGGAGGCAGAAAATGGCAGTATTAGAAAATTTAAAACCAGAAAGAGTGTTTTACTATTTTGAAGAAATCTGTAATATTCCGCATGGTTCAGGAAATACAAAACAAATCAGTGATTATCTTGTTGAGTTTGCAAAGAAAAAAGAACTTCGTTTTATTCAGGATGAAATGGGAAATGTTGTAATTTTTAAAGAGGCATCCAAAGGATATGAAGAGTCACCAACGGTAATTTTACAGGGACATGTAGACATGGTGTGTGAAAAAACAGCCACGAGTCAGCATGATTTTGAAAAAGACGGTTTAAAGCTGTGCGTTGAGGGTGATGAAATCTATGCAAAAGATACAACGCTTGGCGGAGATGATGGAATTGCAGTTGCTTATGAACTGGCGGTTTTAGAAGATGAGACACTTGCACATCCTGCGATTGAGGCAGTGTTTACGGTAGATGAAGAGATTGGTCTGTTAGGTGCAGAAGGATTTGATACCTCTGTGTTAAAGGGAAAATATCTAATCAATCTGGATTCTGAGGCAGAAGGATATTTATGGAGTGGATGCGCTGGAGGACTTAGGAGTTACAGTGAGCTTCCGGTAAAACGTGTGGAAGGTACAGGGCTTTCTTGTAAAATTACAGTGGATGGACTGCTTGGCGGTCATTCCGGCTCAGAGATTAATAAAAACCGCTCCAATGCGATACTTCTTCTGGCAAGATTTTTGCATGAGTGTGGAAGTGAATTAGACTTGTTTTTATATGATATGAAAGGCGGGCAGAAAAATAATGCAATTCCACGACAGGCAGATGCAGAAGTATTAGTTTCAGCAGAAGATGCCGGTCGATTAGAACAGATGGCAAAAGTATTTACTTCTACCCTTCAAAAAGAATACACAGGCAGTGATGAAAATATCCAAGTTCATGTTGAAGTACAGGAGGAGAGTACAAAACAGGTACTTCATCCGGCGAGTCAGGAGAAAGTATTATTTTTCCTGATTCATTATCCAAATGGAATCCGCAAGATGTGTGGATTTATAGAAGGACTGGTAGAGACCTCCTGTAATGTAGGAATTGTGCGCTTGATGCCATCAACCTTTATCTGTGAGACAAGTGTGAGAAGTTCTGTTGGTTCAGAAAAGAGAGCACTTGCAGACCAGATTCGTTATCTGACAGAATTTCTCGGTGGAGAATATGATGAAGACGGAAACTATCCGGCATGGGAGTATAAAAAAGATTCTGTACTTCGTCCTCTGATGACCAAAGTTTATAAAGAAATGTATCAAAAAGAACCAGTGGTTGAGGTGATTCATGCAGGATTGGAATGTGGTCTGTTTTATGAAAAAATAAAGGGACTGGACTGTGTTTCTATCGGACCGGATATGAAAGATATTCATACTTCGGAAGAACGCCTTTCTATTTCATCCACTAAAAGAGTATATGAATATTTAGTAGAAGTATTAAAGAGAATTAAAAAGTAACTGGAATAAAATCCCTTTTCCGTTCATAGAATGATAAGTGTGAACAATACGAAGTCAACTTGAATGGATAAGGGATTTTATGATTTCTTTCTGGTATGGATGTAAGAAATATGATATACTTAAAACACGTATGCGTAAAAAACAGATTAGAAAAAAAGCGCAGAAAGTCTGTTGATGATTCCAAGGCGCAATGACAAGGAGTAATGATTTATGGAAATACGTTTATGGCATGAGCTTTTGCTTCCTTATGAGCTTGCCGTGAAAGAAATGGTAATCAAGTTCAAACATCTTAAAAAGGAACACAGGGAAAAGGAACTTTATTCACCGATTGAACAGGTCAGCGGACGAGTAAAATCAATCAATAGTATTCTTGAGAAAATGCAGAGAAAAAATATTTCATGGGAAGAACTTGAAGAAAAAGTAGAAGATATCGCTGGAATCCGCATTATCTGCCAGTTTTCTGAAGATATTGAAAAAGTGGCGGATATTATTCGGAAACGTCAGGATATGAGGGTACTGGAGATAAAAGACTATATTACGCATATGAAAGAAAGCGGTTATCGAAGTTATCACATGATTATTGCTTATCATGTAGAGACTTTAGAAGGACCAAGAGAAATAAAAGCGGAAATTCAAATTCGTACGCTTGCAATGAATTTTTGGGCAACGATTGAACATTCGCTGCAGTATAAATATAAAGGAAATATGCCGCCTCATGTAAGAACACGGTTAAATAATGCGGCACAGTCAGTTTTAACTCTTGACGAGGAGATGTCATCCGTTCGTAATGAAGTGATGGATGCACAGAACTCTATGGTTCACCAGTCCAATATTGTAAAAGAAATTTTAAATAATATTGAGAATCTGTATCATTATTCAAATAACAGAGAAGTGGCAAAAATTCAGGATGAATTTTACCGCATTTATGAATCAAAAGATTTAGCACGCTTAGAGCGTTTTCATCAAGAGTTAGATGTAATTGCAGAGGGATACCGTGCGCAGGCGGTTGCGACAGAGGAAATCTTGTAACAGCAAAGGAAAACTTATGAGACTACCAGAGAAATATGAAAATGAAATGAAAGACCTGTTGCAGGAAGAATATGAGGCTTATAAAGAAAGCCTCGGTCTTCCGATACAGCAGGGATATCGAATTAATACAGGAAAAATCAGCAAGGAGGAGTGGGAAAAAATCGCTCCTTTTTCTGCGAAAGAGGTTCCATGGATAGAAAATGGATACTTTCTTTTAGATGACTTCAGAGCTTCCAGACATCCTTATTATTTTGCAGGTCTTTATTATTTACAAGAGCCGAGTGCGATGACACCGGCAAACAGGCTAAATGTAGAACCGGGAGATTTTGTACTGGATTTGTGCGCTGCACCTGGAGGAAAAGCAACAGAGCTTGGAAGCCGTTTAAAAGGAAAAGGCATGTTAGTTGCAAATGATATCAGCAACAGCAGAGCGAAAGCACTTTTAAAAAATCTGGAACTGGCAGGAATAGCCAATCTTTATGTAACAAGTGAAGAACCGGCAAAACTTTGTCAAAATTTCCCGGAATTTTTTGATAAAGTTTTAATTGATGTTCCTTGTTCCGGAGAGGGAATGTTCCATAGAGAACCCAAAATGATAGAATACTGGGAAAAACGAGGTCCGGAAGAATACGTTCCAATTCAGAAACAGCTTATTCTGTATGGAAGCCGTATGTTAAAGCCGGGAGGGAAACTCCTTTATTCGACCTGTACGTTTTCTAAAAAAGAAGATGAAGAGGTGATACAATGGCTGTTGGAACAAAATACAGACATGCATCTGATTTCTATTGCTCCTTATGAGGGATTTTCAAAAGGATTTGGATTATCAGAATGTGTGCGTATTTTTCCGCATAAAATGTCTGGAGAAGGGCATTTTTTGGCATTGCTTGAAAAAAAATCTACAGAACAAGACAACACACAGAAACAAAAACTGCAAATGGGAAAAGAATTGAAACTCCCAAATTGCGTAGAAGAATTTTTTTCATTATTAAAGTTTCCGATTGACAGAAGTTGTCTGAAGTTGGAAAAAGAACGATTGTATCTGCTGCCAAATGCAGTGAAGATGCCAAAATTGCGTTACCTGCGGACCGGATTGTTGTTAGGAGAAGTAAAAAAGAACCGCTTTGAGCCTTCGCAGGCATTGGCAATGGCTTTAAAACCGGAACATTTTGCATCTTGTATTTCAATTGACAGTACAGATGTGCGTTGTGTGAAATACTTAAAAGGAGAGACTTTAGACGTCTCAGACCTTCCCTGCAACAATAAAAAAGGCTGGCAGTTAGTCTGCGTGGAACGGTATCCACTCGGATTTGGAAAGTTAAGCAATGGCATTTTAAAAAATAAATACTATGCCGGATGGAGATGGCAGTAGATGGCACAAATACGAATTGATAAATACCTGGCGGATATGGGAATTGGAACTCGAAGTGAGGTAAAAAAAATCTTAAAGTCCGGTCAGGTAACTTTAAATGGAGAAAAAATCAAAAAACCAGAACAAAAAATTAACAGTGAAACAGACGAAGTTTTAGTAAATCAGAAACCGGTGGTCTATCAGGAATTTGAGTATTATATGCTTAATAAAGCTGGAGGAGTGGTTTCTGCGACAAAAGATAAGAAGGAAAAAACGGTTTTGGATTGTATCGATTCCAAAAAACGAAAGGATTTATTTCCGGTAGGTCGTCTGGACAAAGACACAGAAGGATTACTGCTGATTACAAATGATGGAGAACTGGCTCACCGTTTGCTCTCTCCAAAGAAACATGTGGATAAGACTTATTTTGTGAAGTTAAGAGAACCGTTAAAGCAGGAGTATGAAGCGGCGCTTGAAAACGGAATTGATATTGGAGAGGAAACATTGACTTTGCCGGCAAAACTTGAAATCTGTTCCGAAGATAGAAAAAACTGTCTGATTACGATTCATGAAGGAAAGTTTCATCAGGTAAAACGGATGTTTCAGTCAGCAGAAAATGAAGTGGTATTTTTAAAACGAATGTCGATGGGAAGTTTAACATTAGATAAAGCATTAGAAACAGGACAGTATCGTCCGCTTACACAAGAAGAAATAGAGAGGTTGAAAACGAATGCTTAAAAACATAAAAGCAGTATTGTTTGATTTAGATGGAACGTTGGTTGACTCCATGTGGATTTGGAAATCCGTAGATGAAGAGTATTTTGAGAAAAAAGGACTTGTTCTTTCCTCAGATGAGATTGATTCATTCCAGCAGGAATTAGAGGGAATGGGATTTACAGAAACCGCAGTGTTTTTTAAAAAGCGATTTGGAATTGAAGATTCCCTGGAAGAAATAAAGGCAGCCTGGATTTCCATGGCAACTGAAAAGTACTGTAATGAAGTTCCGTTAAAGGATGGAGTAAAAGAATTTTTAGAATATTTAAAAGAACAGCAGATCCCGTCTGCGATTTGTTCAAGCAACAGTATTGAATTGATTAAAATGGTGTTAAAGGCACATGAAATTGATAATTATTTTACCAAAATGATAACCTGCTGTGATGTGTCAGCGAGTAAACCGGCACCGGATGTTTATCTTGCAGCAGCAAAAGCCTTAAATGTAAGTCCTGAAAACTGTCTGGTATTTGAAGATGTTCCAATGGGAATCTTAGCTGGAAAGAATGCAGGCATGAAGGTATGTGCCGTTGAGGACAGTTACAGTAAAGAACAAATGGAACAAAAGAAAAAGCTTGCGGACTATTACATAAAAGATTACGATGAGGTTTTAAATCAGACATTTGAGGTGTTAAAATGATGCAGTTTTTACCGGTTACGATGAAAGAAATGCAAAATCGTGGAATTAGTCAGCCAGATTTCGTATATGTCTGTGGAGATGCCTATGTGGATCATCCGTCTTTTGGGATGGCAATTATTACAAGACTTTTAGAACATTATGGATACAGCGTGGGAATTATTGCACAGCCGGACTGGAAGAAAAAAGAAAGTGTCTGCGTATTTGGAGAACCAAGGCTGGGATTTTTAGTCTCTGCCGGAAATATGGATTCGATGGTAAATCATTATACTGTTTCCAAAAAGCACAGAAGGGAAGACTCGTATTCTCCAGGAGGGAAAATGGGTCTTCGACCGGACCGTGCAGTAATTGTGTATGGGAATTTAATCCGTCAGACTTATAAGCATACCCCGATTATTATCGGTGGAATCGAGGCTTCTCTTAGAAGACTGGCACATTATGATTACTGGTCAGATTCTTTAAAACGTTCTGTATTATTAGATTCAGGAGCAGATTTGATTTCTTATGGAATGGGAGAACGCAGTATCTTAGAAATTGCAGAGGCACTCAATCGTGGAGAAGATATTTCCACTCTGCATCATATTGCAGGAACGGTGTATCATACAAAAGAAGCACCTGCGGGTGGAATCATCCTTCCTTCTTATGAAGAAATGTGTGCAGATAAGAGAAAATATGCAGAGAGTTTTCAGGTTCAGTATGAAAATATGGAAGCGTTTTCAGGAAAAGTATTGGCAGAGTCCTACGGAAATCGTGGGTATGTGGTACAGAATCCTCCCTCAAAGCCGTTATCCCAAAAAGAAATGGATGAGGTTTACGATTTACCGTATATGAGAACCTATCATCCGATGTATGAAAAACTCGGTAAGATTCCGGCGATTGAAGAGATTAAATTCAGTATTACAAGTAACAGAGGCTGTTTTGGGGGCTGTAATTTCTGCGCACTTGCATTTCATCAGGGAAGAATTGTTCAGACAAGAAGTCATGAATCTATTTTAAAAGAAGCAGTGGAATATACAAAGGAATCTGATTTTAAGGGATATATTCATGATGTAGGAGGTCCAACCGCAGATTTCAGACAACCAGCCTGTGAAAAACAGCTGAAAAAAGGAGTCTGCACGAACCGTCAGTGCCTGTTTCCAAAACCTTGTAAAAATTTAAAAGCAGACCATGAAGATTATCTGGAATTATTGGGAAAGCTCAGAAAGATTCCAAATGTAAAAAAAGTATTCATCCGTTCCGGAATTCGGTTTGATTATGTGGAAGCAGACAAAGACAGTCGCTTTTTAGAAGAACTGGCAAAGTATCATGTAAGTGGACAACTTCGTGTTGCTCCGGAGCATGTTTCAGACCGAGTGCTGTCTTATATGGGAAAACCGGAACATCAGGTTTATCAGAAATTTTTAGCAGACTTTGAAAAGGCAAATAAAAAAACCGGAAAGAAACAATATGTGGTTCCATATTTTATGTCCTCTCATCCGGGCTGCACCTTAAAGGATGCGGTAAAGCTGGCAGAGTATGTGCGTGATATGGGATTTATGCCGGAACAGGTGCAGGATTTTTATCCAACACCATCTACGATGTCTACCTGCATGTATTATACAGGGATTGACCCAAGAACGAAAAAAGAAGTTTATATTCCGACAAATCCACATGAGAAAGCAATGCAGAGAGCTTTGATTCAATATAAAAACCCACAGAATCGTGAACTGGTAAAAGAAGCTCTGATAAAAGCAGGAAGAACGGATTTGATTGGATGGGAGTATAAATGCCTGATAAAAGAAGGGAAAAAAACGGTACAGGCAGGAAAAGATTTCAGGAAATCAACTGTACAGCGAAAAAAGAAAACGATTCGAAATGTGCATAAAAGGAAAGGAAAATAAGATGAAAATAGCAATTGTAACAGGAGCGTCTTCTGGAATTGGTGCAAGTTATGTCTGTCAGCTTGCAGAAAAGTATTCATGGCTGGATGAAATCTGGGTCATTGCCAGAAATGAAACGGCACTCTGGACACTGAAGCGACAGTGTATAGTGCCGCTCCGTGTTTTTGCTATGGATATTACTCAGACAGAAAATTTGCTGAGACTGGAAGAAGAATTAGAAAAAGTAAAACCGTATGTGAAATACTTTGTAAATGCAGCCGGATGTGGGATTAATAAAAAGATAAAAGAGACAGATTTGATGGATTGTAACCGTATGCTTGAAGTAAACTGCAATGCATTGACCCTGCTTACGAAAATTGTACTTCCGTACTGTGGAAAAAGAAGCAGAATTGTTATGTTAGCTTCTGCTTCTGCTTTTTTGCCACAGCCGGGATTTGCTGTTTATGCGGCGTCGAAGTCTTATGTGCTTAGTTTTTCGAGAGCACTGCGCAGAGAATTAAAAAAGACAGGAACGACCGTTACAATTGTATGCCCAGGTCCGGTAGATACTCCGTTTTTAGATACGATTGGAGGGAAAGATAGCATTCCTGTTATTAAACGACCATTTATTATGAAAACGGACAAGGTAGTTTCGGTTGCAATCAAAGATGCGGCAAAAGGAAAGGAACTGTCGATTCCGGGAATTTCAATGAAGTGTTTTTTTCGGATTTGTAAAATTGTTCCGCATAAAGTATTGTTAAAATTTACATAAAACAAGACAAGAACAAGATACATAAAAATGAGGAATTACATGAATAAAAAACAAAAAATAAAAAAAGGTGATTTCGGATATATTCAGTCACAGAAAAAGAAGCGTACGATTTATACGATTTTAGCTTTGATTCCACCACTGACAGTTTTCTTTGTTGGCTGGATTATCAATAAAGACAGGAATACAGTATTTACTGTTTTTGCAGCGGTGGGGTGTCTGCCGGCATGTAAATTTGCAGTCAGCGCAATTATGATGTATCTGCAAAAGCCAATGTCAGAGGACGATTATAAGCAGATTGAGCAGCATAAAGAAGGTTTGGTGTGTGCGTATGAACTGCCGGTTTCTGCTTATGAAAAACAGACCTTTTTAGATTCCGTTGCAGTCTGCGGAAATAATGTGGTTGCATATACCAGCCGTGAGAAATCCGATATTCCGTTTGTGGAAAAGCATATTCAGACCATTTTAAGACAAAATGGATATTATGTAACGATAAAGGTATTCAGACGTCTTCCGGAATATTTAAATCGTTTGGATTCTATGTGGGAGCATCATGAGTCACTGGAAGAAGGCATTCGATTTGTGCCGGATGAAAATAATCCGGATTTAAGCAGAAATGAGCTGATTATGCATACTATTTTTGCAATTACGCTTTAGGAGAAATAAATGAAAGAATTAGAAGTAAAAGCGCAGGAAAGCGGACAGCGGTTTGATAAATATCTTTCCAGATATTTAAAAGAAGCACCGAAAAGCTTTCTCTATAAGATGCTTCGTAAGAAGAATATTACGTTAAATGGAAAAAAGGCAAGCGGAAATGAGAAACTCGAAGTGAATGATAAAGTTCAGTTGTTTTTTTCAGATGAAACATTAGAAAAATTTATGGGAGAAGAAAAAGAAGTGAAAAAAGGTTCTCTCGAAATTCTTTATGAAGATGAAAACGTGATTTTTATCAATAAACCGGCAGGGATGCTTTCACAGAAAGCAAAAAAAGAAGATGTTTCTTTAAATGAATATCTGGCGGGTTATCTGCTTGATTCCGGAGCGATGACAAAAGAAGATTTCAGAACCTTTCATCCGGCGGTGTGCAATCGTTTGGATCGTAATACGAGCGGAATTGTAGCAGCAGGAAAAACAATGGCAGGACTTCAGACAATGACGCAGTTGTTTCGGGACAGAAATCTTCATAAATATTATCTGGCACTGGTAAAAGGAATCGTAAAAGAAGAAGCTCATATTAAAGGGTACTTAAAAAAAGATGAAACTTCGAATAAAGTAACGATTACCAGACAGCCACAGAAAGATACAGTTTTGATTGAAACGAAATACACTCCGATTGGATGTTCAAAAGAAAACCGGCTGACTCTTTTAAAGGTGGAACTGCTTACCGGACGTTCTCATCAGATTCGTGCGCATCTGGCAAGTATCGGGCATCCGATTGTAGGTGATGCAAAGTATGGAGATATGCAGGTGAATAAAAAGTATCATACACAGTATAAAGTAAAAAGCCAGCTTCTTCATTCCTGGAAATTAGTACTGCCACAGTTAGAGGGTGAGCTGGCAAATCTTTCTGATATGGAAATTACAGCGCCGGTTCCAAAGGTATTAAAACAGATTATTACAAAAGAAGTGAAAACAGCAGAAGGAGAGATTGGATGAGCAAAAAATATGAAGGTCCTTCTATGATGGAAGAACTGTGGGAATATGTAAAAATGATTGTGTTCGTAGTGGTAATTGTTTTTATTATCAATAATGTTTTGTTAATTAACGCAAGAATTCCGTCAGAATCTATGGAAAAAACGATTATGACCGGAGACAGGGTTTTTGGAAATCGTCTGGCTTATATGACAAAAGACCCGGAACGTTTTGATATTGTGATCTTTAAATTTCCGGATGATGAAAGTCAGCTTTTTATCAAACGAGTTATTGGACTTCCGGGAGAAACAGTAACGATTAAGGATGGTAAAGTTTACATTAATGATTCAGAAGAACCATTAGACGACAGTTTTGTTGCGGAGACACCGGTAGGTGATTTTGGACCGTATAAGGTGCCGGAAGGAAGCTATTTTATGCTTGGAGATAATCGAAATCATTCCCGAGATTCCAGATACTGGATTAACTCCTTTGTAGAAAAAGATAAAATCCTTGGAAAAGCAGTTTTGCGTTATTTTCCGTCTCCAAAGCTGATAAAATAAATGTGTTCTTATAATTTTTTGTGTTGAGTTTGTGAGAAGATTTTGAGAGTACAAAAAATGTACGGTCGGAAACAAAAAACTTTGAGGGGATATAAGATAAGAGTGGAGGCAGGAAATTGGCAACTTGGAACTCAAGGGGACTGCGAGGTTCTGCATTAGAAGAATTTATTAATCAAACCTGTGAACAGTATCGTGAAAGAAATCTGGCTTTAATTCAAAAAGTGCCGACTCCGATTACTCCGGTTCGGATTGAAAAAGAAAGCCGTCATATTACACTTGCTTATTTTGACAAGAAAAGTACAGTCGATTATATTGGTGTAGTGCAGGGAATTCCGGTCTGCTTTGATGCAAAAGAATGTCATACCGATAATTTTCCCTTACAGAATATTCACGAACATCAGGTGCGATTTATGGGAGATTTTGAAAAACAGGATGGAATTGCATTTTTGATTCTGTATTTCAGTCATAGAGACGAAATTTATTATATGAGATATGAGGAAATGCTAAAATTTTGGAATCGTGGACAAAATGGAGGACGAAAACACTTTAAGTATGAAGAATTGAATCCGAAATGGTTTTTAACCAGAAACGGAAATTACCTGGTTCCGTTTCTGGAGGGAATTGCCTTGGATTTAAAAGAGAGAGAAGAGAATTAATTTTTCTCTGTGGTTTCTCTTGGAATTAAGACAGGAGAAATAATTTTATGGACTGGCTCGCAAAAAGCCGGTCTTTCTTTTTGCGCTTGAATTTGTGAGATTAATAACTCAACGGCTTCAAATGCAATCTTGTCAATCTGCTGACTGACGCTGCTGATTGGAATAATAGCTTCTCGTGAAATCGGAGAATCGTCAAATGCAATTAAAAAATAGTCGTTTGGCAGATAGCCATACTTTCGGATTAACAGATTTAAAAATACATTTGCATAAGTATCACCGGAGATAAAAATTCCCTTTCGGATACCGGAATAATTCAGTTCAATTTGTTCTAAAATATGAGTTAGGTGGCTTTTTACTTCTTCGTGGGAAGCTCCCATCTCTTCCATAAAAGTATGATGTAGTAATTGGTGTTTTTCACAATAATCATCAAATGCTTCCACTCGTTTATAAGCAGGAGTTGTTCGGGTTGTTGGAGCACTGATATGCAAAAATACTTCACAGTCATGGGAAGAGAGATTTTCACAGGCGAGAATCGTTCCTTGATAGTTATCGGAATTGACACTTGAGATATAAACATCTTCCCGCTCTACAGCAACTAATGGAAGATGAAGATTTGCCAGTTCAATCGAGGGAAGTGTGTGACTTAAGATAATTAATCCTTCAATCTTATAAGCTAAAAGTTCCTGTAAGTAAGTTCTTTCATCTTCTTTTGAGCCATTGCTGATAAAAACCAGAAATTTATAGCCAAAAGCTTCATAGGTTGATAAAATCTGATTTAAAATCTCAGAATAATAACGAACATATAAGTTTGGGATGATGATGCCGATAAATTCGGTACATCCGTTCGCCAGAATTTTTGCAACTTTATTTTCTTTATAATTTAATTTTTCAAGTGCCTCTGCAATAATGTTCCGATTTTGTTCCGTTAAGGTCTCCGGATGATTAAAATAACGGGAGATTGTAGTTTTTGAAAAGTTTGTATATTTTGCAATGTCACTGAATGTGATGTTGTTTTTTTTATTTGCCATAGTAAAATACCGCCTTTCTAAAAATCAGTATATCAAAAAAAAGAAAAAGAGACAATGGAATTTTATAAAGTAACCGGTTTTACAAAAATGACAAAAATCCGAATAAAAATTGATAAAAATGCTGAAAAATACTTTTATTATTGAGATATAGATAGGTTTGTGATAGAATACAGTATAGAAAAACCGGTTACTTTACAAAACGAAATTAAAAAATCAGATTCTGGGAGGAAAAAATGAATAAAAAAGATATGATTTTTCAGGAACGATTAAACCGTCATCACGACGAACTTCGCTGGCTGTATATGGAACTTTATGGAAATGACGCAATGTTTGCAGAATTATGTGACCAGATGTATGAGTATTACAAAGCAAGAAAGCAAAAACTGCATAATCGTGATGCAAAACGAATAAAAGAAGCAGAGTGGTTTAAGAAAAAAGACATGCTTGGAATGATGCTTTATATTGATAATTTTGCTGGAAATTTACAGGGTGTACAGACAAAACTGGATTATTTAAAAGAATGTAACGTAAATTGTATTCATCTGATGCCGTTTTTAGATTCACCGGAAGGACGTTCTGATGGCGGTTATGCAGTTGCAGATTTTCGGAAAGTAAAACCAGAGCTTGGAACAATGGAAGATTTAGCAAAATTAACGGATGCCTGTCATGCAAAAGACATGAATGTGTGTATGGATTTTGTTATGAATCATACATCAGAAGACCATGAATGGGCGAAAAGAGCCAGAAATGGAGAAGGCGAGTACATGAGCCGTTACTTCTTCTATGATAATGATGAAATTCCAAAACAATATGAAAAAACCGTACCACAGGTCTTTCCGACAACAGCACCGGGAAACTTCACGTATCTTCCAGATTTGAATCATTATGTATTGACTACCTTTTATCCATATCAGTGGGATTTAAATTATAAAAATCCAAGAGTATTTAATGAGATGATGTATAATTTTCTGTTTCTTGCGAATCAGGGAATTGATGTAATCCGAATTGACGCTGTTCCGTATATCTGGAAAGAATTAGGAACACCGTCTCGTAATCTTCCACAGGTACATACGATTGTACGAATGATGCGTATGATTGGTGAAATTGTATGCCCAAGTGTTATCTTACTTGGAGAAGTTGTCATGGAACCGGAAAAAGTAGTACCATATTTTGGAACAGTGGAAAAACCGGAATGTCATCTGTTATATAATGTAACAACAATGGCAACAACCTGGCATACCGTTGCCACACAGGATATCCGCCTGCTGAAAAAACAGATGGATATTGTAAATGAACTTCCAAAAGAATATCTGTTTTTAAATTATTTAAGATGCCATGATGATATTGGCTGGGGACTTGATTTTGAAACACTCAAAGATTATGGAATGGAAGAAATTGCACATAAACGCTTTTTAAATGATTTCTTTACCGGAAAAACACAAGGAAGTGTAAGCCGTGGAGAACTCTATAACGATGACCCTGTCACAATGGATGCACGTTTCTGCGGAACAACTGCATCGATGTGTGGAATTGAGACAGCATTAAGAGAAGATAATGCTGAAAAATTAGAAGAAGCAGTCCGCATGGATGTGATGCTTCACGCATATATGCTGGTACAGTCTGGAATTCCAATGTTATACAGCGGAGATGAAATTGCCCAGTTAAATGATAACCACTATAAAGAAAATCCACAAAAAGCAGAAGACTCACGCTATATTCATAGAGGAGCATTTTTGTGGGAAAATGCAAAAAAACGAAAAGAGAAATATTCGGTGGAAGAAATCGTATTTGATTCCCTGGCAAAATTAGAGAAGATAAGAAGAAATGAGACTGTGTTTGATGCAAAAGCAGACGTGTATACTTATGATGTAAAAGAGAATAAAATCCTTGGAATCTTAAGAGAAGATGAGAATACAAGATTTATTGCCCTGTTTAATTTTGGAAATGAGCCACGGACAGCATGGATGCAGGAAGAAGGCGAATTTGAAGATTTGTTTACAGGAAAGAAGATTGAGTTAAAAGATGTGGAACTGGCTGCACATGGATTTGTGTGGGCGGTGAGAAGAAAATAAGAATAAGAGCAAAAAGAGAAACAGCCGGAAGAGTATATATAGAAACTCTGACCGGCTGTTTTTCTGCTCATAGACAGTTCCAGTTTGAACGATTAAAAGTTAAAAAATTTTGAAGCAAAAAATATTCTTCAAATTCCAGTATGATAATATTGAACTACAAAAAATATTGTAAATTATTTTTAGAAAAAAATCTAGTAGTTATATTATACTGGATTAAAATATATTGGGTATTTTTGAAACAAAATATATTAGGAATATATTGCAAAATAGAAAGTTTAAGAGTATAATAAAAGAAAAAAAGGAGTGATGCAGGTGAGAACAGAACTTGTTTTTGTGTTAAAAAAGCCAATGATAAGTCTGGACTATCGAAGAATGATTCTATCATGGTTAAAGCGAAGTCTTACAGAGTGTAATCAGGGAAAATATTATGAACGATATTTTCGGTTAGATGCTCCACAAAAAGATTATTGCTTTACTGTGCTAATGGATTCTCCGAAATTTACAAAAGAAAAGATATTGTTAAAAGAACCAAGAATTCGGGTAATATTTTCCGCAGATGATAAAAATCGGAGTGGATTAATATTTTTTGCGGCGTTTTTAGCTATGAAAAATAAGCAGTTTCCATTACCGGATAGAAATGCCATGACTTTACGAAATGTAATAAGAAAAAATGAAGCATTGATTGCAGAATCTTCCGTTATCTTTCGGACCAGCCTGGGAAATGGGTTGTGTATTCGAGAACATGACAGAGAAACGAATAGAGATAAGTTTTTTACCTGTGAAGACCCAGAATTTAAAAAGAAAACAGAAGAGATACTGAAGATACAGGCAAGACTTGCTGGTTATCCAGAATCTATGGTTCAGACGATAAAATTTACTCCGATTCAGTGCAAAAAAGTATTAGTTTTCTTCTATGGTCGATATGTCGATGTAACGACCGGGATTCTACAGTTAGAAGGAGAACCTGAATTATTACAGTATTTTTATTTGGCAGGAGCTGGTTCAAAGCACAGCGCAGGCTTTGGCCAGTTGAACATTTTAAAATAAATCAGGAAGGAGGAGAAGTTATGGGACTAGAGAGAATAGAACCTCTGGATTGGAGATATTCCGCAGCAATTGTAGGACTAAAAGAATATCTAACTTGGTGTGGTGCATCAGACTGGAAGTTACAAGATGAATATCTGGAATATAATTCGGAATCTATTACAGAGTCAGATTATTTGAAGTTTGTGGAACAGAAATATTCAGAAGATATGCATCATGTATTAGCTGAAGAATTACTATTAGAAGAAAAACCAAGTGAAGAACAGATGAAACTGATAAATGAAAAGCTGACTGCAAATACAGTTTTAAAAAAAATATTTGGAAAAATAAAATACGATGGAATAAATCGGGAACAGATACAAGAATTAATAGAAGAAAATCGTGAAGAAATTGTAAAAGAGACCTATCGAAATAAAGTAAATCTGTACCGAAACTATTGTAATACAAATCAATTATTTGAGCCAGGTAAGAATTGTTGCAGACTACTGGGGTATTATGTAGATTTACCAAAAAAAGGCAAATCCATTTCTTATAATTTTGATATGGCAAATTTTGTATACGAGGACACTCCGATATTTGATTTTATTCCATTTGCATTTTGTGGAGAACGAGATTTTTATTTTATAAATGATAATGTTGATTTAAGAGAGTTAGTTAAAACCAATAAGATACTGCAAGATAAAATAAAAAAAGCAAGAGAAAATGCAAGGCAAGAGGGAAAAACAATTGATTCCAGACAGATTTTTTTCCAGACTATTATTGAATCAAAGGATTTTATGTATCATGATATTGAGATTATACATAAAAACGTTGAAAAGACACATTTTGAAACATTATATTTAAGTAAAAAGAGCCTGGATATTTTACAGAAATTAAATGGAGAAAAAACAGACAAAAAACCATATAAAGCATTTTGTTTTAAAATAAAAATAAATGATAATTATTATCTGGATGTATTTAAAGAAACGATGAACTGCATTGTGAATCTTATTTTGACAGATGAGTGGATAAATTATCTTTTAAAAAATAATGCAAACGGAAATTACACTTATGTGTTATACCAATTAATAAAAGTAAATTTATGGATAAAGGAGGATGCAGATATGGAAGCTGGAAATAAAAGAGCCTATGGATGTGCAAAGGCAGTTGCTAAGAAGAAAGATAAAGTACCGGACAACAAACTGATTTCGTTTCGCCAAAAACTGACGAGTGCCTTGACCTTTGAAGATTATGACCGATTTTGTGATATTTTATTAAATTTATCAAATTATGCAGATGAACCATTTGATTTTGCATATGATTTATTTGAAGATTTTGAGAAAAATAAAGAATTAGCGTATACATTTGTAACAGCGCTGAGAAGAGATAATAAAAATGTAGAGGAGACAAAAGTATGAAAAAGAATTCTTTAACATTAACGGTAGTTGCAAATATGACATCTAATTATTCGGAGTCACTGGGAAATATTGCAAGTGTTCAGAAAGTATTTAAGAACAGAAAAATCTATTCTATGAGAAGCAGAGAAAGTTTAAAAAATGCAATTATGGTTCAGAGCGGGATGTATGATGATTTAGAAACAAGTCTGGATGGAGCAGCACAGAAAAAAGTAAGTGAAGAATTAAATGCCTCTAATTGTCGTGCGTTAGAAGGCGGTTACATGAATACACAGGGAACAACTTATGTAAGAAAAAGCTCTTTTTATTTGACAGATGCAGTTGCAGCAGAGCATTTTGTAAATGAAACTCGTTTTCATAATAATTTATACTTAGCAACGAATTATGCAAAAGAACAGGGGATTTCCGTACAGAGTAATGGTGGAAGTGCAGGACTTATGCCATATCAGTATGAATACGATAAGAGTCTGAAGATTTACAGCATGACAATTGATTTAGAAATGATAGGAAAAGATGAAAATTTCCATGAAGAGGCAGATGCAAAAGAAAAGGCAGAACGTGTAATCGCACTTTTGGATGCAGTGGAAAATTTATCTTTAGTCGTAAGAGGAAATCTGGATAATGCAGAGCCAGTGTTTGTAGTAGGAGGATTATCCGAAAGAAAAACGCATTACTTTGAAAATGTAGTGCATGTAGAAGAAGAAAAATTGATTTTATCAGAAGATTTAAAAATAAAGCTGGAAAAAGGATTTCAGGCGGGACTTTTACGTGGAAATTTATTGCAAAATGAGGAAGAGATAGAGAAAGAACTGGCACCGGTATCAGTACCTGTATTTTTTGAAAATCTGAGAAAACAGGTTTTGGATTACTATCTGGAAAAATAAAAGAAAGATGGTGTAAAGATGAGCAATTTAAAAACTGCAGTACGGATAAAATTACATCAGACAAGTGCGAATTATCGTAGAGAAGAAACAATAGAAAATAAAATGACTTATCCTCTTCCACCTATTTCAACAGTTATTGGGGCTCTTCATTCAGCCTGTGGTTATACGGAATATAAAGAGATGGATGTCAGTATTCAGGGAAAATTTGCTTCTATGCACAAAGAACCATATACAGATTATTGTTTTTTAAATTCTACCATGGATGACAGGGGAATCTTAGTAAAAATGAGAAATGCATCTATGCTTTCAAACGCTTTTATCAAAGTAGCAAGTGCGAAGAAATCTCAAGGCAACAGTTTTTTAAAAGGGATTACGATTGATGTACATAGTTCGGAGTTATTAGAAGAATATAGAGCACTTAAGAAACTTGGAACAGAAATACAAGACTATAAAAAAACAGAATATAAAGAGAAGATAAAAGAGTTTAAAGAGAAAAAAAAGGAACTGGCAGATAAGAAAAAAGCAATTGGAAAAGGAAATGCTGGCTTTGAAACTGTGGCAGAAGAAGAAAAAGCGCTAAAAGCAGAAGAGAAAAAATATCAAGAGACAGTTGCAAGATATGAAGAAGAGAACTATAAAAAACCAGTTGCAAAATTTCGAACCGTAACAAAATCAATCCGATACTATGAGATTTTAGACCAGATAGATTTGATTATCCATGTTACAGCAGATGAAGAAATCTTAGATGATATTTTGGAACATGCTTATGATTTAAAAGCGATTGGTCGTAGTGAAGATTTTGTGGAAGTATTAGATGTGCAGAAAGTACAGTTGGAACAAGGAAGGAGCAGAGTAAGAACTTTAAATAGTGCATATTTAAGTTATGATGATATTGTTGCTGGAAGAATTAGAACAGGAGCTATGAGTGGTCGGAAGATTGCAGGTACTGCCTACTATTTGGGAAAGAAATATGATGCTACCACAGGTAAAAGGATATTTTTAGATAAAAAAAGGGTTGTTTATACATCTAATTTTAATATTGATGAAGCTTCTGGAAATGTTTGGATAGATAAAACAGAGAAACCATTTTATATTGTGAATTTTTTATAATAATTAATAAAGTAAGAAGTACAGAAAAGGCATGGCAGAAAGGAATCTTGTTCATGTCTTTTCTGTTTAGGGAGAAAGCAATATGAAAGCAATACAGGATTTTTTAGCAAAACCAAATAAGACAATTCGGGAACATTCAGATGACTTGAAGAAGCGAGTATATTATTTGAAAGAAATAGGATATATAAAAGGAGAACGTTTGTTTTATCTTTTATTGGAGTGTTGTAAACATCATGATGATGGAAAAGCGAATTTTTCCTTTCAAAGACGTGTATCCAGTAAAAGATGGATTCCGTTTGATCCAGAAAAAGAAATACCACATAATGTATTATCTGTGTATTATTTGGATAAAACACAGTATGAAGAAATGGATTATTTAAAAATTGCGAGTGCAATTTTATATCATCATGATTATTGTGATGAAGATAGAGTGATAAATGAGAAATGGATGTTGATAGATGAAAATCTTTTAGAAGGTTATAGCAGTGAATCTTTAAGCGGAGATGAAATTGAATATTTAATGAATGAAGGACTTTATGGCGAAAATCTTATCATATTAAAAGGTCTTTTGCGAAGATGTGATTATAGTGCCAGTGGAGAATATGAAATTGAATATCCAAATGATTTTTTGCTTGAAAAATTAGAACGAATGATGCAACGCTGGAAAGAAAAAAATGAAAATGCTGGTTGGAATGAGTTACAAAAGTTTGCAATAGAAAACAGGGAAACGGATATAATTGCAGTTGCGTCCACTGGAATGGGAAAGACAGAAGCAGGTCTTTTATGGATAGGAGACCAAAAAGGATTTTTCATACTGCCGGTGCGAACTGCGATTAATGCGATTTATGACAGAGTAAGAGAAGAAATTCTTCAGGAAGAAAAGCTTGAAGAAAGAGTGGCGTTGCTACATTCAGAAGCATTGGAATATTATAATGATAATGTTGAAGAACTTGATATTACGGAATATTTTGACCGAGGAAAACATCTTTCTTTGCCTTTAAGTATTTCGACATTAGACCAATTATTTAATTTTGTTCTTCGTTATAAAGGCTATGAGACAAAATTAGCAACTTTATCATATTCCAAAATAGTAATCGATGAAATTCAGATGTATGAACCAGATTTACTAGCAGTATTAATCCGTGGATTAGGACAGATACATAGATTGGGTGGAAAAATCGCAATTGTTACGGCAACACTGGCTCCTTTTATAAAACAGCTTTTAAAAGAGGATGCTGAAATTGAATTTAAAGAAAAAGATTTTATTTTAGATAAAACACGTCATAGTGTGAGTGTAAAATATGGTGCAATACAGGCGGAAGATATTGTTACACAATATTTGGAAAATAAGAAATCTGGAAAATCTAATAAGATTCTGATTGTTTGTAACACAATAAAAAAAGCGCAGGCACTGTATGAAGAATTAAAAACTCAGTTGGGAGAAATAGAAGAATTAAATTTATTCCATAGTCGTTATATACGACAGGATAGAAAAAAGCTGGAAAAAGAAATTCGCAGATTTGGAAAAACATATTGTGATGAAAAACATAAAATATTAGATTGTCAGAATGGAATCTGGATTTCTACGTCACTTGTGGAAGTTAGTTTGGATATTGATTTTGACTATTTATTTACAGAATTATCTGAACTAAACGGTTTGTTTCAAAGAATGGGAAGATGTAATCGGAAAGGTGTAAAAAATCTGGATAAATATAACTGTTTTGTTTATTGCGCAGGAGAAGAAGTAAAAAGAGGACAAAAAGGATTTTTAGACCCAATTTTTTATGAACAATCAAGAAAAGCGTTACAAGAAGTGGATGGACTTTTAAGTGAAGAGAAGAAAATGGATTTAATTAATCGGTATTTTACGATGGAACAGGTAAAAGACAGCTCATTTATGAAAAAGTATCGAGAAGTTTATAATCAACTTATGGAATTGCGGATTGGTGATTTTGAGGAAGGAGAACAATTAAGGAGTATTTTTAATCAGGATATTATTCCTAAATTGGTATTTGATGAGAATAGGGAGTTTATTTTAGAGCAGCAGGACCGATTAAGAAAAATAGAAAAACAGCTTAGAAAAAGTAAAGGAGAAGAAAGAGTACAGTATTTAAAGGAACGATTAAACTGTCAACAAAATTTAAAAGAATTTGTAGTTTCAATTCCAAAGTATGAATACCAAAACTATATGGAAAAAATCTGGGAAAGATTTGGATACGTTGTAATAAGTAAATATGAAAAGATTCCGATTATGGATTGTTATTATGATGAAAAAGGGTATTATCCATTAAATTATAAAGAAAGGACAATAGAAGATGAAATGATGATGTGTTAGGGGGAAATTTATGAAAGAAAAAGTAACAGGAACTATGGTTTATTATTATTTTGTCTGTGAAAGAAAGCTTTGGTATTTTAGTAATGAAATTAATATGGAAAGCGAAAATGAGAGTGTTATATTAGGAAAGCTATTAGATGAGGGCAGTTTTAAGAGAGATGAAAAACATATTAATATTGATGACACAATTAATATTGACTTTATTCGTGAATATAAGGAACTGCACGAAGTAAAAAAGAGCAAAGCAATTGAAGAAGCAGGTGTCTGGCAGACAAAATACTATTTGTATTATTTGAAACAACGGGGTGTAACAGGATTAAAAGCACGGATTGATTATCCTCTGTTGAAACAGCACTTAGATGTGACATTGAATAAAGAGGATGAAGAAAAAATGAAGATAATATTGGAAGAAATGATAAAGATTTGTAAAAAAGAAATTCCACCAGAATTTTCATCTCAAAAAATTTGTAAGAAATGTGCATACCATGATTTGTGCTTTATTTAGGGGAGGAGGTATTTGATTTTTTATGAAGCAGAGTTTTTATGTATATAATAATGGAGATTTAAAAAGAAAAGATAATACACTGCGATTTACTTCGTATGAAGGACAAAAAAGAGATATTCCGATTGAAAAAATCTCCGACATTTATGTGATGTCTGAAATGTCATTTAATACGCCATTCATTAGCTATATTTCCCAGTATGGAATTACAATGCATTTCTTTAACTATTATAATTATTATGTAGGAAGTTATTATCCGAAGGAAAGCCTTTTGGCGGGTCAGTTGCTGATAAAGCAGGTAGAGCATTATCAAGATTATGAAAAAAGATTGACATTAGCTAAAAAATTTATTGAAGCAGCAGCAGATAATATTTATCGAAATCTGCGTTATTATAAGGCAAGAGAAAAAGATGTTTTAGGTGCTATGCAGGAAATTGATTATTTAAGGCGACAGCTATCAAAAGCAGAAACAATAGAAGAATTAATGGGAATAGAGGGAAATATCCGGAAAACCTATTATTCAGCCTGGAATGAAATTGTAAATCAAGAAATTAAATTTGAAAAAAGAGTGATGCATCCACCAGATAATATGATTAATTCTTTAATTTCATTTGTGAATTCTCTGATTTATGCAAAAACATTAAGTGAAGTGTATCATACTCAATTGAATCCTACGATTAGTTATCTGCATCAGCCAGGTGCAAGACGTTTTTCTTTATGCTTGGATTTATCAGAGATTTTTAAACCTCTTATAGCAGATCGGTTGATTTTTTCATTACTTAATCGCAGACAGATTACGGAGAATAGCTTTACAAAAGAATTTAATTTTCTTCACTTGAAGAAGGAGGCATCACAGTTAATTGTTACAGAATTAGAAGCACGTTTGAAACAAACAATTATGCATAGAGATTTAGGAAGACAGGTTTCCTATCAATATTTGATACGCCTAGAAGCATATAAATTAATTAAACACTTAATTGGCGAAAAGGAATATGAAGGTTTTCGGATATGGTGGTGATAGATAGATGTATATCGTGTTAGTGTATGATATCAGTCAAGACGAAAAAGGACAAAGAAGATGGTCAAGAATATTTAAAATATGTAAGAAATATCTGTCTCATATTCAGAATTCTGTTTTTGAAGGAGAAATATCAAAAGCACAGTTGGCGAAAATGAAAAATGAGTTAGGACCTTACATAAATAATGAACTTGATTCAGTTATTATTTTTAAAAGCCGTCAGGAAAAATGGTTAGACAAAGAATTTCTTGGTAAGGTAGAGGATAAAACTGGATTTTTGCTGTAAAAAAATTGTCGACCTCCGATAATGTAAAAATATGGGGAGGTCGACAATTAAAAGAACGTAGGAAATGCAGGAAAAGATGAAAAAGAATTAAGAGGAAAATCAAAAATTTTTGAGAAAAAGTGAGAGGTCGACAAAAAAGGGTTGAAAAACTAAGAGAAAAGTAGTAGTGTATAGGCACGGATATTAATAGAATCACAGTGGAATTTAAATCATAAAAGGCGCTTTCGTTCATTCCCGTACCTGGTACATATTAATAGAATCACAGTGGAATTTAAATGTTCTGCGATTTTTTCTTCCGGCTTCTTTTCTCTTATATTAATAGAATCACAGTGGAATTTAAATAACCATAGCCGACCGATACATACGCGCCGACGATAAATATTAATAGAATCACAGTGGAATTTAAATATGATTGCTGATTTGATGATATCCTTTGTGATTTCAATATTAATAGAATCACAGTGGAATTTAAATTTAAGTGGTTGAAATCATCAATTGGTCTGTTCAGTATATTAATAGAATCACAGTGGAATTTAAATTAAACCTGAGCACCTCCATAAACCTGAGTATCATCAATATTAATAGAATCACAGTGGAATTTAAATGTCGTTACGGTTACTTCTGTTGTTATAAAGCTTAGTATATTAATAGAATCACAGTGGAATTTAAATGGAAAACTCATGATAAACTCATTATCTTGATACAATATTAATAGAATCACAGTGGAATTTAAATGACGGACGTATCGAATAGAAAACAAGAGTACCGTATATTAATAGAATCACAGTGGAATTTAAATGTTAACCATGTTGCGCCATCTGCGCCCTTAGCTCCGGATATTAATAGAATCACAGTGGAATTTAAATTAACAGCGATATTGTTTAAATTTAACTAATTATTTATATTAATAGAATCACAGTGGAATTTAAATTGGGTCAAACTGTTCCAATGATTCTTCTACAACATATATTAATAGAATCACAGTGGAATTTAAATGAGATTAAACGTTTCTTAAAAGAATCATCTTCATCTCATATTAATAGAATCACAGTGGAATTTAAATTCATTTCTCTTAACTGCTGTTCCGACACTGTACAGATATTAATAGAATCACAGTGGAATTTAAATCATATCATCAAATTCAGGCGGTTTGACTGTCGCTTCATATTAATAGAATCACAGTGGAATTTAAATTTGCACCGCCCTCAACTGAAAGGAATCTGAATACAATATTAATAGAATCACAGTGGAATTTAAATTGTAGAAATTGCCTCACCAGTCTGCACAATGTCCTATATTAATAGAATCACAGTGGAATTTAAATCTTGTAGATGTCGAAACATGGGATAAAGTAAATAGATATTAATAGAATCACAGTGGAATTTAAATTTTTTCAATGTAGAACACTTTGACCTCATGGGTTCTATATTAATAGAATCACAGTGGAATTTAAATTGATTCCCCCGCCGTTTTCTTCATAGGCGGTTTTCAATATTAATAGAATCACAGTGGAATTTAAATCCCTACCTCAATCTTAACTATTTTCATCCACAAAAAATATTAATAGAATCACAGTGGAATTTAAATAATCGTATTGAGTCAAATTGTAAGTCTTAATCTGAATATTAATAGAATCACAGTGGAATTTAAATTCTAACTGTTGAAGTACCTCTTCAATTCCGGCATAAATATTAATAGAATCACAGTGGAATTTAAATTTGCTTGCGATTCCAATAACATCTTTAAACTCCGGAATATTAATAGAATCACAGTGGAATTTAAATGTATACTTCACTTTGTCAACTAATGTTACTTCAACATATTAATAGAATCACAGTGGAATTTAAATTGATGATGGTTTTGATGTTCATATTTACATTCATAAATATTAATAGAATCACAGTGGAATTTAAATTGTGATCAGGGCGAATACAGAATAACGGCAGGCGAATATTAATAGAATCACAGTGGAATTTAAATTTGATGACAATCTTCAATGGTGCTTGTTCTTTCTTATATTAATAGAATCACAGTGGAATTTAAATTTATTTAATTTTGATTCATAATTATCGAGCCATTTTATATTAATAGAATCACAGTGGAATTTAAATTTTCGAAATTTCCATGCTCTCGTTTTCGTTCGGCATATTAATAGAATCACAGTGGAATTTAAATCCATTTGTATTAAAATGCAGTTCAATTACATTTGTATATTAATAGAATCACAGTGGAATTTAAATTCATTTTGATATATCTGCAAATCAATACTTCTTTATATTAATAGAATCACAGTGGAATTTAAATGTAACATCCCGCAGTATCCTGAAAATAATCTGTAATAAATATTAATAGAATCACAGTGGAATTTAAATTCTGGCATTGCAGTATCAAGTTCAATGTTATTTACATATATTAATAGAATCACAGTGGAATTTAAATAAGTGTATCAACCTGATCAGGTGTAAACGGTGATCTATATTAATAGAATCACAGTGGAATTTAAATTTTGAAGATGATCTAATTTAACATCAACGAAGCGCAATATTAATAGAATCACAGTGGAATTTAAATTGATTTATAAGGTGGTTACGGTTGTCTACGGTTAAATATTAATAGAATCACAGTGGAATTTAAATTTGGCAAGATTTTCACCTCTATTCGTTTGTTTTGAATATTAATAGAATCACAGTGGAATTTAAATTCCTTTCCTGCCCCCTTTTGAGTGTGTTCATTGTTTATATTAATAGAATCACAGTGGAATTTAAATCATTTCGCCATCTCGATTCTCCAGCGTTTCTAATCTATATTAATAGAATCACAGTGGAATTTAAATACACAAGAAAAAACAGTAAATTATACAAATCAGAGTAATATTAATAGAATCACAGTGGAATGTAAATTCGTTCTTTTCTACATTGTCCAAGAACTCTCTATATTAATTGAAACATAGTGGAATTTAAATTCTGTCGCTTTGCAAACTACGAAATCGCATGGTACAATATTAATTGAGGTGTAGTGGAATGTAAATGCCTTTTTCGTTGGAATAAAATTAACGATATATAAAAAAGTGTATATTATAGACTAAGAGAGGTGAAAAAAATGCATACAGATGTTAGAGAATATATAAGATTGTGCCGTGTAAAAAAAGGAAATATGGCAGAGGCTGAACTTGCTAGGAGAACAGGACAGACAGCGCAAAATATGAATAATAAGTATAAACGAAATACGTTTAAAATTTCAGAACTACAGAAAGTGGCAGAAGCCCTGGATGCAGAGTTGAAGATTACATTTATTGACAAAGAAACAGGTGAGCCGATTATATAAAAATATATCTGATAAAAAAGTATTGAAAATATATAAAAAAATAATATATACCGATTATATCGGAACGGGAAAGGCAACCGATATAATAAGAGAAAGAGAGGTAAATATGAACGTGAAGATGTCAGAAACAGCAAGACTTATCTTGGGCTTGCGAGAAAGAGGGATGAGCGATACAGAAATTACGAACTTAATTTTATTTGTAGAGACTGGAGAGGAGCAGTATAAGCCGAAAAAAGAAAGCAAAGAAAAAAAGTTAAATAGAAAAAATCGGTCAAGGGTAGAAAAAGGGTAGAATTTGCCGCCACCTTTGCTAGAAAAATAATAACAGAAAATTAGAAAGAAATCATATTAATCGAAGCAGAGTGGAATGTAAATTACGTTGATGCCGTACTTTTTGCAAATTTGTCGTTTACGAAAAGTGAGGTAGATAAAATGCTGATACAATCCGCAGAGGAAGAATTAAAATTTTATGAAAAATTAGATGCTATAACAACAAAAGAAGAAAGATTGAAAGTAGAAAAAGAGTTAAAAGATAAAAGACTATCTTTTAAAACGAGAAGAAGAATTAAAAGAGTATCCATTTGCTCATTGATACTGCCGATATAACGTCTATTAAGAGAAAGATAATAAAATTTAAAGCAGAAAGGAAGAACGAGGTGAAGTATGAGAGCAGACGATGACCTTACATATCAGGAATATAAAGATAGTGTAGAATCTAATATGAGCCTAATAAAACATTCTGGATGGACTCCGAGGCAGGTTACTGACTGGATGACAGAGGAAGATAATGAATTATTTGTCGGAACATCAGAAGCACTTTGGATTATTTCCATTGGTGCTTATGAAGTGGAGCATGATATCTTAGAAGAACGGGTATTAGAACAGTTGTCATATCACATTCCACGTTATGAGATGGGAAAATATGACGATATTACGCCGGAGGAAAGAAAACTTTTGGAAAAGGATATTGAGTATATTCGTTCTAAAGTAGAATTGTGGAAATTAAAGGATTATGATTAGCGATAATAAGTAAAGTATTAAGTAATAAATCATCATTAACTGATGGATAAGGATTAGTATATATTGATAAAGAATTTGAAGGATGGATGCCAATGTGCAAATTTGAATTAAGTCAAGAACAGATTGAATTTTTAAAGAAAGAATATTCAGAAAATAATTTGATACAGAAAGTTCTGGAAACAGAGAAAAATAAAGTTTTTGAGGTAGATGTAGATACTAAAATTGATTTTATGGATTTTGTCGAAGACGAATCCATATATTGGATGGACGAGGACTACGAGGCTACACCAAAGACTATTATGTTGGAGTCAATAAGAGATACTATATACTATCAAACAAATTGAGGATAGATAGGTTTAAAAATATTGAGGGGCGTATACATAAGTGGCATAATGTTCTTATCAGGAGGTTGGAAAAGATGAGAAAATATAAAAAAGAAAACTAGGATAAAACCTATCTATTATAAAGTATGAAAGCATTAAATTTTTTAGGAATATTTTTTATTAGTATTGGAATTGTAAAATGTAGTATTTATTTCATATTAAAGAAATGTAGAAGATATTAGTTATGGAAGAAAAGAAAGTATGTCCGCAGGATAGGTGGGACAAAAAAGCAGGCGTTGTATCTAAAACTTATAAGGTTAATGAGCAGATTGCAAAGGAGTATCAGCTTGCTTGTAAAAAAGCAGGAGTAGCAATGGGAACGCAGTTAACGAAAATGATGAGCGCATTTATTGAAGAAGTGAATCGTGAGGAATAAAAGATAATGAAAAAAATATTTTATCCGGCAATTTTTCATCCGGCAGAGGAAGGCGGATTTTGGGTAACGTTTCCAGATTTACCAGAATGTATAACAGAAGGTGATAACATAGAGAAAGCGTATAATATGGCTAAGGATGCACTTGAATTGGCGTTGACAGATTATATAAAAGAAAAGAAAGAATTACCAAAATCATCTGATATTAGTCATATCATAATCAAAGAAGATGAAAAAGTTATGAAAATTCAATTTAATCGGTAGCGAAGCAGATTGCAAATATCCGTTTGGCTCAAAGTGGAATATAAAATTGTTGCAGTTACGGCCAATAAGAGCAACAGCAGTTATGCTAATAGATTCATAATGGAATGTAAACGTTGATGCTGAAATTATCCAGAGCGCAGCAGTGCCGTATATTAATAGAATCACAATGGAATGTAAATAACGCTGTCAGTGTATCTATTACCATGTCTGTTATATAGTTTTAATCCCCTCAAACTGGAATATTAAAATATTGTGAAAATTGTATTACATATTCAGAAAATTTTTAAAATTAAGATTTATTAAGACTAATTTTCTTGTCGAATCCCTTCAATTATGATATAATTTCTGTTAAGATTACAGACTATTTAAAACAAGTAATGAAGGTGAAAAAATAAGATGTTTGAACACAAAAAGATAAATACATTAAATGATTTTTTCATAGAACTTCATAAAAGACCAGAGGAAGGAATTTATTTTTACCGACTTAATGGCTATTCGAATGAAATTAAAACTTTTATTCAAAATTACTACGAATCCGCAAGAAGAGCCGGAGTTGTAATTGAGGGAAAAATTCCAAATCCGGATGAAAAAAATCTGGCATATTATAATGAAATCATGGGAATGGATTTTCAGATGAATCCGGCATTTATTGAAGCTGCACTTAAAAAATGGCTTCCAAGAATGAATGGTTTTCAGAGAAAAAATGTTGCATATTCTATTTATGATACATTAGATAGTTTAAGAAAATCCGGAAAAAATGAAAATATGCTCAAAAATGCATATATTAAATTTATGTGCTGGCTTTATTATAAGTTTGAGAGGATTGTGAATCTGCTTGGAACAGAGAAAATACCCAAAATTTTGTATGAGGGTGAAATCAGTCAGTATGAACTGCTTTTAATTGTGGTGTTGGCAAAAGCCGGATGTGATGTTGTTTTACTTCAATATCATGGAGATAACTGTTATCTCAAATTGGATTCGACCAGTCAGTTGTCCGAGGAATGGAAAGCCCCAGATCTAACAAATTTTCCAGCTGATTTTAGTTTGAAACAGTTAAGAACACAGATGCAGGAAGCGTTTGAACGAGAACGTTTATATGGAAGAGCTTCTTCTTATAAAAATTGTACAAATGCGTGGATAGAGGGAAAGGCTTTAGAGGATATACAAAAAGATGTCTCAACGAGAGGGGCAGATAACAGCTTCTTTTATAATTGTTATTGTCTGATAAATGGAGTGGAAGATAAGCTGACATATGCAAATCAATTGTTTTTGTTTTACCAAAGCATAGCAGAAAGTAAGCGAAATCTGGTTGCAATAGATGAGAAAATTCCACTTCCACAGCCAGAGGAAATTTCATCTGTCAGAAGAAAAAATTATATGAATTTAGAACAGATGTTATTGGATTTATCTTTTAATTTAAAAGTTCCTGAAAATGTAGAATTGCAGAGACTATTGATAAAAGCGTTTATGGATGTGATGTTTTCGGAGAGTAAAAAGTCAGGAGTGAATTTAAACCGTTTGCTGAATCAGGCAGTGTATCTGCTTTGCTGGACTAAGAGATATCAAAGTATACTATTTAAAAACTGGAAGATGCCTGAGATTGCCTGCTTCTTTTATATGACGGCGCAGGTTACAGAGAATGAAGCTCTTTTTCTTCGGATGTTGGCGAGACTTCCGGTAGATGTATTGATTTTAAATCCACAGAGAACAGGAAAGGGAGAGTTGGAAGATCCTTTATTATATGAAGAAAATTATTCTGAAACTTTGAATATCAAAAAAATTCCAAGGGAAAATGTAGATGTTCAGATGGGAACCGTTGCATATCAGGCGGAACGAGAACTGGATACGATTTTATATCAGGATACCGGAATTTATCGAAATCAACAGTATCAAAATGCTAGTGTGATTAATTTAAAAACAACGTACGAAGAGATTGGAATTTTATGGAAAGAGGAATTAAAATATCGTCCGAATTTCAGTACTACACAGGATATTGTCAATCTTCCTGTGATTTTTGCAAAAGTGTGTGGCATAAAAAACGGAGATGAAACAGCATATTGGACTTCAATAAAAGAATTAATTACAGAAAATACATTTGTAGTAAAGCATTTTCCTTTTTTACAGGCAACGGATGAAAACCTAATGAAGCCTTATGCAACAGAATTTTGGAAAAATGAGAGACTTCATAAAAATAAGATAAAGAATCATCCGAGTTATCCTTATGCAATGCTTCGAGAGGAGATGCAGGATTATATTTTAGATAAGCTGGAGCAGTTAATAAAAAGCAGGGTTATTAGTGGAACATTTAAAAATGGGACAGAGTATACGATTGTATCGACGGTTTTAAATCTGCCAAAGGAAGTAGTAAGGCTGTTACAGGCATTTGATTTTACAAAAGAAAACCCGAAAGCGGTTCTGATTCACACAGGAGAAAAAATGATTTCACTGGAGGATACCATTTTAACCGCATTTTTAAATCTGGCAGGATTTGATGTGGCGTTTTTTGTACCAACCGGTTATCAGAGTATTGAAAAATATTTTAATCGTAAACTATTTGATGAATATCAGATAGGAGAGTATAAATATGATTTACAAATTCCGGATTTTAATCATTTTCTGGGAAATACATGGGTAAGAAAATGGCGGGATAAACTATTAGGAAAAGGAGTATGAGGTATGGGACTTGATTTTGGAAAACCAGAGACAATGACAGGTTCTGTTATTGTTCCGGAAAAAAATGAGATAGAAGAGGTAAAACAATATGATATTGTTGCAGACCGTCAGCAGTTAAATACGACACTCACCAACTCAAAAGAAGTAGATGATATTGTCAGTACAATTGAAGTCTATAATTTAGACACAATTGTATCGTTTGGTTCTGAAGTTGCAGAAGAAATTTCTCGTGCCTCTGATGTTGTGTTAAATAATACAAACATGTCGCAACTGGATGATTCCAGTGAATTGTTGAATACACTCACAAAAATTATGAATCAGTTTGATATTGATGAGTTGAAAGAGAATCCGGGTCTGTTTGGAAAATTGTTTGGGAATTTAAGAAAACAGCTGGATAAAATTATAGATAAATATCATACCATGGGGGATGAAGTTGATAAAATCTATGTTCAGTTAAAGAAATACGAAGCGGAAATCCGGCAATCAAACCGAAAACTGGATGAAATGTTTCAGGCGAATGTCAATTATTATCATGAGCTGGTAAAATATATTCTAGCAGGAGAGCAGGGCTGTAAGGAAATTGAAAATTATATCGCCGAGCGTCAGGCGGATATGGAAGCAACCGGTGATCAGTCAATTCAGTTTGAAATTACCAGTCTGAATCAGTCCTTAATGATGTTAGAGCAGAGAACTCAAGATTTGCGTACAGCAGAAAATGTGGCAATGCAGTCCATTCCAATGATTAAGACCATGGAATTTAGTAATATGAATCTGGTTCGAAAGATTAATTCAGCGTTTATCATTACACTTCCGGTATTCAAGCAGGCACTTGCACAGACAATTATGTTGAAGCGTCAGCGTGTGCAGGCAGAAGCAATGTCGGCGCTTGACCAGAAAACAAATGAGTTATTAATGCGTAATGCAAGAAATACTGTAGAGCAGTCAAAGCTCACGGCACAATTAGCTTCAGGGAGTTCTATAAAAACAGAAACACTGGAAAATACCTGGAAGACAATTGTAAATGGAATAGATGAGACAAGACAGATTCAGGAAAATGCAAGAAAGCAGAGGATTGAAGACCAGGCACGATTGGAGACAATCAAACAGGAATTCAACCAGAAATATCATATGCCGAATCAGTCGTATAAATAAGATTGAAAATAAAAGCGCAAGGAGGAAAAAACGATGCCAATTAATTTATCAAAAGGACAGAAAGTAGATTTAACAAAAGGAAATGCATCTTTAAAGCATATCATGGTAGGACTTGGCTGGGATGTCAATGCTTTTGATTCAGGTTCTGATTTTGACTTAGATGCTTCTGCATTTATGTGTGGTGCAAATGGAAAATGCCCGACAGAAAAGGAATTTGTATTTTATGGAAATTTGGAGCATCCAAGTGGAGCAGTAAAACATCAGGGAGATAATTTGACAGGTGAAGGCGATGGCGATGATGAACAGATTTTTGTGGATTTAAAAGCGATTCCGGAAAGTGTTGATAAAATTGCCTTTACTGTTACCATTTATGAAGCACAGGAGAGAAGACAAAACTTTGGACAAGTTTCCAATGCGTATATCCGAATTGTAGATGAGGATACCAATCAGGAGTTAATTCGTTATGATTTAGGCGAAGATTTCTCAATTGAGACAGCAATTGTGGTTGGTGAATTGTATCGTCACAATGGCGAGTGGAAATTTAATGCAATCGGAAGTGGATTTCAGGGTGGATTGGCTGCACTTTGTGGTCACTATGGAATTCAGGTTGCGTAAAACAGAAACAGTAGTTTAACCAAATCAAGTAAGTCACCTGCTTCAATTGCGAAAAGCAATAAGCAGGGGTGGGGACTTGCTTGTATCAGGA
>ERZ836939.329-NODE-329-length-66630-cov-8.028765_pt1 | contig 66630 bp, 47 predicted proteins | sample MGYA00519912_ERZ836939 | MGnify/ENA primary metagenome ERZ836939 (study PRJEB31850, sample SAMEA3708810) | human gut metagenome | biome: human gut; feature: human-associated habitat; material: faeces | place: China | collected 2014 ...
TCCGTCATAGGTCAGGGGAGAGGGCGCGGCAAAGGTGAAGTCGCTTGCCTTCGGGGCAGCCCTTTGGATTGTATACTCCACGCTGGCGGTGGCAGCCTTATTGCCCTCGCCCACCGTGATGCTGGCGGTGTAGGTGCCCGCGTTGGTGGGGAGCGCGCCGCTTTCCAATATCTGTTGACCATACGTGCCCGTCTTTATGTAGCTGATGGTGATCCCACTCGCCGCCGGACCCTGCCAATCGCTGCTTGCAGTCACCACGGCGGCCTTGCCACTGCCGTTGTAGGTCAGCTCGGCGGGGGCCGCAATGGTCACGCTGCCGCCGCTGGCGTCGCACTGGCTGCACTTGGCGGTGATGGTCACGCCGCTTGCCGTGTACGTCCAGCTATGCTGATGCCGGGTCACGGTGAACGGCTCGCTGTAGCAATTGTAGCCATTGCTGCACTGGACGAAAATGTGGTACTGATAGCTCTTGTCTATGGGCAGCCCGGAGATCGTGAGCGTCTTGCTCTGCTTGCCGGTATGCGTCGCAGTATTAACATCGCCGAAATGCGTGGTCCAATCCTTCGTTGATTCGTTAAACAGCTCCCACCAGTAGTAGTAGGTGACGCCCTCTATTTCGGGCGCGATTACCGCAGTCAGCGTGATATTGCCGTCCGTCGCAAACGCCGAGTTTCCGGTGTAGCCCTCATCGCTATTCGGATAGATCTTCTTGACCACGTAGGGCGCTTTTTCAACGGTGACTTTTGACGGGATTGAATTGGCGTTGGAGATCCATTTGCCGTCCGTTGTTTTTTTGTAAGCGTACCCCTTCGCCAGCAGCGCGTAGGGCTTGACATAGCCGTCATCGCTCGTGATCTCGCTGTAGCTGCCGCCGCTGAGGCTGGCGCTGCTGCCGTCGTCCTTTACAGCCACACGGCTGAAGGTGCCGTTGCTCAGCGAAAGCTTTCCGCCGTTCTGCGCCGTGACAATGGCAAGCTTCGTATTCCCGTCGTTGACGGTCAATTCCGCGTCTTTGCCGTCCACCGTCACATTGAAGTCTCCGTTGCTGCCCGTGACCGTCAAAGAAATGCCCTTGGCGATGAGGTTTACTCTCGTGACCGTTTTCCCGCCGGTCACCAGCGTCACCGGCCCGTGGGTCAGCTCATAGGTGGTCGAATGCCCGTCGGCATAGCCATTCACATCCTGATACAGCGTGATGGTCTTTTCGCCGTCCGCCGCGTTCGCCGCCTCGATGGCAGTGGCAAAGGCCGCGTACCAGCTCGTCTTGCCGCCGACGGTCAGCGACGCCGCCATCTGCTTGCCGCAGATGCTGCAAGTGCCGTTGCCGTCCGTGCCGCCGTCGTGCGTATGCGACACGACCTTGACATTTTCCAGCTTATTCAATCTATCATTGGTCACAGCCTGATTATCACTTGCTCCGTAATACGCCGCGCCCTCCGCCAGCAGGGCGGCGAGTTTGTTATCTCCGCTGCTAACGATTTCATTAAATGTGCCGCCGGAGAGCTTGACTTTGGTGGTGTAAAACCACGCGAGGACAAACGTGCCGCCGGAAATCGTGCCCGTGCCAGAATAATTGCTGAACTGAACGCCGCCATGCACCCTATCACTGGTAAAGGTGCCGCCGCTGATGTTCGCGATGCTGCTGCCGTTGAATTCGACAGGACCATTGAAGGTACCGCCCTCGACGTTCAGCGTACCGTTCACCGTGACGGTGCTGTCGGTAAATGTGACGCCCGCCTTCACCGTCGCCGTGCCGTCGATGGTCGCACCTTCATAGATGCCGCTGGCAAAGGTCACATTCGCGTTTTCAGCGACCGTCACATTCTTGGCGGTGTGCGTTCCGCCCTCCAGCGTCAGCGTGCCGGTCAGCGGCATGGAGGTGCCGAAAGCATACATATCCCGCAGCAGGGTCAGCGTCGGCTCGGTGCAGCCCGCTGCGCTCCAGCCGTTCAAGGTCTGGATGGCCTCTGCATAGCCGTGTTCCAGCGCGCTGTCTTCCGTGAAGTAGGCAGTCTTGGTCGTGCCGTCGGTGCTCTGGGCGGTAATTTTCGTGTACAGTTTCTTGTGGCACACAGAGCATACGGGGTTGCTGTCATCGGCGCACTGATGGACGCACTCCTAGTAGTTATGGCAATTCTGTTTGCTGTGCAGCGTTGCTGTCATCGGCGCACTGATGGACGCACTCCGGGAACTGTACCTTGTACGCTGTATAGCCGGTCAACTCTGCAATTTTGGTGCTCTTATCAACGACGCTCCATGTACCGCTGTTTTCGCCGTACAGCTCGCACTTCGCGTAGTCGGTTCCCAGCAGGTCTTTAACGGTGAGGCTCTTGCTCTTATTGTTATCCGTGAACCTGCCGATGGTGCAGGCGTTTGTATTGCCATTCCACAGCTTCAGATTGTAGCCTGTGCTTGTGGAGCCGCCCGCAGCATTGCTTAAAGCCAACTCGCCGATTTTGCCGCCAAAGCGCTCCAATGCGCCGCCGGTAAGAAGCTCCACGCACGAAATGTCGCCGGTGTAGGAGTCGTCAACCGCCAGCGTTCCGTTGGACGCAACCCAAAACTTGACATTGAGCGCCTGCGTTCCGCCGCCCTTGCTGGAATCCTTGACCGTCAGAGTATTGGGCTTGTTCCCGTCTCCGACATGAATGTAATAACGCCCGCTGCTGACAGTTTTGCCATTCAGATCCAGCGTCGCTGGGTAGGTATCAGAAGAGCAATTTCCTGTGAGCGTCACATCCCGCAGCAGCGTCACGGTGCTGCCTCTGGCTGCATTAAACGCCTCCGTCAGCGTCTTATAATAGGCGCTATCGCCCACGCGCGCGTCGAATTGCGTTTTGCACTTCTTGCAGGTGTAGCCGGTATCGTCCATCTCGTGCGTGCAGGGCACAAGATAGACCTTGCCGTCCTTGCCCAGACTGGTCTCGCTGTCGGCGGCGTCCGCCTTGAAGTTCTCGGCGCGGAGCGTCACGCCGCTTGCCGGTTCGGCGATGGCCCCATGCTCTATGCCTTCACGCACGCCCACATGGATGACCGAATTCTCACTCAATTCGCCTGATACAAGAATGGGCAGCTTCCAAGCAAAATTGGCGTAATAACCGGCCTTCACCGAGCCGGAAACAGTGAGCTCAGGAGTTGTTGTTTCCTTTCCGTCGTAGTAAACGTCATATTGAGAGTTGTCGGTAACGGTAGCATCGGTGAGGGTAATAGCGCCCTTTCCATAGATGCCGCCGCCCTCATAGGTGCTGTTGTTTCCGGTGATCGTCACATTCTTGACGGTTACCCCTCTCTCCGAATAAATGCCGCCTCCGTGGCCATACCTTGTATTCCCCGTGGCGGGCGCCTTGTTGTCGGTGATCGTGGCGTTGGAGATCGAAACACTGCCGGCGTTATAGTGGATATAGATGCCGCCGCCGTTGCCCTTGGTGGCCGTGTTGTCGGTGATGGTGCCGCCGTCCATGGTGAAGCTGCACTTCTGACCCACATATACGCCGCCGCCACCGCCGTCGGACGCGGCTGCGGTGTTGTTGGAGATGGTGCCGCCGTGCATGGTGAAGCTCGGCGCTGTGACATTGGAGTTCGTCGTGCCGATAAGGAACACACCTCCGCCGGAGCTGCTGCCTGCTGCATTACCGGTAATCGCTCCACCATACATGGTAAAGGACGAGCCAGTCTTAATGTTATTATGTGAGCCGATCTCTACGCCGTTTACAAAGCCGGTAATCGTGCCACCATAGAGGTTGAATGTGCCGCCGTTGATGGACACGCCGCTCCCGCTTCCGTTGCCCTGGAGCTTGCCCGTGCCGGTGCAGTCGGTCAGCGTCAGCGTCGCGCCGCTGCCGACGGTGATTTTGCCGTTGATCGTCTGCCTGTTCAGGCAGAGGTTGACCTCGCCCGTTGGCACAGTCCAGTCGCCCGACACAGACTGCGTCAGATAATAGCTGCCCGCAGAATTGGGCAGGGAATTGGCTGCCTTCCATTCTGTGTTGGTGCTATGGGTATGACCGTTGACCTCTGTATCGCTGTCCTTGCCGCAGACACAGTGGGTATGATTGGCCTGCGGCAGCGCAAACGCAGCCAGCACCGCACAAACGGCGTTATAGCGCGTCATGTCCAGCTTGGCGGCCTGCTCATCGGTGAGGGCCTTTATTTTTGCATCAATGGCTTTCAGCTGCTCCTCAATTTCGGTCGCATTGTCCTCCGTGACTGTTTCAGGCAGGGCGTCAATGAGTGCCTGCACAGCCAGCACCGCCTCCTCTTTTCCAAGACAGGCAGAGAAGTCTGCATTCTCCGCAGAGCAGACCGGACAGTCGAGATTGACCGCCTCCTGCTCACAGTGGGTCTCGCAGCTGCACTCCGCCGGAGCATTCCCGGACACACCGGGAACAAGCCCGCTGTCCTGGGAATTACACTGCTCACAGGTATACCCGCAGGGCGTCCCCTCTGTGGCCGGAATGTAGCCGCAGGTATCGTCATGTTCGCCGCGTTCATGAGGGCAGCTTAATTCTTTTGTGATACAGCCGCTTTCCTCACTGCATTCATGGGTACACGCAGTCGGCTGGGCCTCCTCTGCTTCAGATGGGGTCGCCGTATTTTCTGATACGCTGCCTTCCAAAACAGGGTAACAGCTTTCGTCATGCTCATGGACACAGGCTGCCCCTTTGGTTCCTTCCGTATATCCGCAGTCCTTTGTATGTTCCGGGTGATGCTCACACAAGCCCGTATGGACGGCGGACGCACCCGCTTTCACCGCAAATGTCGGAACGCCCGGCATCGTAAAAATCATTGCCGCCGCCAGTAAAAATGCGGCCGGCCGTTTCCATTTCCATTTCATTTTATTCATCCTCCTCACGTTGTTCGTTCCTTCTCGTTGTTTTCTGAAGCAGCCGGGATACTGCCTCCCGCAGCTGATATTCCGTCACAGGCTTCACCAAAAAGGTGTCCACCTGCAGCCTGCGGCTTTGGGGTTCAAACTCTGCCTGATCGCTGATCCACAGGAGAGGGACATCCCTGCTGTACCCTCGTATGCTCATACAGAAATTCATCCCCCTGGCTCCGTCCTCCATGACCACCACAGCATCATAAGGCCCATCCCGCTGCATGGCATAGGTACAAAACACACCATTATCAAAGCGGTCTACTTTGCCAAACTTCATCAGCAAAGCGGTTTCTTTTTCTTTCTGGCTATAACTGCACAGCGCAATTCGCATTTTCACACCTCCATTTTGTGATGGGTTTTATCGCCTCATATAGCTCCTGATCGGAGCAGTCTGCCGGAAGAAACACAGGGATACGCAGGTGATATGCGATCAGGGCGAAGTTTTTATCATCACTCCACCAGACAAGCGGTACTTCCGGTGCCAGCCGCTTCGCCTGTATGGCCGCCTCCAGTCCCTTTGCTCCGGTCATGGCGATGACAACCGCATGGTAGCGGCTTCGCCGGAGTGCCTGGGCAAGCTGGTTCTCATTCCATAATTCGTCAATCGCAAGCTGCCCATCCCCATCAAAAAGGGAGCGCAGCCTGCTTTCAAACCATTCCACATTTCTCAGCTCCGTACAAAGTGCGATTTTCATGCTGAGCCTCCTTTCCTGAAAATAAAAAAACCAGACCTTCTCATCGGAAAGTCTGGTAGTATAATTAGGATAGCATCTTGTCAAGAGAAATGCAACCGACTTTGTTTAAGACGCAGGTTTCCTGTTTAAGACGCAAGTTTTTTCCTGCGGTTTTATGTTATACTAATATTGGATTATTGTGCAAAGGAGATGGCACGATGCAGATTGCGATTGTGGATGACAGAGCAGAGGACAGAGAAGAACTGTCTGTCTGCCTGGAAAATTATATGAAAAAGCATCAGCTGGACTATACGCTGACAGAATTTGAGGACGGAGAGAATTTTCTGAAAGCTGCCGCCCAGGTCAATTTTCAGCTTGTCTTTATGGACATCTATATGGAGAACATGGATGGAATAGAGGCCGCCAGAAGGCTGCGCCAGAAAAACAGGCTCTGTAAGATCGTTTTTCTGACCATTACAGAAGATTATGCCCGGATGGGGTACAGCCTGTCCGCCAGCTATTATCTGCTGAAGCCGCTTTCGCTCCATCAGGCAGAATTTGAAGAAGCGATGGAGCTGTGCCAGCTAAAACCGCCCTATGAAGTGATGACACTTTCGGTTATGGCTGACCGTCAAAAGCTGGAACTTCCCACAGAGAAGATTCTATACATAGATTATCAAAACCGTATGACACGGATTCATACGGCGGAACGCGTGATACCGGTAAGCGGAGGCTTTCAGGAGGTTACTGCCGCATTGCAGAAGGACAAGCGTTTTTTGCCCTGCTACCGGGGCGTTTTGATCAACATGGACTATATCAGCCAGGTTGACAGTCAGACCTTCCGTTTGATAAACGGGGAGGAACTTCCGATTGCTCTCCGCAATGGAAAACAGCTGCGGGAAGCCTACCGTCAATATGTTTTCTCTGGAATGGGGGGTATCGTATAAGAATGAAGCAAATGCACAGGCGTATTCTGGGGGGCTGTCTGGCCTGCCTCCTCTGCTTCACCGGCAGTATCCCCGCATTTGCCGCTGAAACTGCAACCCCAGCCAACGCCGATGGAATCACGGAGATTCTGCCGGATTTAGAAAGCGAGGCTTCGGAGACACTGGAGAGCGGAACCCCGGAAACACCGGAAGCACCGGAAGAAGTATCCCTCGTCTTTGTCACAGAAATACAAAATGAAGGCGAACTGCTCTCCCTGCCAGATTTCACCCTGCCCCTTAGAACCACACCGTCTGATGATGACCTGGAGGAAATTTATCAGCTGGCCCTTCGGTATCAAACCGTCTGCGCCACGGTAACAGCAGGTGAAGAAATCCGGCAGGAAACATTTTCTGTCGCATGGGATTTTTCGGCCATTGACCAGACCACTCCGGGCGAATATACCGCAGCAGGTCGGATTGAACTGCCGGAGGGGTATGCCTTTGGTGAAGCTGTCTTGCAGGAGCTTCAGATTTCCGTCCGGGTGGAAGAAATGCCGCCTGCTGTCATTACCTCCATAGAGCAATGGTATCCTTATACGGACGCGTTTGCGGTTCAACAGGACAGCGAAACCGAAACGCTGGAAAATTTGTTTGCCTTTTCCCCTTACTATCTGGATTGCTATGCAGAAAATGGAACCAGCTACACAGCTGTGGTGGAATGGGATTTTTCCGGTATTGATTTGAATACTGTGGGACTGTACCATGCCATTGGAAAGCTGACCGCACCAGCAAATACTGCGTTTGCAAAGGGAATTGCTTTCCCTGAAATCTCAATTCCTGTTTCTGTACAGGCTCCAGGCAGACCGGACATTAACTGCTTTCTGGCTGCCAGAGGAAACCTTCATTTTCCCTGGGTCACACCGCCGGGGAAACTGGATGAGATCAGCGTATGGCTGTCCGAAAACAACGGTTCATGGAACCGTCTGGAAAGTGGCGTTTATGTGGGTCAGGAAATGCTCTCGATTGCCACCCGTCTGCTGACGCCGGGCAGCAGTTACCGCCTTCAGGTGGATTATGACGGCGGACAGACCGGCATCCTGTCCTTTACCTACGCAGATGAAATTGTCCTTGAGGGGTATCATGAAGGCGACCGGGATGGAGGGGATGCAGGCGGGAATCCACCCGATACCATCATTCAGCCGCCTCCTGAAGATACCGACGATCAGGATGACGGTTTCGCAGACAGGCCCTCCACAAAGCCTCCAAAACCGCCTATAACAAATGGCGGGGGAATGGATTCCAACGATTCTGAAAAAACACCACCTGTCAGCGAAGAAAATGATCCTGCGGATCATGAACCATCCCACAAGCCTTCCGAGCCATCCTTGGATGGAAAAGACGATTCCATAAATAAAGATGAATTCCCATCGCAACAGGCACACGGTGATGCAGAGGAAGCATTAGAACCAGACGCTGGTTCCGATGAACCGACTATACCGGAAATCGAAGCGCCAGTTGTATCAGGTCAGCCAGAGGAAGATACCACTTTGACGCAGCCCCCTGAAGTGCGGACGATTACTGACGCTCCAGAGCTTACCGCTCCCAATCCTGCCTTGAAGCTTTCGGAAAACAGGAAAGAGCCGGTGCAAAGCGCTATGATCGTTCCCCCGGAAAGTGCGGATTCCAAAAAACCTGTTTTTTCAGAGTTCTTCGATGAAACCACTGACCGGATTTCCGGCACACGCTTTTTGATGATGCTGCAAACAGGGGAGCAAAGAGCCGTCTTTTCCAAACAGGGAATCACCATCAGCATACCCAAAGACGCCTTGCCGGAGGGTATCCAAAACGAAGATCAGATTGAAGTCATCATCCAAAAGGATACGGACGGCGGTTTTTCTTTTTCGTTTTCCATCAATGGAACTGCACTCAACTCCCTGCCGGATGTTTCTGTCATGCTGCCCTATCCAAATGACCCGGCAGCCGGCACATTGTTCCTCTGTGATGAAAGCGGCGTGGAAGTTCCCATGACCGGCTATAACGATACGGTGAAAGCCGCTTCCTTTCAGATCAGCCATACAGGGACTTACACCATTGTGGGAAAGGAAGATACCGCTTCCCTGGCACATGCTGCCGACACAGAGCACAGCTGGTCGCCCATATTCTTTTTGATTCCGGCCTGTCTGCTTCTTCTGTCTGCCGGTGTGTTTTTCCTAAGGAGGAGGCGAAAATAAGATGGTATCTTCTGCGGTAAAAAAATATGCTGCCTTATGTATGGTCTGCCTGTGCTCATCCCTGTTTTTTCTTGGCCTGTATCAGTTCAATAATAAATATAGCCAGAACACAATCCAGGCGGCAAATGGGCTTCTGGCGCTTTCTGAGGAAGAACTTCAAAAGTCACCGGTGCGCTTTCTGGTATCCGGCTGGGCATTTTATCCTGACGCGCTTTTGACCCCGGAAGAAATACGGGATGAAAGCCATTATATGCGCTACCTTTCCATCGGAGAGCAGACCAATTTCTCCAGCCCTGCAAACCCTTCTCCCTATGGCTGCGGGACTTATCAGATGACATTCTTTCTACCGGAACGGAAGGAAACATATGCGCTGGAAATCCCGGAAGTGTTTTCTGCTTACAACCTTTATCTGGATCATGACCTGATCCTGCAAATGGGGGAACCTGCACAGGGGACACCATTGGTTCAAAACCGCATGGTCACTTTTCATGGCGGAAAACCGGTCACACTCACCATAGCGGTCAGCAACTATGACCACTTTTACGGTGGGATTGTCTATCCGCCTGCTTTCGGAACGATGCTGGCGGTCAATACAACCAGAGGAATCCGGTTTGCATTCTGCCTGTTCAGCTGTACAGTTACCTTTGTCTGTGCGCTGCTGTCCTTTTATTTCAGCCGCCGGATGAAACAGAAAAATACATTCCTGTTCGGACTGATCTGCCTTGCCATGTGCGGCCTGTCATCCTATCCTGTGCTTCATATGCTGGCTGCGGTTCCCGTATTTCCCTGGTACACGATTGAACTGTTCTGTATCTATCTGGTTATCTGGCTGATCGTAGTTCTGCAAAACCGGATATGCAGGCCGGGCTTCCTGCCTGCGGCCATCAGTAATGGGGTGGGCGCTGCCTTCCTGGTATATGCGTTTTTGTATGGCATGATGGCTTCCCATCTCTCCCTTGGAGCCATTCGCTTCTTCTCTGCATCGGTCTTTTGTTATAAGGCGGCATCTGCGCTCTATCTGCTTATCATCGCTGTGCTTGCCATTCACAGAGGAGAAAAACGGAGCAGGCCGATCTTCTATGCTGCGGCAGCCGCAACCTGCGCCTTTATATGGGATCGCCTTCTGCCGGTTTATGAGCCGGCTATCGGCGGTTGGTTTGTGGAATGGGGCAGCTTCTTCATAGCAGCAGCCATCGGTTATTCCCTCTGGCGCGATGTGGTAGAGGGGTATGGAAACAGCCTGATTTTCCAGGAAGAACGCAAGCAGGTTATCCGTCAGCTTTCTATGCAGACCGAATACAGCCGTCAGGTTTCTGAGGCAGCGGCGGAAAACAGAAGGCTGATTCACGACATCAAACACCATCTGCGCACCATAGACCGCATGGCCTCTGAACATGGGCAGACGGAGATCTGCTCCTTCCTGTTACAGGTAGAGGAACAGGTTGCGGCATCATCGGGCCACGCCCCTGCCCAGTTCTGCAAAAATCCCGTTGTAAATGCGCTGATTGAATACTACTACGGTATGGCGCAGACACAAGGGACAGAATTTCAGGTGCGGCTTGATCTTCCCGATCAGATGCCGCTTACCGATGTGGAACTATGTACGGTGCTAGGCAATCTTTTGGACAATGCCGTTGAGGCGTGCAGCCGCCAAAAGCAGGGGGTGCGCCGCATTTTCGTTGCAGGCGAAACCAGAGGCAATATGTACTTTTTGAAGATTGAAAACACTTATGACGGTCTGGCCTTTCAGGAGGGAAAAACATTCCTCTCCCGAAAGGGCGCATCCGCCGATCATGGAATCGGGCTTTCCTCTGTCCGAAAAATCATTGAAGGCCATGGCGGTGATCTCGATCTTGTCCCCGGTGAGGAATCCTTTCTTGTTGGAATTACAATACAGATGCAAAAACTGTTTTCTAAGGAGCACTCAGATAACATAGACAAGACCTAATGGACGTACTTTGCCCGGAGGGTGTGGGGTATCCCGGATTCAGGATACCGTAGGCGAGCAATGTATCGGAATATCTCTTTGGGATTTTCCGATACGCTCGTTGGGGCCACCCCAAGCCCCGGACTGGCCGCTTTTGCGTCCAGTCGAACACGCCTTACGGCGTAGGCTGTTAAGGCCGAAAGAAAATGCTCCAAAAGGGGCTGTGAAAAAACATAACACGCACTTATTCTAACCCCAAACAGACAGTTTTGCCAATACTAATGATTGTGCGAAGAGGGATAAAATCCGTTCAACTTGAAGTATACCTTGTTTCACTGGGACACAATCTTTATAAATTCCACAACAAACAGATGAAAATAAAATCAGCTGCATAGATTTGAAAATCAACAAATTTATGGGGTAAGGGGGAAATGCGCTTTTAGAGACTACTTCGTTTATAATTTTTTAGTCTAAAAGAGCGTGTAAAAAATAATTTCTCATTTTTTCACACGCCCTATTTTTACCATATGCTTTTATTTTCTGCTCTCCGCCAGCCCCCCAAGCTTCCCAAGAATCTCCTTCGCCTTCTCGATCATCGGCTCGCAGTTCTTGTTCTTCTTTCCTTTTTCCTGGTAGAACAGGACCGGTTTCTCGCCGCCTTGGGCGAAGCGGAGAGCGGTCTTGTACTCTGCGATCAGTGCCGGGATCTTTGTGACATCGAGCTTTGCCTTGGGGTAAAGTTCGATGCGGATCTCCTGGGTGTTGATGTCCACCTCGGTCACGTAGGCCCGGTGCGCCATGGCCTTTAACTCCGCAACCCGGAGCAGATTGTCCACGGATTTCGGAATATCGCCGAAGCGGTCGATCAGCTCATCCTGCATATCCATATACTCGTCATCCGTCTCGATGGCGGAAATTCTCTTGTATACATCAAGCTTCAGATACTCATTCTTGATATATCCGTCCGGAATAAATGCGTCGATATCGCAATCCACCACGGTCTCAAAGGTCTCTTCCTCTTCCTGTCCGCCCTTTAAGGCAATAACAGCCTCGTTGAGCATCTTGCAGTAAAGGTCATATCCGACTGCCTCCATGTGTCCATGCTGTTCCGCTCCGAGAATATTTCCCGCGCCGCGGATCTCAAGGTCACGCATCGCGATCTTGATCCCGGATCCCAGCTCCGTGAACTCCCGGATTGCCTGAAGACGTTTTTCCGCGTCCTCCTTTAACATCTTATCCCGTTTATACATCAGGAACGCATAGGAGGTCCGGTTGGACCGTCCGATCCGCCCCCGGATCTGGTAGAGCTGGGAAAGCCCCAGACGATCCGCGTCCTGAATGATCATCGTGTTGGCATTCGGAATGTCCAGCCCTGTCTCGATGATCGTTGTAGACACGAGAACATCAATATCGCCGTTGATGAAATCCAGCATGATCTTCTCAAGCTGATGCTCATTCATCTGTCCATGGGCAAAAGCCACATTTGCGTCGGGCACGAGAGACGCCACATGGTTTGCCACCTCATCGATGTTGTTGACACGGTTGTATACATAGTACACCTGCCCGCCGCGTCCTAACTCCCTGTGGATCGCCTCGCGGATCATCTCATCGTTGTACTCCATGACATAGGTCTGGATCGGAACACGGTCCACCGGCGGCTCCTCGAGAACGCTCATGTCACGGATCCCGATAAGGCTCATATGCAGAGTCCGCGGGATCGGCGTCGCTGTCAGGGTCAGAACGTCCACGTTCTGCTTCATCTGCTTGATCTTCTCTTTGTGGGTCACACCGAACCGCTGCTCCTCATCGACGATCAGAAGTCCAAGGTTCTTAAACTGTACGTCCTTCGACAGGACTCTGTGTGTGCCGACAATAATATCCACATACCCCTTTTTCAGTCCTTCTACTGTCTTCTTCATCTCCCCCGGTGTCCGGAAGCGCGACATCATGTCCACCCGCACCGGAAAATCCTTCATTCTCTGGACAAAGGTATTGTAAATCTGCTGCGCGAGGATCGTTGTCGGGACCAGATAGACCACCTGCTTTTCTTCCTGTACGGCTTTAAAAGCTGCCCGGAGCGCGATCTCCGTCTTTCCGTAGCCCACATCTCCACAGATCAGGCGGTCCATGATCTTCTTGCTCTCCATGTCCCGCTTCGTATCATCGATGGCGGTGAGCTGATCGTCCGTCTCATCATAGGGGAACATCTCCTCAAATTCCTTCTGCCACACCGTATCCGGTCCATACTGGAACCCCTCCGCGTCCTGACGCGCCGCGTAGAGCTCCACAAGCTCCTTCGCGATCTCCCGGACTGCCGTGCGGACCTTTGTCTTCGTCTTTGTCCACTCGGTCCCGCCAAGCTTATTTAACTTCGGAACCTTCGCGTCAGCCCCGGCATACTTCTGGATCCCCTCCAGACGGGTCGCCGGAAGATAGAGGTTTCCGCCATCCCCGTACTCGACCTTGATATAATCCTTGATGACATGGTCCTGCTCGATCTTCTCGATTCCCTTATAGATACCGAGACCATGGCTCTCATGCACCACGTAGTCGCCGACGGAAAGTTCGGAGAAGCTGCTGATCTTCTTCCCCTCGTAATTGTACTTTTTCCGCTTCTTCTTCCGTTTTTCCACGCCAAACATATCGCCCTCGGTGATGACGACGAACTTGATCAACGGATACTCAAAGCCCTTGTGAAGCTTTCCGTAGGTGACCATGATCTCCCCGGGAGCCACCGGGCGCCCTGCATCCTCCGGGCAGAAGGCACGGAGATCATACTCTCTTAAGTCCCCAGCAAGGCGGCTCGCCCTGGTTCTCGACGCGGAAAGGAGAACGACGCGGTAGCCGTCCTTTTTCCATTTTGTGAGATCCTTGATCAGGATCTCGAAGCTGTTCTGATAGGAGTTTAAATTCTTTCCGGTCAGGCTGTATTTTGCCTTCGGGGTCATTCCCGGAAGACGCTGGTCGAGACCTGTCATGAAGATCGAGTGAGGCGTATGGCACTCCGCCAACACTGTCTTTGAGGAAAATAAGAGATCCGCCTGACCCGGCAGAATATAGCCCTGCTCCAGACGGTGGGACATGCTCTCACGGAACTCCGTCTCAACGGTCTCGGCTTTTTCCTTCATGCGCTGGGGCTCATCTAAAATCAACGCGAGACCAGATGTCTGTTTCTTTTCGGCTGTTTTTCCGGCTGCCCCAGAAGACACCAAAGTGACCTTAGCGCCCACTTCTTTCATATAGTCAAGAAATGAAACCGTATCCCTACAGAAATACCGAATATACGCATCCAGCGTCTGAACATCAAAGCCCTCCTTTAAGGATTCCACAAGCTCCCCGACAGCCCGCCGGATCCGCTGTGCCTCCTCCGGCTTTTTCTGGTCCCGGAACGCTTTTTCCTGCTTTTTCTCGTCGACTTCCAGGCACAAAATTCCCTCTTCGATATCTTTCTTCGTGAGGATCAGCTCCGCCGCCGGATAGATCGTAACCTCGTCCATCTGCTGGATCGACCGCTGACTCTCGGCATCAAAGGAACGGATGGAATCCACCTCGTCACCCCAGAGCTCGATCCGGACCGGAACCTCCTCCGTCAGTGGGAACACATCTAAAATTCCGCCGCGGACAGAAAACTGTCCCATGCCATCTACCTGTCCCATGCGCTCGTAGCCCATGCCGGTGAGAAGATGCTTGATCTCCTCCATATCAAGCGTCTGCCCCACCATGATATTCAGGCAGCTTTCTTTGATCATGGAAAGCGGCAGAAGATGGTCCATCAGACCATCCACCGTTGTCACAATAACTCCGCCTTCATCTTCCAACAAATGCTTAAAAACCTGCATCCGCTGTCTTGTCAGAAGATTTCCGTGGATATCCGAGCTGTAAAACAGAAGATCCCTTGCCGGATACAGCCATGTATTCGGCTCAAAATAGCTGAAATCATCGAAGATCTCCTTCGCGCGGGTATCGTCGTAGGTCACGACAAGCCGCCACGGATTGTCCTTTGAGAGTTCATGCATCACATGGACTTTCTGGGAATCCGTCACGCCGCTGACCTGGACCGGGCCTTTCCCCTTGTCCATATCCTGCTTCATATCGGTATACTCCGCCAGATCTACAAGCGGATTTGCAAAAACTTCAGCCATGGTTCCTCCTGTTTTTTGTTAGCTCTGAATATTTCGAATTGCATGTTTTTTTGAAATAATTCTAATTATCAAGTAAATATCTTGCAGTGTCCTACTCAACAATGATCCATGCAGAATTTTACCTGTAAAATACTATTTCTCTTCCTTTTTGCGGTTATGATCATTCATCGCCTGCGCGATCCCCACGTTTACGATCTCGCACACCGCGTCCGCCGCTTCCTTCACCGCGTCATCCATCGTCGCCTGTTCTTCCTTTGAGAAATGCCCCAGCACATAGTCCGCGAGGTCCATTCGGGACGGCTTCTCACCGACTCCGACCTTCACCCTCGGAAATTCCTGTGTCCCAAGATGAGCGATGATACTCTTGATTCCGTTATGTCCGCCCGCGCTTCCCTTGGCGCGAATCCTTAACTGTCCCGGTGCAAGGCTGATATCGTCATACACGATCAGGATATCCTCCGGATCTACCTTATAATAATCTGCCGCTGCGCGGATGCTCTCCCCGCTGGAATTCATATATGTCTGCGGCTTCATGAGAATGACCTTCTCCCCGCCGATGACGCCTTTCCCACAGAGCGCCTTGTGCTTCTTCTCAGAGATATCTGCCCCAATCTTCTCCGCGAGGGCATCCATCACCATAAAGCCCGCATTATGTCTTGTATTTTCATATTCCTTTCCCGGGTTTCCGAGACCTGCAATAATTAACATTTTTATCTCCTTTTCGAATTTCCGCTGGCCGCCAAGTATTCCCTTCCGCGGTCAATGCAAAATCTTATTTTTCAAAACCGCAACGCATTTAAGGGGCCTTTTTCCAAAGTCCCCTGATTTCTACATTTTATCAGTTTTGAACGTCCAGTGCAAGGGGCAGTTATGACAAGAATCTGCCGCCAGCAGCTCCGTCATGACACCCATTCAGTCCATGATCACAGCCGTTAGCGGCAGATTCTTTTATATCCTATACTCGTTTTTCATACTCCGGCAGATACCCCCTGATGTACCGTCCGAATCGTGCGGAATTTACGCTTTTGCGCTCCTCCCTTGTGCATTCCGTATCATGGAATGTATCTATCCATAGATTACCATATTTTTAGAATTCATGCAATCCTTTTCAGGAAGCACATACACTTTCGTTTACAGTAACTATCCTTCACAAACATTCAACTTGAATTTTCGACATAAAATCAATTGTTTTTTCATTCCTGCATCTGCGTGCTTTTCCTGTATCCGTAATTTAACTGACACTTTAATTATTTTTCCAATGCTCCGTATGCAGCAGCATATGCGCCTTGTGGGACATCGGCTTTCCAAAGAAATCGCTGTAGATTTCCCTGATATCCGGGTTTTCATGGGAGTAGCGCAATTTTGCTTTTGCGTCCAGCGCATAGAGCTTTCTGCCTCGTGTGAACGCCAGCTCCTCGCCGTCGTGGATCGGCTGTCCGCCTCCGCCGACACAGCCGCCCGGGCAGGCCATGACTTCCACAAAGTCATAGTGGACCTCGCCGCGCTCGATCTGCTGTAAAAGTCTTCTCGTGTTTCCGAGTCCGCTGACCGCTGCTGTGCGTAGTTTGATGTCACCGATGGCAAATTCCGCTTCCTGAACTCCGGCATTCTCCTGGAAACCTCCGCTGCGGACCGCTTTAAAAGCGTCTGCTGGAGGATTCTCGCCTTTTAAGGTAAAATACGCGGTGCGGAGAGCCGCCTCCATAACGCCGCCGGTCGCTCCGAAGATCACGCCCGCTCCGGTTCCCGCGTGCATCGGGCTGTCGCCAGGGATCTCCACTAAGGTATCCGGGCGGATATGGGCGGAGCGGATCATCTTCACAAGTTCTCTTGTTGTGAGAACCGCATCCACGTCATGTCCGGCATACTCGCCGTAGAAGAGATCCATCTCCCGCTCGCCTTTCTTTGCCACACACGGCATAATGGACAGCGTAAAGATCTGGTCCGGAGAAACACCAAGCTTTTCCGCGAAATATGTCTTCATGACCGCGCCGAACATCTGCTGCGGGGATTTCGCCGTGGAGAGATAGTTCACCATGTACGGGAACTGGGTCTTCACAAAACGCACCCAGCCGGGGCAGCAGGACGTGAACATCGGCCTCTCCTTCAGCTCGCCGCTCGTAAACCGTTTTATAAACTCTGTGCTCTCCTCCATGATCGTGAGATCTGCAGAGAATACCGTATCAAAGACGTAGTTCACGCCCATGCGTTTTAAAGCATCAAAGATCTTGCCCACCGGCGCGTCCTCGTCCGTAAGTCCGAGTTCCTCGCCCCAGGCCGCGCGCACCGCCGGGGCAACCTGGGCCACCACGATCTTATCCTTATTCTCGATCGCATCCCAGACTTTCTCCGTATCATCTCTCTCGGAGAGCGCGCCAACCGGACAGTGGGTGATACACTGACCGCAGAGAGCACAGTCAGCTTCCCGGATCGTCTTATGTCCCGCCACATTCACGGTCGTTCTGGAGCCGGTTCCCTCCACATCCCAGATTCCCAGTCCCTGAATCTTGTCGCAGACCTGCACGCAGCGCATGCACTTGATGCACTTCGCGGAATTGCGGATCAGCGGGAAATCCTTATCCCACGGCTGATATTCCGGTTCCTGCCTGAACGGAATGTCCAGAATGTTCAGGTCGCAGGCAACCTGCTGTAACTGGCAGTTCCCGTTTCTCGGACAGACAACGCACCGGTTATCATGCTGGGATAATAATAACTGTACCGTATTTCTTCTATGATTTCTGACCTTCGGGCTGTTGGTGTAGATCACCATGCCGTCCTTCACAACATTGTTGCAGGATGTGATCAGCTTCTCTTTTCCTTCCAGCTCCACGACGCAGACTCTGCAGGCCGCGATCTCGTTGATCCCCTTTAAGTAACAGAGCTTCGGGATCGGGATCCCGTTTCTCTCAGCAGCTTCCATGATCGTGATATTTTCCTCTGCCGAAACATGTTTTCCGTCGATGATCATATTTACCATAATGTACTCCTGCCTCCTTTAAAGATTCCGTATCCGAAATGGTCGCAGCGCAGGCACCGTCCGGCTTCCTGCTTCGCCTCCTTCTCGGTCATGCAGTTCTCCACTGCGTTGAAATCGCAGACACGCTCGCAGGCATCACGTTCCATTAAGTTCACGCGTCCGCACGGGGTCTTGTCTTTCAGGCTCGCCTCCGGGATCTCCACACCGCTGGTGATCTCGTGGTGGTAGCCGAGGTATTCATCGATGTTCGCCGCAACAACCTTCGCCGCCGCGATGGCTTTGATGACGGAAGCCGGGCCGCTGGAGCAGTCGCCTCCTGCGAAGACACCAGGCATGTTCTCAAAAGCGCCGCTCTTTAAGGTGACAATCTTGCCGCGGGATACCGGGATTCCGGCCTTCTCGAAATGTCCGGACTCGATATCCTGTCCGATGGCCTTGATGAGGATGTCGCACGGGATGTAGACATCCGGCTCGCCCGTCGGCTTCACGCTGGCACGTCCATCCCTGATTGCGCTGATCATCTGCGGAGTCGCGTAGATGCCGTGGATCTTGTGATCCTCGCCGACATCCAGGGACGCCGGGGCCTTTAAGGTCACGATCTCGATACCTTCGGCGACAGCGCCCTCGATCTCTCCCGGCAGCGCTGTCATATCGTTTCTTCGTCTTCTATATAAAATGCTGACTTTCTTCGCACCCAGTCTCTTCGCCGTTCGGACCGCATCCATGGACACGTTTCCGCCGCCGATGACAACGACTTCTTTTCCGGTCAGATCGATGATCTCGTCTTTTCCAACACTTCTTAAGAACTGTACCGCGGAGAGCACGCCGTCCGCGTCCTCGCCCGGAAGTCCAAGCTTTTTATCCGTGCTGGCACCGATGGTGATGAGCACCGCGTCATACTGTTCCCGAAGTTCCTGGATCGTAATGTCCACGCCGATCTTTAAGCCCTGTTTTACTTCCACTCCTGTCTTTAAGATTGCGTTGATATCGTCATCCAGCCGATCCTTTGGGAGACGGTAGTTCGGGATTCCGTAGCGGAGCATGCCGCCAAGCTTCGGAAGCATCTCATAAACGGTAGTCTGATGTCCCATAAGCTGTAAGTAGTAAGCTGCGCTAAGGCCTCCGGGGCCTCCGCCGAGGACAGCGACCTTCTTTCCCGTTGACGGAGCACATTCCGGCGGATTCACAAAGCCTGCGTAGTCCGCCGCAAACCGCTTGAGGCCTCTGATGTTGACCGCATCGTCCACCATGTTCCGGCGGCATCTTGCCTCGCAGGGATGCTCGCAGATAAAGCCGCAGGTGGTCGGGAACGGGTTGTCCTTCCGGATCAGGCGGATCGCGTCGGCGTATCTTCCTTCTTCCACAAGCGCCACATAGCCCGGAATGTCCACATGGGCCGGGCAGATCGCGACACAGGGAACCGGCTGGTTGTAGGTACAGGTACAGCGTCCGTTCCTGATATGCTCCACATAGTCATCGCGGTAGCCGATGAGTCCCTTATAGACCATATTCGCCGCCTCATAGCCGATGGCGCAGTCGGCGGAGTCCATGATCGAAAGCGCTGTCTTTTCCATAAGATCCAGCGTGTCCATTGTCGCTTTTCCGTTTAATACGTCCCGGATCAGCTGGTTTAACTGTCCGAGACCGATCCGGCACGGCACACACTTTCCGCAGGTCTGCGCATGGCACAGCTCCAGAAATGCTCTGGCCATATCAACCGGACAGAGCCCAGGCGGACTTGACTCGATTCTTCGTTCCAGATCTTTATAAAGTCCCTCCATCACGATCCGCGCGCGGGTCGGGGACATGATTTCCAATCTGCTCATTTGATCCTCTCCTCTGCAATCTTTTTTTCATCGGCCACACCTGCTCACGCAGGCATGTCTGCTTTCCCCTCTATGGCTTATTGAATTTGTTTCTTAACATATTGTCGATTCTATCATGTGTTCATTAAATAAATCAAGTGTTTTATGCATTTTGCTTAATAATCTTTTGTTTAACGTTAATTTTTAGACAAATTCATAGATAAGATTGTGCCTGCAAAAAAATACCGTCCGGAGACTTTCCGGACGGCATTTTCATTTGTACCTATGTTATTTTACAAGATATCCGCCGTCTACCGGGATGATCGCTCCGCCCAGATAGTCGCTGGCGTGGGATGCGAGGAAGATGCAGGCACCCTTCATGTCATCGCCAGTACCCCAACGATTTGCCGGAATACGCTCGGTGATCTGCTGATATCTTGGATTCTTCGGATCAAGCAGCGCGGAGTTCATCTCTGTTGCCATATAACCCGGCGCGATCGCATTGACGTTGACGCCTCTTGCAATCCAGTCATTGCTGAGTTCCTTGGTGAGCTGTGTCACGCCGCCCTTTGCTGCTGTGTAAGCTGGAACAGTCTGTCCGCCAAACCAGGATACCATAGATGCGATGTTGATGATCTTTCCATATCCCTTCTTCAACATGATCTTTGCAGCTTCCTGACAAAGAATGAATACAGAATTTAAGTTTACATTGAGAACTTCATCCCACTCTTCGATCGGGAATACTTCCGCACTATGACGTCTCTGGATACCATGTGCGTTTACGATAATGTCAAGATCGCCGCCAAGTGCAGCCACACAGTCATTGAATCCCTGATATACCTGCTCCCGCTTGCTGAAATCTGCTTTTACACCGTGGCACTTGAAGCCGCGGTCGCAGAATCCTTTTGCCACATCATAGACCTTGTCGGAAGTTCCAACGATCACGACCTCACATCCTGCCTCCATCAGACCTTCTGCCATTCCATAACCAAGTCCTCTTGTTCCGCCTGTTACGATCGCTTTTTTTCCTTCAATATTAAATAATTCCATGATCATATTCTCCTCTCAGATTTCTCTTAGTCAAACAGGATTACCATCTTCTTCGCGGACTCGTCCGGATGATCCATCAGATGGAAGACCTTGTCGATCTCGCTGAATTTGATGAATGTTGTTGCGATGCCTTCGGTGATATACTCACCCTTTTCCATTCTTGCGATCGTCGGCTCGAACGCATCCTGAGACATCCTGGAGCCAATGATGTCAAGCTCTCTCTGATTGATCATCGCCTGTGTGATTCCCTCTTTTTCTGTACAGAATCCCATCGGTACCATACGGCCCGCGTTGCAGAGGATCCCCGGCTGCAGGCACATCGTCAGGGAACCCGGGAAACATGCAGAGTCAAACGCTACGGTGCAGCCATGTCCGTCTGTGATCTTCTGGATCTCCGCAACAACATCCTGAGTCTTGGAATTGATCACATAGTCAGCGCCGTATTCTTTTGCGCGCTCAAGGGAAGAATCGCTGATATCACAGCAAATCACGGTCTTGCAGCCCTTCGCCTTACATGTCTGTAAGATAATGGAACCGATCGTTCCTGTACCAAGGATAAATACGACATCATCTTCGACCACGCGACCGCGTCCTGTGCAGTGGGAACCAATTGCAAACGGCTCAACAAGTGCCGCATCTTCCCATTTTACGGAATCAGAAATCTTGTATACTTCCTTCGCCGGCGCTGTGAAATACTGTCTCCAGCCGCCATCTGCTCCGGAACCTCTTACTTTTACATGCTCGCACACGTTCTTTCTTCCATGCGTACACTGGTAACAGGTTCCGCAGGAGGAGAGAAGATCCACGATAACATGGTCACCCACTTTCACATTTTTTACGTTTTTACCGATCTTTGCGATCACACCGGCGTTCTCATGTCCCGGAATTCTCGGATATGTAGAGCACGGATTGGAGCCATGCCAGATGTGATGGTCACTTCCGCATACACCTGCGGATTTCATCTGGATAAGGACTTCATCCTCGTTTGCAAGTTCCGGAATCTCAACCTCACGCACCTCATATTTATGCGGTTCTACAACAACGACTTCTTTCATCATTTCAGCCATAATTCATTCTCCTTTTTCTGAAAAGCTTTGTTTTATCTATAACCGGTTTATTCCATGTTACCCTATGATCGACGGGAGCAGCAGTGAAATTCCCGGAACAAGTGCAAATAAGATTCCGCAGAGGATCTCTACTACAACGAACGGAACCAGATGCTTTGACACCTGACCAACGGACTGTTTGCTGATTCCGCATGCCACAAACATACAGGTTCCGAAAGGCGGTGTCGCCTGTCCCATTGCAAGAAGAAATACGAAGACAAGTCCGAACTGTACCGGATCGATGCCGAATGCAGCTGCGATCGGAGCAAGGATCGGTCCGAGGATCAGGTTTGTTGCTCCAACTTCCAGGAACATACCGCAGATCGTCAGAAGGATGATGATGATCGCCCAGAACATATATTTATTAGAGACAAATGCGAGCATGAAGTTCGTCACTGCCTGCGGGATCTGATAATAAGAGATCAGCCAGCCAAACATCTGCGCTGTCACAACAAGGATCATCAGGTTTGCAGTTCCCTCTGCTGTATTCTCAACGATCTCCCAGATCGTCTTCATGCTGATCTCGCGATAAACAGCGAGGCATACGATCAGACCATAAACAACGGCAACAACTGCGGACTCTGTCGGTGTAAAGACTCCGGCGTAAATACCTCCGAGAATGATGACCGGCATGATCAGCGCCCATACTGCGTCTTTAAAGGAAACAAGAAATCTCTTGAAGGAAAACTTGTCGGATTTCGGGAATCCGCATTTCTTTGCTTTGTAGTAAGCATAGAGGCAAAGAAAAACGCTGCAGACAACACCGGGAAGAATGCCGGCCATTAAGAGTGCGCCTACGTCTGTTCCTGTGATATTACCGTAAATAACGAGCACGATACTCGGCGGAATTACGATTCCAAGTGTTCCTCCGATCGCCTGAACGGCTGCCGCATAAGATTCCGGATAGCCGCGCTTTACCATCTCCGGGTACATCAGTCCGCCGATGGCCGCTGTTGTAGCAACAGAGGAACCGGAAATTGCTGCAAAGAATGTGCAGGCAACGATAGATACCAGGGAGATTCCGCCGGAGATCCAGCCGACGAGGGAATCTGCAAAGGCAACGAGACGTTTGGAAAGTCCGCCCTTTGACATAACGTCACCGGCGAGCATGAATGCCGGGATCGCCAGCATGGAAAAGCTGTTGGAGTTTGCGAAAATTCTCTGTGCGATCACTACAAATGTAAGCTTCGGGTCAAGAAGAACCGCTGCAATACATGATAACCCCAATGCCCATGTAATTTCAAGTCCGCATGCCATGCCGACAAGCAGGACAACGATCAAAGCAATAGCTGCAGTCTGCATCAGCCTACCTCCTTCTCTTTTCCAAATTCCTCCCAGGTATCTACGATCAATGCGAGGAAATTCATAATAAATCCGATAAACATGATCCCGTAAAGCAGGCTCATTGGAATTCCCATTGCCGGGCTGATCTGGTATCCACCGATCTCAATAAGCCCGTAGCCGCTGTACATAAGAATCAAACTAACATAAATGGCGATTCCTTTCCGGATCACATCCATAACATACTGTGCTTTTCCTTTCAGGTATCCGTCGATCAGCTCAATGCGGACAAACAGGTGATCTGTCGCCGCAAGATTGATTCCAAGAACGATCAATGCCACAAACAGATATCTGGAAAGTTCCTCCGACCATGTCAGGCTCTTAAATATAACAAATCTGCAAAATGTCTGTAAAAATACAACTCCGATCATCAGTAAAAGGACTGCGCCGATGATCGCTTTATTGATTTTCTGTACCTTTTTAAAGGCTGCCGCGAATTTTTCCATAACGCACCTCCTACTGCTTTACTGACAGTGCCCGAATCTCAGAGATCATATCACCATACTGTTCTTCCCACTGCGCATACAAGTCTGCTGCCTTGTCGATGAACTGCTGCTTATCCGGATATGTGACGGTCATTCCCTGTTTTTCCAGCTCTGCGACTGCCTCGGAATCCATCTTACGACTGATTTCTCTCTCCTCGATGCTGCACTCAGCCATCACACGTTTGAAGGTTTCTTTTGTCTCATCGTCAAAGGATGCCCATGTCTCAGGACTCATGACAAGGAAAACGGTCGAGTACGCATGCTCGGTCATTGCAAGGTGGTTGTTGACCTGAGCGACGTTGTTTGTCAGGATAACGGTTGCCGGGTTCTCCTGTCCGTCAAGTGCACCCTGCTGGAGTGCTGTGTAAGCTTCGCCCCATGACATCGGGGTCGCATCTGCTCCCATTGCTTTCCAGAATGCGATATGTACCTGATTCTCCATGGTACGGATCTTCAGTCCGGCGACATCATCCACCGAATTGACATCCCGCTTGCTGTTTGTCAGGTTGCGGAAACCGGATTCCCAGATCCCCAGTCCGTAGAGCTGGACGCCGGAAAGCTTGTCGAGGAAACGGGTTCCGATATCCCCTAGGAACACGGCATCGGCCTGCTCGGTCGATGTGATCAGGTACGGAATGTCCAGCGCCTGAAAATCGTTGATGAAGTTTCCGATCGTGGACTGGTTGACGACTGCGATATCGATCGTTCCCATCTGACATCCCTCGATCGTATCGATCTCAGCTCCGAGCTGTCCGTTATGGTATGTCTCGATCTTATATTTTCCTTCGGTCTCATCGTAAATCCTGTCTGCAAATGCTTCCATCGACTGTCCGATGGCTCCTGCCTGTGATGAGGTCTGTGCCATTCGAAGCGTGATCGTTCCGTCTGTGCTGTTCTTCTGATGACTGTCCTTGTAGATGCTGAATCCGCTGAGTACAACTGCTGCTGCGAGAATTCCTGCAGCTGCGAGAGCTGATGACTTTTTGCTCATTCCTCTTTAAGCTCCTTTCCCTTTTCCGAAAATCTACGGAGTTACAAGTGCTCCGTCACGTCCTCTTGTCTGTGTCCACGTTGTCACGGTGTTTTCACACGGATACTTTGCCGCCTCAGTTTCATCGATATCGACGCCCAGGCCTGGCTTATCATTCGCGTAAACATAGCCTTTCCGATACTCCGGCATACCTGGGAATACATCAAGAAGCGCGCCGTGCGGTCCTTTTAATTCCTGAATCACAAAGTTCGGCGGTTCTATCCCGGACCATTCCTGAACACCGAAATTCTGTGCCGCAAGGTCGATGTGGATATTTGCTGCATGGGCTAACGGAGACATATCCCCCGGTCCGTGCCATGCTGTCCGAACACCAAACTGCTCCGCAAAGATCTGAAGCTTTCTCGCCGGTGTAATTCCTCCAACCTGGCTGATATGAACACGGATGAAATCGATGAGCTGTTCTGCGATCACGGTTCTCCATTCATACGGATTGTTGAACAGTTCCCCCTGCGCGATCGGGATGCTCGTCTGCTGTCTTAAATTTCTAAGCCAGGAGAGCTGCTCTAACGGAACCGGATCTTCCAGAAAGAAAAGATCAAACGGTTCAAGACCTTTCGCAAGCGCCACCGCATCAGCCGGAGCAATCCGCTCATGGACATCATGCACAAGCTGCATATCGTAACCGATCTTCGCTCGAATCTGTTCAAATAACTGGATTGTATCGCGGATGTATTTCTTAGAATCGAGATACAATCCATCATGTGCGCCTTCTGGTGCTGTCTCAGGTGTCTGTCCATAAGGAAGTCCGCCGTAACCGCCGCACTGGCATCTTAAGTGGGTAATCCCCATTTCCTGATACATCTGAATATTCTCGCAGATCTCATTAATGTCCCGTCCGTCCACATGACGGTAGACCGGAATTCCTTCCCTTACTTTTCCTCCAAACAACTCGTATAACGGCATCCCTGCCATCTTTCCCTTGATATCCCAAAGCGCCATGTCGATTCCGGAAATCGCGTTATTCTCGATCGGGCCATTTCTCCAATAGCCGTTCTGATGCATCAGCTGCCAGGTCTCCTCGATATTTTCAACCGGACGCCCTACAAGCAGCGGCTTCATATACTCCTCAATCAGATGCTTTACCGTCAGATGGCGGTAAGCAAAGGTTGCGCAGCCAAGTCCATACAGCCCCGGCTGATTTGTCTCAATCTTTACGACCACAAGATTGATTCCTTCCGGTGCCGTACAGATCACCCGGATATCCCTAATCTTTACTGACATCCCATATTCCTCCTCATCCTTTTATTTATAAGACGTTGCCATAATCAGTTTATTGATTTTGCAGATTTTCAAGTTGTCTTGATTGTCTCTTAACTTGTTACTCATCATACAAGTTTGGTTTTATTATCAAGGTGCCTTTTGCGCTGCAACCGACACCCTGTTTTACTCATTGCTTATTTTTTTCCTGTTCCGCCTTCACGATCTTCGATCTTTCCAGACATCTTCAATGTCTCAATCGAACCACCAAGATGCTGTTCCATTACGTCACGAGCCCTTTCTGCATCATGATTTTTAAATGCTTCCAGTATCTCCGTGTGGTAGTGAAGTCCCGTCTCATATCCGAACAACTCATTCATTTGTTCATGGTTCTTTCTGGATTCCAGAAAAACTTTATGAAGACTCTTTTCCAGAAGCGGATTGCCGGAGGTCCGGCTGATAACTTCATGAAATTTCAGGTCTGCACGGACAAATTTCGCTCGGTCTCCTTTAAATTCCTTCATCTGTTCCAGATAAACTTCCAGAGCGGCAACTGTTTTTTCATCGCAGTTTTCCATTGCGAGTACGCATGCCCCCGGCTCCAGAATCTTTCTGAATTCCAGTACTTTGCAGATATCCATACAATCTTCCGATGTGATCTTGTATTCTGCCTCGTCCCAGTTTTCAACCTGAGTGTTGATCAGGAACGTTCCTTTTCCCTGATAGCTTTTCAGAACACCAATCCCGATCAGATATTGAAGTGCCGATCGGATACTGGAACGGCTGACTCCAAGTTCCATAACCATCTGGTTTTCAGACGGAATCTTTTCGCCGATGTTCCATTTTCCGGATTCAATATTTTCCTTCAGATACTCAACGACCTGATCCGTAATATTGACTGTTTTTATTTTCATCCTCGCGTGTTACCTGCTTCTTTATTATTCTGCTTGTTGGGCGGATAAGATTGTTCTTTTACTTGTCAGACAACCTATGAGTTGATTATATCCTATTTTTACCTAAAGTCAATACCCATTTTCAATATTTTTCGTTGTTTTTTACAGACTGAACGGAATCTTTGCGGGGAATGTTGATATGTTCCATGCAGAAAATGACTGCCCATGTAAAGCATCTTAACTCTATATCACTCTGTACTGATCTGCCGCCGTTTGCTTGCATCGCTGAAACTTCCATGGTAGAATAGAAATGATGTGTACAGAAATTATCCACTCACCCGAAAGGAGACTTGTGATATGAAATCCGGAGAACATTTTGACGTGATCATCATCGGCGCAGGCCCGTCCGGAATCTTCTGCGCGTATGAGCTGATCAAAGAAAAACCTGAACTGAATATTTTAATGATTGAAAAAGGAAGACCGATCGAGAAACGTGTCTGTCCGAAGAGAAAAACAAAGGTGTGTGTGGGCTGCAAACCATGTTCCATCACCACCGGTTTCGCCGGAGCAGGAGCTTTCTCCGACGGCAAGCTCTCCCTTTCCCCGGATGTCGGCGGAAATCTGCCGGAGATCTTAGGATATGACAAGGCAACTGAACTCATCCGGGAATCCGACGATATCTATCTGCAGTTCGGCGCTGATAAGAACGTCTACGGCGTTGACAAACAGCAGGAGATCCGCAAGATCCGCAAGAAAGCCATCAACGCAAACTTAAAACTCATCGAATGCCCGATCCGCCACCTCGGAACCGAGGAAGGTTATAAGATCTACACAAGACTGCAGGAACACCTTCTCGCGAACGGAATCCACATGGAATTCAACACCATGGTCAAGGATATCATCATCGAGGACGGTACCGCAAAGGGTGTTATCACCGATAAAGATGAGACATACTACGCAGATGAGATCGTCTCCGCCATCGGACGTGAAGGCTCCGACTGGTTCTCCCACATCTGCGATGACCACGGAATCGATACCGAAGTAGGAACCGTCGACATCGGCGTCCGTGTTGAGGTCCGCGACGAGGTCATGGAGTTCCTCAACAAGAACCTCTACGAGGCAAAGCTTGTATACTACACACCGACCTTCGACGATAAGGTCCGTACATTCTGTACGAACCCGTCCGGTGAGGTTGCTACCGAATACTATGAGAACGGCCTGGCTGTCGTAAATGGTCACGCTTATAAATCAAAAGAATATAAGACAAACAACACAAACTTTGCGATCCTGGTTTCCAAGAACTTCACAAAGCCCTTCAAGACCCCGATCGAGTACGGCAAACATATCGCCCAGCTGTCCAACATGCTATGCGACGGAAAGATCCTGGTCCAGACCTTCGGTGATTTCCAGAGAGGCCGCCGCACCACGGAGGAACGTCTCTGCAGAAACAACATCATCCCGACCTTAAAGGATGCCGTTCCGGGCGACCTTTCCTTAGTTCTCCCGCACCGCATCATGGTGGACATCAAGGAGATGTTAAAGGCCCTCGACAAGGTAACTCCGGGTATCGCCAGCGATGAGACACTGCTTTACGGAGTGGAGGTTAAATTCTACTCCAACAAGGTCGTTGTCGATAAGGACTTCGAGACAAACATCCACGGTCTCCGCGCTATCGGTGACGGTGCATCCGTGACCCGCGGACTTCAGCAGGCATCCGCGAATGGCTTATCCGTTGCCAGAAGTATTCTCGCGAAGATCGATCAGAAATAGGGCAGTAAAAAGCTTCCTTTGAATCTGTATGCTGAAAACCACACATGTAAAATAGAAAAAAGAGCAGCTTTGCGCTCCAATGTTTTAAGGAATTTTCCAAAACATTGAAGCCGCAGGTGCTCTTTTCATATTTTATAAACAACTACTGATGACCAGTCAGCGTTTTTCCTTCTCCAATCCATTCCAAATCGGCTTCGCCGATGGGGTTTTTACCTTCCAGCCTAAGTTTTCACTTTTACTTTCTTGGATGCGCTCCCTGGTACGCCTCTCTGACCGCGTTGTCCATGGCATATGCCGTGTACATCTGGGTGGATGCCAGGTCGGAATGACCCATCATGGTCTGGACGGCACGCATGTCAGCGCCATTGCTTAAGAGGTGCGCCGCGAAAGAATGGCGCAGAGTGTGGGGTGTGATGTCTTCCTCGATTCCTGCCCGGTCCCCGTAGTATTTGATAATCTTCCAGAATCCCTGACGGCTCATGGCTCTGCCGCTGTAATTTGTAAACAGCAGTTCCGATCGTGTTCCTTTTAAAAATGCCTCACGGGCAGACTCCAGATATTTCGCAAGAGCATCCTTCGCCGCATGGCCAAAGGGAATCATCCGCTCCTTGTGCTCATCGCGGCAGGTGATAAAGCCGATGGACATATTTACATCGGAGAGCTTTAGATTCACAAGTTCCGTCACGCGGATCCCTGTCGCGTATAAGAGTTCCAGCATTGCCTTATCGCGGATCTCCTTCGGATTCGCGCCGGACGGCTGCTCCAGAAGTTTCGTCACCTCGTCAACTGTGAGGATCACAGGCACCTTTTTCTCGATCTTCGGCGCATGCATCGAATCTGCTGGATCACGGCGGATCTTCCCTTCCTTAAACAGCCAGCCAAAGAACGATCTCGTGGATGCCAGTGCCCTCGAAACTGTCGACGCTGCTTTTCCTTCTTTCTCCAGGAAAAGGATATAGGAATTTAACGCCGTCTTTGTCACTTTCCCGCAGTCTGTGATTCCGTTTTCCTCCAGATAATCTGCCATTTTTAACAGATCTCTCTGATAAGAAAGCGTTGTATTTTTTGACGCGTGTTTTTCTTCCTCCATATAGTTTATGAAGGTTTGAATTTCCTCTCTCATACCTTTTCCCCGTTCATTTCCAGACACAGTTATCCGCGCTTTTCACGATCCTATACGAAATCACAACTATTCAGCAGCTTCACCCGCTTATGTTTTCTCCTGGTCAGCGCAGCAAGTGCGCAAATCCACAGAACAGTTACACAAAATTTTTCTGTTCGAAATTTTCAGCACCTGTGTCTATACACGTTTATACTCTATCTGTTTTTTAGTTTCACGATGTCTGCCTTTTGGAAACAGGGGACATAGGCCTAAGTTTTCCACCATCCCCCCGATACGCTGTTTTTCCCGGCAAAACCAGTATTTTTATACATTATAGTCCCATTTTAGGGCAAAATCAAACAGATTTTTCCCACTTGGATCCCATTTTAGACTATTTTACATAACTAATCGCTAGATATGGAACTGTATATATCCACAATGGCAATATCTTGTCAAAATGCGCAAAATTTTTTTTTTTTAAAAGGGCTGAAAGCCGCGTATTTCCTGGGAAAATTCCACTTTTCCGCCCCCATTTTCCTGACTACCGTACCACGCCTTCAACGCCTTTCGTCAGATATTGTCTCTTCCGTTGACGTCCTAATTCAAATCCAAGATTTTCAGATATGCCTTTCTAAAACATTTGGAAGATCAGCGCTGAAAAATTTGGATTTATGAATATCTCAGATATAATTCCAAGCACCATAAAAAATACCATCATCCATAACCTGATTTTCTCTTTTCCATCCGCCTGCTCCACGACCATGATCCATAAAAGGTAAGCCGCCAGTGTATAAAAGAATCCCTGCGGAAATACAAGTCCGAAAAAGCGCAGGATCCCATAAATTCCCGCATGCATCGTCAACACACAGACAGCGATTGCGGATGTAAATGCCAGATAGACTGCTCCCGCGTAAAACAGGATTCTGGCAAAAACTGCCTGGCAGATCAGAATTCCCAATAAAATCCACACAAACCGTTTTTTCAATACTCCCACAAACAGACTATACCGGTCCGCCGACACGATCTCCGATGATGTGAGGATCCCGGAGAACCAGCTTTCAAGTGTGCTTTTCATCTCTGCGCTCATCTTATTGAAGAAAACTGTCCCCAGAACGGTCCCCAAGAATAAAAAAAAGGACAGCCAGAACATCTGACTGTCCCAAAATCTCCGATGCCTGTGAATTCCGGCCATAGCGATACCGTCCATGTTCCTTTTTCACAATGTATGCGCATATGGGCCTACTTTATCCACAGGATTTGTAACTATTCAGTACCTTCATAGTTACGTGCAAAAATCCATTCCGGATCAGCTTCGCTGATGGGATTTTTGCCTTCCAGCCTATGTTTTCTTACGGTCAGCGCAGCAAGTGCGCAGACCTACTGAACAGTTACCAGGCTTTTTTCTAATTGCAGCAATCTTTCCACAGGCAGGCAGCCAGCCCTATCCTCACTGACACTTTCCGTTTACTGGCTTCTGCCGTTTTTTCTATCGAATTCCCTCTTTCTGAGCGTACGCAAGGATTGCCGCAATCGTCTTCGCGTCTGTCATCTTGCCGGTGTAGATCATCTCAAGAAGATCCTTTACTTCCCACTCTTCCACATCAATACTCTCATCCGCATCGAGATGCTGCTTTGACGGGATCAGGTCTTTTGCGATATAGACACCGATCTGCTCATCGCAGAAAGCCACTGTCGTGTTGACTGTCATCAGGAATTCCAGGGTTTCGCTGCGGAATCCTGTCTCCTCCTCAAGTTCTCTCGCCGCGCACTCGATCTTCGGCTCATCCGGCGCATCAAGTTTTCCTGCCGGAATTTCCAGCGTGAACCGGTCTAAGGCGTTCCGGTACTGACGCACCATGAGGATCTTTCCGTCCTTTGTCACCGGTAGAACGGCTGCCGCGCCATCGTGGTGGATATAGTCATACACTTCCTCGATTCCGTTTGCGACAACGGTATCCCGGTAGATCTTTAAGATCGTTCCGGTGTATGCAAGCTCACGTTTTAAACGAGTTGTTTTTTCCATACTAAAGTCTTTTCCTTTCATGAATGTATCTGTTAACTGCCTTAACAGACATTCTAAACAATTCCTCTCAGGTTTTCTATTCTGCGGAATTACCCTGCAGTATTTTCCTCTGCTCAGAACTTATTTTTTTACATTTTTCACACTGCTACGGAAATTTCCGTGTCTTTCACGTAATTATCAGCCTTTTAACTTTTTATTCTTCTCAAAGTTTGCATCACACGCCTTAATGATCGCACCGCGGAATCCGTTCTCCTCAAGGGCAGCAAGTCCCTCGATAGTGGTTCCTCCCGGTGAGCATACCATATCCTTTAATTCGCCCGGATGTTTTCCTGTCTCAAGGACCATCTTCGCGCTTCCTAAAACGGCCTGGGCAACCATCTTGTAAGCGGCCTGGCGCGGAAGTCCGTTCTTTACGCAGCCGTCAGCCAGCGCCTCGATAAACATGTATACATAGGCCGGGGAGCAGCCGCTGGCGCTTCCAACAACATCCATCAGCTTCTCATCCACTTTCTCCATCTTTCCGAAGGAAGTAAAGAATCCGTCGATGACATCCTTTTCCTCATCGGTAAACAGCGCCTCATCGTAGCTCACCCCGGACATTCCCTCGCCGACCATAGCCGGTGTATTCGGCATGGAGCGGACGATTCTCGCGCTGTCTCCGAGACCTGCCTGGAGATCCGCGATCGCATATCCGGCCGCGATGGAGATCACAACCTGATCTTTCCTGATCTTTCCGTTTAATTCCTTAAAAACTGTCGGAAGTACCTGCGGCTTTACTGCCAGCACCAGGTATTTTACCTGCTCTGCGCAGTCCGTTGCTGTTGAGACATGGGCAACACCTGTCTCCTCCGTAATTTTCTGCATCTTCGCCTCATGGGCGCTTGTGAAAAGCAGCTCTTCCGGCTTATATGTCTTTAAAAGTCCCCGCATGATAGCGGTTCCCATGTTTCCCATTCCGATAAAACCAATCTTTGCCATATCAATATTACCTCCTGTTTTATATTCTCTGTTATCTCTCATCTGCAGCAGACCAATCTTTGCTCATATTGCAAAAGCTTCGGCAGCACAGAGACTTCTAAATTTCCTGTTAAAAAAACCGCTGCCATACAGATTCTCTCTGCACAGCAACGGCTTTCATTTTTATTTCGCGTAATCGGTAACTCTGGACTCGCGGATCACGTTGACTTTGATCTGTCCCGGATACTCCAGGCTCTCTTCGATCTTCTTGGATATATCTCTTGCGAGAAGAACCATATCGTCATCGCTGATCTGCTCCGGTACTACCATAATGCGCACTTCGCGTCCCGCCTGGATCGCAAAGGACTTGTCTACTCCCTTGAAGGAGTTTGTGATATCCTCAAGCTGCTTTAAGCGGTTCGTGTATGTCTCCAACGTTTCTCTTCTTGCACCCGGTCTTGCAGCGGAGATCGTATCTGCTGCCTGAACGATGCAGGAAATAAGGTTCGTCGGCTCAGCATCGCCATGGTGGGATTCCACAGCATTGATAACGATCGGGGACTCTTTGTATTTCTTACAGAGTTCCGATCCGAGCTGTACATGGGAACCTTCCATCTCATGGTCAACGGATTTTCCAATGTCATGTAATAAGCCGGCACGCTTTGCCATTCTGACGTCAACACCAATTTCGGCTGCCAGTAAACCGGATAACTGTGCGACCTCGATGGAATGCTTCAATGCATTCTGACCATAGCTGGTTCTGAATTTCATCTTGCCGAGGAGCTTGACGAGCTCCGGATGGATATTGTGAATGCCGACCTCAAGGATTGCGGCTTCACCTTCCTCGCGCATCATGTTTTCAACTTCCTTCTGCGCTTTCTCCACCATCTCTTCGATTCTCGCCGGATGGATACGTCCATCCACGATCAGTCTTTCAAGAGCAATTCTTGCAACTTCACGTCTTACCGGATCAAAACCGGATAATACGACAGCTTCCGGTGTATCATCGATAATGAGTTCCACACCTGTCATTGTCTCGAGAGTACGGATATTACGTCCCTCACGTCCAATGATGCGGCCCTTCATCTCATCGCTCGGGAGCTGAACGACAGAAACTGTAGTCTCAGCCACATGGTCAGCTGCACATCTCTGGATGGCGGTAACCACATATTCTTTGGCTTTCTTGTCAGCTTCTTCCTTTGCTTTGGCTTCTAATTCCTTGATGAGCTTTGCGGTGTCGTGTTTTACATCTTCCTCTACGGATTTCAGAAGATATTCCTTCGCCTGCTCGCTGGTAAGTCCGGAGATCTTCTCCAGTTCTTCCTGCTCCTTAGCAAATAATTCCTCGACCTCGGAAGAACGCTTTCTTAAAGTCTCTTCCTTCGCGGCAAGACTGGATTCTTTTCTCTCCATTGCCTCAGATTTTTTGTCGAGGTTTTCCTCTTTGCTCAGTACGCGGCGCTCATAACGCTGGATCTCGGCTCTCCGTTCTCTGGTTTCCTTTTCAAGCTCATTTTTCGCTTTTAAATTCTCTTCCTTCGCTTCCAGGAGAGCTTCTTTCTTCTTCGTCTCGGCGACCTTCAATGCTTCATCTATTATTTCTCTGGATTTTTCCTCTGCGCTACCGATCTTGCTTTCATAACTGTTCTTGCGGTAAGCGACAGCCACGACCCAGGTAATAGGAGCCACAATAATTGCTGTTATAATAACGCTGATTATTGGTGACACAGGAGCACCTCCTTTATTTAGTTTTCATTGTACTAATTACAACACTTCAATTTTAAACTGTTTTATGCATTATGTCAAGTATAATGCCCTCATTCCGGGTACTTCTGTGCATCCCCACGAAGCCTGTCATATCCTGTCCTTTGGGGCCGGAAACAGCCCTATTCCCACTGCTTCATCGCACTGTTGATCGCGTCGTAGGAAAAACCTTTTCGCGCCAGAAATGCGTAGATCTTCTGGCGTTTCGCGGGATCCGGTTCTTCCGGGTCGTAATTTTTCTTTCTCAAAAGTCCAAGGATCTGGGCAGACTCGTCCACCTCCATATCCTCAAAGACCATCTCCACCAGATCGTCGCTGACGCCTTTCTGGCGGAGATCAAATTTCATCTGGCGGATGCTCTTTTTGTGGTCGTTTTTCTCCACATACCGCCTCGCGTAGTCCTCATCGTCCAAATACCGGTAGTGTTTCAGAAAAAGAACCGCATCTTCAACAGAGGCTGGCGAAAACCCCTGTTCCGCCAGCTTCTTGCGCATTTCATTTTCTGTTTTTCCGGAAAACTGAAGATAGTAGAGACCTTTGCTCCGCGCCTCCCGGAACTCCTCCGGAACCGCGTCTCCATCCGCACCGGCATACATTTTCTGCTCCCGGTGCTCTTCCTGCATCCATTCTTTCATCTATGCTTTCCTGTCAGAACTGCCTTCCCGTCTCAAGCTTCTTTCTAAAGTTCCGTACCCGCCAGACAGTTCTCTTTTTCATCATTATTTTTATTACTCGTCAACTGCCTCAGCCTCATTAACCGCCGGTGCCGCAGCTGCCTCACCCGGGGCAACATGCTGCGCTTCCAGTCCGTGAAGCTCTCTCACCTGGTTCTCGATCTCCTCGCAGATCAACGGATTCTGCGCAAGGTAGGTCTTCGCGTTCTCGCGTCCCTGACCGATCTTCGCTCCCTTATACGCGTACCAGGAACCGCTCTTCTCGACGATATTTGCGTCAGCAGCCAGATCCAGGACATCGCCCTCTCGGGAAATTCCTTTTCCGAACATAATATCAAACTCTGCCTCTTTAAATGGCGGAGCGATCTTATTCTTTACAACTTTTACGCGGACGTGGTTACCGATCACCTCACCGCTCTGCTTTAAGGACTCGGTTCTTCTTACGTCAAGACGGACAGAAGAATAGAACTTAAGCGCACGTCCGCCGGTCGTTGTCTCCGGGTTTCCGAACATCACACCGACCTTTTCGCGGAGCTGGTTGATAAAGATCACGATACAGTTTGTCTTGCTGATGATGGCGGTCAGTTTTCTTAAGGCCTGGGACATCAGGCGGGCCTGTAAGCCGACGTGGGAGTCACCCATATCGCCGTCGATCTCCGCCTTCGGAACAAGTGCCGCTACAGAGTCCACGATCACGATATCAACAGCACCGGAACGCACCATCGTCTCTGTGATCTCTAAGGCCTGCTCGCCGTTATCCGGCTGGGAGATATAGAGATTGTCGATATCAACTCCGATATTCTTCGCGTATACCGGATCGAGAGCGTGTTCAGCGTCAATAAATCCGGCGATCCCGCCGCGCTTCTGGACTTCCGCTACCATATGGAGAGCGACCGTTGTTTTACCACTGGACTCCGGTCCGTAGATCTCAACGACACGTCCTTTCGGAAGGCCGCCAAGTCCGAGGGCGATATCAAGGCTTAAGGAACCCGTCGGAACCGTCTCGATATTCATATTCGCACCGGAATCACCGAGCTTCATAACGGAGCCTTTTCCGTAAGCTTTTTCAATCTGTGTGAGAGCCGCGTCAAGGGCTTTTAATTTATCATCTTTATTCATATTCTTCCTCCAAGATCCGGCCCCGCAGTCTTTTCCGCGCCCCCGGATATCCAATAATCACTGATTTTTCAATCCGCATATTTCTTCACATACTTCACGTCCACGAAAGCGGAGTGCCGTATGCGAACAAATGTTCTGTACCTGTTAATCATAATATAATCCATGTAAAAAGTCAACTGTTTCTTATCATTCCGACCGCTTTTGATCAATTCGCAGTTACTGTTCACGCCTTGCGCAACCCGTAGCCTTTTTTATTCACCGCCATACTTCGTCTCCTTTCCGGCAGATCTCCCGCATTTTGATACCGGATTTTTCCTGCTGTCCTCTGCTGCAGGATATCGTTCTGCCTGTTTTGTTTAACTGTTTTGTTTAACTGTTTTGCTCAACTTTTTCCCTAACTTCTTTGCAGCTGTACACCACCTTCACATCTGCACCTCTTCTTATATTCTCACTGAGATCCGCAGCGATCCGCCGCCGGGACGATGCTTTTACGCATCATGAACCATCTGCCGTCCGGAACAGACTTCCCGGAACGATTTCAGATATCCGTACTATATCGAATTTCCCTGATGGTGTCAATCGGCATTCTCCACAAATTCAACCCCACAATTTTTAACTCAACGGCAGTGATCCCGGATGTGTCCGGTACATTCTGGCATCTCGCGCGGTCACCTGCGGCCCCCCGCATCTTCGCACGAGTGCACATAAAAAGCGGCAGCCCATGCCCACAATACATGTTCTGCCGCCATTCTATCCTATTATATACGTGATATTCTCTGGACACCTGCCCGGATCCTATCTTTCCTTCGAAGCTCCCGCTACCAGTCCGCTGAGCGCCAAAAGCGCCAGAACATTCGGAATGACCATAAGCCCGTTAAAGAAGTCCGCTAAAGACCATACAAGCTCCAGCTTCAGGCAGGAACCGATCACGATGCAGACAACAACGATCAGGGAGTAGAGCTTTGATGCCCTCTCGCCAAACAAATACTTCACGTTCACAAGTCCGAAGAAATGCCAGCTTAAGATCGTGGAGAACGCGAAGAAGAACAGGCAGACCGCAACGAAGATGATCCCCGCACTGCCGAAGCCCTTCATGAATGCCGCCTGAGTGAGCGCGGTACCGTCCTTTCCTGTGCTCATAACGCCTGTTGTAAGGACAGAGAATACCGTCAGATTCAGGACGATAAATGTGTCGATGAACACGCTGACCATTGCACAGAGCCCCTGATGATGCGGGGATTCCGCCTTCGCTCTCGCATGGGCATGCGGGGTGGATCCCATACCTGCCTCGTTGGAGAAGAGGCCGCGGGCAACACCATAGCGGATCGCCTCACGCACTGTGATTCCCGCGCCTGCGCCGAGAACTGCTTCCGGTGCAAACGCACCCTCAATAATGGAAAGGAACGCTGCCGGGAGAGCCGTGATGTTCATGCAGATCAAAACCAGGCTGCCGACGATATAAACACCGGCCATGATCGGAACGATCTTCTCAACTACCGTTGCCAGACTCTTTGTTCCTCCAAGGAAGATCACCGCTGCGATCACTGCGACAACAATGCCGACGATCACCGGTGAAAGTTCCACATGGAATACCTGAAATGCTTCCACAAACGCTGCTCCGATAGAATTGGACTGAACCATATTTCCCATAAAGCCCAGCGCAAGAATAATAAATACCGCGAACAAAGTGGAAAGCGCCTTTCCGAATGTTCCCTTGAACGCCGCCTTGATGTAGTAGACAGGACCTCCTGTCACCTCACCGTTTACCTCTGTCTTATATGTCTGTGCCAGAACTGCCTCTCCGTAGATCGTCGCCATTCCGAGGAATGCACTGATCCACATCCAGAAGATCGCGCCCGGGCCTCCGCCGATGAGGGCTGTCGCCGCTCCGGCAAGGTTTCCTGTACCTACCTGAGCCGCGATGGCTGTCGCGATGGACTGGAACGGAGTCATCTCGCCTTTTTCGTGCTTTTCACCGTTCATGCTGAAATGCCCGAATACCTGACGGACGCCCTCCCCGAACTTTCTGACCTGGATAAATCTCAGGCGGATCGTATAGTAAAGTCCGGTTCCGCATAAGAGAACGAGCAGGAGAAAGCTCCACAGAAAGTCATTTCCCTTTGTTACAAGCTGCATCAGTGTGTCCATTTTAATTATCCTCCTCTTTCATCATCATAGCCGCCAGCCTTTTCTTTAAATTTCCGGCTGTCCGGCATCATGGAATATCCCCTCTGAATTTCCATGCAATAAAATAAGAGCTGATATTGATCAGCTCTCCAAAGAGTAGAACATTTGCATACAACGGGTTTTGTCCCATTGTGGTTATTTGTATGCCCTGTCCTTTTGCCTGAGAGATCGACCGGTACCATGGACATGAACCGGTCTTACACCTTCGGCGCTCCATACGGAGACTCTCCAGAGTGTCCAGACGGACGTTTGTCCGCCTGGACTGCACTTATGTGTTACATACTATCACAGTTTTCCTTCTGTATCAACGTGTTTTTGAAGTAAAGCAGCAAATTTTGTAATTTTTGTAAATATTGTCACATATGACCTGCAGATCATCTGTCTTTTGCTTCAATCTGACGAACCATTTTCTGACCGCTCCGCATGAGCCTCCTGACGCTGTTTTGCAGTTTCAAGCTCATGCTGCTTTAACGCCTCCGAGAACTCTACGCGGATCTCCGTTCCCTTGCCCTGCTCACTCTCAAGGGTCAATTTTGCCCCGTGCTGGGCAACGATGTGCTTTACGATCGCAAGTCCCAGACCGGTTCCTCCCGTCGCCTTCGAGCGGCTCTTATCCACACGGTAGAATCGCTCAAATACACGCTCCTGATGTTCCGCAGAGATACCGATTCCGGTGTCCTTCACAGAAAGGAACGTATGCCCGTTCTCAATGCCGGTCGTCACCGTCACAGTTCCGTCCTTTTTATTGTACCGGATCGCGTTGTCGCAAAGATTATAGATCAATTCCTCCATCAGCTGCTTATCCGCGAAAACCGGTGCTTCTCCGCCCTGGACCCGGATCGTCACGTTCTGTTTCTGGGCATTCATCTGGAGCATGTCCACACATTCTCTCGCCAGCGGAAACAGATCCAGATCTCTATACTCCACATCTTTCTTTCCGCCGTCAAGCTGGGAAAGCTGGATGATATCATTGATCAGGGTCAGAAGTCTCGCCGCGTTTTTATGGATCTCCGACGCAAACCGTTCCGTATTCTCCCCGGACATGCCGTGTTCGATCAGTTCCGCATAGCCGGAGATCGCCGTGAGCGGGGTCTTGAGCTCATGGGACACGTTCGCCGTAAATTCCTGCCGGACCTGGGAGCTCTTTAAGATATCCTCATGCTGCTGCCGGATCTTATTCATAAACGGTACCAGCTCCTTGTAGGCCGCCTGTGTCCCCGGCTCCGAAAGATTCTCCGCCATCTGCTCGATGGGTGCCACAAGGTTCTTCGTAAAGTAGTTTGCCATCAGGATACAGAAGAAAAAGAGAAGGACAAATACTCCCACTACCGTCATCATCATGTTCTGGGTCAGGGCAAAAATATTGTCGCCCTCCCTCGCGATCCTTAAGATCCGTCCGTTGTCCAGCCGGATCGCATAGTAGAACAGATTTTTATCCAGCGTTGTGGACCGGCGGGTTCCGCTTCCTTCTCCGGACTTCGCCGCCATGTGGATCTCCGGGCGGTCCTCATGGTTCTCCATCACAGAAAAATCCGCGTTGCTGTCAAAAATAACGCTCCCATTGGCATTCACCACCGTGATGCGCAGCGTATCCGGGTTCAGGTCGTAGGCATCCGGGTGCAGATCGGATATTTCGTCGAAGATGTGCATATTTTTCATGACGAGGGCATCAGCCTTCAGATCCCCGATGACCTGTTTCCGGTAGACCCCGTAAAAAACAAATAAGGCACACAGCAGTGTCAGTAAAATTGCGAACACTGCCGTGGCCAGAAGTTCCATATGGATTTTCCGTTTCATTCGATCATATACCCCACATTTCTCACAGTGCGGATCATGGAACCCGCTTCACCGAGTTTCTGTCTGAGCGTCCGGATATGCATGTCCAGAGTTCTCGACTCACCTTCAAAGTCGATTCCCCAGACGCGCTCTAAAATGATCTCTCGCGTCACTACGATCCCCGCATTGTGGAGCAGGAGCTTTAAGAGCTCATATTCCTTAAATGTCAGGCTGCACGGAACATCCTTCACGTATACCATATGTTTCTCATCATCCAGGAAGATATCCCCCAGGGTCAGGAATTTATCTTCCTCCATCGTCCTTCTGAGCACCGCCTTTACTCTGGCGATCAGCTCCATGACACCAAAAGGCTTTGTCAGGTAATCATCAGCTCCGACATCAAGTCCCTTTACCTTGTCGATCTCGGTACTCTTTGCCGTCACCATGATGATCGGAAGCTTTTTCGTCTCCGGGCGGCGGCGGAGCTTTGCAACGATCTCCAGTCCGTCCTCGTCCGGCAGCATAATGTCCAAAAGGGCAAGATCCGGCTGCTTCTCTTCCAGCTTTTTATAAAAATCGCGGGCACATTCAAATCCTTCCACCTGATATCCGCTGTTCTTTAACGCGAACATCTCAATTTCCAGAATATTTTTATCATCTTCTACCGCATAGATCAGAGCCATGGTCCTTTCCTCCTGTCTCACTTTCTGTCTTACTTTCTGTATAACCGTTCAGCGCAGTAAATGCGCAGACCTACTGAACAGTTACCATTCTACTACACATCTGCCTATACCGGAAGCATATATTTGCCGCGGTACTGCTCTACCATCGCCGCGAAATGCGGATCTCCGTCACGCTTCAGGTTGTCAAGGTAACCGTGGGTATCAAAACCGTCACGGTCGATCTCAATGACGCTGACCGCGATGTTGGAACAATGGTCGGAAACACGCTCCAGATTCATGGAAATATCGGAAAGCACAAATCCCTGCTCGATCGTGCATTTTCCCTTCTGGAGTCTGCGGATATGGTTTGCCTTTACGACGGTATTGATATCGTCGATGACCTCCTCAAGAGGCTCCACTCTGGCTGCCTCATCCGTATTGTTTGTCTCAAAGGCATCGATGGACAGATTCAGGATCTCCTTTACCGCGTCTAAGAATATGCCAAGTTCCTTCTCTGCCTTGCTGGAGAACTGCATTTCTTTTTCCTTCATCTCTTTTGCGGAATCTTTCAGGTTCATGCCGTGATCGGAAATCCGCTCAAAATCTCCGATGCAGTGTAAGAGCAGGGATACGGTATGGCTGTCTGACTTGGAAAGGTTCTTTCCGCCGAGCTTTACCATGTAAGTTCCAAGCTCATCCTCATAGCGGTCCACAAGGTTTTCCAGGGTCTCCACACGGGCTGCCTTTTCGTCATCATAGCCGTGAAGCAGATCCACCGCCGTGAAGAAGCATTCCCGTGCAAGCTTCGCCATCTGGATCGTCGTCTGACGGCACTGCTCAACCGCAAAAGCCGGCGTGTCGAGGAAACGCTGGTCGAGAAGGCGGAACGCGTCTTTTTCCTGGTTCTGGACAGGAGCTTCCTTCTTCTCTTCCGGGATCGTGAGGCATGCAAGCTTTACAAGGCCACTGCCGAACGGAAGAAGCATGATCGTTGCCGCTATATTAAAGCTGCTGTGGATCACGGCAATTCCCATAGCGCTTGCCGCTGTGCCCAGGAAGGAAAAATGAACGACCGCGTTGATCGTATAAAAGACGATCATAAAAATAACGGTACCGATAATATTAAAGTAAAGATGGACCAGCGCCGCGCGCTTTGCGTTCTTTGAGGCACCGATACCGGAGAGCATCGCTGTCACACAGGTTCCGATATTCTGTCCCATAATGATCGGGAGCGCAGTACTGAAATTTACCGCCCCTGTGGCGCATAACGCCTGAAGAATACCGACGGACGCGGAGGAGCTCTGGATGATCGCTGTGAGGACAGCGCCCGCGATCATTCCGAGGACCGGGTTTGAGAACATTGTCAGGATTCCGGTAAATTCAGGGACATTTGCCAACGGTTTGACGGCCCCGCTCATCGTCTCCATTCCGGTCATTAAAATCGCGAAACCGATCATGATGGTTCCGGCATCTTTTTTCTTCTCCTTCTTGGAGAACATGATAAAACAGACGCCGATGAGTGCCAGAACCGGTGAAAATGATGTCGGCTTTAACAGCTGTACAAAGAAATTTCCACTCTCAATTCCGGTAAGGCTTAAGAGCCAGGACGTCACCGTCGTTCCGATATTCGCGCCCATGATGATGCCGACCGCCTGGGTCAGCTTCATAATACCGGAGTTTACGAAACCTACGACCATGACAGTGGTTGCGGATGACGACTGGATGATCGCCGTAACTCCCGCGCCTAAAAGGACCGCCTTGATCGGATTTGATGTCAGTTTTTCAAGAATTCTTTCCAGTCTTCCACCGGAAAGCTTTTCGAGACCTTTTCCCATAGTCTCCATTCCGTAAAGGAACAGCGCGAGCCCGCCAAGCATCGTCAATACACCAAAAAAATCCATAAATTTCCCCTCTTCAAAATTTTGATCATTCATTAACTTTTTACATTTCTTTCTTACCATGTATCAGAATATCAAGGAAATGTAAAATGCTTGACAGGGGTTATGTAAAATCTGTGTAAAATTGTGTATTTAAACAGGAACAAAATATAATTAAAAAATGAGTTGTTTTTATACTGGAGTCGATTGATAGAATCTGTAGATTATGGTAGAATTTTCTCATGGTGTCACCATAACGGTAGGCGGTTGGTCCCCGAATTACATAGAACCTGTAAAGGAATCTTATGGAAAGGAGGGGATGCCATGAGCATTATTGATTTCATTGCGGTCGTGAGCTTCGGTCTTGCTTGTTTCGGACTGGGGTATACGCTTGGAAAAGATACTGTAAATGCAAAAAAATAACCGCCCCGACCTGACAAATCGAACGGTTATTTTTTCAACATAAAGTTCAGGATCAACCGTCTATCGGTGACACCTCTTTACAGGTAATATAACACACTCATAAAAATATTTCAACATCTATTTTCCGATCATTTTCCCCACATCCAACAGTCCCCATCCCTGCTGGTTTCTCGGCAGCCCGATATCCACCGAACTTTCCCTCAGTCTCAGTTTCACATCCTTATTTGTCATGTCCGGAAACCGTTCCAGTAAAAGAGCGACGGCTCCGGAGACGATCGGTGTGCTCATGGAAGTTCCGCTCTTGATGGTATATTTATCGGCTCTGCTGGAGCAGCTCACAACGCTGCAGCCCGGTGCAACGAGATCCGGTTTGCAGATGCAGGCCGCCGTGGGGCCGCGGCCGGAATAATCCACCATCCGGTTTCCACCGACCAGTACCTCCCGGTCATCGTCCGAACAGCCGACCGTGATCACCTTCCGGCTGATCCCCGGTGTCGTGATGCTCATGGTCCGGGGACCATTGTTTCCCGCCGCCACCACAACAACAAGCCCGGCGTCCCATGCCCGGTTCACGCCTTTCACCAGGGCGGAATTTTCGCTCATCCCCCGCTTCGAGCAGGCACCTACCGATATATTTAAGATCCGGATCCCCAGCTTCTCCTTTCTCTCCAAAATCCAGGAGATTCCCGCCAGGACATCCGAAGAATATCCATTTCCTTTCCGGTCCAGGACCTTCACCATGACGAGGTCACAGCCCGGCGCGATCCCGCTGTACCGCCCGCCGGACATGCGCCCGCTGCCGCCGATGATCCCGCAGATATGGGTCCCATGCCCACAGTCATCGTAGGCGAAGTTCTTCCCATTCACCATGTCCGCGAACCCGGTCACCCGGCTGTCAAAATCCCGGTGAAGAAAGATCCCGGTATCCAAAACCGCCACGCCGATGCCTTTTCCAGTGAGTCCCAGGCGGTAAGCCGCGCCGCAGCGGATCTGATCTTTAATATGGTTCACATGTAAGATTCCTCTATTCTATTCCTCTTACTTACAGGATATTCATAACCACTTCGTCTTGCGCTGCTGCCCAAAATATACATCTGTGCATATCCCCACCCACAATTTGCAGTATTTCCGACACTTTTCCACATTCTTCGAAAACAGCTTCCGAATCTTAAAGAAATCTTAATAATTCATTCAAAGAATATACAATCATTTTCCGGGGTGATGTGCTATACTTTAACCATAAGAAATGCACGAGATATTTTAAATCCTTTATCCTAAACCTTTTTGAAATTGAAATCCTAAATGATGAATCCCTGTACAGTATGTACAGGGTTTTTTCATGCCATTTTTCTGGAAAAATCTCCCAATTTCCAGACTTAAAACCTCTTTCTGGACACCATCGGCGCCTCGCGCGGTCGCTTGCGACAATCTATATCTTCCCGCGAGTGCAGATCATTGGTACAAAAAAGAGACGGCACTCAACTCATTCCAGGGCTAAGTACCGTCTTTCTGTTTTTAACTGCTGTCCGCCACACCGGTCCAAATCATCGGTCTGTTTCTTACACGTTTTTCACATTCTTGAGAATATCACAGAAATCAAATGTAGCGAAGTAGTCCTTCGGAGTCTCCGCCCGGCGGATCATCTGGACACTGCCGTCTTCCTTGAGAAGAAGCTCCGCGCTCTTTAATTTACCGTTATAGTTGTAACCCATCGCGAATCCGTGTGCGCCTGCATCGTGGATAAAGAGCAGGTCGCCCTTATCGATCTTCGGAAGCATGCGGTCGATTGCAAACTTATCGTTGTTCTCGCAGAGGGAGCCTGTCACATCGTACTTGTGGTCACACGGCTCATTCTCTTTTCCCATAACCGTGATATGGTGATAAGCGCCGTACATAGCCGGGCGCATCAGGTTTACTGCGCATGCATCAACGCCGATGTACTCCTTATAGGTATGCTTCTCATGGATCGCTCTTGTCACGAGAGCGCCGTACGGAGCCAGCATGAAGCGGCCAAGCTCTGTGAAGATCGCCACGTCACCCATTCCTGCCGGAACGAGAACTTCCTCGTAAACCTTTCTTACGCTCTCACCGATGACCTTGATATCATTCGGCTCCTGATCCGGTCTGTACGGGATACCGATTCCGCCGGAGAGGTTGATGAACTTGATATCAGCGCCGGTCTCCTTCTTTAACTTCACAGCAAGCTCAAAGAGGATCTTCGCAAGAATCGGATAGTACTCGTTCGTCACGGTGTTGCTTGCCAGGAACGCGTGGATACCGAAGTTCTTCGCGCCCTTTGCCTTTAAGATCTTATAAGCCTCTGTGATCTGGGCCTCCGTCATGCCATACTTCGCGTCACCCGGGTTATCCATGATATCAGTCGCTACCTTAAATAATCCGCCCGGATTGAAGCGGCAGCAGATCGTCTCCGGAATTGTTCCGATGGTTTTCTCGAGGCACTCGATATGAGTGAAATCGTCCAGATTGATGATCGCGCCGAGGTCATACGCGAGCTTGAACTCTTCCGGTGGTGTATCGTTTGAGGAGAACATGATGTCATGTCCGGAAAAACCGCAGGCATCAGACATTAAAAGTTCTGTCTTGGAAGAGCAGTCTGTTCCGCATCCAAGCTCCTGAAGTATTTTTAAAATAAACGGATTCGGTGTCGCTTTTACTGCAAAGTATTCCCTGAATCCCTTATTCCAGGAAAATGCCTCTTTTAATTTCAGGGCATTCTCGCGGATCCCCTTCTCATCGTAAAGATAAAACGGGGTCGGATAGGTCTTCGCGATCTCCTCCAGCTGTTCCTTCGTTACAAACGGTTTCTTCTCCATGTACGTTCTCTCCTTCGTTAGTCAGTGTTAGTCGATATTTACAACACGCATGATGTTTGTAGAAGCAGCCGGCTCATGTCTTCTCGCATAATCCACAACTCCCGCAGTCACGACCGCGATATCGCCTGCTTTTACAATACCATTCTCTTTTAAAATGTCAATACTGTTCTCAATTAAAGTGTCAGTGGATTCCGCTCTCTTTGCCTGGAACGGAGTAACTCCCCAGTAGAGCATCATCTTGCGGACTGCGGAGATACTCGGGGACATTCCGACAAGTTTTGTGGACGGATGCCACTTGGAAAGCATTCTCGCTGTGTAGCCGCTGATACTCGGCGCAATGATAACAGCCGCATCAAGGGACTCTGCCGTTGCGACGGACGCATAGCTCACTGCATTGGAAATATTGTGGCGGTTATCGTCGGATACGGTTCTCTTCTCATAGAAGTCACCGTTCATGTGGGACTCGGTCTCCTCAACGATATGAGCCATCATCTTTAATGCCTCGACCGGGTACTTACCGTTTGCAGTCTCACCGGATAACATAACGACATCTGTTCCGTCATATACAGCGTTCGCAACATCGGAAACCTCCGCGCGGGTCGGTCTCGGGTTGCGGATCATAGAATCCAGCATCTGGGTCGCTGTGATAACGACCTTACATGCGGCGCTGCACTTTTTGATCATCATTTTCTGAAGATGCGGAAGCTTCTCCGGTGCGATCTCAACACCGAGGTCTCCGCGGGCTACCATGATTCCGTCGCTGGCCTCGATGATCTCGTCGAGGTTCTCAAGTCCCTCAGCGTTCTCGATCTTCGCGATGATTCCCATTGAGGAACCGCCCTCATCCAACATCTGGCGGATCTCACGGATCGCATCTGCGGAACGGATAAAAGAAGCCGCGATATAGTCGAACCCAAGCTCGATACCGAAACGGATATCTTCCTTATCTTTATCTGTTAATGCCGGAAGCTTGATCTTTACATTCGGGACGTTGACGCCCTTTCTCTCTCCAAGCTCGCCGCCGTTCATGATCCTGCAGTAGATCTCGGTTCCCTCAACACGTTCAACATGGAGCTCGATCAGACCGTCATCGATCAGGATCACGTTGCCCTCTGTTACATCCTCATTTAAACCGTTATAGTTGATGTGGACTCTCTTTGCGTCACCGATAATATCCTCTGTTGTAAGGATGATCTCCTCGCCTGCTGTCAGAGTTACCTTCTTTCCGTCCTTTAAAACACCGGTACGGATCTCCGGGCCCTTTGTATCAAGAAGAGCCGCTACCGGTTTTCCAACCTCTTCCGCAACCTCGCGGAGCTGTTTGTAGCGGGCTCTCTGCTCATCGTGTGTTCCGTGGGAGAAGTTGAAACGGGCAACATCCATTCCGTTTAAGAGCAGCTGTTTCATGACCTCTCTGTCATCGCTGTTCGGTCCCATGGTACAGATAATTTTTGTTTTCTTCATGTTATGCCTCCTGATTGCTGTTTGCCTGTCTTGGATCCATCCCGCCTTTTGTTACATGTTTGTGGGTATACAGGTGGTCCTGACAGTATTCATAGTCGCCTTCGCACTTGGAGCAGTAGCGGAATACAAGATTCGGGTCATCCTCCTCGGTACGTCCGCATACAGCACAGCGGTGGCGTCCGATCTTTTCCGCTGTCTTCTGCGCCTCGCGCATCTGTGAGTGAAAGACCTGTTTTCTCCGAATTTCCTTTGGATTCAGACGGCTCCCCCTGGACATGAAGAGGTATACGATAAAATTAAGTAAAGACATAACGACCGCAATTCTCTGCGACATGCCGCCGAAAAGGAATCCATAGACGAAGTAAAGTCCATCAAAAAGTGCCAGATACTTCGCCTTGATCGGAAGTACAAAAAACAGGTAAAACTGCATTTCCGGGAATGTGGCCGCAAATGCAAAAAACAGGGAAAAGTTCAGATAATCTGTGGTGAGAATATAGACCTGCCCTGTAATGATGTAGATCAGCAGCGCCGCAAGGACATGACCGATCACACCCATAAAAAAGTACACGTTAAACCGGAAGGTTCCCCAAACCCGCTCCAGAGTCATTCCCAGATTGTAGTAAAGGTAGATCGCTATCAGGTTGAAGAAAAGACTGCCAGACGGCGGCCAGATCATAAATGTAACGACTCGCCAGATCTGTCCGTGAAGGATCGCCCTCGCATCCAACATCAGGTACTGGATGTAGAATGCCGGTGCCATCATCTGGACCAGCACGCCCACCGCATACAGGATCACGATATAATACATGAGATTCGGAATCGCGTACCGTCCGAATTTCCGCTCCATCTTGTTCATAAAATTCATTGAAGCTTTCCTTTCCTAATAGAAATATCTATTTCTCCTACGCCCCGTATTATAATTCCCAACCATTTCTTTTGTCAAACGCTTTATGATATCGTTACTGGAATGTCTATCCATCCCCGCAACGCTTTCTTCTAAAATCTTTACACATTCTTTACAGAATTTTAACCGTTTTTAACCTCAAGATGCCAGTTCCGTCAATTGTATTTCCTTTTTTAATGTGTTATACTATGTGCGGAATTTTGACATAACAGTTCAGCTATGTGCCGATTCCGGCAAAAAATTGTATGGCTGAACGGTTCGGCATGTTGATGCCCGCATTCCGGCTGGCTGCCTGCGTTTCGCGGACGGCTCGTTTTTTTCTGTTGAAAAGGAGGTATGGGGAGAACTCCCCGCTCGTATGAATCAATGTTATCGTCTTGGAATCGATATCGGTTCCACTACAGTAAAAGTTGCCGTGATCGACGACAACAACAAAGTTTTATTCGCGGATTATGAGCGGCATTACGCCAATATCCAGGAAACCCTGGCCTCGCTTCTGAAAAAGTGTAAGGGAGAACTCGGTGAACTCTCTTTACGGCCCAATATTACAGGTTCCGGCGGACTCACTCTGTCGGGTTACTTACATATTCCATTTGTCCAGGAAGTCGTAGCGGTTGCAACCGCACTTCAGGACTATGCTCCGCGGACGGATGTCGCCATCGAGCTTGGCGGCGAGGACGCGAAGATCATCTACTTTACAGGCGGGATCGACCAGCGTATGAACGGAATCTGCGCCGGAGGTACCGGTTCCTTTATCGACCAGATGGCTTCCTTATTACAGACGGATGCTGCCGGTCTGAATGAATATGCAAAAAATTATAAGGCGATCTACCCGATCGCTGCCCGCTGCGGCGTATTCGCAAAGTCTGATATCCAGCCGCTGATCAACGACGGCGCGACCCGTGAGGATCTTGCAGCCTCTATTTTCCAGGCGGTTGTGAACCAGACCATCAGCGGTCTTGCCTGCGGAAAACCGATCCGCGGAAACGTAGCGTTCCTCGGCGGTCCGCTGCACTTTTTACCGGAGCTTCGAAACGCCTTTATCCGCACCTTAAATTTAACCGGTGACGCGATCATCGCCCCGGACCACTCCCATCTTTTCGCCGCTGTCGGCGCTGCCATGAATGCGAAGGATCACGCGGAGATCTTCTCTCTTGACAAGCTGATCGCAGATCTTTCCGGCGGCATCAAGATGAAATTTGAAGTAAAGAGAATGCAGCCCTTATTTAAGGATGAGGCAGATTATAAGGAATTCACCGACCGCCATGACCAGTACAAGGTCCGCCGCGGTGACCTCGCCACCTATGAGGGAAATGTATTCTTAGGAATCGATGCCGGTTCCACCACAACGAAGGTGGCACTCGTCGGCGAGGATGGTTCCCTGCTCTACAGCTTTTACAGCAGCAACAACGGAAGCCCGTTGGCGACCGCGATCTCTTCCATAAAGGAGATTAAGTCCCTGCTTCCGGACAGCGCGAAGATCGCCTACTCCTGCTCCACCGGCTACGGCGAGGCCCTCTTAAAGGCGGCCTTCATACTGGATGAGGGCGAGGTCGAGACGATCTCCCACTACTACGCGGCGGCATTCTTCGATCCGTCCGTAGACTGCATCCTCGATATCGGTGGTCAGGATATGAAATGTATCCGCATCAAGGACGGCACCGTGGACAGTGTCCAGCTCAACGAGGCATGTTCCTCCGGCTGCGGTTCCTTCATCGAGACCTTCGCAAAATCCTTAAACTACAGCGTTCAGGATTTCGCGAAGGCGGCACTTTTTGCCCAGAACCCGGTGGATCTCGGAACGAGATGTACCGTATTCATGAACTCCAACGTAAAACAGGCGCAGAAAGAGGGCGCTTCCGTTGCGGATATCTCTGCCGGCCTCGCTTACTCGGTGATCAAGAATGCCCTGTTTAAGGTCATCAAGATCACTTCCGCCGGCGACCTCGGAAAGAACGTCGTTGTACAGGGCGGAACCTTCTACAATGACGCAGTCCTCCGAAGCTTCGAGCGGATCTCCGGCTGCAATGCCGTCCGCCCGGATATCGCAGGTATCATGGGTGCCTTCGGTGCGGCACTGATCGCCCGTGAGCGTTACATGCACCGTCCCCATGAGACGACGATGCTCTCTCTGGACGATATGATCAATTTGACCTACACGACAACCATGAGCCGCTGCCGCGGATGCGTAAACCACTGTGTCCTGACGATCAACCGGTTCGAGGGTGGACGTCAGTATATTTCCGGAAACCGCTGTGAGCGCGGTCTCGGCGTGGAAAAGGCAAAACGTGACATCCCGAACCTCTTTACATGGAAGTATCACAGACTCTTCGACTATGAGCCGTTGACAGCCGACAAGGCGACCCACGGCGTTGTGGGAATCCCGCGGGTCCTCAACATGTACGAGAACTTCCCGTACTGGGCAACCTTCTTTAAGGAGCTCGGCTTCCGCGTGATGCTGTCCCCACAGTCCAGCCACCAGATCTACGAGCTGGGCATCGAGACGATCCCGAGTGAGTCTGAATGTTACCCGGCAAAGCTTGCCCACGGACACATTTCCTGGCTCATCAAACGCGATGTGCCGTTTATCTTCTATCCGTGTATTCCTTACGAGCGGAAAGAGGTTCCGGGAGCCGGAAACCACTACAACTGCCCGATGGTCACCTCCTACTCGGAGAACATCAAGAACAACATGGAGGAATTAAAGGAAAAGAACGTGAAGTTCTTAAATCCGTTCATGGCGTTCACAAGCGAGGCGGTCCTTTCAAAGCAGCTTCAGGAAGTCTTTAAGAAGGAATTCGATATTCCGGAATCCGAGACGAAGAAGGCTGCTAAAAAGGCCTGGGATGAACTCGCCCAGGCGAGAACCGATGTGGAGAAGAAAGGCGAGGAAGTCTTACAGTACTTAAAAGACACCGGAAAACACGGCATCGTCCTTGCGGGACGTCCGTACCACATCGATCCGGAGATCAACCACGGCATCGCCGATATGATCACCTCCTACGGTTTCGCTGTCCTCACGGAGGACTCCGTATCCCATTTAGGAAAGGTGGAGCGCCCGCTCGTCGTTACCGACCAGTGGATGTACCACTCCCGCCTCTATGCGGCGGCGGCCTTTGTAAAGACACAGGATAACCTGGATCTCGTCCAGTTAAACTCCTTCGGCTGCGGTCTCGACGCCGTGACCACCGATCAGGTCAGTGATATTCTCACCCGATCCGGGAAGATCTATACGGTCTTAAAGATCGATGAGGTCAACAACCTCGGAGCCGCAAGGATCCGTATCCGTTCTTTGATCTCCGCTCTCCGCGTCCGCGAGGAGCGCCGCTACACGAGAACCATCGTGTCCAGCGCCTACAACCGTGTGATGTTCACGAAGGACATGAAAAAAAACTACACGCTGCTCTGCCCGCAGATGTCCCCGATCCACTTCGAGCTCATCGAGCCGACGATCCGCAGCTTCGGCTACAACCTCGTCGTTCTCCAGAACGATGACAAGACAGCCGTCGATACGGGATTAAAATATGTAAACAACGACGCCTGCTATCCGTCCCTGATCGTTATCGGACAGATCATGGATGCCCTGCTGTCCGGAAAGTATGATCTCGACCACACAGCTGTCCTCATGAGCCAGACCGGAGGCGGCTGCCGTGCGTCAAACTATATCGGATTTATCCGCCGCGCTTTGGAAAAAGCCGGAATGGCGCAGATCCCGGTCATCTCCATCAACGCAAACGGCATGGAGACAAACCCAGGATTCAAGTATACACCGGCTATGCTTGTGAAGGCTCTTCAGGCTGTTGTATACGGTGATGTATTTATGCGTGTTCTCTACGCTACAAGACCTTACGAGGCCGTTCCAGGCTCTGCAAATGCGCTCCACGAGAAATGGAAGAAGATCTGTGTCAAAGCACTCTCCACAAAGAGCGCCGGAATGATGACCTTCGTGAAGAATATCCGCGGCATCATCCACGACTTCGATAACTTAGAGCGCACGAATGTCCACAAACCGAAGGTCGGAATCGTCGGAGAGATCCTCGTAAAATTCTCACCGACCGCCAACAACCACATCGTGGAGCTCCTGGAGTCGGAAGGTGCGGAAGCTGTTATGCCGGATCTCATGGATTTCCTGCTTTACTGCTTCTACAACAGCAACTTCAAGGCAGATAACCTGGGAATGAAGCGCTCCACGGCGCATCTCTGCAACATGGCGATCTCCCTTCTGGAGTACATGAGAAAGGCCGCAAGAATTGCTCTTGAAAAGAGCACCCACTTCACTCCGCCGTCAAGAATCAAGGAGCTGGCAGTGATGGCAAACGGCTTTGTCTCCCTTGGAAACCAGACCGGTGAGGGCTGGTTCCTGACCGGTGAGATGCTGGAGCTCATCAAGAGCGGTGTCAACAACATCGTCTGCGTCCAGCCCTTCGGCTGCCTGCCGAACCATATCGTCGGAAAGGGTGTCATCAAGGAGCTTCGCTACGCGAACCCCAAGGCAAACATCATCGCCGTCGACTACGATCCGGGTGCCAGTGAGGTTAACCAGCTGAACCGTATCAAGCTGATGCTTTCCACAGCACAGAAGAATCTTGAGAAAGAGGAGTATGTGGATCCGAATTTGGCGAAGACGTTAAAAAAAGTGGAAGAGCTTTCTTCCAAGCGGGTCAATAAGTGCCGGTTGTAATCTACATACCATAAGCTTCTAAATACAAATTCGTCTCAGTCGAAAACTGACTTCCACTGAGACGAATTTGCTGTTACTACCACCTGAAAAAGGTGGGATCTTATCGAACCTGGATAAAGCATAACAAAAACAGCGGCAGATATCATTTCAGATACCTGCCGCTGTCTGTTATCTTCCGATCAGCGCCCCGGATACTCCGATATGATAGCCATCCGGCGTCACAGCACTTACGTACATTGCGCCCTCCGGTATCGGATTTCCACCCGGATCAAGGACTCCTGCCATCGGATTCAGGTAATACCAGCCCCCGTTCACAAGGATCCAGCCGATCACCATATCTCCGTCCGCGTTCAGATAGTACCATCTTCCGTTCACCCAGGCATGAGCACTTGCTGCAGGTCACATTTTTCCGCTGTTAAGCCGACACCCCCCGGATCCATGACATCAAAACAGCATATACCTTCCAGAAATTCTCCAGAAAATACATGCTGTTCTTTTGTTCACAGGTGTCCGCCAGCCTCAGCCGGACACCCTGCCATATTCATATGTTATGTAAACCTACATTAAGCCTCCGGCTTCTCGTAGCTGCGATGCATAGAGAAGGAATCCATATCGTAATTCTTTAAGTTCTCCCATACTCCGCGGCCGTCTGCCTTCGCAATCACAGCGTCACGGTCTTTCTTGAATGCCATCTCCTGTTTCATGTTGCTCGGTCCGCCTACGCAGCCGCCCTGGCACATCATACCCTCAATGAAGTCTTCCGGAAGTCTGCCGACCTTGAGAAGAAGAAGGGCTTTCTTAACCTCAGCCGCACCGCTGCAGCGCGCAACCTTAACATCTGCGCTCTCGCCTCTTTCCTTGAAGCACTCGATCACTGCGTTTGTCACGCCGCCGCCATTGCCAAAGCGTTTTCCGAAGACACTGCCTTCCTGCTTTGTCTCCTCAGCCGGCTCAAGCTCAACTTCTTTTCCGCGCAGCATTTCGATGGCCTCACCGAAGGTCAGAACATAATCCGCATTGTTCTCGATGGACTTGTCAGCCGCCTCAGACTTCTTTGCCATACACGGTCCGATAAATACGGTAACTGTCTCCGGATCGATCGCTTTTAACATTCTGGATACCGCGCACATCGGGGATACCGTTGTGGACATATTATCGATCAGAGTCGGGTAGTGTTTCTTGATCATATTTACAAATGCCGGACAGCAGGAGGTCGTCATCTTCTTGCCTTCCTTAAATGCCTCTGCCCATTCCATTGCCTCGTAAGCTGCTGTCATATCAGCACCGGCAGCAACCTCTACCATATCGGCAAAGCCAACCTTCTTTAATGCAGTACGCCAGCTCTCCATTGTGATATCCTGGCCGAACTCACCTTCAGCAGCCGGAGCAACCATGGCAACGACCTTCTTGCCGGCCCTGATCGCTTCGATCACCTGTACAACATATACCTTGGAGGAAATTGCACCGAACGGGCAGCTTCTTACGCAGGCACCGCACTGGATACATTTCTTTTCATCGATCTGACAGATTCCGGTCTCCGGATCCATTGTGATCGCATCTACCGGACATGCACGGCGGCACGGACGGATCAGCTCAGCGATCGCATTGTACGGACATGCCTGAGCACAGCGTCCGCACTCTTTACAGACACTCGGATCGATATGGGCACGGTCGCGGCCGATCGAGATCGCACCAAAGTTACATGCGTTCTGACAGGCTTTACCCATACATTTCTGACAGTTATCGGTTACAACGAATCTTGTGATCGGACACTCCTCACATGCAGAAGAGATGACCTGAATGATATTGTCGCTCTGTTTGTCACTCGGACATTTTCCCTCCACGAGACGGATTCTCTGACGGATGATCTCTCTCTCCTTGTATACACAGCAGCGGAACTGTGCCTTTGGACCCGGGATCAGTTTGAACGGGATATTGTCTCTCTCTTCCTCGAGTCTGCCCTCAAAAGCCAGCCTGGAAACTGTGCGCAGCACGTTATACTTGATCTTAAGCAGTGCCTCATCGTTGGTTTTCATACCATTTCCTCCTAAATTTTGAATCCTCTATCTTACCTTAATTTTTAATGTTTTCGCATCATATTATCGCATATCCCCCTTTGCAAAGCAAGTCGGAAATTGTATATAATCCAACGCATTCCGGGGAAAAACCTTATTTTCTTAAATTGTATACAATAAAGTACAGGCAGCGAAATTTCTTGTATTTTCCTGGGTTTTTCTGTCTTTCTGTGTCGGATATTTGTTCGCAGTATGCGGCTGTCCAGCACCGCTTTCTTTGTCCCTTTTTTTCACAAAGTCAGGGTCCGGTTCCGTCTCTTTCCCGCCACTCCGTTTCCGATTATTTTCGGTTTGGCATATGCAGCCTTCGCCTTTAAAACATGTTTTTCCCCAGTCTCATGTTGGATTGACATTCCTAACTCCCCATGATATATTCTATTTAGTTCGGTCGTGCTAACCCCAAAGGTCAACCGTCCTGAGGGAAAAGACGAAAAGAATCTGATACGGGAATATCTGTCATATTCAGGATCCCCGGTATGCTCTTTTCGTGTGCATACCGGGGATTTATCATTCACGCAGACAGTGGGACAAGACCCGTGTCTGTCAGATTTTTTTCAGGAGGAACTAAGTTATGAGAAAAATGTTATCCGTCATGATGGCTGCCGCGATCGCGGGATCTCTCCTTGCAGGCTGCTCATCATCCAAAATCGAAACAACAGCTGCCGCTTCTTCCGCGGAGGAGACAACGACTGCCGCTGAGGAGACCACAACGGAAGCCGCTTCCGAGTCCGCTGCCGAAAACACCGGTGATGAGACCGTTGTCCGTGTCGGCGGTTTAAAGGGTCCGACCACCATGGGACTTGTAAAGCTCATGGACGAGGCCGCAAACGGGGAGTCCGAGAACAGCTACGAATTCACTATGGTCACCGCGGCTGACGAGATGACCGCCATGGTCGCAGGCGGAAAAGTCGATATCGCCCTGCTTCCGGCGAACGTCGCAAGCGTTCTCTACAATAAGACAAACAAAAATATCTCCGTGATCGATATCAACACTCTCGGCGTTCTCTACTTCGTATCTGCCGACAGCTCCGTGACAACGATCGATCAGTTAAAGGGAAAGACCGTATATCTTCCGGGAAAGGGAACTACTCCGGAATACGCACTCCGCTATGTGCTCTCCGCCGCAGGACTCGGAGAGGATGATGTAACTCTTGAATTCAAGTCCGAGGCATCTGAGGTTGCTTCCGTCCTCGCTGAGGATCCGAACGCCATCGGTCTTCTTCCGCAGCCATTCGTAACTGCCGCTCTCGCCCAGAACGAAAAGCTCTCCATCATCATGGACCTCACAAAAGAGTGGGATAATGTCCAGGGCGAAGGTTCCGGAAGCCGTCTTGTAACAGGTGTTACCATTGTAAACAATGATTTCTTAAAGGAGCACGAGGACCTCGTTGATACGTTCTTACAGGAACATGAGGCATCCATCGCCTTCACCGCGGAGGATCCGGATGCCGCAGCCGAGCTCATCGCAAAGGCTGAGATCGTCGCAAAGGCTCCGATCGCAAAAAAAGCGCTTCCGTACTGCAATATCACCTTCATCTCCGGTGATGAGATGAAAACAGCACTTTCCGGTTACCTTCAGGCTCTGTATGACCAGAACCCGGCCTCCGTCGGCGGTGAGCTGCCGGATGATAGCTTCTACTATGTAAAGTAATTGTGACTGTGAAAGTTCTCAACAGTTACAAGCATTCATGCCGACTGTGAAAAACGAGGTATGGCTGGCAAAACAGTCATACCTCATTTCTATATCGCCGTTTATTCTCACGGAATTTAGTTTACATAAGTCAGTTTAATAGCTTGAGCCATGAGAAATATCTGTTATAATTTGTAACTGTTCAGTAGGTCTGCGCACTTGCTGCGCTGACCGTAAGAAAACATAGGCTGGAAGGCAAAAATCCCATCAGCGAAGCTGATCTGGAATGGATTTTTGCACGTAACTATGAAGGCACTGAATAGTTACTATAATTTTATTATTACGATTACATGAAGAAATTCAACCGCTGGAAAACAGCATTGATTTTTATTACACTTTATGGAAGGAGACAGCCGCCATGGATCATCGTTTTTCCGGATTTCTCCGCAGGCTCTCGATCATCCTTTTCTGGATCGTTCTCTGGCAGACCGCTGCCTCCCTGATCCGGAATCATATTTTCCTTGTGGGACCTGCCGATACGCTGCGGGCGCTCTGTGAGCAGATCGTTCTCCCGGACTTCTGGTCCGCCATCGCGTTTTCTTTCGGACGGATCAGCATCGGATTCTTTCTGGCGTTTTTTCTGGGGCTTTTCACCGGATCTCTGGCGTACCGTTTTCCCATCGTGGACGAATTCTTAGAGCCGCCGGTGCAGCTTATGAAGACGGTTCCCGTCGCGTCCTTCGTGATCCTGGCGCTGATCTGGACCGGCTCTAAAAACCTCTCCGTCTTTATCTCGTTCCTCGTGGTCTATCCCATGATCCATGTGAACACGAAAGCCGGGCTGATATCTGCGGACCGGGAGCTTTTAGAGATGGCGGAAGTCTTCCACATCCCGTTTATGCGCCGGGCGCTCTATATCTACCGCACAGCACTCTACCCGTACTTAAAAAGCGCCTGCCGCACAGCACTCGGTATGGGATTTAAGTCCGGGATCGCCGCCGAAGTCATCGGTGTGCCGGACGGTTCCATCGGCGAGGGGCTGTATCTCGCGAAGATCTATCTGAGCACCGCGGAGCTCTTCGCGTGGACGGTTGTCATCATTCTTGTGAGCAGTCTGTTTGAGAAAGGTTTTCTGTGGATTCTGAAGAAATGTGCCGGAAAGGGGGCTGATGTGAATGAGTCCGATAAATAAAAAAAATGACACTGCTCTCACACTCCGCTCTGTCACCAAATCCTACGACGGGCAGCCGGTTCTCTCCGATCTCTCCCTGGAATTTTCCTCCGGAACTTTCTACTGTCTGATGGCACCATCCGGAACCGGAAAGACTACAATGTTCCGTCTGATCCTAGGACTTGAAAAGCCGGATTCCGGTGTGATCCTGTTCGGTACATCAGCAGGGGATACCGGCAATAACGATATAAAAGCATCTTCCGGCACGGTATCAAAATCTGATCCTTGCAGGATCCGGGGAATGCGTCCCCTGATCTCCGCAGTTTTTCAGGAAAACCGTCTTCTGGAAGGCTATACCGCCATTGAAAACCTCCGCTTCGCTCTTGGAAAGCGATATTCCAGCGAAGCTCTGACCGCATACCTGCTCCGTCTTCTCCCGGAAGACGCCCTGAATAAGCCTGTCTGTGAATTTTCCGGCGGCATGAAGAGGCGTGTCGCGATCCTGCGCGCGATCCTCGCACCGACCGATATCATTCTCATGGATGAGCCGTTTACCGGCCTTGACGCGGATACAAAGCAGCTCACGATCGATCTGGTCAAAGAGCTCTGCGCCGGAAAGCTCCTGATCATCGCTACCCATGCGGAGGACGACGCAGAGCTTCTGGGGGCGAAGATCATTCACTTATAAGTCAGGAAAAGCGTTCTCCTGTCCGGTCATCTCATCAACAGATATCCCTCAGGAAAACGCTTCTCTATTATTTACGCACTGTGCAGACAGTAACAGATTTCTCTCTATCTCGCCCCTAACAGCTTATCTATCTTCCTCATATGGAAGAAGTAGACCACGAACATTGAACATCCCGTAAACAGCCAGGACGCCACATACACATTCATCAACATATCATAAGTCGTGAACATGCGGAATATCGTTGTGAGCCAGATCAGTCGGAATACGACCGTACCAAGAATCGTGATGACGGATGGCTCCAGGGACTTTCCAGTTCCTCGCAGGCAGGAACTGGCAACCTCATATGTCGCAGTTAAACCTTCCAAGGCACACACACGATCCATTCGTATGATCCCGTATGCCGCCACCGCAGCGCTCGTCGTATAGATGCTGACGAAAAAATCTTCCCACACGATAAAGATCACGCTGAGGATCTCCGTAAATCCGAATCCAAAGAGCAGGCAGAGCCAGAAGATCTTTCTGCATCTCTTCATGTTGCCCGCACCAAAGTTCTGACTTGTAAATGTAACCGCCGCCTGGGCAAATGCACCTGCAATATCATATGTAAAATACTCAAAATTCAGCGCCAGGGATGAACCCGCGATGGCCGCCTCACCGAACATGTTGATCCCGCTCTGGATAAACACGTTGGAAACAGAAAAAATCGCACCCTGAATTCCTGCCGGGATACCGATCGCCAGCACCTTTTTCAGCTCATTTGTATCGATCCGCATCCTGTCAAACCGGAAGCTGAACTCATCATTCCTGCGGTACAGATGGGAGATAATGAGGAATGTGCTGACCACGTTGGAGATCACCGTGGCGATGGCAACACCCGCAACTCCAAGATGGAATCCGATCACAAGGAGCAGGTTTAAAATTACATTCAGAACGCCGGACACGATAAGGTAGTACATCGGTCTCCTCGTATCACCGTAGCTTCTGACAATGGCAGCGCCAAAGTTGTACGCCACCATAAACGGAATTCCCACAAAATAGATTCTGATATATAAGAGTGCCTGATCCAGCACTGTCTCCGGCGTTCCGGATGCCACAAGGACCATTCTTGCCACCAGCATTCCGATCACGAGAAGCGCAATTCCGAGAACCGCACCGAAGGTCAGGATCGTGTGGACCATGCTGTTGATCTTACCGCGGTTCTTCTGACCAATAAGGTTCGCCAGAGCTGCATTCGGTCCCACAGAAAGTCCTACGATCAGGTTCACGAAAATTCCAACCAGTGCCACACAGCTTCCCACGGCCGCCAGCGCCTGTTCCCCCGCGAATCTTCCCACAACGGCAACGTCCGCTGAATTAAACAGCTGCTGCAAAATACTGCTGAACGCTAACGGTATCGAAAACAGGATCAGTTTTCCTGCCAGTCCTCCGTTTAACATATCCATTTCCTTTGATCTTACTGATGTTTCCAATGTTTTTTCCTCTCTTTTACTTCCATGTGCTGACCTGACCAGTAAATTTTTTCATATCCTCCACAGTATACCACACTTTTCTTATCTTGACACTTCAAAAGATCCATGCTATCATGATGGTAACCTGATACGCACGAGTGGCTCAGTGGTGGAGTATCGCCTTGCCAAGGCGAGGGTCGCGGGTTCGAATCCCGTCTCGTGCTTTTACAAAAACGAAAGAAAAGAGGTATCCTTTGGGACACCTCTTTTCTTTCGTTTACGCTCCGCGACGTCTCGTTCTCTCACACTAAATCAAAACGCACATCTTCTTTCTCCCATATAATTAAGGTAATTGAAAGCATGATGTGCGTTTTCTTTATTCTCTCTATTTAATTTCCCGGAAATCCCGCAATATTTCCAATGGCTTCCGTCGGTGCAGCTGCGGATGTTTCATCACCCGGGCTGTTTGGTGCGGCTGCCGTCGATGCTTCTGTCGCCGGTGCAGCCGTCGTCGCAGCCTCAGTCGCTGCCGCTGTCGTCGATGCAGTCGTTGTCTCACTGTGTGTGCCCTTTGTCTCAGAGCCACCGGTGGACGCCGCTGTCGTCGATGTGCCGGAAGAACCGGCGGCTGTTGTCGCGGCGGCGGAACTCTCTGGCGCGACACTCTCGCCCGGAACATATCCGTCCGGCATTCCGTCTACAGCTGCTGCCGACGTGGACTCAACGGCTGTCGTCTCATCCGGTGAAACCTTCACGGTTCCCGTATTTCTGCGGATCACAGCCGCATGTCCCTTGTAGGTTTTCGCGTGATCTTCTGTCTTCTCGACAACAGTTCCGTTCTTTGAAACAATCTTATAGGTAACCCAGCGGCTGCCGTTCGTCGCTGCCTTCTGTGTCACCTCGGTGCCCGGATCCAGTGTCGGATCCTCCACATAAGTCGGCTCCGGCGGCGGAAGCTCATCCGTCTTCTCAGACTCCAGACTCCAGGTGATTCCATCCTCCAGAACCGGTACTCCGTAGAAGGAGACTGTCATCTTCCGGTTGCTGTAGTTCGCGCGGATACCGATGGCCGCCTTTGATGTATTGATAAACCGGAAATCCGGAATATCCCAGCTGATCGCCGCATCCTGTCCCGGAGTTACGTAGTTCGGCTCAAAGGTATGAGATCTTCGGAACGTGATCTGCATACCGGACTGGAATGCCACACGGTACATCGTGGAAGATACCTGGCAGACACCACCGCCCGGTTCCTGTACGACCTCGCCACCGCTGTATGCAGCGGCCTCCTGATAACCTTTTTCCGCAGTACGCGGACCAACGACCTTATTAAAGGAAAATTCCTCACCCGGCTGCACGATAGTTCCGTTGATAGCCTTGGCCGCGAGCTTCACGTTCGTATTTCTCTTCTCGTTGGCGGTCGTCTCCGTCGTAAACGTAGAAAGAGTCTTATACTGCTCCTTCGCCTTCGCTGCGGAAAGCTCCGGCTGGCTCTCATTGACCTCAGCCTGTATCACGGCGTCATAGTTTCCGCTTGTCGCAGCCTCCACAAGATCCTTTATAAGCTTCTCCTGGTTCACAGCCTTGCCCGGAGTTCCGTCCGCAAACAGGAACTTATCTGTCGCAGCGTCATACTCGGAGATAGAACCGTTCTTTGCCTTCACATCCCACTTCGCCGCCGCGTCCGCCGCTGCCTCTGCCGCAGCGGACTGCAGATCCTCAGAGTCTTCAACCGCGAAGGTATACTCTCCCTCTGCCTTTCCCGTGCAGATCCCATCTAAAAACGCGTCAAGATCGGAGTCGATCAGGTTCTCCGCGTCGATGCTCTCCCCGTTGTAGGTGATCGTCACCTTCCACGGATATTCTTTTTCAATTGCGGCCTTCGCCTCACTTCGCGTCATTCCCTTTAAGGAAATTCCATTTACGCTGATATCGGATGCCTGGAATGTGGATTCCTCGATGGCACTGGACTCCGTCTCTTTTCCATGGCTCTTTCCTCCTGAAAAGATCCGAACCACTCCTGCAACCAGTACGATGCAGATCACCGCACTGCCGATCATGATCCGCCGTCTTATAATGCGCTTTCTCTTCCTGCGCTGCGCCCGGATCCATGCCGGGGAATGCTGGCGGTAATCATCCCGATATTCTCTCTGTCTGTTTGTGTTTCTCTTTTCCATATTTTTTCAACTTTCCGGAAAATTAGAATCGTTTTCCATGCTTATGTCAACATAGTTACAGGGTCCGCATCAAATGATGCCGAACCCTGATGTATACAATGCTCATCGTACACTGCTGTACGCTTCTCGGATACTCACTCATTATATCGGTCTGTCAAACCATTGTCAAGAATCCCGGAGGTCTATTTGTATCTCATATTATCCGAGGAATCCCAGATGCTCCAGCAGGATCTTGATCCCCATGAGTATCAGGATCACTCCGCCGGCCAACTCCGCCCTCGACTTATATTTCATCCCAAATACATTACCGGCCTTTACCCCGATTGCTGACAGGACAAACGTCATACAACCGATAAAGGTCACCGCCCAGACGATATTTACATGGAGAAACGCAAAGGTGACTCCCACCGCGAGGGCGTCAATACTCGTCGCAACCGCCAGCGCCAGCATGGTCTTCACATCAAAGCTCGCGCTGACCTCTTCCTCTTCGTCCTCTCTGGATTCTTTGATCATGCTTGATCCAATGATCCCGAGAAGCACAAAGGCGATCCAGTGGTCGATCTGGGTGATCATGGATTCAAACTGGCTTCCCAGAAGATAACCAAGGGCCGGCATCAGTGCCTGAAATCCGCCAAAATAAGCGCCGCAGAGCAACGCATGCTTCGGTTCCATTTTCGTCACCGACAAGCCCTTACAGACAGACACCGCGAAGGCGTCCATCGACAGCCCAACTGCCAGAATAAACAATTCCAGAAGTCCCATAGATCATTTCCTCCAAATTTTATTTCTTGTTGATTTTCCCACCAGTGAGAGGCTCGCAAATGCATAAAAAAAGAGACCCTCTCTGTCTTTTCCCGACAGATAAGTCTCATCATTTAAAGTAAAACCAGGATCATTTCCAGTATGTTGGCCTTACTGCGCCAGCGGCGCCGACTACTCCCCTATTCTGGTAGTTATTCGATTCGTGATCCTAAAGAAGAATGCGGATGAAGGGATTTGAACCCCCACGGTTGCCCGCCAGCTCCTAAGGCTGGTGCGTCTGCCAGTTCCGCCACATCCGCATGATCTCCGATAGAATCTCATTATAGCGTGTTTGAAAAGAATTGTCAATTACGCTTTTGTTTAATTTTCCGCACAAGTTTTCCACCGACTGCCGCCCTGAACTATCCTTATCTACCGCGGCATTTTCTTCTCTTCCTCATCGTAGTCATCAAGAAAATTATACGTCCGGTCTCCCTTGTGATAGCCGATGACCGTTTTTAAATTAATATTGTGGACACTGTTGAAGATGTTCATGTCGATGGTGTCACAGCGCTTCCTGAGCTCCGCGATCAGCTCCTTCATCTCGTCCCGCTTCGATCCCTTTTCGCCTCCGCAGGTCGCGCAGCGCTCGGTGAAGCGGCAGGCACACTGGATAAAGTGAAGGTGGTTGTAATCTCTCCATGCCTTGATATCCGCCTCGCGGACCATATACATCGGGCGGATCAGCTCCATGCCCTCGAAGTTCTTGCTGTGGAGCTTCGGCATCATTGTCTCGACTTTTCCGCTGTACAGCATGCCCATGAGCGTCGTCTCGATCACGTCATCGAAATGATGCCCCAATGCGATCTTATTGCAGCCAAGCTCCTTTGCGTGGGAGTAAAGGTAACCGCGGCGCATTCTCGCACAGAGATAGCACGGACTCTTATCCACGTCAGCGACAATATTGAAGATATCGCTCTCAAACACGTTGATCGGGATGCCGAGAAGCTTCGCGTTGTTTAAGATGATATTCCAGTTGTCCTCGTTGTAGCCCGGATTCATCACAAGGAACACAAGATCGAATTTTACCTTGCCGTGAAGCTGCAGCTCCTGTAAAAGCTTCGCCATCAGCATCGAGTCTTTTCCGCCGGAAATGCAGACCGCGATCTTATCGCCTTCCTTAATTAATTCGTAGTCATGGACTCCCTTTGTGAAGCGTCTCCAGATGGACTTGCGGTATTTCGTGATGATGCTGCGCTCGATGGCTTTCGTCCGCTCTGTGACCTCTTCCTCGTTCATGACCATCATGGACAGGGACAGGCGCAGGAAGGAACGGTATCCGCCCTCCACGCTTCCGGCATCAAAGCCCGCATCGCTCAAAAGCTCCGCAACGTAAAGGCTCTTATTTCCGGTATGACATAGTACCCATACTGGCTTGTCCTTCGGGATCGCCGCGAGAAGCTTTCCCACATTCACGCCCTCTTCCCAGGCTTTTCCATCACCGATGGTACCGGATTCCATGTCCGCCTCTTCCGGATTCTCCAGGTATTCTACCAGCTTGTCCTCCGGGATATTTAAGGCGGCGTCCATGGACCCCTTTTTGTATTCCTCCGCCGGTCGGATGTCAATGATCGTCCGGTCAAAGGTTCTTCCATTGATCAGCTCAGCGGCTGTAATCGTCTTAATCATTCTTTTTCTGTTCTCCGTTTACGGCCGTCTCCGGATGCCGGGGCGCCGTCACTATTTCTATAGGAAGAAAAGCCCTGTATTTCCAAGGGTTTTTCCGATTTTATACAACGGTTGACATGATAACATAAGGAAAAAAAGCTGTCAATCTGTATCTTTGCAGTTCTTTATTTTCCCATAATGTCCTGTAACATGTATACACGGTTGAAGGGGAATGAGAAATAATATCCGTCCGCGAAGTCTTCCACCATCTTCATAACTTCCTTCGCGAGCTGGATTCCCGCTGCCTCGCCTTCCTTGCGGTTCGCTTTCTCCGGGTATCTGGCAACGATCTCGTCCGTCACGTTGACACCCGCGATCTCGTTCTTCATGAACATGACGTTCTTTCTGCTGATCAGCGGCATGATCCCGCAGAGGATCTTCGCGCCCGTCTCCTCCTTGATCCGGCGCAGTCTCGCCGCGTCCTCCTCCGTGAATACCGGCTGGGTCAGGAAGAACTCCGCGCCCTCTTCCATCTTTTTCTTCACACGTCCGATCTCCACATCCAGGTTCTTTCTTCCCTGGTTGATGGCACCGCCGTAGCACAGTGGATTCTTCGCGAAGACATCCTCATTCATCTCCTTTGCGATCTTCATGAGACCGGTGGAATCGGAGTTGAACACCGCCTTTACGGTCTGTCTCGCTGTGGACGGGATCGGATCTCCTGTGATGATCAGGAAGTTGTGGATATCGTTGATGGCGGCTCCCAAAAACAGGGACCGCATAGCGATGGCATTCCGGTCACGGCAGCAGATATGCGGCATCACAGAAAGGCCTGTAGCCTGGCGGACCTTGCTCGCCATGAGGACGGAATCGACTCTTGTCCGTCCGGACGGGGAATCCGGGAATGTGAGGACATCCACGCCCGCGTTCTTTAAGAGGTGGGCAGACTCTAAAAGCTTCTCATCATCCGCATCGAACGGCGGAGCAAGTTCTACCGCGATAAGCTTTTTCTGTTTTCGCTCTCCGTTTTCGTCGTAGAGGAATCCATGTCTCTGGACATGTCCCGTCTGCTCCCCATTATCCGTCTCTGTATCCAGGACAATCTTGTTTAAGATTCCGTCCCATGAAGACATTTCTCCGATAAATTCCGGGGTCGTTCCACAGCAGCCGCCGAGAATATCTGCGCCGAGCGCCTGAAGTTCCTTCATCTTCTCCGCAAAGTATGCCGGTGTGTTGCCAAACTGGAGCTTATTTCTCGTCAATGTCGGATATCCCGCATTCGGGATCGCAAGCAGGAACTTATCCCCAGGACGTCCTGCTTTTTCCAGGATCTGGCGCATATGGGCCGGACCTACGCCGCAGTTTAAGCCCACCGCATCGATCTCCGGAACAGCCGCCGCATCCGCTAACAGGCGCTTCGCGCTGAGTCCCGCCGCGCTGTAGCCGAACTGGTTTACAGAGAAGGAGACCATGATAAACATCTCATATTCCGCGCAGATCTTTTTGATCGCCGGGAGAATTCCGTCGAGGTCCGCGAATGTCTCAAAATCCAGAACTGTGACACCGCACTCCGCAAATGTCTTCGCAATCTGATAATACTCGTCCGCCGCTGCCGCCGCGTCCTCCGCTCCATTCACCGGAATCGGGCCGATATCTCCCGCAATCCAGGCATCTCTCCCGTTTACCGCGTCTCTCGCGATCTCAACCGCCGCCTGAATGTTTTTCTCAACTTCCGCAAAGTTCTCCTGCAGTGTTTCTGTGTTTGACGCAAAAGTATTTGTCCTGATAAATTTCGCTCCGGCATTCAGGTATTCTTCGTGGATCTTCTTTACTTTCTCCGGCGCAGTAATATTTGCCAGCTCCGGGATATCCTGGGTCTGGTATTTTGCGGCAAAATAGGTTCCGAAGGCGCCGTCGGTGATGAGGTTGGTGGTTTTCAGATATTCGCGTAAATTCATGTTCGTCCTCCTGTGGGGTATCAGCTTTTATGGGGTATTCTGACATTCTGACATTCTGACATAATTATTATATAGAAAAACCGGACCTCTGAGATTCAGAGATCCGGCAATTCATAAGAAGAGCGGGTGATGGGAATCGAACCCACGTATCCAGCTTGGAAGGCTGGTGTTCTACC